>Ga0310690_10000965_pt1 | contig 55030 bp, 56 predicted proteins | sample AusTroGonzalo_MG_2_FD_207661 | JGI IMG/M metagenome (GOLD analysis project Ga0310690, IMG submission 207661) | Bovine rumen microbial communities from tropical cattle in Woodstock, Queensland, Australia - Gonzalo_04 (v2) (version 2) | ecosystem: Host-associated > Mammals > Digestive system >... | reverse complement strand
GAACTTGCAGAAATTATATCCGAGGGTATGGTTGTTCAATGGCTAAAACCGTATATCTACCAGCAGGAGAATCTTCAAAACGCGCTGAATACGCGTGATTTTTCCACATACTCCCCTGCTGAATTGCTGATGCGTATCGGGAACGCGTATGAAAAAGCACAAAAAGACTATGTTCAGATGATTCGTGAATATAGCTATAATCACGGAGATTTATCTGATTTACATATATGATGATTGAAACTACGGCTGGCGTGCCGATGGACTCTCAACTTTTATCAAACTATTTCAAAGCTCTCGTAAATCGTTTCTTTAAGATTCTCCCGATACGAGAAGCAGAAGACGCATCTCTGTCTATATATATGCAGAGCTTACAGAGAGAACTACTTGGATGTAAGGAATTCATCCCAGAGCTTTGCAACGATGCTGTATATCTCTCATTACTTGGGATTTTACAGTATTTAATTGATAATCCAGAATGCACGGTGCGCGAGGTGAAACGCGAGGTGTTCAACGCAATCAGTCTTTGCAACAAGCTGAAGGCTATTTATGCTGAGAGGGGGTTGCAGGAGTGAGTGTATGGGATGCTTATCAAGACAGGATTGAATGTCGCGGTGAAACCAAACGCGGTGTCGCACTGAAGCGCGAAAAGAGACAACTTCTTACGAGGGTGCCCGACAACCTCTCTTACCAAACGGTTACGATTTTTGACCAAGCACACGGATATAATATCGAAACTGAAGAGATGAAAGCTGGAGCAATCAGTAAAGAAGTGGCTATCATTAACTCAGACAACCTGAACGAAAAGTATATATTCTCTCTGCCGGACGACGATATTGGTCACGGCGACCTCGTTTACTGGATGGGCAATCATTGGCTTGTTACAGAGCGAGACGCTAATACGACCGTGTATACACGCGCTAAAATGATTCAGTGTAATTATCTGCTTAAGTGGGTGTCAGATGATGATAAGATTTGTGAACAGTGGTGTATTGTCGAGGACGGAACAAAATACCTTACAGGCGAATACGAGGATAGAAACTTTGTTGTGACACGAGGAGACTCTCGTATTGCAATGACAATCGCCCGCAATGATATGACGGTAAAATTTGGACGCGAGAATCGTTTTCTTATAGACGACCCTGCGTCTTCTATTATGCTCGCATATTTGCTTACGAAGCCGTTTAAGCTCGGAGGCACGTTTAATAACCAGGGCGTTTTCAAATTCGTTTTACAGGAAGTCAACACTACTGACGATGATAACCAGCAACTGTGCATTGCTGATTTCTATAAACACTTCCCTAAAACAACACAGGTTGACCACGGGGAGGGTGCGGTTATTAACACCGACAACGTGTCAGAAGATACAGGAAGGAAGGTGTGGTTGTAATTGCAGCTTCAAGAATTCTTTGATTACAAAAATCAGCTTATGGAAGATTTGCTGACGAACGAAGAAATAGTCAAACTTCTGGACGATTCGATTATGCTACAACACGCAGACACACTCGCATATTCGCAGGTATTTCCGTGCGAATACGTTCCCGAGACGGTTCAAGAAGGAAAGACGTTCATTTGCTTTGACGTCGATATTCAGGAGTCGGTGAATAAAACCTATCTTTTACCCACGCTGTATGTGTGGGTTTTTACACATAGAAGTAAACTTCGTCTGCCCGAAGGTGGTGTGCGGACAGACAAGCTGTGTTCCGAAATTTGCAAAGCGATTAACGGAAGTAGAAACTACGGATTGGGCGAACTCAATCTGTTTTCGGTCAAGCGTTTCGCGCCAATGACTGACTATCAGGGTAAGGTCTTAACATTCCACGCAAAGGATTTCAACAGGCAGTACGACCCTACTAAGCCAGTTCCGTCAAATCGCAAACGGGGTTAATGTCTACCCTTAACTTGCTTTATGAGAAGCAGTATGCGATTAACGATTCCATACATATTATCATCCCGACTGTCGGGCAAATCATCGATAACGAGGATGCGTACTACGGTCTCGTCTCCGTCCTGACGGCAATGCCGGTGGACTTAATGGTTCAACTGGAGGATGCAGGCATCGACTTTATGTCGATAAACGAATACGAGCTATTCTTGCTTATGTTTGCCGGGCTTAAATCGCAGGACACAAGTTTAATTTTCGGCGATTTAGACCTATCCAAATTCAAGATGGCTGTTAATGAGCAAAATGGGACTATTGTTTTGCTTGACGAGGAGCATGATATAAAAATCGACCGTGCTGTTCACGGTCAGATTGCAGCCGTTTTACGGAAAATTCACCACCTCGAACGGAACAATCGCAAACCGGCTAATAACGAAGCAAAAAGATTCATGTTAGAGCGAGCACGTGAAAAACTGCGGCGCAGAACCCGCAAGGAAGATTCACAACTCGAATCGCTCATAATCGCAATGGTCAACACAGAGCAGTACAAATATGATTTTGAGGGGACAAGAGAACTCTCTATTTATCAGTTTAACGAAAGTGTTCGACAGGTAATCAAGAAGGTCGATTATGACAACAGAATGTATGGTGTATATACAGGCACCATCAACGCTAAAGAGTTAAGCCAAGACGACTTGAATTGGCTTACTCACAAATAACTATTAGGAGGATAAGTGTATTATGAAAGATATTACCATTACCAGCCTTGAAAAAATCACCGCATTTGGCGCTACTTCGGGCGAATACCTTTTTACTCTCGATGAGCTCCAGAACGCCTCCATTGCTCAGGGTCAGGAGACGACTGAAATCACCGGTAAGGCTGGTCGTAAGCTTGCTACGCTTAAGCGCAACAAGACTGTCACTATCAGCGGCGCTAACGGTATGGTTTCTGGCGGGCTGCTTGAGATGCAGACCGGTTCTAATTTTGAGAACAAGGCGACCAAGGTCATGTGGACTGATTATATCACGGTTTCCGGCGACGGTACTTATACAACCTATAAGGCTGTTGGTACTTCCGGTGCTGAGATTGTCGGTCTTTATGTCAGAAATTCTGACGGTACTCTCGGCACAAAGCTTGAGCAGGCTGTTTCCGCATCTGCGGGTCACTTTGCTTACAACCCCAGCACTCGCGCTCTGACGCTTCACACCGATATTGCTGCGGGCACTGAGCTTGTTGCTTATTACGAAAGAAAGATTGTTGCTGACACTCTCAACAACAGGAGCGACGTGTACTCTAACAAGTGCGCTCTCTACATCGACGCTTATGCCGAGGACAAGTGCGCGAACGTGTATCATGTTCAGTTCTATATCCCGAAGGCTGACTTCAATGGCGAGTTCACATTTGAAATGGGCGACAATCAGACCGTTCACAACTTCGAGGCTGAGGCTCTTGCCGGTGCGTGCGGCGCTGACGGCGTTCTCTGGACTTACACCATTTTTGGTGATGGTGCGTCCGATGATGCTTCGAGCGCTCTTTCCAGCATCGCTGTGACAACCGCTCCGACAAAGGCATCTTACACCGTTGGTGAAAGCTTTGCTCCTGCCGGTATGGTTGTAACCGCTACTTATGCGAACGGTAACACCGCTGCTCTGAACGCTGGTTCTTATACATACACGCCAAACGGCACACTTGCTGCTACTGATACTGCTATTACTATCAGCTACACCGAGGGTGGCGTGACGAAGACTGCTACACAGGCAATCACCGTCTCGGCGTAATAATTGCGCGATAGTTAATAACGGGCTGCACAATGCAGCCCGTTTGCAATGAAAGGAGTATAGTATGCCCACCGTATTCAGAAAATGCAAGGTGTGCGGTGTGGAATATCCATACTGCAAAACCGTTGTAAGCGATGATGTTTTCCGTTATCAAGATGTGGCTTGTTGCCCAGAGCACGGCAGCATCTATTTCGCTCAGATTCTGGAGTCTCGTGGCGTCAAAGCAAATGAGGATACCGCACAAGACAACGATGTTAATAAGGGCGAACCCCAGAGCGAAGTCAATGAACAGGTAGACGACATTGTTTTTGATTTTGACGACGAAGACGATGACGACGAGGATATGTTCTACGACGAAGACGATGACGATGAGGAAGACATTGACATTCAGTAACTAAATGGTTAGGCTGCATCTCTTTGAGGTGCAGCCTTTTCATCACTGCGAGGTGATTTATATAGAGACTATTAAACTTGTTATCGACAACGATGTTCTCAACCGATATACCAAATATTACTTTGGCATACATACACGAGCGAAGGTTCCGCCGATTAAGCACCCGTATCACGAGAGCATCAATTTTTGGATGATAATGAAGCGCCCGGCAATGAACGGGTTGAAGCAGAAATGGAAGGACTTTATTAAGTGGTTTGTTGAAGACCAAGGTTATGCTAACCTGCACATTGAACAATGTGAATTGAGTCAATCCATCTACTACCCCACGAACCGCCGCCACGATTTGGACAATTCCGTGCCAAAGTTTTTGCTGGATGGACTGGTTGAAAGTGGGATGGTTGTTGATGACGACTGTAAACATATAACAAAACTTACGCTACAGTGTTTTACGGATGCGAAGCATCCGCGCACAGAGCTAATATTTACATTTAATCCGTGAATTAAAGGAGGATTTGCATTATGGCAAACAAAACAAAAAAGATTTCGATTAACGCGCTTGAAAATGCGACTAAAGAAAACTACTCTCCCGCAACCACTGTGGATTGGTGTGGTCTTGGAGTTGTTATTAAACGAAATTTAACCTTATCGGAAATGCTTATCTTTGTTGATAGCGCTGTAAAAGCCTGTTTTTCAGAGCCAGTCGGAGTATATATGCCCGAGCTCAAAGACTATGCAATTAGAGCTATGGCTATTGAACTTTATACTAATCTTTCAACACCTTCCGACTTACATAAAAAGTATGATTTATTATATTCATCCGATATCTGGCATACTGTTCTTTCTAATATCGACAAAGACCAGTTTAACGAGATGTTAACCGCTATCGATGCCAAGATTGAGAATATCGCAAACGCGAATGTTTCTCTTATCAACAAGCAAGTTTCTGACCTGTATAGTTCAATCGAAAACATCCAGACACAGCTTTCTTCTTTGTTTGATGGAATTGGTGCAGATGATGTAAGGAACCTGGTCGGTGCCATCGCTAATGGTGGAATCGATGAGGAGAAGCTCATTAAAGCTTATATGGCAAATCGTGAAGATGATGGAAAAGATAAAGAAAATATCGGTTGAACAGCTACGAACACATAACAAGCCGTCACAACGTACCATCCTGTGGCACGGAATTGCTGTTACAATTCGTTATTTGCTACCAATCAAAGAGGTAACTCTATTCGTTAACAGCGTTATGGATGGATGCTATGACAAGGCTCACGACGTATTTATCCCGGAAATGATGGATTTTGCATTTCGGGTTAATATAGTCACTCGATATGCTTGCGTCGATTTACCACAGGATATCGAAGAGCAATATGAAATTTTATACAATACCGATATTTTTGATACCATAGCGTCTGCTATTAACACAGCGCAGATGCAGTCCATCAAAGACACCATATATGCTTTAATGTTCAAAGCAAAATAATACGGAGCATCCCCTTTTCGGGGATGCTTCATTTTAATTTACGAGAAAGGGGGTTAATGATGTCTCAGAATATTTCGGATATCGCAACCGGGCTTAACGACTACATTGACAGAATTAAAACTCGCGTACAAGAGGTCGTTGAGCAAGTTGTTAGAGAAACGGCAGAGGAGTTTTTCGTATTGGTTGAAGATAGAATACGAACGATGTTTAATTCTGTGGTTCAAGATTTCTACGCGAGTTATACGCCGGATTATTACGACCGGAACGAGAGCCTGTATAACATTTTGCAAACTTCTATTAAAGCGGAAAGCCTCAAAATCTGGTTCGACCCAGAGCAGATGACTCCGTTTAGAAGTGGATACTCTGGCGAAGATGGATTATATGACCAAGTATTTCGTCACGGTTGGCACGGTGGTGCCGGTAGTGGTGAGGGGCATCCTGACCCCGGGAAACCATACTGGAGGGCGCCGGTGCCATATTATAACAGGTGGGGGCACGAGGCAAGTATGTCTTCGGTTTCTCCCCTCGAAGATATGAAGAGGCGCGTTGACGATTATAAACAGTATGGGATGAAAGAAGACTTTTATCGTTTGTGGCGCATACACGCCGCAGATATAACTATTAACGATTTATAAAGAGGTGATGTAATGGCTGACGAAATTGAATTAGGGCTCCACGTAGACCCACAAGTAAATGTAAAAGTAACAGGCGAGGCAGAAATTCGGCGTCTAACAAATGCATTACAAGCCTCCCAAGCGGAAATTGATAGGGTTAATTCTACCTTGCGTCAAACTGAAGATGAGCTAAGTCGTGTACAGGGAGAATTTGATAGATTCGCGCACGGTAGCGGAGTTGATATTCTTAGAGAAGAACTCGAAAGATTTAAGAGCACGGCACAACAGTCCGTCCAAGAATTTCGCTCGTTTTTAGAATCTGTTAATCTCAACGATGTTTATGGAAATAACGACTATCAGTTTGAAGAATTGTTCGAGCGCATTCGCGATGGTAGTATGACGGCGTCACAGGCAATACTCCGCGTAAAAACAGAGTTTAGCGCCTTAATGGAAGAAAACTACCACGCAAACGGTGGCTTATTCGATTCGCAAATGGTTCAGAGCTTTACAGCGTCACTTGAGCATCTCGGAGAAACCATAACCGACGTTGTTCGTCGTTTGGACAGTATCGAACAAAATGGCGTAAAAGCGGTAGACGGCACTGGTGGCGGAAGCATTGCAAATGTTTTACAGCAAATCGAAGCTGCAACGGCTGGAATGTCAGAGGAAGCCAAGAGTGCATATGAACCAATTACACAGCTTGTAAAGGCAATGACAGATTACGCCAATCTGGATAGTACAAGAATACTTGGAGTATCTCAGGCATTTCGTAATATTGCAGATATTGGTGCTGGTAGCTACGGAACAAAATCGATTGAAAACATTGTTTACCTTGCGAAGCAATTACAAGCATTATCAGCGAGCGGAACGAACTCGCTTAGATTTGACTTTACAGGACTAAACGAACTGAAGGTAAGCAAGGCGTCTCTGAACAATCTTGCTACATATTTACCACAGATTGCCAAGATTAACGTAACAAAACTGCAAGAGTTATCTCAGACGAATCTAACCAACTTTAACGAGATTCACGTAAGCAAGGGCTCTATCGAGGCAATAGCACAACTTACAGAGGCGCTGCAAATTCTCAAAGATACAAAAGAAGCAACAATAAGTAGCTCTGATACATCAATCAACATTGATGTTAACGGAGCATCGGATGCCGCAAAAGATGCAAAGGTTAGTTTTCAAGATGCGAAACAGGCTGTAAAGGATTATTATGCCGCTTTAACCGAGCTTGCTCGCACACAAAACGATGTAACTCTGACAAGTGCTGGCTGGAGTTCTGCAAGTGGTGCGTTTGATAATCTCGCCGATAGGTTAAACAGAACAAAAACGGCATTTGATATGTTTACCGATGCATCACAGCGAAGCAAGTTTTCTGAAGAAGAACAAGTCCAGTTATTAAGACTTATGTCTTCTGAACAGGATAAATATAATGCTATCGTTGAACGCTCTAACTATGCCGAAGCCAAACACAGAGATGCGGAGTCAACGAAAGAGCAGGCTGCCGCAGAAAAAGAGCTATTAGCAGACATAAACAATATTGTGAATGCAGAAAACGCCTACCAATCTGCATTAAATAAAATTAACGCTCAAAGAGAGCGGTTAATGTCTGTAAGGGGCGGTGTTGATACAGAAGCCTATGCTAATCTTGTGAATTATTCAGTCAGACTTCAAGATTTGCTCAATGCTTTCAATCAGACCGGTGATATTAACGCATTCCGTATAGGAATGAAGGAACTGAATACGGAATATCTGCGGAATACAAGTAGCGTAAATGAGTATATTAAGTCAACGAAAGAGCAGGCTGCCGCAGAAAAAGAAGCTAAACGAAGCGAAAACGAGCGGATATCTCTGCTTCGAGAGGCAGAGGTACTTCTTAAGAAAATCACTAAAGCAGAAACCAATTATACTGCCGCTAAAACTGGAAAGTCGTCTGGTAATTATCTATACATCAAAGATGAAAAAGTTGCCTTACAAGACTTAATATCACAATATGAAACTGGGAAGATATCTGCCGAGGAGTTCAAGACAAGACTTGCTGCTCTTAGGCTTGAGTTTGAAAGAAACGACGGAGCCATACGTGCTTGTGGAGAAGCTACAAAGTCCTGGGGAGACAGAATAGGCGGACTCGCACAAAAATTCGGAACGTGGTTTAGTATTACAAGAGTAATTATGGCGTCAGTTCGAGCTGTACGTCAGATGGTTTCTGCATCAATCGAACTTGACGATGCGATGACGCAGTTACAAATCGTCACGCGTAAGTCTGATGCTGTAATGAATGATTTTAGTGATACCGCTGCAGCGTCTGCAAAGAGAATTGGCTCAAGCATAACAGATTTTGTAGATAGTGCAACCACATTCTCTCGTCTTGGGTATGATTTAGCAGACGCTTCTAAACTTGCAGAGTATACTGCTATGCTACAGAACGTCGGTGATATTGACGTTAGCGATGCTCAAGATGCGATTACTGCTATCTTTAAGGCATTTACTGACATTGATATAGACAACATTGAGCAAGTAATGGACAAACTTGTCGTTGTTGGTAACGGGTTCCCAATTTCAGTTGCACAGATTGCAGAAGGTATGAATAATGCCTCTTCAACTCTTGCCGCTGCGGGTAACTCGTTTGAACAATCTGTCGCGCTGTTAACGGCAGCAAACACTACGATACAAAACGCCGCAAAAGCTTCTACTGGCTTACGTACAATTACAGCTCGTATTAGGAACACCAAAACAGATTTGGATGAACTTGGCGAGGTAATGACCGAAGCAAATTATGACGAGATTGTTCAACAACTGACCAAGTTCAAAGTGTCACTTACGGATGTAAATGGTGAATATCGTAGCACATACGATATTATGGCTGATATCGCCGCAAAATGGAAAGACATGACAAGCATGGAACAAGCGGCGATGGCGACAGCTCTTGCCGGGACGAGGCAACAGGCTATTTTCTATAGCATAATCGAGAATTTTGAAGAAGCATCGGGTGCTATGGACGCTATGACTGGTAGCGCAGGAGCTTTGAGAGATGCTTATGCAACATATATGGATAGCGCAACGGCGCACATCAACCAATTTAAGGCTACATTCCAGGAGCTATCAAAGAACATTATTGACTCTGGGTTTATTAAGACAGTCGTAGATTTTGGCACTAAAATACTTAATATTCTTAATGTGGTGGCTAAGCTAATTAGCAGTATCGGCGGGTTAAATACGGTTCTGATGGTGACGGTTGGAATCATTGCAACTATTAAGGCGGACACTATCATTGCATTTATCACAAATATTGCCGGGAAGATTAAGAGTTTTGGAGAGACTATATATCTTCTGGGGTTAGAATTTGTTGATGCTTTCAAGGCGGCAAGAGCCGCTGGTTCGTCTGGGCTTGGAGCTATTTCTGCTGGTTTTAAGAGCGTTACAGCTTCAGCAAGCGCAGCTCAACTTGCTGTTGGAGCGTTTGTTGCTATTATTTCTGCTGTTGTTCTTATATCAAACGCGATTCAAAGAGCAGAGGATGCAAGACGTGAAGCACAAGAATCTGCATATAACTCTGCTATGGCAAATGTCCAAGAAAGTGAAAGCGTATATAAACTATACGGGGCGTATCTTGATGCTAAGAAAGCTCTTGAAGATAACACTGGCAGCAAAGAGGCTTTAGACAAAGCGACAAGAGCTCTTGCTAAGGCACTTGGTCTTGAAGAGGAAGCTGCTGCTGGGGCTAATGCTGAATTAAAGAAACTTTCCGAAGAAGAATTAAGAAAAGCAGAGTATGATGCTAAGGCGGCGGTGGTTGCAGCCGAAGAAAACCTCGTAGAAATCATGCACACATTCAAAGATACCACAGAAAAGGAATTCATTGGATGGCGTTCCATGAAAGGCATCGAGGGGTTCTATGACTACCACGAAGTTAATTGGAATGGTTCGAGAGAATACCAAGCCGAAGAATTGCTGCATATATATGATACCTTACTGGAAGAACGAAATGCGGCAATAGATGCCGGTGAAACCGAAACTATTGGATATGAAAACTTAATTAAGACAATCCAAGCTCTTGAACCAAATGTTAATGCCTTACGAGAGGCTCGTGAAGCGCAAACAGATGCCCAAGAAAGATATAATGCTGTTTTGAATGATACCGCAACCGCAGAAGAGGCTGCTGCATCGTCTGGAGATGACGGCTCCGGTGGTGGTACCGTACTTAGCGGTCTATCTGATACGCTTTCAAAGTTAAAAACCGCATATGATATTGCCAAGAAAGCGCAAGAAGAAATGGCGAGCGGTGGGTTATCTGCCGATACCATTGCGTCTATAGCTAAAGAGACAGATGACTATCTCAAGTATCTATATGAGGAAAACGGCATTGTTAAATTAAATACAGAGGCGTGGCAAGATTACGCTAATGCTAAAATGAATCAAGACATCACAGGTCTTGTGAGCGAAAATGAACGCCTCAAGGAACAGCGCTCTGAAATAGAGGAAAATCTAAAAAAGTGGCAAGAATATGACGATGCTGGCAACGGCGGCAAACAACGTCTAAAAGCAACTAAAATTGATGAATTCACCAAAGCGCTTCAGGAAAACAGTGATGCATTGACAGAAAACGAGCGTTTGCTTGGAATTTATTCAACGCTATACGAAAATGTCACCGGGGCTTCTGATGCTTATTCCGTGGCATTGTCTAATTTTGATAATATATCAAACGCCATCAATGGCGTTTCTGACGCGCTTACAACCGTTGCCGACCTACAAGAAACAGTTGCAAATGGGTTCACAATTTCTCTGGAAAAGGCTCTTGAATTTGCGTCAGTATATCCTGAAATCCTGAATGGAGCTACTGTTGCTGCCGATGGTCAAATCGCTCTTAACGAAGATGTCGTTAACGCATTTATCGAAGGCAAAGAAGCCGAGCTTAAGGCGCAAATCGACGCGAAGATTGCCGAGCTTGAATCCGAGAAAGGCGTTCTGACGGCAAAGATGAACTTTGCCCAGGCGGAACTCGACCTCGCAAAGAGTGTCGGCGAAGGCGAAGGACAGATTTCTCAAGAGCTCGCAGAATACAGAGTAAATGCTGGTAACGCCGTAGCTCAGGCGCTTATTGAAGCCGGTATTGATGAAGCAACCGCTTATCAGCTTGCGATGGCGGCTATGTCGCAGAACTCGGAAGAGTTCAACCGAATTGCTGCGCAAGTATGCACCGACGTAGACGGGAACTTTAATTCCGCTGCTTATTCTGCCGCACAAGCAATTTACAACAATATGAAGAATGCCAGCTCCAGTTTGGACGGTATTATTCGTGCGGCTCACAACGCAGCCGCTGCTATTGCCGGTATTGGCAGTGGCACACAGGCTGGTAGCACGGGCTCGTTTAGTGGTTCTGGCGGTACAACGAGTGGTGGCGCAAAAATCACTTTGTCGCAAGGCACTTTTAACGGTGTTGACTATTCTTATACTCCAAAGACCGTATCCCTTGACCAGTTTATCTCCGACCTTGAACTTGACATTTCAAGCTATTCGAGTGCTATTGCGCAGATAGACGGACAGATTGCAACTCTTAAAGCATTAAGAAATACGAGTCTTAACAAGTTTTCTTCGAGCAGTAAGAAGGGTGGCTCCGGCAGTGGCGGAAGCGGGAACAAGGGTTCCGGTTCGAGCTCAAGCTCCAAAGAAGAGTCTTGGTTCGAGCAGCAATATAAGCTTCACCAGCACCTCCTCAATATGGACGCAGAAGAAGTTGCCGATTATCTGGACTGGTTAAATGACGCTTATCAGCGTGCGTACAAGGAAGGCATCATCGACCTCAACGACTTCTATAAGTATCAAGAGGAAGTGTACAAGAAGTTACAAGACCTCTTTAAGGATTATCTGAATGACGTCGAGCACGAAATCGATATGCGCAGCGAGTTCGAGGGTGAAAGTAAAAAGATTATTTCACTTTACAAGAAACTGATTGCCGATGTCGAGAAGGAAATCAAAGCGGCGCGTGCTGCGGGGCTTGACGATACTGACGATTACATCCAAGAGCTTCAAAAGAAGTGGTCTTCATACCGCGACTCTATAAAAGACATCGAAGATGACATTAAAGACAACGCCAAAGATGCGGTCGATGAGTTAATTGATATCCGCATCAAGATGCTTAAACAGGATATCGACAACGAAAAAGACGCTATTAAGAAAAAGCTCGACTATCTCAAAGACTTCTACCAGAAGCAAAAAGATATGCTTCAGGAAGTTTACGATGAAGAGAAATATCTTGAAGAGCAGTCTGAAAAACGCAAAACTGTTGCCGATATCCAGGCAGAGCTTGCTCAGCTTGAGTACGATAATTCTGCTTGGGCGCAGAAGCGCAAGCTTCAGCTCGCAGAAGAATTAGCCGATGCCCAGAAAGACCTCGACGACTTTGAGCGCGACCACGCATTACAGGTTGCTCAGGACGAACTTGACAAATTGTATGAGCTGCAAGAGAAGGAACTTGACGCCCAGACAGAACTGTTAGAGGCAAAGGAGAACGACGCAAAGGCTCTGTATGAACAGGCGCTCGCGGACATCAAGAACGGCTCTATTCAGCTCTACGAGGAAATGATTGAGTGGAATAACACCTATGGTGATGGAATTTCCGATACAATCAAAACAGCGTGGGAAGAAGCCTACAAAGCGTTACAGGACTATAAAGACCTGTACGGAACTCTGTACGAAGGCGTAAATCTCGCTAACGCAACTGGATATACAAAGCCAAAAGAGTCGTGGGATAACGCCCCTGTTTCGGGTACAAACCCGTCAAACAACACGTCCTCCGGTTCTGGCTCTGGCAGCAGCAAATCGAGCGGTTCCGGCTCTACTACGAGTACGCCGAAACTCGACGACGCAACCAAGCGCAAAGTCGCCGCTGCTATCTGGAACGGCGGATATGGTTGGGGACACAACCCAGACAGAGCAAAGAGGCTTACGGAAGTGTTCGGTGCTAACAACGGCATTCAAGACCTTGTTAATAAGGGCGTTGGTAAAAACGACGCCGCTCCTGGCAGTGCCTATACATATCTCAATATGCGTAAGAAGTTTAAGGGGTATTGGTCTGGCACACGCAAAGCTGTTGCTGGTCTCCACGCAATCGACGAGCTTGGTACGGAAACAATCTTCCAGTCTGCTGACGGCACAAAGTACAAGATGTTCACCGGCGGTGAAAAGGTGCTTAACGCCAAGGCAAGTAACTTCCTTTATGACTTTGCGAATAAGGGCAGTGAAATCCTGGATAAGATTATTCGTAGTTTCTTCGGCGGTGGCATTGGCGGTATCACACCTCCGATGACCAACAACGAAATAAATATGGGTGACATTATCGTTCACGGTAATGCAGATAGAGCAACAGTCTCTGAGATTCGTAGAGCACAGCGTGAATCTCTGGAGACGATGCTGAAAGAGCTTAATAAGCTTAACAGGTGACGCATTTATGATACACGATAAACCCCACCCTTTACGGTATGCTACGGCTCCCCTGAAATACGGGGAGCCTTTTAATAAAAGCGCTGTTTTACACAGCACTTATTCAAGAATTTTAACGAAAGGAGCGTGATTAGATGGCTGATATTTACGGTTCTCATTTTGAGTATGCCGGTGTATCGTCCAGGCTTTACGGCTTAATTATAGCCAATGTACAGACAAATCGATTTACTCAGATGTCCGGCTCTATCGAAGGTCATACGGTCTTTAACCGCGTTTCCAAGAAGAGACATCTTATTGACGACGACTATACCAGCTTTCCTGTGTCTTACGAGGTTGATATCGTATCTGATAACGAACGCGGTATCGAATTAAATATGCGCAGAGAAATCGAGAAGTGGCTTTTCAATAAACACGACTATCGCAAATTCTATCTGGATATCACAGACGATTGTTTCGGAGAGACGTATGAAATCATTGATGGTTTGCAGAAGCAGCTCTATATGAACTGCCGTTTCGTTAACCCCGAACGTCTTGAGTATAACGGCGGTATTATTGGCTATCGTGTGACGCTCGAAGCAGATAGTGGGTTGTGGTGGCAGGATGCCGTAACCAAGACATTTGCCGTCAATAATGCAACCTCTTCTTCTACATCAACAATCACCGTCAGCGTCGATACCGACCTTGACGACTATACATATCCGAAGGTCGTCATCACTATGGGTAATTCTGGCGGCGATGTGATTATCGCCAATACCACTGATGACAGCACGAGATTAACAAAGTTCACAGGTCTGTCCGCAAACGCTATCGTTACGCTCAAAGGCGAGCTGAACTATGTAAGCGGTCAGAACTACACAAAGTTCAGTGCAAGAAACTTCCCACGACTTCTGGATGGGGACAACGCTTTTACAGTTCAGGGCAACGTATCCTCTATTGCATTTGAGTTCAATAACAGGAGGATGTTGTAATGCTTGTAAAGTACAATTCACTCAACCGTATGGAGAAGCCAAAGCTTACGCTTTGCAGCCCCGGCAGCGTATATAACAACGGGGTCTTAACCAATACGGTTGGCATTCTGACCGACCATGAAGCAGAAGAAGTCGTGTTCAACTTTAACGCAACATCAGAGCTGAACTTCCGTGTAAATAGGATTCATAGAGAAGATGCAGATGAAAACGCCCACGCTTATGCGCTTTACAAGGCGGTTCAAAATCGGCGTCTTATTTTTATGGATAACATTGGCTACTTTATGATTACGAACATCGAGGACGGCTATGCCGATGGCGTGCAGTACAAAGATGTTAAGGCGGAGTCGATTGATGTTGAAATCCAGCAGAAAATGATTCCGTATATCGCCGACGGCACATACAGATTTCAGACAGACACCAACGAAACTAACAAGGGCATTCTGGAAACCATCGTTGAAACTCTCCCGTTATGGACTATCGGAACGGTTGACAATGCCGTCGCATCGAAATGGCGTACATTTGAAGATGTTGATACATCTCTTAACTGCCTCGGGTTCCTGCTTGAAAACATTCAGGATGCTTATGAGTGCATCGTGCTGTTTGATACTATCAACCGCACAATCAATGTGTACGACCAGGCGAATTACGTCAGAGAAACGAGCATCCACATTACGAAGGATGACGTTATCAACTCGATTGACATTACAGAAAACGCCGACGACTTATACACGGCTATCAGCGTTCTCGGCGACGAGAATGTCACCATCGGTGCTATCAACCCGACTGGTGCGAACGTACTCTACAACTTCGACTATTATCTTGACTGGATGCCGACGGCTTTATCGACGAAGGTTACTGCGTGGAAGACTGCTATTGAAACCGCAAAAACAACGTATTACAACACGAACTTAGCGTATTATACCGCTCTCGCTCAAGCGTCCGATTTACAAGCCGAGATTAACAGGCTGAATACTCAGCTCACAATGTACCAGAGGTGTCGAGATAATATCGTTGCAGAGTCCAGCACAACGCTCGTTGGAAGCTACAATACGGTTATTGTAAACAACGGTGGTACTCCTATCGAAGTATATCCCGAAATTGCCGATACACTTAACGAAATCGACGGACTGATGGCGACGTGTGAAAGCGCGAAAGAAACAGCAGAGTCTGACTTAAGTACGCTCAACGCTACCATTGCCGGATATAAGGCTACGATTGATGCAACTCACGACGCCCTCGCTATTACGAACTATTTTACAGAGGAAGAATATACAGAGCTTTGTCATTACATCTTTGAAGGTAGCTATACCGACGAGTATGTTGTTATTACAGACATTATGTCTTATGACGATAAGTTTGAGCAGATGAAGATACTGTACGACAGAGCAGAGGCTCGTCTTGAGCGCGTGTCCTCTCCTACTCAGGAGTTTGACATCGACGTCGAAAACTTCATTTTTGCAAAGGACTTTGAACATTGGAGTGAACAGCTTGAGACAGGATGCCTCATCAATGTCGAGCTTGACACAGATGATATTGCGCTCCTGTTCCTGTCGAACATCACAGTCAACTATGACGACCATAGTCTGAGTATGACATTTGGCAACCGCTTTAACAAGTTCGACCCGAAGTCGTTGTTCGACGATGTGCTCGGTAATATCAGTAAGTCTGCAAACACGCTGAACTACCTCAAGGAGATTCTCTACCCGATTAAAAGCGGCGAGTTTAACGCTATGAAGGAGGCTCTGCAAACATCGAGAGACCTCACTATGGCTGGCGCACTTGCCTCTAACGGCGAAGAGGTCGTTATTGACGGCTCCGGTTATACCGGCAAGAAACTGCTTGATAACGGCACATATGACCCAAGACAGGTCAAGATTACTGGTAAGACAATCGTCTTTACGGACGATGCGTGGGAATCTTGTAAGGTTGCTATCGGTGAATTACTCTTTGGCGAGGACGGCGAGTCCGCTTATGGCGTTAACGCAGAAGCGATTATCGGCGACATCATTATGGGTAATAACCTGAGAATTATTGACGGCAACGGTGAAGACATACTGACCGTTGTTGACGGTAAAATTCTCGCCGGAGTATCAGGGCTTTCTGACGACCTGGATTTGTTATCTGAAAGAGTCGAACTGTGTGTTACGCAGGATGAGTTTAACGTCGCTATCTCGAATATTTCTGTAAACCAGGTAACGACGACTACCGGCTATACATTCAACGCAAACGGTTTAACCATTTACAGAACTGGTCAGGAAATGAAGAACCTGCTTGATAATACGGGAATGTATGTCACACGTTCGGACGAAGAAGTGCTTACCGCAAATAATGAGGGTGTTAGCGCAATCAACTTGACAGCGCGTCAGTACCTTATTATCGGCGACAACAGCAGATTTGAAAACTATTCAAATGGCACAGATACAAAGCGTACCGCGTGTTTTTATATTGGAGGATAAGGAGGTGGATATATGGCATTAAGTGGAAGTTTTTCTAATTATCCAGTCAGCGGAAGTAATTTCGGTCTGTATTGTGAATGGACTGGTTCTCAGAGCAAGAGCGGCAACTATACAAACATCACTCTTAAAGTTTACTTACGTGTTTGGGATGTATATGTTGGAGCAAGAAGCGGGAATACTGGTTCGATTAACGGTGTTTCATTTACATATGATACGCCAGCAATAAGCGACAGCGGGTCTTCTTGGCATAATATATTACTTACGACCAAAACACAAAAAGTAACACACAACGCAGATGGTACAAAGACCGGTGTCAGCCTGTCCGCTAAATGGACATTTAATGGAACGTATTCTGGGACATATGTTTCTTCAATTACGGCGTCAACAACGGTAAACTTAGATACTATTACCACGTATACATTATCCACATCGGCTGGAACAGGCAGCTCAATTACGGTTAACAGAACAGCATCTGGTTATGGCGCAACCGGCAATCTTTCCAACGGGGCTCGGTTGTATTATGGTGACACTCTTAAAATTACATTTACCCCGAGTTCAAACTATGCAATAAATACACACACCGTTAACGGTTCGACATTTACATCCGGTAATAGCCATACGGTAAGTGCGAACGTGTCTGTTGTGTCTACAGCGACAGTTTTGGCGTCGAGTGTCGGTGCAACAAACGCCAACATAGGAAGTACGTCAACTATTACCGTAACAAAATACAGTTCATCGTATTATCACTCATTACAATACTCGTTTGGGAACATATCTGGTTATATCAAAGCAGACGGGACTACGTCTTCGTCCGAGGTGAAGTTCAGCCAAACAAGCGTTGCGTTTACGGTACCTACCACGTTTTACGCACAAATACCGAGCGCAAAGACGGGAACCTGCACAATCACCTGCAGAACATACAGCAGCTCAAGCAGCACTACGGTTTTAGGTACTGCTAAGACCTGTACATTTACGGCTACGGCGTCTTCGAGTGCGTGTTCGCCTACCGTTAGCGGTACTGTAGTAGACACGAATGCAACTACTATTGCTTTAACTGGAAATAGCAGTAATCTGATAAGGTACAAATCAACCGCCGTGTGTACAATTTCCGCAACGGGCAGACAATCCGCTACTATTTCCTCAAAGTTAATTAACGATGTAGCACCTACAAGTGACCAACGAACATTTACAAATGTTTCCACAACAAGCTTTGTTTTTAAGGCAACAGACTCGCGTGGCTATACGTCGTCACACACAGAAACGCCAACAATGATTGCGTATGTTAACCTAACGTGTAACCCGCTTATATATCGTCCAACGCCTACTGGCAGCGAAATTGTTATGACATTAAGCGGAGATTTATACCGAGGAAGTTTTGGAGCGTACAGTAATTCGCTTACGTTACAATATCGATATAAACAACAGGGTGGCTCATATGGCTCCTGGACGACGATTAGTTCGGGTATAACATATGGCACAAATTCGTATAGGATAGCTTCCGCAATGTCGCTTGGAAATAGTTTTGATTACCAGAAAGAATATGTATTTCAGGTTAAAGCTTATGACGGAGCAAATGGCACCACATTAAGCACTGTTACAAAAACTATTACAGTTCAGCGTGGTACTCCTGTATTTGACTGGGGAGAAGATGATTTTAACTTTAATGTGCCGGTGAGTGTTAACGGAGAACGTGCTTTCTTGGTGAAATATAAAGATGTAACATTCTCTTCTGTAGCGTTAACAACACAAGGGGCAAGTGGAGTATACTACCGCAGTTCTGGTTATGACCTAACCGGAACAGAGTGCGGGTTTCAGACAGCCCCAACAATCATTGGATTAACACTACTCGCCTGTACCAATGTACCGGCGTCGTTTGTTCCGTATTTTAATGCGTCAACCAGTAAAATCAATTTCTATAGCGATATCTCGCAAACGATTGGTACTGTTGTTTTGAGGATTATATATGCTTAAACAGAATAAAACTACACTTTTACGCTCCCAAGATGGAGCTTTTATTATGTCTAAAAAGAGGTGGCGAAATGGATAACATCATTTGCTATGACTCTCTTGGCAACCAAGTCACTCGGCTTTATCAGTGGGACGTCAACCAGCTTCTTACAATCAAAGGAGTGGTTGCGTCCCCGCTACCCGTATTTCAGTTTTCCAATCGTAAATGCGGGACGACCATTAGCGTCACCCCGACAGTTAGCGGCTCAGATTTAATTGTAGCTGTCCCAAATGTGCTTCTTGAAAAGGCTGAACCAATCTTCGCCTTTATTTACAGAAAGCAAGAAACCGGGGCTGGTAGAACGATTGGAGCGATACATATTCCTGTTAAGCCGAGGGTGAAGCCAAGCACAGGCGAATATGTAGAACCAACAAACAATGAATAAGAGGTGAAACTATGAGCAATATTATTTGTTATGACTCAGACAATAATGTATTGAAGACGTTATACCAGTGGGATAACAATCAAACAATGACCGTGCGCGGCGTAGATATGCCTCCCGTCCCGGTATTTCACTTCTGCAACCGTCTGAGCAATCTTGCGCTTGTTGTGAGCCCGACTGTTTCCGGCACTGATTTAATCGTGAAAATTCCGAACATTCTTTTACAACAGGCGGAGCCTATCATCGCTTATCTGTATCAGGATACCGATGATGATGGCTATAGAACAATGCACGCTATTCATATCCCGGTCATTCCGAGACCGAAGCCCGACGATTATGAATACGATGACAATATTGATTACATCAGCGTCGCAATTCTCAATTCTCGACTCTCCGAACTCTTAAGCGAACTGACAGACGGCTCGTCTTCGGATGTCGCACCAGAAGTAATTGATATTCGCATTGGATATGATGGCACAGTATATGATTCAGCCGGTGATGCAGTACGTGCTCTTGGCGAAGAGCTCACGGAGATGAAAGCGGAGCTTGAACAGTACATTGACGCAAAGGCTGTTGACGGTCTTTATTATGAAGACAATATGCTGTACCTCACATCGAACGGTGAAATCGTTTCCGACCCCGTAGAGATTGTTGGCGGTGGGGGCGGCGGTGGGGGCGGCTCGTCCTCTGTTGTGCGCCTTATTAACAACAACGACAGTACAACATTCGCCGTCGCAAAGGGCGAGGCAGCCAATCTCATTTTTACATTCACATCTACAGAAGATGACGTTCCGACCGGTAATGGCACGTGCCGTGTTCAGGTTGGTGGTGTTACAAAGTCGAATTTCAGTATTGCGCAGGGACAGACCACGCTGAATGTCGCTGATTATCTGTCTGTCGGAGCGAATACTGTAAAAATCACTTGTACGGATATCTACGGTATGTACCGAAGCATCGTGTACACAATCACCGTCATCGAGCTGAAAATCACATCAACATTTGATGACACGGCGTTTTATAGTGGAGATATCACATTCAAATATACGCCATACGGTTTGATTGAAAAGACCGTACATATCCTTGTAGATAATGTCGAAATCTATAATGCTACTACCAGCGCATCTGGTAAGCAGAGTACGAAGATTATCTCTGCGCTCTCTCACGGAGTGCACAGACTCGATGCGTACCTTACTGCTACGCTTGATGGCTCGTCTATATCGAGCGAGCATTTAATCTTTGACATTATGAGTACGGTAAGCGGAAATACTACACCCTTTATCGCGTCCCCGTTTACTACGACTGCAGCGACACAGGGTGAGCAACTCTCAATCCCCTATACCGTATATGACCCATCTGCATTATCCTGCGATATTACACTCACTGTATATACGCTTAACTCTGGCTCCAGAGTGGTTTATTCTACTCAGTCAATTACCGTTGATAGAACTCGTAAAACGTGGAATACGAGACGCTATCCGACAGGGACGGTGTATTTCGAGATTGCATATCCCGATGGCTCTATCAGCAAGACACACACTGTCACGGTATCTGAGGCGTCTATCGATATTCAGCCTGTTACAAACGACCTTGAACTTGCCCTTTTATCTGCTGGTCGTTCCAATAGCGAGGCAAACCCCGCAAGCTGGACTTACGAAAATATCTCTACCACATTCTCTGGAATGAACTGGCGTTCTACTGGTTGGATTGAAGATGAAAACGGCGACGTTGCTCTTCGTTTGAACGGTGACGCAACTGCGGTTGTTGGATATAAGCCGTTTAGCACAGACCTGCGTCTTAACGGTAAAACAATCGAAATTGAGTTTGCTATCCGAGAAGTTAACAACAGGGACGCCGTAGTGATTAGTTGTATGAATGGTGGCATCGGGTTTAAGGCAACCGCTGATACTGCTATTTTATCCAGCGAACAGTCCTCGGTCGAATGCAGATATAAAGACGAAGAGAAAGTAAGAATCGCTTTTGTTATTGAAAGCAGAAACGAATACAGAATGATGTCTGTATACCTGAACGGCGTTCTTTCTGGTGCAAAGCAGTACCCTGCAAACGACAACTTCCAGCAAAGTAGTCCTGTAAACATTACTATCGGCTCGCAGTATTGCGCCGTTGACGTTTACACAATCCGCGCATACGATACCGCGCTTTCCACGATGGATGTTACAAACAACTATATCGCCGACATTGCGGATATTGCAGATAAGATTGAAGTATACGACAACAACAATATTTACGACGAGTATAATAACCTGTCTTACGAGGCAATCAAGCCGAAAATTCCTGTAATGACTATTGTTGGCGCTCTGCCACAGTCAAAGGGCGATAAAAAGAACGTCACGATTATTTACGAAGACCCATTCCACCCTGATTTGAATTTTACCGACTCCTGTAAGATTGACGTTCAGGGTACGTCCTCACAGTATTACGTTCGTAAGAACTGGAAGCTGAAATTCTCAAATCAGCATCAGCACGCTCCCGGTATGATGCCCGCAAAGACATTCTGTATGAAGGTTGACTATGCGGAAGGAACCGGTACTCATAACACACAAAATGCGAATTTGGTTGATACGTTGTATTCCGAGCAAGTTCCAGCCCAAGAGGACGACGAACGCGTAAGGACTGCTGTTTACGGATTCCCGTGCGTTATCTTTAGCCAGGCGGATTCGACGAGCGAACCCGTATTTTACGGAAAAGCTAACTTCAACTACGACAAGGGTGCGGAGAACGTCTTTGGGTTTACCGCAAACTACGATGTCGAGTGCTGGGAGTTCAAGAACAATACAAGCGATGTGTGCAACTTTAAGTCAACAATGCCTACAGACTGGTCTGAGGACTTCGAGGCTCGTTATCCAGAAGATAATACGGATATCAGCAGGCTGTCTGCTCTTGTTGCCTGGGTTTATAACACACGCAACGACCTAACTACGTTCAAGAGTGAGTTTGAAGACCACTTCAACTTGCATTACACTCTTCTTTACTATGTTTACACGTTCTTAATGCTTATGGTTGACCAGAGAGCTAAGAATATGATGTTTACATACTGGGATGAAACACAGCAATGGTACCCATATTTCTACGATAACGACACGTGCCTTGGTATCAATAACGAAGGTCAGTTGGTATTTGATTATTATCACGAGGATGTTGACCAGGTTGATGGCGCAAACGTCTACAACGGTCAAAACAGCATTCTGTGGAATAATATCCGTTTGGCGTTTGCAGACGAAATCAAGGCGCTTTATCAAAGTCTGCGCAATAGCGGAAAGATTACCTATGATGTCCTTTGCAATAGGTTCATTACTAAGGGCTCAGATGTATGGTCTGAGAGCATTTACAACGAAGACTCGGACTTCAAGTATGTGTCAATGTTGCGAAGCGAAGGCGATGCATCGAACCTTTATCAGATTCGCGGAGATGGTGAGCAGCACTTCCGTTATTTCATCAAGAACAGACTTGATTATTGCGACGGAAAATGGTATGCGAGCGACTATGCGAATGACTATGTGTCACTTCGTATTTATACGCCTTCTGGCGAAAGTCTTGCTGTTGAACCAGACGCGGATATCACGGTAACACCGTTTTCAAATATGTACGCCGGTGTTCGATATAAGGCTAACGGTACATTACAGCAGACGAGAGCTACAAAGAATGTGGCGGTTACGTTCGAGGCACCAGACGAGACATTTAACGATACAGAGACGGCTATCTACGGTGCTTCTAATCTGTCGAGTCTCGGAGACCTTGCGCCGTTATATTGCGGTAGCATTAACGTGTCGAAAGCAACAAAGCTTGTAACGCTTAAGGTTGGAGATTCAACAACCGGGTACAGCAATCCTAACCTAACCGAGCTCAGTGTTGGTACTAACCGTTTGCTGAAGACTTTGGATGTAAGGAATTGCCCAAATCTCACAGACCCGTTGGCTCTTGCGAACTGCCCGAATATTGAAAACATTTATGCTGAGGGCAGCGGAATTACCGGTGTAGAACTTCCTGAAAGCGGATACCTGAAGATTATCCACCTCCCGGAGACCGTTCGCAACCTTACATTAAAGAACCAGCTTTATATCACAGATTTCCAAATCGAAGATACCGATGAGCTGAAAACAATTTGGATAGAAAACTGCCCCGGCATCGACACAAAGGCTCTTATAGCTGATTGCACGGCGCTTGAGAGATTACGTGTGACAAACGTCAACTGGAGCATTGCAGACATCACATTCCTCCAGTCATTGTATGACTATGGCGGACTTGATGAAACCGGTGCGAATATTGACAACGCTTTTGTCAGCGGTACGTGCCACGTAACTGCACTTACCGGTGCTGAAATGGCAGAAATCAACGCGGCGTTCCCATACCTTACTATCACATACGATACGCTGACTTCGACTTTAACATATAAATCGTATGATGGTAGCACAACCTATCAGACGCAAACAATCACCAATGGTGGCGATGGTAGTTATACCGGTTCTACACCGACCAAAACGTCAACCGCACAATACACGTTTACGTTCTCTGGCTGGAGTAAAACGATGGGTGGCGACGCGGATGCCAACGCTCTGAAAGCGGTTATTCAGGATAGGACTGTTTATGCGGCATTTACCAGCACAATAAGGAAGTATACTGTTACCTTCAAAGAGGGTAATAACACCCTTCAAACGGTACAGAATGTCCCGTATGGCGGTAGCGCAACATACACGGGTACTACTCCCACAAAATCTGGTGTTTCAGACCCAGAAAACTATGAATTCACAGGCTGGAGCCCGTCTCCGTCTGGAATTACTGGAGATACAACCTGTCAGGCGCAGTTCGCTTATGCGGGTGCAATCTCTGACTCGTGGGCTACTATCTCCGCGCACTCGTTGGCTGGCGATGCTGAAAACTATTACGCTGTTGGCGACTGTAAAGAGGTTGCTCTGTCCGGTACTGTTGGAACGCTGTCGCTTAATACAACACTGTTTGTATATATCCTCGGGTTTGACCACAACTCCACTTATGAAGGTAATGGTATTACATTCGGTGGATTCAAAAACGGCGCAGAACCTACAGCGAAAAACCTGTGCTTAATTGACAGTCATTATGGTTCAAACTCTACGGACGGTAGCAAGTGGTTCAATATGAGCCATTGGAGTAACATCAACTATGGCGGATGGGCTGGATGCGATATGCGTTACGACATCCTCGGAAGCACAGACGTTGCTCCAAGTGGTTATGGCGCTGCACCTACCACAAGCAGAGTTGGATATGATGCTACTTCTACGTGCGCAACGAGCCCCGTGGCAAACACGCTTATGTCGTGTCTCCCGTCTGACCTGCGTGCAGTAATGAAGCCAATGACCAAATATACAGACAACGCAAGTGGCGGTTCTCATAACGCAGAAGCAAACGTAACGGCATCAATCGATTACCTACCGTTATTGGCTGAGTATGAGATTTTTGGAGCACGTTCGTATGCTAACGAGCACGAGTATAAGAAACAGGCGCAATACGCTTACTATATTGCTGGAAATAGCAAGGTGAAGTATCAACATAGTAGCACCGGTTCGACGGCGTATTGGTGGGAGCGTTCGCCTTTTTACAACCACTCCGACTTTTTCTGCATTGTCTACGGCACCGGCAGCGCCGGCTATTACTACGCGCAGAATGCTCGTGGCGTCGCGCCCGCTTTCTTAATTTAATCCATTATCAAGAATATCTCGCCGACGGAAGTCGGCGGGATGTTCACATAAAATAATCTGAATGAAAGGAAAACAATGTCGTATGTCAGTTTTACGAAATAAACGAAGTGAAAGTCGAGCTGAGTTTGTTAATACAGCAAACCAGATTTATCTCGAAACATTACACTTCCTCACCAGGCTATCAAACAGGTATTCTCGTTTAATTGCGCAGGATATTATGCATCTCGCGTCCGAGGTTCTCGACCACTGCGAGAAAGCAAACAGTATTTATCCGAGCGGTGATGAACGCAAGGCAATGCGTGCTACTCATATACTTGAAGCACGTGCGTCCTTATCAGCGCTTGATATTCATTTATCTCACTGTTACGCAATTATGATGCAGAATCCAAACGGATGTATTGAAACAACGTCCGGCAGACCGTTGAAGGCTGGTGAAGCTAAAATAAAACTTGATAAGATGTCTGAATCACTCGGATGTCTGATTGATACTGAGAACAATTTATTGTCTAAGGTTCTCAAGAGCGATAAGGACAGGTAATTATATGGGTGTGTTTCTGTATACGTTAGTTCTTGTTGTGGTTGCAGCTATTGGTTCGACGGCGAATTGGTGGGAGCGTTCACCTAATTACAACAACTCCAACAATTTCTGCAATGTCAACAACAACGGCAACGCCAACAATAACAACGCGCAGAATGCTAATGGCGTCGCGCCCGATTTCACAAACCCTATTTTATAGGATATAGGTCACACGCAGTAGTTTTCGGATGAACCAGACCTTTGTGAAAGGAGAAGCACTTCCCGCAAGTAATTGCAAAATAACTCTGTGATATGTTTGCACGGACGCTCCTTGCATGGTAAGAGGATGTTGTGCTTAATCTTATTTCATGTGTAAACATTAAGCAGTTTAGCTGCACTCAATTTTATAACTGTACGCAGAGTGAAAACTTAAAGAAACAAAGGAGTCGATTGTGAATAGTATCGAAAGACACGAAGCTCGTTATCAGCGTAGAAAGCTGAAGCGTCTTCAAAATAAAATGGCAAGAGTTTCTGCCATCGGCGGCGTAGAAGAAGCTATGTCGTATAACAAGCTGTTTTGCGCCGGTAAGAAGTGTTGCACTGGTGTCAGATGGAAGCAAAGCGTTCAAAACTTTGAAATGCATTTGTTTTCAAAAACAGCCGTGAACACACGCAATGTTCGTAATGGGACGTGGCAGCCAGGAAGGTGCACCAGTTTCGTATTAAGAGAACGGGGTAAAGTCAGACCAATAGATGCTCCAATTATCAACGACAGACAAGTACATAAGGCATATACCAAAGAGGTGTTATTACCTCTATATCTGCCTGAAATGATATGGAATAACGGTGCCAGTCTTGAAGGAAAAGGTTTTGCATTTTCGAGAAATATGTTGGTAAAAGACCTACACTCCTTCTATCGCCATTACGGTACAAACGGGAATGTAATATTGCTCGATTTCAAGCAATTCTTCCCGTCTGCGCCCCACAAAACTCTATATGAAAGACATCAACGAATAATCCTTGATGACGAATTACGAGCTATAGGAGATAAAATTGTAGCCGCTAATAAGCAAGATAAAGGAATGCCATTAGGCGTAGAGCCAAGTCAAGCCGAAATGATAGCGCTGCCATCGTCTCTCGATAACTACATCAAATGCCAATTAAGGATGAAGTACGCTGGTCATTATATGGACGACTATTATATTATCGTCCCGCCGGATATGGATGCAAAGAATTTGCTTGAATTGATTGTAAAGAAGGCAACAGATATGGGGCTCACGGTGAGTCTCGCAAAAACGAAAATCTCTCCAATCCACAAGCCATTCAAATATTGCAAAGCAAAATACACTCTGACGAGTTCAGGTGCCGTAGTGGTTAACGGTAATCGCGACGGAGTAAAACGAGCGAGACGTAAGATTAACGCGTTTCGCAATAAAATCGATAACGGCGAGATGACCTATGAAGATTTGTGGACGTCTATTAACGGTATATTAGCCTATTTTGAATCATACGACGACCATAATCGCGTGCTAAAGCTAAGACGACTCTTTTATGCGCAATTCGGATTTTCCGCTGAGCACATAGAAAACTTTAGAAATAAAGAAAAGGAGTTAAAGGAATGCAATACATAGTACATAAACGCTTTAAGGGACACGCGATTTGTGGCGATGTTAATCTACCCGCTATGACGATATGCGAAAAGGTTGAGGGGATGCTAATGCTAAATGGCAAACCTGTTTGCGCTGCTATTAGTGAAAACGCTCACCAATACTTCGCACGCGATGACGATGGTAACGGGATAAAACGTGGTAACTTAACACAGCGCATTATAAAGCTTCTGTCCAAAAAGGACGGGTTGTATCAAAAGCGGTGGGATAAGGTGTGGGCAGACCGCTTGTGTCAAAAATACAAGATGAAAGAGTTCGCAGACCACTGGTTATGGAATCATGCTTTCTATAATGCTGCCATTGAAGACCTCGTTTACATCGCGAATCTTATTGGCGCATAACCCACATATTATCGTAAAGGAGGTTGGCTATGTTTTACAAAATTGTATATGAGCATATTGTGATTGATATCATTTGTAATCCACACTGGGTAATATGGGCAAACAAGTCTGGACGATTTGTTTTGACAGACGAAACGTCTGCAAATGGTATTGTATCATCTGACGGCTCGGAAGTGTTCCATCTCTCTGGAACAAAAGATTTTCTCAATTATCAAGACGACTACAAATCTGTCGCTGTTGTGCAAATCAGCGAAGCGGAATACCTTTCACTTAAAGCTCAAATCATTGAAAATGCTGTTTCGGAATCCGGTGACACATTATCGATTGAGCAGTTGATAGCAAACAAGGTTGAAGAAATGTCGCAAACGTGCGAAGACATCATCACAGCCGGTTTTGATATCGTGCTTTCTGATGGCATTAAACACCACTTCTCTCTGCAGTTGCCAGACCAATTAAAAATCACAAAGCTCAACGATAGAGCCGTTGCTGGCGAGGCGTTCTTACCATATCACGCAGATAATGAGCCGTGTAAAATCTTCACCGCTCAAGATATTATGGCGATTAACACCACTATGGAGCATATCGTCGAATATCAAGTAACCTATTTTAATTCGCTTAAAATGTATATCCGTGGTATGACAGATAAGAATGACATCATTAACGTCAAATACGGCGTCGAAATCCCGGAGGGATACCAATCTGAGGTGTGGAAACTGTTCGTTTCTAAACAGATTGGCGGTGAATAATGTGAAAGTATTAAAACCGCTGATACTCTTTGGTATTGGCGGTACCGTATATATCGTCATTGAAACCATTTGGAGAAACATAACAGACAGTCATCCTACGCACTGGACAATGTTTGTGCTCGGAGGGCTGTCTTTTCTGGTGGTTGGAGGAATAAACGAATACCTTTCTTGGGAAACGCCGTTTTGGTTACAATCAATTATCGGTACAGCCTGTGTCCTTGTTCTTGAATTCATTTCAGGATGCATTCTGAACATTTGGCTTGGTCTTGATATTTGGGATTACTCTAATGTCCCATTAAACATTCTCGGTCAGGTATGTTTACCATTCGCCATAGCGTGGGTGTTCTTGGTGTCGCTCGCAATAGTCTTAGATGACTGGTTACGATACTGGTTGTTTGGAGAAGAGAAACCAAGATATCAATGGCGATTCTCTACAACTTAATAATCAAAGCAATTAGGAGCCCTAACCGGCTCCTTTTTGTATATAAAACCTGGATTTTATGAAAGGGGTGAGTCCAATGGGAAATAAGGATTACGTCTTATATTGTCACGTCAATAGGGCTAATCAAAAGCGCTATTTTGGTATCACGAATGATGTTGAACGCAGATGGCGAAATTGCGGTTATTACTATATGCACAATGGGCAGCGTGCATTTGCCAGTGCAATAAAAAAGTATGGCTGGAATGGCTTTGAGCATTTAATTATTCTTACCGGTTTAACACGTGACGAGGCTTGTGATGCAGAGAAGAAATACATCAGGGACTTCAAAACAAATATTTGTCGGTATGGCAATCACTACGGCTACAACATGACTGACGGTGGTGACGGCGTGTCCGGCAGATTGTGTTCCGATGCGCATAGGGCAAAAACATCTAAGGCTCTACTTGGTAATCAAAACGGACTAAACCACACCGTAACCAACCGCGCAAGACAAAGAATATCGGCATCGTTATTAGGTCATACCGTTTCAGAGGATACACGAAATAAAATCTCTAAGTCGCTTCTAACCAACAATTCTAATGCTCAGCGGCGTGCGGTCGTGTGTCTCGACACCGATGTAGTTTACGGCTCTATTGCTGAAGCTGTTACAAAATTAGGAATTGCGAGTTCAAGCATCTCGCAGTGCTGTTCCAAACGCAGAAAAACTGCGGGTGGATATCATTGGGCTTATTATTCAGAAATCTACAAGAATTGAAAGGAGACTCTAATGAAGTATAGTTCTACAAACAAACCTATTCAGTGCTTTATGACACAAAGCACTTGCTACAAAGGCACTAAGAAAATGACAGTAAAGGGCATTTTGTGGCACAGCACTGGTGCGAATAACCCCTGGCTTAAAAGATATGTTCAGCCGGACGACAATGCGCCAGACCGCGCAAAGATGATTGCCCTGATTGGCAAAAATGCTTATAACAACGACTGGAACCACATCTATCGCGAGGCTGGATTAAACTGTTGGGTTGGCAAGCTCGCGGACGGGACTGTTTCTACCGTACAGACTATGCCCTGGGATTATAAACCCTGGGGGTGTGGTAGCGGCAAAAACGGTTCTTGCAACACAAATTTTATCCAATTTGAAATTTGTGAAGACGGTCTTACTGATAGAAAGTATTTTGAAGCCGCATATAAGGAGGCTTGTGAAATCACAGCATACCTCTGTCAGCTTTATAATATTGACCCGAATGGTACCGTGAATATCAATGGTGTCACCGTTCCTACTATCCTTTGCCATCAGGACAGCTATCAGTATGGTCTCGGGTGCAACCATAGTGATATTTACCACTGGTTCCCGAAGTTTGGTTATAATATGACAAACGTGCGCAAGGACGTCGCTGCGCTTCTTAAAGGCGCTGGCGTAAACCCCGGCAGTAACACCGGCAGCAATACTGGCGGTAACACTGGCAGTGGTTCTACGGCAACTACAGCGTTCAAAAAGGGCGACCTCGTAACAATTACTGGCACAAAGTATTATTCCGGTTCTGCTATTCCTTCTTGGGTAAAGGCAAAGAACTGGTACGTCGAGTCTGTAAGCGGCACTCGCGTTGTCATCAACAAGTCCGAAGACGGCAAAAACGCTATTATGAGCCCGATTAACGCCGCAGACCTGAAACTTGCTAATGCAAGTGCTCCGGCTGCGCAGACACCAGCTTCGACCGCTACAAAAACGGTTGTTGCTAAGGGTATCGATGTGTCAAAGTGGCAGGGCGATATCGATTGGGGTAAAGTCAAAGCTGCTGGTATTCAGTTTGCTATGGTTCGCCTTGGATATGGTTCCGCAGATGGGACTGCGTGCGGCGTTGATAATTACTTCGAGAAGAATGTCGCTAACGCTATTAAGGCTGGCGTGCACGTTGGTTGCTATTTCTATTCTTATGCAAAGAGCGTCGAAGCCGCTAAGAAAGAGGCTGCTTTTGTCGTTGGCGTACTGAACAAATATAAGGGTGCGTTCACGTATCCTGTTGCGTTTGACCTCGAAGATAACAGCCAGACCGGTCTCGGCAAAGATACCCTTACAAATATGGTTATTGCTTTTGGCGATGCCATTGAGAAGGCTGGGTTCTACGCGGCGCTGTATAGCAATCTGAACTGGTTAACTCATTATCTCGACGACTCCAAACTCACAAGATTCGACCATTGGCTTGCTCAGTGGGCGAGTGCTCCGACATATACGGGTGCATTTGGTATGTGGCAGAGTTCTTCTACTGGTAAAGTTAACGGTATTAACGGTAATGTTGACACAGACGTTGCTTATAAGGATTATCCTACCACCATTCGCTCCAAAAAGTGCAATGGGTTTACCAGCGCAACTCAGGCTCCAAAAGCTCCCGCAACATCCGAACCCATTAAACCGTCCACGCCAACGCCATCCACTCCGTCTACCACGATTAAGGCTGGTGACACGGTGAAGATTACCGGTTCTAAATACTACTCTGGCGCGACCATCCCGTCTTGGGTTAAGGCTAAGAATTGGATTGTACATTCGGTGTCCGGTGACAGAGTTGTAATTGACAAGAGCGTTGACGGTCAGAACTCGATTATGAGCCCCGTTAAGGCGTCAGACCTTGCTGTCGTTTCCGCTACTCAGACAGCTAAGCCCGTTGTTAACACAACAATCGAAACCGGCGACACGGTAAAGATTATCGGCAGCAAGTATTACTCTGGTGCTGCTATCCCGGCGTGGGTTAAGGCGAAAAACTGGATTGTGTACAGTGCTACTGCTGGCAATGACCGTATTGTTATCAATAAGAGCACAGACGGTCAAAACGCGATTATGAGTCCTATCAAGCGTAGCGACTTACAACTCGTATCTAAGAAATAAAATATCAGATATGCAAAATAAGCGCAGATAACACGAGCTAATTACGCATATTTGATAAATTAAAATGAAAATAAAAGCCCGTCGGATAACCGACGGGCGCATCTATAAGGAGGTTTATTATGGATTTCATTCACGATTTCATCAATACATACGGTGCGACCATTCTCTATACGGTTCTCACAGCTCTGGCTGGTTACATCGGAATCGTTGTCAAGAACATCTATAACAAGTATGTGAACGACAAAACAAAGAAAGACGTTGTACAAACCTGCGTTCGCGCCGTAGAGCAGATTTATACAGACCTGCACGGACGTGAAAAGCTCGATATGTGTCTTGAAAATGCTTCTCAGATGCTCGCTCAAAAGGGCATTGAGATTACAGACATTGAACTCCGTATGCTCATTGAGGCGGCTGTAAACGAATTCAACAATGGCTTCAATGCTGGAGGCGAAGGCGTCGGGGAAGCGGGTGAGTAATCGATGGAAGTGGTAAAGAATATCGCCGCCGTTATCGGCGTCATTCTTTCTGCCGCTTCCTTGATTGCGCTACTGTCAAAGACATTTCGTGGTGCGATTTCAAAACTCTTTAAGAAGTATGGTAAATCAGATGAGGTGTCTGAAAGCATTGCTCAAATCAAACTGATGCTGGAGCGGCATATACAAGATGAAGCAGAATTCAAGGAAGGTGTCACGCAGATGAACGAGATTAACATCGAGTTCACCAAGACACAGTGCCGCAACATTATCAAAACAATCTTTTACAAATACAATGATACGCAAGTGTTACCGCTGTATGAGAAAAAGACTTTAATGAATGTGGAAGATTTATATATCAACAAGCTGCACGGCAATAGCTTTGCAGCGCTATTACTCGAAGAAATGTCTCATTGGAAGATTGATTATGAGACTTCTCATCCGGGTGAGGAAACAGACTAATCTATTTGAATGTTTTGTGGGTGTGAAATATTCTTATAGGAGGACGTCGAATGAATACTACAATTAGGGACAGATTGGAACTGCTGCTCGCTAAGATTGCCGGTCAGAATGTAAACATTTCGAGCATGACACCTGGCGCAGCGTCCAACCTGAAAGAAAAACTGTTACTCGATATTGCCAAAAGGATTGACAATATTGCGGAGGCGGCAGATGCTCCGAGTGCAGCGACAGCCGACAAAGCTGGCGCTGTGAAAATGGCGGCTAATGTCGCAGAAGCCGCAGGCGATGCTCCTACAGCAGCCGAGTTTAAGGCGCTGCTCGACGCGCTTATCGCCGCTGGCATTATGGCTGCTCCAGCTTCTTCTGGCGAGGGCAATTAAGGCTTAGGTGAAAACCGAGCAACAAACAAATAAGGCAGATTGGTTTTGATACCAGTCTGCCTTTTTTTGCGGGTGCGTTATTCCCATTTCGCAATGATTCTAAGTATTGCGTTACGCTATTCTTTCTGTCAGCACTCTTCTCATTTGTCGTAAAAGTGTCGTAAATTCAAGGTGCGATTGCCTACAATCCGTTGTCGCACAAGGGTTTACTTGTCTAAACTCTTCATTGTCGGGATTTGAAGCATAATATCACATATCCTTTCATAAGTTCTTAAAACCCTGTATTTATGCGGGTTTAAGAGAGATGAACTTCTTATAAACTCTCAAAAAGCTTTATAAGTTTGCTGTCATTTGTCGTAAAATTTGTCGTAAATTCACTACGAGATTCTAAAGGCTCCTTCGAGGTTCGCAAACGTCTCAATCTTCTTTTCTTTAGTGGCTTCACTATACACATCCATAGTGGTTTCTATGTTTTTGTGTCCCATTATTTCCTGTATCACTTTGATATTGGATTCATTCTCGCAAAGCCTCGTACAAAATGTGTGGCGAAGATTGTGACAACTAAAATGTGGCAGTAATAACGGTTCTCTGTGCTCTTGTCGTGCTCGCTCCTGCTCCTGAGCATTCGCTTCTTTTACAATTCTATCTATAACTTTGTTAACAGAATGCCCGTGTAGCGCGTGACCATATCGGTTAAAGAAGATGAAGTGCGTATAGCCATCAACCACCAACGGATTAAATCCGTCTTCTCTCTGGCGCTCATATTCTTCGAGCAGCGCTTTCTTTACCTCGGAGAACATAGGAATAATGCGTATGCCCGCACGCGTTTTTGGAGTTGTAATTTGTGCTTCTGGTGCTCCGTTTCGCCCACGGGAATTATATACGAGGTTGTGATTTATTTCGATTATGTTATTCTCGAAATCACAGTCCTCCCATCTTAATCCGCTAACCTCGCCTATGCGTGCTCCGGTGCCGAGCATTACTGTGAATAATGTCATCCACCGTTTATAAATTGGATTCTGTGATACGAACTCCACGAAGCGTTCCTGTTGCTTGGTCGTAAGCGCGTGCCTTTTTGGTGTTTCCCAATTATGACTTCTCTTGATTTCCGCAAGTGCTCCGTCTGTCGGGTTAACACGCAGTATTCCATCTCTAACTGCGATTGCAAATACGGGGTGGAGCAACGTATGAACATTGTCTACTGTATTCGGTTTGAATCCAAAGTCTTTGATGAGGTGGATGTAATACTTCTTGATATCGCTATATTTGATATCCACCAATCGCATCGTGCCGATACTGTCGCTTACGAACTTTTTGTACATATATTGATAGTTCGTTCGCGTTGTTGCCTTTAGCTCGATTTTCGTGGCTATATACTCGTCGTAATAATCGTTAAGCGTTGTTTTATAAGCCTTATGAGCATCAATGCCGTCATCAAAATCTCTGGAAAGACGCTTCTCGATGTCTCTCAGAGGCTCACACGCCCGTTTGCCCGGTGGCAATTTGTCGGTTGAAACAAGCTTCCAACTATACACACTTCGTCGTCGCCCAAATGCGTCAAGATATTTGAATTCATACTTTCCGTCAGGTCGTTGACTTTCACTGTTCCGCAAAACCCTGCCTTTATTATCTCTTCTCTTTTCGTTCATTTAGCCCCTTTCCGAAAAGAGCTGACAGATTAGAAATATAATACCATAAATATTAAGAAAAATCAAGTCAAATGGCATTTATTTCATCTATCACCTTTTCAAATCTTTTTCTTTTGATTTGCGGTCTGTTTCCATTCCACAATATGTATTCTGCATCTGGGTTCTCGTTCACGAGCTTGCGAAGCTTGTTTTCACCTATACGAAAATACACAGATGCTTCTTCGATGGAAAGTGTAAACTTCTCCCAAATTGGTATCTCCATATTTCTCCTTTACTGCCGAGGCGAGTGAGAAACCCGCCCCGGCTTTATAAGTTATCCTTCGCAATTCATACCTGGCAGGTCAAACAAACTTAACTGCTCGTATTGCTCCTGCTCTTGTACACCTGTTCCTGTGCTACCAAAACCACCGTCGCCCCTCGACGTCTCGTCGAGTTCGTCTACTTCATTAAACTCAACCGCAAGATAAGGCACGATGACAATCTGAGCGATTCGCTCTCCGCGATTAAATTCCTGCGTCTCATCTGAATCGTTTCTGAGTGCGACAATGATTTCTCCACGGTAGTCGGAGTCGATTACTCCAACACAATTTGCTGGACGCAATCCTCTTTTTGTTGCAATACCGCTTCGTGCGAAAACCGCACCAAAATATCCGCTCGGAATAGCCATAGCAATTCCGGTAGGCACCTTCAACACCGTGTGCGGACTTAATTGATACGCATCTTCTTCTCCGCAGGCGTATAAATCATATCCAGCAGCATATTCAGAACCTCTCGTTGGGACGATAGCGCTATCGCGCAACTTTTTAATATCGATATTCATCAAACTGTATCTCCTATGTATTAGTGTTTTGGGCGTCTGTGGTTGTTATTGAGATATACCATCAAGGCACACCACATAGCCATAAATAATGTGATAAACAAAGCCCTAACATCCATTAGCTACTCCTTTGCAACCCACAAACCGCAATGGCAGGCACCCGGTTCTCCGCGAGCAATCTGCTCTCGGAACTCCTTACATCTGCATTTTGTGTCTGGCGTCTTTTTGATTGTGCACGGGCAATATCCGTTATTCATTTTCAGACGCTTCTTTATCTCGTTGGCATATTCTGTATCTGGGTTCTGAATTACTCTCATTCTTCGTCACCTTCGTTATCTTCAATATATTTTTCGACATATTCGTTTTCGTCGAGCCACTCAAGGCTAACGCCGCTAAGAGACTCGTCTTGGTGGTTATACTCAATAACGATAGTTAACCCGTCGTCCCAGATTTTCATCTGATAACCGTTTTGGATAGCGACTTTGATAAACGCCGTAATATCCTCAAACAGCTTTGTTTCGTTTACCGATTTCTTGCCGAGACAATCATAAAATTCTTTATACGATTCTCTGCAAAACGAAATCGTATTAAACTTACTATCCATATAAACTCCTTTATGTATTAGTTAAACCACTTAACCGTGGTGGAACCGGTATAACCCTTTTCCCAAATAAACCAAGCGTATGCCTGCGCTCCACCGTTATAATTCTCGAAGTCGCCTCCCATTGCACAACTAATTCTGCCGCTTGCAACATATACTGTTTTGGGTGGATACTTATCAAACAGTGCTCTACGGGACTTACCTTCAAGAAACTGTAATCGTAAGAACATTGCTACTTTGTGCCCGTCTGTTACGCTTTCTATTGCGTGTTGCGCAAACTCTTTTGCGTATTTATAAGGTGGGTTTGTAACAATATCTCCGTCGAAAATTACATCCGACTTAAGGAAGTCCACCCCCCCCGTACCGTATCCACGGTACACGAGGTCTGTAGAGGCAACATTGTATCCGTGCTCTTCGAGAACCTTACTAAGATGCCCAGCTCCGCAAGCACACTCCCAAACATTGTGCGCAAACTGCTCAAGTTTTAATAGTAATTCCATTGCGAGCGGGTCTGTGGCATAATAATCGTTCATTTCTCTGTCGGTGTCGCTATGGTTTGATGCACCGAGCGTCACGAACAAAGAGTGAGCATTGCTTGTGCTCATTAACAAATCACCTCCGCGTATTGGTTAGGGGATGCAAGATATACTCCAAGCACATCATCATATTTCTTCTCTTGGTTGGGTACAAATCGTCCGAACTTTACGATGATATTTCCAAGTGGTTTTAGCGCTTCAACCATTGATGAAATCTCAGTTTTATTAAAACCTGTGTAAATAACAACCGTATCTGGGCAATGATAGTTGAAACGTAGCTTGGCTATTAAATTGAACATCTCCTCAAATTGTTCAAATGGCTCAAGTCCGGCAAAGACTATTGCCTTAGTAATATCGTTCAGCAAGTACCGATGGATAATATCATCATCAGATACCGCTTTCGTTTCTGCTTTTGCGAGAGGGCTGTTTTGGCAGCAGCCCTCACCGCATTCATAGTCACACTTAAAATCACATTTGCTTGTGATAATCACCATAGACGGCTTTTTATAGTTGATGAAATCCTCATCCGTCAATCCCTTGATAAGCATTTATTCTTCCTCGTCGTCAGAGTATTTTCCCTTTAATCTTTCAAGTTCTTCGCGTCCGAGGTCTGTAAGAGTAAAGATTGCGTCTGACGGTATGTATCCTTCTTGTGCTTCTTTAATGGCATCCCGTACTTCTTCAAACGGCATTTTGCGGCTGACTTCAGCAACCTCTCCGTCACGCCAAATCTTAGCGTTAATGGTAAGCTCTACGGTCGAAGCCGGAACTCCAAGCACGATAAACTCTTGTTCAATCGTTAATTCTTCTCCTGTGTTCACTGCATTACTCCTTCATTTGACAGGACATTCATCCAACGCCTCTTGTCAAATTCTTTCTTTCTGATTTTCTGATAGCTACTCGTTGGTGTGTAGAAGCCAACGACCCTCGCATATGTATCCGCAATGGGTTCGCCGCATACAGGACAATGTGTCTCGCTGATAAATGCGTGCTTATACTTGCAAACACTAATCTTGGTAGTAAACGCAAAGTAAATAACGCCTTGAGCAGCAACGTAGTTCAGCATATCCCACGCAGTTTCCTCGTTCGGGAATCGGTTCTCGATATTGATGTGAGCAATACAACCGCCACCGCACTTCTTATCGAACAGAGAACCGAGCCTGCACTTCTCTTGAATTGTGCATTTCTCCATGAGTGGAATCCACTGATTGGAGTAGATGAAGTATTTATCCTGTTCAAACAGAAGGTTGTCTGCCTGGCAAATAACACCTGCGCAGTTCTCTGCCGGAATCATCTCAAGATTAAAAGTGAAGTCACACTCAAAGTTGTCTTTTACGTCGTTGATTACGTCGAGAATCTCCGTCGCGAATTTCACCGCCTCGTCAGAGTAGCTCTTGCACCCGACCTCGTCAGTATCAATCAGCCCGAATAAATCCATAACTTCATACATACCGATGCCGCCGATAGTACAGAACTGCTTACTGAGTTCTACGGCTCCGTCACGATAGTTTGGAAGCAAGCCTTTCTCGATGTTGCGCTTGATGATGTGTCGCATAGACGTCAACGCTTTGCAATCGAGCAAAACCCTATCTCTTAAGATTTTGAGATATTTCGTTTTGTTCATTTTGCTTTCATAAGCAATGCGGACAAGATTGATTGTGCTTACACGGCAGGAACCAACGCTCAGCGCCGTTCCACCGATAGAGTTGATAAACGCGTCGAGCTTTTGTGTGTCGCTGAGCAATCTGCAGCAGTTGGACAGGACTCCAACATTGTCGCTGACAAAGAAATTACTGTCAGACCAGCGCATATTATGGTTAGAGCACCACCTTGCGAAGTCTTCGTCCGCGAACTTTCCACCTACGTAGAGCAAGGAGTATGTCAGAACTGGGTATGTAAACATATTGACCTCTCTGATTTCGCTCACAACCTCCATAAAGGTCTTCTGGCAGTTTACGAGGTCTTCAATATGGTCGATAGCGAGCGTTCCGTCTGGGAACTCGACGCCACCGAAGAGCGCTTCAAGATATGGACGGTCAAAAATCGAAATGTTTGTAAAGGCGCTCTGGTCAATTCTCAGGAATGGCTGATTTAATCTATAAACGAGCTTCTGGAACTGCTGTTTAAGGTAGTAGTCTGGATTTTTCATATAATATCCGTTTTCAGAATCCAGCTTCCAGAAGTACCAAGCCCAGATGATGACGTTCGGCATTCCTACGGCACCGGACTGACGGTTTGACAGGAAGGAAACGAACTCAATCACATCGTCCAAATAAGTGGTAAGATGTTTTGGCGCTTGGTTATTATAGTTATCGAGGAAGAATAATCCTTCCTTTGCGAGTCTTGTAAAGTCGTTCGCCCAGCAGTATGGGAAATAACTTGCCGTTGTGCTGTCGTTTAGATAGAATCCACGACTAAACTCCTGTTCAAGCCACTGCTTTGCCGTGCGAAGCCCCCACTGCTTTTTAATGGTGTCAAAAATTTTACTGAGTCCGAACAGCTTATCTTCACTTTTTGCCTTTTCCGTCATAAAGCTGCGGATATCCTTGTGGTTTGCGTTCGCGTTCGGGTCAATCGTCGAATCCGCAAGCGTTGCCTTATCCACAAAGTTGTCGATAAACTCTGAAAAATCGAGTTGACTCGGGTGTAATCCATTAAGCCATTCAAAATCCTCGCCGTATTTTTCCTTGAGTTCATCCAGACATCTTTCAAAGTCTTTGGATAGTTTTAAGCGTATCTCCATATGTACTCCTTTTAGTTTTTGTCGTTAATCCACTTGACAGCGGCGGAAAACGGCAGTAACTCTTCATTTATTTTAAGAACCGGAACCTGTTCAATGCCGAGCGAAAGCATCTCCTCAACCGATTCGTTTACTGTGTATCGGATACCTTTTTCTGCAAGCTTTTTCTTAAGCACCTCGCACTTAGGGCATCCGGTCGAATATAAGATAATATTGTTAATTATGTTCACGCCCCTTCTTGTCTGCGTATTCACAGACGATTCTATAAACTTCTCCCCAGTTATCAGCCCTTGTCATACCGTGTGCTTCTGCGTCAAAAGCCCTGTTGTGCGGAGCGGTGAAGAGTATCTTATAATAATCGCCACCGCAAAGGTTGTGGACGCCGTCGTCAACCAATACATCCGCGTTAATCATTTGCTTTTTACTCGCAACAATCACTTGACTCCAATCAATATACGGGAAGTGCTTCTGTATGATATATTCATATTTCGGTCTTACGTTTCTATAATCTGTACACGTACACAGATACACATTAGAGCCGTCGTCCATCAATCTTTTTAAGTATTCAATCGCATCTGGCATTGGTTTGACGCGTTTCCAAAAATCTTCCTGATGCAGCGGGTAGAAGACTTCGTCCGTCGTTAATGCCGGAAAGAACGTGCTAATGTCCCAATCTGTAACGTCGTCATATTTAACGCTCGTGCCGTGTTTTTCATTCAGCCAATCAATCCACGCTCGAAGCAGATACTCAATAGTGTCGTCGATATCGACAAGCACAGTGAGTTTCTTTGTCTCCAATGATTAAATCACCTCATCCATATCACAATCCTCGCCGATGATATAATCTACAAAACCCTTTTTCTTAGCCTCGTCCGCAAATAAATACCATTCGACTCGTAGTTTGCTATCGTACTCCGCACTTGTAAGCTGGCTCCTCGACAGGATATAACGCTTAACACGCTCTTCAACCTTCCTCTGAAATTCCATCTGGTCTTGGGCTTTAGCCCCAGAGTTATAAATGAAGTTTGAGCCATCGTGCATAAGGAACTTTGCATTTGGTGTTGCAAATCTCTTATGTCCGGCAAGACCGATAAGAAATCCCATACTGTACTGATATCCGAGGTTAATCGTATAAACCGGCGTTTTGCTATTTTGGATTACATCAATCAGCTCAAAACCAGAATCCACCTCGCCGCCGTTTGAGGTTACATACAGAAGAATAGGTCGCCTGTCTTTCGGTTCGATTCCTTTGTCTTCTTTATTGAACTGCATAATGTGTTTAACGATATCTGCAATAGACATTTGCTCGATGTCAAAATTGAGGAACAGCTTTCTCTGTTTCAAATCTTTCAAATAGAACAACGACTCAATTTCACCGTTATCCATCAAGACCTGCTCCACATCGATTTCGATATCGTAGTATCCTTTTCTTTTAGTGCGCATTGACTATCTCCTTGACTAAGTCTGTAATCTTCGTTTCGAGTTCACCAAGAGTACCATCGTTGTTGATGTAGTAGTCCGGCGTAACGTCATCAAGAGCCGTTTCAGATGGATGCCTTTGCTGCTCCGGTGTGAGCGGGCTATCAAAATTCCCTCTAACCACTCTGATATGTGTCACGTTGAACCCGTCTTTTATAAGCTTATCGATTTCGTTGGGGAACCTTGAATCCGGTATAATCACCCAGTCCCAGTTGCTCCCGAAATACTTAAGAATTGAAGAAATAAAATCAACCCAAAAGTCTGGTGCTTCCTTCCTGATGATGTCCGTTCCAACATACTGGAGAATATGTCTCCCGCGTTCGTCCTTGTTGCCGTCCCACCCGAAAAATGTCTTGCATATGTATTTCAAAAGGTCTGCATAATGTGCAACGAGAACTCTATATTTGCGTTCCGTTAACTGGTTGGACATCATTCCAGCAACGGTGTCTTTACCGTTCTGGGCGTGTCCAGATATTGCGATTACTTTCATATTTGTAGCTCCTCTCTATGCTGGCGTTCTACAAGCCTGGAGAATTTTTGGAAGCTATCTACCGCCGCTCTTACGGAAATCTCTGAGTCTGGCGCTCGCCATTCCTTTTCCTTCCCGTAATAAATCTCGCGTACTTTACACCACGCTGCTACCACAGGCTTATTTGCGTCTCTAACAGTATGCTCACATATGAAAACAACCGCCTGTTTCCCAGCCTTTGTAAAGTCGTCTACCATTCTTTGCAGCGCAAGACGCTGTCCGAATGGAACTTCCGCATCTCCGTATTTAACTTCAAAAATTATGTATTCAGCATCCTTGTACTCAATCAACCCATCAATATCCGTCGGATAGATATTGCCGTCTACTGCAAGACCTTTGAAGTCAATCAGTTGCTTCATCCGATATGGGTTGTTTATCCTGCTTTCGATGTTAATCACCTCTTTTTGTGGCGGTAATTAACTCACTATGTGGCAGTGTTTCAATCCACTTACAGAATTCTCTCCACTCTGGCAAACGATGGTTCTTTCTCTGACAATAAATCGTTTTAAGCTGGCGATAATTCGTTGTCATCCCGGCAGTAATCTTAAAACCAGCCGGATTGTTATATAAAACCTCAAGGTACTTATGCTTCTTAAGCTCGCTATCTTCCGTTGCGTTATACTCTTGTACCTTTTCTTTCATAATCTCAACGATACGGCTATCAACGTATTCCGTGTCATAAGCCTCGTCGAGATTAAACTTTGCGATACGGTGCATTGTGCTTTGAGAACTCACGAAATCAAGGAAGTGGTATCTTTCTGCTTCTACCCAACCCTTATTGCTGAATGTCAAATCAAACTGCACAATCACACCTGTAAGCCACTGGTCGTGCCCTTCGCCGTTACCGCTTTGAGCAAGAGACCTGATGCCGTCTGTGAGTTCCTTATTTAGAGCGTCCACGTCTGTTGACATTGGAAATTTCGCTCGCCTGATACTATCTTCAAGTCCGAAGACCTTTGCGTTTGATACACAACCGCAACCATCTACGATGTGCACACCCGCTTCTCTGAGCGCCTCTGCATATCCTTCTTCCCGACCATTTTGATATGCGTGTTCGCAGGCGTCATACTGATTCATAACCTACTCCTTTCAGCAGTTATTATTTTTATCTTGATTATGTATGATTATTTTCAACTATCGGAGAAATGATGCACTCATCGATGAGCTTCTCCATACAATCGCAGCACAAGTCTAACTCAAGGTCATCGCCGTCGTATTTTGTGCCATATCCGAGACGTCGGTATACCGAGAAATTCTCTTGTGTGTCCCAGATGTCAAACTTTTTACCACATTTGTTGCAGGTAATCTCTTTTGCCATACTAAAACTCCTTTATGTATATAAAACATAGTTTTTATTAACTTTTTATCGCCAACGCACAGCGGATTACGGAGTGGTCTGTAACGACTTTAAGAATTCGTCGAGCTCTTTTGTGTCGAACTCTTCTTCGTCGCCGTAATCTGGTGAGCCTTCGTACACTTTGTACGGAATAAGCATAGGCTGTAAGATTTGTCTGAGAAGTTCCGTATCAACATCCTCGTCGTAAATAATCTCGTTGTACCTTTTACCACGGCTGCTCGGGTTAATTACGAACGCCTCGATGACACTACCGTTTTCATACTGTATTCTCAATGAATTTTGGTGTAGTTTAACCGTCTTTTCTACGCCGGGGATAGCTTCGGTTGCGTACCTTCCTCTAATCTCGTCAACGAATAGTTTGAACGAATTACGAACGGCAAACACAACAGCGGCTCTGTACCTTGTGTTCTCATAGCACCTTGTTAGAACATTTGCGAAAGACTGGCTATTAAGTACCTCCATAAAACCTCCTTAGTAAATTTTACTGAAACCAGTCATTGTGAAATACTTCCCATCACGCTCGAATGATTTGCAGTAAATAATGTCTCCTTTATGTATCGGGTCGGTATCGTATACTTTGTTAAACATCGTGAACCGGCTGTCTTTGCCGCTGCCAATGGACTTTGTCACGATGGAATACCCAAACTGCTTTCCGTCGCGCTTTCTCGCAAGCGGGTATACTTCCATAACATAGAGCTTTCTTCGGTCTTCTTCTTTACCAGAAACATAACCTACATAACCCATAACATCTACAAAGTTACGCACCTTCAATAAGTCGCTCAGGTCGTCCATGTGTATTGCCTTGATAGCGTCCTCCGTTTCTTCCATAATGGAAACAACATCGAGTAGGGTGTAGCTTTTTGCAACGCCGCCTGTCTTTGTTACGCCAACCGCATATTTCGTTACTATCGGTTCAAGCGGCGTACCGTCTACCTTATCCTTGCTAATCTTTTTAGCTTGCCCCTTTTTGAACGTGTCGTAGAACATCTCTGTAATTCTAAGGAGCTCTCTTTGATTGCCAAAATCAGAAAAGTAATCCAGTTTGATTAAGATGTCGAGCTGACGCGTATTTAATGATGTTTGCTGGTCGAGGTCAAAAAGCAAATCTGTGAACCGCCTATAACTTTTGTGATGTGCAAGCTCGTACAACTCTTCTGCAATACCGCTACTCATATACTTAATAGAGGTTAGCCCCTTTGCTATGATGTTTTTCTCTTTGTCGAAGAAGTATTCGCTCTTAGACAAACCCCATTTTGGCATCGTAACCTTTATTCCTACGCGATTCGCATATGCGGTTCCATTCCGTATGTCGTCCTCATTTGCCGCATTATTTAGGAACGAAGTGATGAATTCGATTGGATGGTAGTAACGGTAATAGGCACACAGGTATCCGAGTAGGCAATAGGCGACAGAGTGGTTATATCCGAACTGATATGACGCACTGTCTTCAATAACTTGCAAAAACTCTTTTGCTTCCTGCTCCGCAACCTCTCTTGGTTGTGGAGATTTTGAGCAATACCCTTCGAGAATTGACGGCATCGCAGCGTCCAGTCTGTCCTTTTGTTTTCGACCGATTGCTCGCCTGATGTTGTCCGCTTCGCTACCAGAAAGCCCGCATATTTGTTGTAAGAATTTGATTGTGTCTTCTTGGTAGATTAAGTATCCGAGGTTGTCCTTTAACAGCTCGTCGATGATTTCCGACGGATTCTTATGCGGTTGCCTTGCTAATAGAACGTCTCTGTAAGATGCGCCGGACGGACGAATACACGCCGTAACGATTGACATATCGAAGATACTCTTCGGAGTAAACTTTTTCAGACTATCAAATGCAAATGCACCTTCAAACTGGAATATGCCAGACGGGTTACGAATCATATCAGCCCAAACCTCCTCATCATTCCAATCAATCTCGTGTGTTTGTGGATATGGTCTGTTCAGATACCTGCAGGTGTCGCGGATTACCTGCACCGTTTTCAATATCAAGAAGTCATATTTTGCGAGTCCTGTGAAATCGTGGATGTTTTCCATATCCAGCATCAGGCAGTTTTCGTTGTCCTTATCAAACACCCCGAAATTGTCCACTAACGTGATTGGGCTTATCACCATTCCGGCAGGGTGAACAGACTGAGAAATCTTTGTGTCATAAAGCCCGTCGAAGTAGTAGAACAGTTCTGGATACTTCTTTTTGGTCTTCTCTTCGTCTGAGTCGAATTCGTCCTTGATTTTTGATACATTCGGCAGGCTCCACGGATTATCGTTTCTGCCCGGATGTTCTGCGCTCCATTTTTGAGAGAGAGCTCTACCGACATCATCAATAACACCTTTCGCCTGCATCGTTCCGAATGAAGCGACGCGTGCCGTCTTATCTTCTCCAAATCTGTCTGTGATGTAGCGGAAAATAGCCGGTCTGTCAGATTCAACGCAGTCAATATCTATATCGCCAATTTCCTTTCTGTCCTCATTACAAAACCTGGAGAACACCGTGTGCCAGACCTCTGGGTTAAGGTCGATAATGTCTGTTACGTAGGCAACCCTTGAGCCCCCAACTGAGCCCCTTGCAGTCCCGATTGCCATACCCTGAGACTTGCACCAGCAAATCAGTTCTGACATAGAAAGCATAAACCCATCCATCTGAAGCTTTTGAAAAACTCGCATTTCTTCGTCGATTGCTGCGCGAAATGCCTGTTCTTGAGAGGGAGGAATTATCCCACTTTCGAGCTTTTCTTTGAACTTTCTCTCCACCGTATCAACAAACATTTTTGAGTCGTTCTCTCTTGTACCGTAAAGGATGGGGTACTTTATCGTTGTATCGAGCTCAATATCTTCTGTCATATTGTAAAGAAGGTTCGTATTCTCAATAGCTCTCAGATATTCATCCTCTGGCAATGCACCCTGAGCCCTAAACATTTCGACAAGCTCGTCATATGTCTTATAAGTTAAGTCAAAAGCGTCTTCGTCACCGTATGATTTATGCTTTGCAGAGAGTAAAATTGCTCTACATTCAGCTTTGTATTTGCTTGAGCTATGTGTGTCTGTTCCTGCAATAAGTGGCTTGCCAAGTTCTTTAGAAAGCCTTAAGAGTCTCCTGTTAAACTCAATTTGCTCTGGATGATTATGCGCCTGAACTTCGAGAAAGTCATATTTTCGCGCAAGCTCCATATATCTCGGATGTGTTTCTGGAAGCTTGTTAAGAGGAGACGCTAAACAGGCGCTCGTTGTAATAATGTTATTTGATAAACCGAGAAACTCGTCGAAGCTTAACCTATTTGTATAGTAAAAATGCTGCTCGTCACAGGACTTACTCACAAGAGCGTTCAGTTCTCTCACTCCGTCCATATTTCTCGCCATCAAAACCGTGTGATAGTTATCTCGAACCTTTTCGTCGAGTGACTCAGTAAGATATATCTCAACCGAGTGTATGTATCGGATGCCAGCTTTTTTGCAAGCGCCGTATTTTTCTGTCCAATTTAATGGCTTACCGTGCTCTGAAAATGATATTGCTTTTAATCCGTCCCTTACTGCCAAATCTATATATGCTTGTGGTTTATCACAACTATCAAGAAGGCTATATTCTGTATGGACGTGATATGGGATATATCTTTTTTCGCTGTTAATGGTTGTCACCTCCTCTGCTATTGTTGTAAGCGAACTCACTAATATTAACCACCTCGTCTATTCTGTTTTCACGCCAATATAATTAAGAACTTCTCTCATCCCCAAACCGCCTTCGTTCCACGGCTTCATGCAATATTCCCACAGCTTTGGATGTGACAGCTTAAGCATTTGAAATCTATTAGGCTCTTTTTCTCTCTGACACCCAAACCCACAGAAGACACATCCGGTTCTCTTATATCCTGTCGTGTACAAGACTCCGTTGTCATCTTCAACGATTTTGCCGTAGACGGAAGCGTAGGGAACTTCATATTCTTTTATGTATTTTAATATGTCTTGCTCTGTCCAAAACGAAATTGGCTGTGATGATGGTTCTTTCCCGTCGAAGGCATTACATCCGTGTTTAAGCCAAGCCGCTCTTCTCGACAAGCTTTCGCACGCCATAGTACCATATACAGGATGTAATCCTGTCTGCCTACGGAACTTTTGACCGGGCTGTTTCTTCATTTTTGTACAACAATAATCTGATATTTGGAAAGGAGCGTTTATCAAGTAGCTCCATTTGCCAGATGAATTGAATATTGAACCCTTTTGCTCTCCGCGTATATTCTTGGCACAATAACAATCTGGGTTAGACCGCGCCGCGTGTAAGTTCTTGGCTATCAATTTGCTTATTACGGGGTATCCATAAACCTCAATCACTTTGCGAAAATTCATATCAGGTTTTAACCACGTAACATTAGGAACCGACTTAACAAAGTCTCTCAGCTCTGGGAATTCAAGACCTGTATCTACAAAAACTGCACGAACATCTGGAATAATTCGCCTCGCCAAATCCAAAAGGACTGTGCTGTCTTTCCCTCCGCTAAACGAAATGTATATTTTACTCACAAATATCGAAAGGAAGAGTAGAAATTATGGGACATAACGACAAAAGACTAACGGCGGACGACCTAAAAGCTATGCAAGAATACCCATTGTGGCAAAAAATCCAGGTTTCACAGGCTCGAATTATGGAATTTGCCAACAAATTTGACAATCAAATATACATTATCTATATCTCAGTCGCTCTTCATAAAGCTTCTTAAACACCTCTACACCTTTATCAACCGGCGCGTCTTTTTCTCCAAGTAAATCCGCTTTATCCCACACATATTCGACATTGACATATTGTTTTAATTTGGCAATATTGTGGTCGTCTCGTATCCTTACGTCTTTATCCAAAGCAAAAACTACTCTGAAACCTAATTTTGCAAGGATTTTCATCTGGTGTGGGTTGAGGTGCGAGGTGAGTATCGCGCCTGTATTCTTTATTCCCCAGGTATCAGCAAGCAAAACGCTTTTACAACCCTCGAATAGGATAATTTCGCCCTGTTTTTTGATGAATTCCATATTTTCAGCAAGTCCATATATGGTATCCATCGTTCCCCAGGAGTGGAAATAGCAATATTTTCTGAGGTTTTTCTCCTTCCACTGTGGGTCGAGTGTTCTACCGCCAATATTGACGATTTTCCCTTCAAGATTACGGATTGGATATACTAATCTGTCTGAAAAACTATCGTAAAACACCTGAAAACGCTCTAAAGATGCTCTGGAAATGCCTTCTGACTCCCAAACGGCAAGTTTTTCGTCTCTCTGTTCGTACCTTTCCATATAGTTGTCCGGTAAAACTGTCGCTGTTGACGCTTTTTGAGTTGATTTTGGCTTCAAAAACCGTTTACAGGTGATTGTAGCCGCCATTTTCTCCCTTGGAGCCTTTATTTCGCCGTCAAAACCAGCATATTTTTTGAGGACTTCCACCGCCTCTCGACCAGAGCATCTGTAGTAGTGCTTTACGAAGGTAAATACGTTGCCACCAATACCACTTGAGAAGTCATAGAAGCTATTTGTTTCTCGACGAACTGAAAAAGAAGGTGTTTTTTCTTGCGTAAATGGGCTGAGCCCCCAAAACTCACCATTACGTTCTTCCAGGTCGGTAAACTTGGAGATGTAGTCTACGATGTCAATGCTTTCAATCAGGTCATTTAATTCCATAGTTTCCACCCCTGATTGGTTGAACTGACAAAGCGTCCTCAACGCTCCAGCCAGCATTTAATCGATAACGAAGAACCGCTTTGCTTATCCCGGTGACTTCGCTCCACTCGCTAATAGTGTGTGTTTCACCTTTGTATGAAATAAATCGGTTATTTCTCTTGTTATTACACTGGGTTTTCATTGTGACCCATCTACAATTTTCAGGAGTATAACCATCATTCACATTTATTCTGTCGAGTGTAAGCCCCTGTTTGTATCCATTAGCCAAAGCCCATCGTTGAAAGCTTTCAAACGATGCAACCCACTCTTCACACACCTTAATACCGCGACCGCCATAGTCTTGATAAGGCATAGCGTTAGTGTCAGAGCATCTGGACTTCATATCACTCCAGACGAAGTATAATTTACTCTTGCTTGCTCCGTGTTTTGTGAAAATCCGGCTATGAACTTCTCTGCTATAACAACCACAGCTCCTCGTTGCACGAGTCGTTAAACTTTTAGTATCAACCAATACCCTATTGCCACAAGAGCAGGAGCATACCCACATAGCCCGTCCTTCTTTGCTTTTTAGTTCAGATTTTTCTTCAACATATAGCCTGTCAAACTGTTGTCCTGTTAAATCTTTTGCCATATATGGTACGCTCCTTGCAGTTATTATATTTATCTTGACATTTTACAACGATTTTTTAGTATGGCGTTTGCGGGATATGCTGCTTTGCCTCCGAATACATTATTCTGTTGCCGTCAAAGAACAAATCTATGTATTCTCCCTGCGCCATCTGCATACCGTTCCTGTTTAGGATGACACGAAGCTTCTTGTTTCCGCAATCTGCACCGTCAGCCTCTACTTCTTCTGGCGTTTTGTCTTGGATTAGCGCTATTGTGCTCGCATTTCTACCGATTTTAGCCGAATCAGCAACTTTACCGTTGATTGTGGCTTGCGCTGCGCCAATTCCGCAAATTCCCATCTCACCGCATATTTGGTTTTTAACCATATCAACAAACCTGCCGAGTTCCTGATAGGAATCGAACGCGTCTCCGTCGCCGGAGCCCTTAAAGTAGTCAACAATGAGTACATCTAACCCTTGTGTATGCTTTACCTTTTTAACAGCCGTGTAAATACTCTGTTGGTCGAACATCGGTATGTATATGTGGGTGAATTTTCTCGTTTTCATCCACTCTCGCGCCTCATCTATGCGTTTTGCCTCTTCTTCCGAGTAATTTCCGGCTGTTAACCTCTTATACTCGACGCCAGAAAGGTGCGCAAGGACTCTGGCTGTAAATAATCTTGTGTTGAGCTCGCTATCAAGGTATAAAACGGCAAGGTCTTTCTTCAAAAGGTCGATTGCGCAGTTCAGAAGCATCATTGACTTGCCCTGCTTGGCTTCCGCAGCGAAAATAAAGAGTTCGCCCGGCTCAATCGTCGCGTATTCGTTAAGCGCCGGAAACTTAAATGGAATTCCGGCAAATCCATTGCTTTGCCTTGATTTAATCTCCTCCCAGCACTCATCCACGACGTCTTTGTACGGTGGAATCTCGTTTGCTGTTGAAAATTCTGTCATTACTCCGTCAATAATGTTGTAAATCTTCTGCTCTATGTTCTCTGTAGACCGGTCATAGCAAAGCGCCTGACCTTCTTTCATTATTTGGAACATATCGCGTCTAAACGCTGCATCCAGAACATTATCGACCAGCATTTTGTACTCTTCAACCGAGCTTCTGGCGAGAACATCGCTCATTTCAACAAGTTCTTGGAGTTTTTCAATGGATAATTCGTCGGCATATTTTCGTGTCGCCTCGGAGGAGTTCAAATCTTCAATAATATTGTAAGGGTCTATTGTGGTTATACCCTTACGGGCAAGGTCGCATATCGCCGTATACACGCATCTGTTTTCTTTGTTTGTAAAGTGGTTTGGTAACAGATGTTCTGAGTAAAAAGAGAACTCTGGGTTGTGTATTAGCGAAGCGATAATGCCAGACTCGCTTTCCAGACTGTTAATGTCTTCAGCTCTCATCATGTTGTATTACCTCGCTTGCCAATAACAACATTCATCGCTGACACCACATATGTAATAGCAACTGAAGAACTCTACATTCGGGTAAAAGTCATCTGCGTTCTTTATATCTTCGATATTCTTGTTTGCCCACTCTATTGCTTCGTTATATGCCTTTTCATTAAATGGTTCCTCTATGAATGTGCCTGCCTTAAAACAGTTGAAACATAGTGCTTTTGGAAATTTCCCGTACTCTTGCTTTACAGCCGCTGAATATATGTATAACTGCCTTAACATCTCATCAAGCTCTTTGTCTTTGACAGTCGGTTGTTTCTTACCACTCCGTGGTTTCAGGTCTCTCGACTTATTATCAACTATGTATAGCTCGTTATCTTTTTCTCCGAGATAATCTATAAAACCAACAAACGGGATACCACCGATTTCAAAGTTAACCTTCTTTTCTACACCAAGCATTGTGTAGGGGAAGGGTTCAAACCTTTTCAGGTATTGAAGTCCACATTCAATGTACTTTTTAACCGTACTTTCCTGCGGTCTAATACCCTGAACCTCTTTACTAAAATCAAAGAGGAATTTGGTTTGCATTTCTTCCTTTGTTAATTCACCACGGTAGAATTGTTCAATCAGTTTGTGCATAAATGAACCGTAAGAGCTGTAAAACTGTGGTGTCTCTTCGCATTTTTTAATGTATTTAAGAAACCAACGGTACGGACAGTCGTTAAAGCACTCAATACGACTGTAACTCCATAACATATCCTCTATGAGAGGACGATAACTTATCTCTCCCATAGATTACCGTCCTCAAAACGGCAATCTGGAATCGTCCACTTCGCCTTCGTCTACGTTATTGGTGCCGCCCTCGGCAGGAGTAGATGTCGATTCGTTCTCGTCCTGACATTCAAAGCTAAAGACTTTGAAGTTTGTATATGTCACGTTCTTTTCTTTATCGTATTTGTTTGTAACATCAACATCTCCAAGACGAATGCGGTCTTTCTCTTTAAGGAGAGAAGCCTTTTTTGCGGCTGCTGTTCCTACAAAACTAACAAAGCCGCTAAAATCCGTTTCATATTCTCCGGTCTGCTTGTTCTTGCGACTGATGGAAATACGCGCCTTTGTTAACGTATCCGACACAGCCTCGACAGACCATACTGTCGCGTAAGACTCTTTACGAAATCCCATTTATTATTCTCCCTTCAAAAATGTTTTCTGGAAATCTTCGAGCAACTTGGACGCAAGCGCAGGTTCCTTAATGGCGAGGTAGTTTGCGTTCTTCGCAAACTTGCTGATAAACTTCTTGACATCATCTGTTTTGTCCTGATGGTCGGCAAGGTACTTTTTAAGAATTGTATCGAACTGCTCGATAATTCCCTCTGCGATTGCCTTGTCTTCCGACGCCTCTGCCGCCTTCTGTTTGCTTCTATATGTATCTACATCAGAATCCGCCTGAGCAATCTGGAAATAATTGCAGAGGAAGTATCTGGTGCAATATGTGAGCCCCGAGCCCAGAGCCTGAGATGGGTCTCCCTGAGAGCCAGTTACAACCCAGGGCACCTCAATATAATCATCAGGCTTTTCATCGTTAACCCATTTGAAAACCATATCTGCCTTGACAAGCATCTCTGTGACTGTCTGGTCATACGCCTTCCCGGTCTTATCAAATTTCGTGTTAACCACTACATTCTGAATGACTTCCGAGGTTCCTGGTACGATAGACGGGATGAGAGATACCCCATACTTTTTCATACCGGCTGTGATGTTAGCCAAGATTGTAGTAATATCTGCGTAGCTGTAGTTGTATCCCTTCTTTTCTTTAGATACAACGTCCGAAATCGCCCTAATCTTGGCAAGCTTTTGAACAAGATTTAATTGTTCGCTCATTTACCTTTCTCCTTTGATTCTTTTATGTAAGTTGCGCTTTCATCGGCTACGTGCAGCAGCCACGCAAATGGGAACTGCTCGAACGCATTGCCGACATCTTTGTTTCCGTCCCAGCACGACATATGACAGTTGATTGCCACGGCTTCTTCCGGCGTTAACTTAATGAAGTGTTGAACGAGAAAAACCGATTTACTACCGTGTCCGCCAAAGCAAAACTTTTCGTTATGAGTATAAGCATCGTAGCTTTCCCACTGCCCATTTTCATTCTTTCTGTTTCGCTTTTCTGTTGCGTAGAGATTGACCTTGCAAAGGTCGTGGAACAGAGCCGAGATTACTACACTTTCCTCAGAAACATTGATTTCTGGGTATACACTTAGAAGCCGTTTTGTTTCATCATAGACGTTTAGCGAGTGTTCTAATAACCCGCCCGGATACGCTCCGTGAAATCTTGTACTCGCGGGGCAAGTGTAGAAATCATTTTCTTCAAGCCACTTCACAAGCTCTGAAATTCCTTCTCGGTTAACAGATTGGCATAACGATAGAAACCTTTCTTTATTATTCAAATGATGACCTCCTCTCTATGTTATTTTTATTGGCTTTCGCCTGGCAGGGGTGGCTGGAATCGAACCAGCGAATGTAGGAGTCAAAGTCCTATGCCTTACCGCTTGGCTACACCCCTGTATTATGCAGGTATTATAATTATCTTGATATATGTAATGAGAAGCCCGCATAGCAGGCAATCTCGTTTTTAGATGAATGTCATCTTCCAATGTTCGTAGTCCCGCAAGTAATCACCAGCTACCTTGCGTTGATATGCCGCCGGTGTGTTTCTACTGCTTTCGAGCTTATATGTTTTACCTTCCATAAAATGAGCCGCTGCATCTGAAAAATCCACGGGCAACCCAGCGCGTTCTCTCTCGTACATCCTGTAAAACAATCCAGAAATCCAAACCCTGTAGTAACTTAGCTTAAGCTCCGTCTTCTTTTCCTCGATACATCGCTTTGAACGTCTGGACAACTCAACTCTCATTGCCGTGACAGATGGGGTAGAGCGTATCCCACGTACAAGGGTATCGCCGTCGGCTCTTTCCCTGTAAACCACCTTATCAGCAGAATAATTGGGGTGTTTATATATAAACTGAGTTAGATTGATACAATTCTTAAAAGCCGGTATAGCCTCACGATAAATTGGATATTCTTCGCCGTTGTGTCGAACAACCATACTTGATAAATCAACATCGCTGGCTTTTATCTGGAGTATTTCCTCTTCTGGCACACCGGCATACGCAAGCCAATAGAAACATCGGTAGATATTATCTGTCGTTTCCTCGGATTCTGGCTCGCAAATCTGATTGAGATATACCTGCAGATGCAGCGGACTCGTTACGGTTTGATGCTTCATTTTTTCAACACCAGATGTGTTCACAAATAGCATACCGTCGCAAACCCCAGGGACGCCGTTATCAATACACCATTTTACATAGTCCCTTAGAAATGTAACCCTTAACAGTTTGCTTCTTGCTCTGATACCAATAAGTTCATCAACGATTGGCTGTAGTTCTTCTGTACTTCTCGTACATAAATCGGCACCCCAAGCAACTTCGTGTTTCTCAAATGCATTAAACGCAGAAACACAGGCTTCTCTTACACTAATACTTGCAGTGTACTCTTTAATGAATTTTTCCTTGAGTTCTTGATTAAACATAGCGTACCTCCTTCTATGTATCACGCAACCGTTGCAGTTGCGTTCAATGAAATGGCTTTTTGCCATAATACAAGGAGTACATCCGGTTCAAGAAACGATATTGCCGACGACGCAAGCAGGTTAGCCGCCGCAACGCGGCTCATATATTCGTCCGGCAGCGTTGTCAGGTAGTTCCCGATACGTTCTTTTGACATTCTTTCTGGGTTCTCACACAAAACCATACTATCTTTTCTTAAACCCGTTCCTTCGGAAGGAATGAATACGTGGGTCGGCTGTGACGATTTTTTCACAGCGCTTGTAAGGGGGAGCGCGATAATATTCGGGCTATAAGCATTCCCGATATTATTCTGGAAGACCAATCCCGGTCTCCACCCGCTCTGCTCGCTGCCACTTCCTCCAAAGTGCATTAAATAGATGTCTCCTATTTGAGGCTGCCTGTTCAAATTACTCAAGGTGCCACATCCTTTCGCCGTTCAGTTTACGGGATAAGTATAGCACATCTTTTTGCGTTTGTCAAGCTAATTTTAATTTTTGCTCAAAAAAATTTTTCTAATCCGCTATGAGTGTATAAGAAACATCGTTCAAAGAATTCTTTTTATCACCGCAAACTATGGTGAAAACCGTTCCAATACCTGGGTTTTCTGGGTTAACAAGGACTCTCTTAACACGTTCAAAGCAAATACAAGAAACATCACTCTTAAAGGAAATGCAGTCGGGGCTAAGTGATGTCACCATAATTTTATATCTTGCTACTGCTTTGATAGTGCTATGTACGGTATTCCACGGCTGATTCTCCGTAGCAAAAACATAGCAACTTGGATTCAGTTCTTTGCAGAACATACCAAATTCGGATACCGATAAAATCTGCATTTCTTTGATTCCTCCATTGATTTTTAATGGAGAGTATGATATACTATTGACGGGTATAGTGGCTTCGTGGTTGTCGCTCTATACTTGGGTTGTAGCAATACAACTCTCCGGTGCCCGCCGCCGCACTCTTGGTCGGGGAGGCGACGGGTGCTTTCCTTTCGAGGCTCATCGTTTGATGAGCCTCTTTTTTCTTGCAAAAAGCGGTAAAG
>Ga0310690_10000964_pt1 | contig 55070 bp, 45 predicted proteins | sample AusTroGonzalo_MG_2_FD_207661 | JGI IMG/M metagenome (GOLD analysis project Ga0310690, IMG submission 207661) | Bovine rumen microbial communities from tropical cattle in Woodstock, Queensland, Australia - Gonzalo_04 (v2) (version 2) | ecosystem: Host-associated > Mammals > Digestive system >... | reverse complement strand
ACGACCGCCATCGGCGATGATCTTCTTCAGGGTAGGCATAGCAGCGACGATACGGGTATCATCGGTGATGTTGAAGTTCTCATCAACGGGAACGTTGAAGTCTACGCGTACGAAAGCTTTCTTTCCGGCGAAATTGAATTGATCAATTGTCATAATTCTGTTTGTTTATGGTTAAATTACTTTTCTCTGTTCTGAAAAAACTTGGAGTAGGGCGGCAGGTCCTGTGTGAGCCATACGTTACCTCCTATTATAGTATCGTGTCCGATGGTCACGCGGCCAAGCACCGATGTGTTGGAGTAGATGACCACGTTGTCCTCAATGATAGGATGACGCGGTACGTTGATGGGATTGCCGTTCTCATCAAACTTGAAGCTCTTGGCGCCAAGCGTAACTCCCTGATAGAGCTGCACATGATTGCCTATGATTGCAGTCTCGCCTATAACCACGCCGGTACCGTGATCTATGCTGAAATACTCACCGATACGTGCTCCGGGATGGATGTCAATGCCGGTAAGCGAATGTGCCAGCTCTGTGATGATACGGGGCAGGATGGGCACGCCAAGCTCAAGCAGGCGGTGTGCCATACGATAATGGTACATTGCAACCAGTGACGGATAGCACAGGATCACCTCCTCGTGGCTTACGGCTGCGGGGTCACCGTCAAAGATGGCCTTGACATCGGTACCAAGCAGGCGGCGCAGCTCAGGTATGCTCTCTATGAACTTCTGTGCGGTTTCCTCGGCACAACAAGGTGTGGACTCGTGGAAAATACGGCTTATATAGTCAATCTGATGTGACAGAATGGTATACAGGCGGCTTAAAGACGTGGAGAGGTCAACCGCTCCGAAGAAATTGCCGAACACCACATGGCGGAACAGCTTGACCGCCTCCTTTATCTCGGCACGGTCAATAGAGCGCTCCTCAACCTTGGGGATGTACTTATCGGCTTTCTGCAGGGACTTCTTTACATCCCTGATGCTTTCAAATATGTCTTTCTTTTCCATTGCCTACTGGTAACAGACCGCAAAATTAATCAAAATCACGCAAACATATGTCATTAAGGCAGCAATTTGCACATTTTGGTGCGCGTGCGGTACACACGTATCGGCCGTGAAGGATGAGCCAGTGGTGAGCACGTGAGAGCAGATGCTCCGGGAAATACTTAACAAGCTCTTTCTCAACGCTTAACGGAGTGGTGCAGCGCTTGGGTACAAGGCCGATGCGATGGCTTACGCGGAAGACGTGGGTATCGACCGGCATTGCCTGGCCTCCGAATGCCACGGCGGTCATGACGTTGGCGGTCTTGCGGCCTACGCCGGGCAGCTGTGTCATGCTGTCCAGGTCCTGCGGTATCTCGCCACCGAACTTTTCACATACCATGCGGGCCATCTGCGCCAGATGCTGCGATTTGGCATTGGGATACGATACGCTCTTTACGTACGGGAATATCTGCTCAGGAGTGGCTGCAGCCATATCCTGAACGGTGGGGAATGCCTTGAAGAGGGCCGGAGTGACCATATTGACACGCTTATCGGTACACTGCGCCGACAGCATCACTGCACAAAGCAGCTCATACGGAGATGAAAAATGCAGCTCAGTTGCGGCTTCGGGGAATTCCGTGGCCAGCCTCTGGCTGCATAAATCATATAGTTCCCTCTTTTTCATAGGGAAGTATTGTCAGTTTGCTGCCTCAAACTCCTTGAGGAAGCGTACATCGTTCTCTGAGAACATGCGCAGGTCCTTGACCTGATATTTGAGGTTGGTGATGCGCTCAATACCCATACCGAGTGCAAAACCTGAGTATTCCTTGCTGTTGATGCCGTTGAGCTCCAGTACGTTGGGATCTACCATACCGCAACCCAGAATCTCAACCCAACCGGTACCCTTGCAGAAGGGGCAACCCTTACCGCCGCATATGTTGCAGCTGATATCCATCTCGGCCGATGGCTCCGTGAAGGGGAAGTAGCTGGGACGCAGACGGATCTTGGTGTCGGGGCCGAACATCTGCTGTGCAAAGTAGAGCAGCACCTGCTTTAGGTCTGCAAAGCTTACGTGCTTATCGACGTACAGAGCCTCAACCTGATGGAAGAAGCAGTGTGCGCGGTAGCTGATGGCCTCGTTACGGTATACACGACCCGGGCAGATGATGCGGATAGGGGGCTCTGAGACCTCCATTACGCGGCTCTGGACCGATGATGTATGTGTGCGAAGTATGATGTCAGGATGTGCCTCAACAAAGAAGGTGTCCTGCATGTCACGTGCGGGATGGTCCTCAGCAAAGTTCATGGATGAGAAAACGTGCCAGTCATCCTCAACCTCGGGACCATCGGCCAGGACAAAGCCCAGACGTGAGAATATCTCAATGATCTCATTCTTGACGATGTTGAGCGGATGACGTGTGCCAAGCTCGATGGGGTATGCGGTGCGTGTCAGGTCTGGTTTCTCGGCCTCGGCCTTCTGTGCATCGAATATCTCCTTGAGGGCGTTTATCTTGTCCTGTGCCAGGTTCTTGAGCTCGTTGAGCTTCTGGCCGACCTCACGCTTCTGCTCGGCGGGTACGTTGCGGAAATCGGCCATAAGATCATTTATGACTCCTTTCTTGCTGAGATACTTGAGTCTGAGTGATTCAAGTTCCTCGGCTGACTGTGCCTTGAGGCCGTTTATCTCACTGATTAGCTTTTCTATTTTCTCAATCATTGCTGATGCGTTTTTTCAGGTTGCAAAATTAGCAAAAAATGAGTGTAACACCAATTAGAATGAGTAAATTTGTACCCATGACAATAAGAGACAACTGTTCACTTGCCGATAGGAACACTTTCGGGATGAATGTCAGGGCAGACCACCTGATAGACTGGTCATCGGTGGAGGAGCTTAAAAACCTCTTGCCTGACATTGAAAAGCCTATTCTTATGATTGGAGGCGGCAGTAACCTGCTGTTCATGTCAGATTTTCCGGGCACGGTCCTGCACTCTACGGTTTCAACGATTGAAGTTATCGGTGAAACGCAAGATCACATTCATGTCAAGGTGGGTTCCGGCGTGGTTTGGGATGATTTTGTGGCATGGTGCGCCATCAACGGATACTGGGGCGTGGAGAACCTCTCAGCCATTCCCGGTGAGGTGGGGGCAAGTGCAGTCCAGAACATAGGCGCTTACGGCGTTGAAGCCAAGGATGTCATTGATACGGTTCAGACAATATGCCTGGCCGATGGTTCAGAGCGCGATTTCAGCAACAGCGAGTGCGGTTATGCATACCGTCAGAGCATCTTCAAGAACGAGCTGAAAGGCCGGTATGCCGTTGCATACGTGATTTATACGCTCTCCAAGGTGCCACAGCCCAAACTGGGATACGGAGCGTTGGAGCAGGAGGTGGAGCGTCTGGGCGGTCCCACACTGGAAAACATACGTAAGGCCGTGATCTCAATCCGTGACAGCAAACTGCCTGATCCCAAGGTACTTGGTAATGCGGGAAGCTTCTTCATGAACCCTGTCATATCTGAGCAGGAGTTCAATATAATAAGGAGCAACTATCCTGATGTGCCTTCATATCCTGCACAGGGCGGAATAAAGGTGCCTGCCGGCTGGCTGATTGAGAAAACGGGCTGGAAAGGCCGCTCGCTGGGTCCTGCCGCCGTTTATGACAAGCAGGCGTTGGTGCTGGTAAACAAGGGCGGAGCCACCGGGGCCGATATCAAACGCCTGGCTGACACCGTTATAGCTGATGTGAAACAGAAATTCGGAATAACCCTCTCAACCGAGGTTAACTATATATGAAACTTACCTTTTTAGGAACCGGAACATCAATAGGCGTACCAGAGATGCGCTGTCACTGCCAGACATGCATGTCGACAGATCCTCATGACAAGCGTCTGCGCACATCGGCCCTGATTGAAACAGACACCACAAAAATCATCATAGACTGCGGTCCCGACTTCCGCCAGCAGGCTTTAAGAGCCGGCATCGAACAGCTTGATGCTGTGATTGTTACGCACGAGCATTACGACCACATAGGAGGCCTTGATGACCTGCGTCCTTACTGCACTACGACCACCATTCCAATCTATACCGAGAGTAACGTGATAAACCATATCGTGCAGAGCATGCCGTATTGTTTCAGCAAGGAAATCAACCCCCGTGTACCTCATATGGAACTGCGTGAGATCAAGCCAAATGAGAAGTTCTCAGTGGGTGGCCTTGAAATACTTCCGATACGCGTGATGCACGGAAATCTGCCTATTTTAGGCTTCAGGATAGGGAATCTGACCTATATCACTGACATGAAAAGCATTGATGATGAGTCTTTTGAGCTGATTAAAGGCACTGAGACCCTGATAGTCAACGCTCTGCATACCAAGGAGCATCCCACACACCAGAATGTGCGTCAGGCTGTGCTGTTTGCTGAAAAAGTTGGTGCCCGTGAGACCTATCTGGTTCATATGAGCCACCGTGCAGGCATGCATGCAATCATGAACGCAAAGTTCCCTGAACATGTCCAATTCGCCTATGACGGATTAGTACTGGAAAATGTGTAAAATGATACAAAAGGGGTCAGACCCCAATTGTATCATTTTTGAATAATTGTATTATATTTGTACCGAAATTCAAGAGGTTAAACTAAACAATCGCACTAAACGGGTGCGAGCAACATTTCACAAAAGTGGATACGATTTATCAGATTCTCAAGATGTTAGGCTGCCTTGCCCTTTTCCTTTGGGGTATGAATCTTATGAGTAGCAGCCTTCAGAGATTTGCAGGTAAGGGCCTGCGTTCCTTTATTGAAAAGATGACTTCCAACACCGGTAAATGCCTTTTTACCGGTTTTTTAGTGACCGTACTGGTACAGTCATCGACTGCAACGACACTTATGCTGGTAAGCTTCGTGAACGCCGGTCTTATGACTCTGCGCAGTGCAATCGGCGTCATCATGGGTGCCAACATCGGTACAACGGTTACGGCATGGCTGTTTGCCGTATCGATGGACGGATCATTCAGCCTTGGCGCGATAGCCATCCCGCTGATATTCGTTGGATTCGTTCTCTCATCATTCTTCAAGAAACAGAAAACCAAGGATTTCGGCTCATTCCTGATAGGATTTGCGTTCCTGTTCCTGGGTCTGAGCATGCTTAAGGATACGTCTTATCCGTTGCTCTCCAGCGAGGCCGTTCGTAACTTCCTGGCTCCTATAACGGATATGGGTCTGAGTACCATCCTGTTCATAATAATAGGTGCCGTGATGACCTTCTGCCTGCAGTCATCAGCTGCTGCAACAAGTATCACAATGTTGCTGCTGGCCTGCGGTGTAATCACCTTCCCGAATGCCGTAGCGTTCATCCTTGGTGAGAACATAGGAACCACAATCACTTCAAACCTGGCTGCCACATCGACCAACGTAAGTTCAAAGCGTACTGCACGTGCGCACCTGGTATTCAACCTTTTCGGTTCAGTTCTGGTCATTGCACTGTTCAGGCCTTACATGCAGCTTAACGCATATATCGTTGAGGCAATGGGATTCCCCAATCCTCTCACTTGCGATTTCACACTGCTTTCACAGACCGATTTGACCGGTGAGGCACTCAAGGCCCAGACGACCCTGGCAAGCAGCCTGCCTTACAGCGTCGCCATAGTTCACTCTCTGTTCAACATCATCACGACCCTTATCCTGGTATGGTTCATACCGCAGTTGGAGAAGCTGGTTATGAAGATGGTTCCCAACAAGGAGGAGGAGAAAGAGGTATTCCATCTGGTTTATATCGGCAAGGGTAACGCCAATCTGGCTGAGTTGTCCATCACTGAGGCACGCAAGGAGATAAACCACTTTGGTGAGATATGCACCAAGGGATTCGGATATGTACGTCAGGCCATTCAGGAGTCTGAGACCGACGGATTCGAGGAGTTCCGCCAGAAACTGGTAAAGTATGAGGAGATTACAGACCGTATTGAGTTTGAGATTGCCACTTACCTTAACCAGGTGAGCCAGAATGAGATATCGGACCAGGCACGTATGCAGGTCAAGGCTTACTTCAAGATAATAGGTGAGATGGAGTCTCTGGGTGATTCAGGCGAGGCTATTTCACGTCTGCTGCAGCGTAAGCGTGACCATGGCAAGGTATTCAACGACCTGATGCGCAAGCGTATTGGCGAAATGCTGGATACCATGCAGAACGCTTATACCGTAATGAACTCCAACCTTGCTCAGGCTAATGTGACTGACATCACGAACGCATATATGGCCGAGGATGCCATAAACAATATGCGTGACGCTCTGCGTGAGGAGCACCTCAAGAACATGGAGGTCAAGTCATACGACTACACAGCAGGCGTTTATTACTTTGACCTGGTTCAGGAACTGGAGACTATGGGAGACTTCATGATCAACATCTCTCAGGCTCTGGTAGGCTTGAATGCCTAACCGACACTACAACAAAAAAAGGCCCTCGACTTGAGGGCCTTTTTTGTTAATCCTTGGAGGGAGCTACGTGCTTGAACGATGAACGCGGTCGGACATTAGAGCGTCCGGCTTCCAGAATTGCGTTCTTGCGACGCATGATAGCCTCTTCGGCCTTACCCTTTTCAGGAGAGTACAGCTTGTCATACTTGGCTCGTCCCACCTTGACGTGGCGTACCGGGAAATCTGCAATCTCCTGAAGCGGACCGCTGATGGTCACACCCAGACGGATGGGCAGCGGACACTTGACAAGCGATATGTTGTAGTTGCAGCTCAATCCTGCATCGATGTTGTGACGACCGCTCAGGATTGCCTCGTAACGGTCCATCTTGATGCGGGTAGGATAGACGTCAACCTTACCGTCAAGTACCTGGATTTCAACATCCAGGCTGTCTATAACAGGTTTTGCATCCTTGCTCATAAGCAGCTTGCGCTTGATCTCGTCAAACATCTCACTGTCAAGAACCTTAAGATTTGCGCCCTCAATGACTGCATTGCTCATAAGAGTGAACATCTGCGGATAGAGAGGTCCGTATGTCACGTAGTCAGGCTCCAGATATGTCTGGGCGGCAAAATGGAACTGTGCCTTACCTGACAACGCTTTCAGCATAGGCATGATTGAGTCAACTGAAGGTACGATGTCAATCAGCTCGTCAATCTCGATGTCCAGGAGATGGAAATCGACCTCCATGAAACGGTCCTCGACATTAGGCGTGCGGTAGATGGCTGTAAGCTGCATCTCGGCTGCCTTGGATGAGAAACCAAGCTCCTGAAGTATGATCACTCCGTCCTTGATTGATATGTCACCGCCTACGTTGTTGAAGGTGTGGTCATTGAAATCAACCTCGCTCAGGTTGGTGTACAGCGTAAGGTCAATTCCCTTAGGTATCATGATAGGTCCGGAACTTACGGTGTCCTGTCCGGCCTCAATCTCCTGTACAGCCTCCTCGGCGGCCTCAGTATTCTCTTCCTCATCGCCGGTCAATGCCATGAGCCTGTTAAGGTTCATGTGGTCAGATTCCAGTGCAAGCTCACCGGTAAGAAGGCCTTTTCCGTCAAGGTATTCACCTATGTTGTAGATGTCACCCCACAGCTGTATGTCTGAATCATCAATCTCGGCACGGCAGTCATTGATATTGAACCGGCCCAGAGAGAAGTCAAAGTCAAGTATCTTGAGAAGGATGGGAGAGGCCAGCATATCGACCTGTCCGTCCTTGAGCACCATCTTGATCTGAGGATTCCATTGGTTCAGAATCTCTGTCTTGGTGGAGTCATACTGTGCCAGTGCCTGCAGCTTGGTTGCACCCAGGGTTGCTGAAAGGGCACTGCCCATGCCAACTGCCAGAGCATCGAATCCTATATCGGCCTTCATGGCTATGGTGCCGTCTGCAGGTGCCATGTTAAGAGCAATCAATGTGTTCTTAAGCGCTGCTGACAGTGTATCCATATCACCCTTTAGGTCACCTACGCTAAGATTTACCTGAACGTTCATCTTGTCCACGTCTTCATCCAGACCGGCCACTGAAGCACTGAGATCAACGTTTTCAAGTGACGCGTTGATGGTGGTGGAATCAACCATGGTTACATCAAGGTTCTTGGCAACGATTGAGACATCGGCTGTCTGGCGATGACGGTCAACTGCCACGAGGCTGGGATATTGAGCCTGAATTGCAAGATTGCCTGACGCAGCCTTGATGGAATCATTGACATTGGCATCCAGATTCTTGAGAGATATCCTGGCCGATGCATTATCCAGGACAGGGCCGTTATCAGCCACAGCTCCCTTGACGTTAATGTCAAGTCCTACAAGGCCGTGAACGTCAATGCCCTCAAGAGCATCGGCGAATGCCTCGGGAATCATGGAGATGAGACGGTCTATGTCTAGGTCATGCGGAGTACGGATTCTGGCACGTCCTGCAACTGCCTGCTGACCACCCAGCGTACCATTGGCGTTGAATGCTATCTGCTGTCCGTCAATGCGGATATTAGAACCCTCCTTGACGTTGAAACGGGTAATGTCCCTGTTGGTTTCAATGGGTAGGGTAAAGCCGAATGACCATCCCGGAACATACAGGTCGCTGTCCATTTCAATCCTGATGGACGGGGTGTTGAATTCCGTGAGCAAGGCTATATTGTCACCCTTGATGGTGGCATCGGCCTTGAGTGAAAGGTTGTCAGTGATAACATTCATAGGATCCTCACCGCCTTGGTCATATTTGGTTCCCTCCACATCAATGGTAAGACCGGTGGTAACATCGCTCAAATCAAGTTTGAGAGCACCCTCCAGGCCCAAAAGGACCTTTGTTATACTGGCATTGGTGATGGTTCCTATGGAATCCTCAAGTGTGAGTGAAATGTCGCGTGAGTCAAATGTGAATCCGCTTACATTTGCGCTGTCACCTGCAAGCAGGGCCCTGTCGGCCTTCATCAGTATGTTTCCGGTCTCGGTCATCATACCCTCTGATGAGTAGGACAGGTCTGATGCGGTTATGCGGAAAGCGGCCATAAGGTCACCCATTCCTTCACTGCCCATAGAGCAGCTTACATTGCTCAGAACCAGCTTGAGATTGTTCAGGTTAGCCTGGATATCGTCCATGGTGGCCTGAGTCTCCTTGAGGTCAAGCGTCAGGTCTGCCGATACGTCATCATTGTACTTGGCAAGCAGGGCATCAACCTTTATATCCTTGAGGTATGCGCCTACGTTCATAGAGTCATTGATGATGGCCGCGTTGACCGATGCAAGACTTACAGCTGCCTTTGCATCAAGGCTGTCGTAGTTGAGAAGTCCTTTCAGGTCTACGTCAAGGTCCCTGATTCCGGCATCAATACCGGATGCAAGGTCCTTGTAGGAGGCGTTGATATCCTTTATGGAGATCTTCTGAAGGTCAGCGTAGATATCCATGCCGCCGTCATCCTCTTTTTCAGGCTCTTCTTCCTCCTCATCGGCTGAAATGCCGAATACGTCCAGGTTGGAACTGCCATCGGCCGCCGTGAACAGATTGGCGCCTATGCCTTTTATGAACAGGTTTGTGAGAATGATCTTTTTCTCCTTGTAAAGAGTCTTGAGATCAACCGTAACCGTGAATTCATCAATGGCCGCCAGAGTATCGTACGGAGAGATCTCCATATCGTCATACACTACAAGACCATTCAGGCGGAATGCCAGGTAGGGGTATGAACTGACCAGAGTCAGGTCAACGTCATCAATCTTGGCGCGGGCAGGAGAGTATTTGTCAATGGCTTTCTCTGCTACACTGGTCAGGCTGGATGATGAGAACACCATCCAACACACTACCAGGACCAATATGATAACAAGTCCTATCAGCGATCCCAGGGAGATCCCGGTTATCTTAAGGGCTTTTTTTACTTTTGGTTTCATTATTTCTTCTTGGTGAAGACTATGATTGTCTTGCTTGAATCCTCCTTGTCGTAAACTTCCATCTTGGTCTCATTGAGTTCCTCGATGATGAAGACTGTAAAGGTTACGATCTGGGATTGGCCTGCTTCATATTTATCGAACTTGAGCTCCAGTTCATCACCGTCCAGACTCCATGTAAAGGTCTGAGTCCTGCCGGCCTGTGTACGTGAACCGGTATTGTCATCATTGAAAACATAACTCCAGGTGCTGGTGGTCCATGAACCTACAATCATGTCCTCATCATAATCATCTTCAAGAAGGCTACAGCCTGCAAAGACAAACAATACGGTTGCAAGTACCAAAGACCAGCGGGTAAGTTTCTTTTTCATAAAGCAATTGAATTGGTTTTACCTTTTATAAATATAGTTTTATTGTGGCGAAGTTAAGCATTTTTTATAAATTTGCGAGTCATTTTTAGAGACTGACTTTATGTTTAGAAGCAAAACCTGTGGAGAGTTGCGCCTGACCGATGCCGGCACCGTTGTTACGCTGGCAGGATGGGTGCAGAGAGTACGTAAAATGGGCGGTATGGTCTTTGTTGACCTGCGTGACCGCTATGGTATTACCCAGCTTGTGTTTGACGATGCTACCGATGCCGCGCTTTGTGAGCAGGCCAGCCGTCTGGGACGTGAATTCGTGATCCAGATTACCGGTAAGGTAAGCGAGCGTTCAAGCAAGAACTCCAAGATTCCTACAGGCGACATAGAGATTCTTGTAAACACCCTGAATGTGATTAATGCGGCCGATACGCCTCCCTTTACAATTGAGGACGATACAGACGGCGGCGATGACCTTAGGATGAAATACCGCTATCTTGACCTGCGCCGCCAGTGTGTACGCAAGAACCTGGAACTGCGCCACAAGATGGTTATGGAGATACGCAAGTTCCTGGATGACCTGGGGTTCATGGAGGTTGAGACTCCGATCCTGATCAATTCAACTCCTGAGGGTGCACGTGACTTCGTGGTTCCCTCACGCATGAATCCCGGTCAGTTCTACGCTCTTCCTCAGAGCCCCCAGATCCTTAAGCAGCTGCTTATGGTTTCAGGATTTGACCGTTACTTCCAGATAGCCAAGTGCTTCCGCGACGAGGACCTTCGCGCAGACCGCCAGCCTGAGTTTACACAGATTGACTGCGAGATGTCATTTGTGGAGCAGGAGGATATCCTGCAGATATTCGAGGCTATGGCCAAGCATCTGTTCAAGAGCATTCTTGGTATTGAGATGAAGGATCCCTTCCAGCGTATGACCTGGCAGGATGCAATGAAATACTACGGCAGTGACAAACCTGATCTGCGCTTTGACATGCACTTTGTTGAACTCATGGATGTTCTCAAGGGCTACGGATTCGGTGTATTTGACGGTGCCGCTTACATAGGCGGTATCTGCGCTAAGGGTGCCGCTACATATACACGCAAGCAGATTGACGCTCTTACAGAGTACGTTAAGCGTCCGCAAATCGGCGCAAAGGGTATGGTTTATGCCCGCGTAGAGGAGGATGGCAGCGTGAAGTCATCGGTAGACAAGTTCTACAGCCAGGAGGTTCTTCAGCAGCTTAAGGCCGCCATGAACGCCGAGGCAGGTGACCTGATCCTTATCCTGAGCGGTGATGACGCCATGAAGACCCGCAAACAGCTCTCTGAACTGCGTCTTAAGGTGGCCGATGAGCTGGGACTGCGTGACAAGAACCAGTTCAAGTGCCTCTGGGTGATTGACTTCCCAATGTATGAGTGGTCAGATGAGGAGAACCGCCTCATGGCTATGCACCATCCGTTCACCAGCCCCAAGCCTGAGGATGTTCCTCTGCTTGACACTGATCCCGCAAGCGTTCGCGCCAATGCATACGATATGGTTATCAACGGTATTGAAGTAGGTGGCGGTTCTATCCGTATCCACGACAGCAAGCTGCAGGCTACCATATTCAGGATCCTGGGCTTCACTCCCGAGCAGGCTCAGGCCAAGTTCGGATTCCTGATGAACGCATTCAAGTTCGGTGCACCTCCTCACGGTGGTCTGGCATTCGGTCTGGACCGCTTTGTCAGCATCTTTGCAAAGCTGGACAGCATCCGCGACTGCATAGCATTCCCCAAGAACAACTCAGGTCGCGACGTCATGCTGGATGCTCCCGGTCCTCTGGACCAGTCTCAGCTGGACGAGCTCCAACTCAAAGTCGACATAAAATGATACAAAAGGGGTCTGACCCCAATTGGCTCATCTTGAAAAAAAGTACAATTGGGGTCAGACCCCTTTTGTACTTTTTTAGCAGAAAAAGCTTTGCAGAGTCGCGTAGAAAGCAGAAATTTGCAGTCGAATTAAACAAATCTTCAGGGTGGGGCGCAATTCCCCGACCGGCGGTAAAGTCCGCGAGCCGAAAGGCAGAACCGTTGCAACTACGGTACCGACAGTATAGTCTGGATGAAAGAAGAACTTATGAAAAAGAAATTTGCTCTGTGCCTGGGCCTGATTGTGCCCGCACTGTCAGTTTGCGCCGAGGGCGTAGTTCTGACCGATTCTGTGATCAACCTTCAGGAAATTGTCATTCGCGACAATTTTGGCAGTACCGAAACAACTCCACTCAGCATCAAGACTCTGCAACCGAGCCATATAAAGCTCTACAGCACTGCGCCTAACTATGTGGAAATGCTGCAAGGCATTCCCGGCGTGTATGCTACGCCTTCAACGGGCTCATACGGTGATGCTACGCTCAATATCCGCGGATTCAAGCAGGAAAACATAAGCATACTTCTAAACGGTATTCCAATTCAGGGACTTACATCAGGCTCTATGTACTGGAACAACTGGATGGGTCTGGCCGAAGCCACTTATGCTGTTCAGATTCAGAAGGGTATGGGTTCATCAATGTTGGCAGATTGCGCTATGGGTGGTATGGTGAACATCATCACTAAGACAGGCGAGGGCTTGCCAGAGTGGGATTTTTCCACCTCATATACACAGTACGGCACAAAAAAAGCCATGCTCAGCTATTCTACAGGCCAGCTTAAGAACGGTTGGAGCGCCAACATGATGGTAAGCGGTGTGTATGGTGATGGTTTCGTTGAGGCTTCACAGGTAAAGTCAATGTCATATCTGCTGTCTGTAAGCAAGATTCTGAATGATGACAATACGTTGATATTCACGGCTCTGGGTTCGCCTGAGCAGCATGACCAACGTAATACGGAACTCTCCAAGGCCGAAATTGACCAGCATGGACGCGGTTACAGCAAGAACTGGGGATACCTGAACGGTGAGAAGTTTTCAATAGGCCGTAACCACTATTTCAAGCCCTATTTTACGCTGCAACACCTTATGGATAAGGGTGCCCTGCACATGAAGAACTCCGTTTATCTGGCAATTGCTGACGGCGGCGGCCGATCTACATACAATGACACCACTTACGTAAAAAAGAGCATAATCGACCATCAGACAGCTGACGGCCATATTGATTTCAATTCAGTCATTGCGGACAATGAAGCAGCCGGGGTGGCAGGTAACTTCATTCTTGATTATCTGTCCGGTCATACTCAGGCCGGTGCCATTGCCACTGCCGATTACAATCTCAATGAAAGATTTAAGTTGTCAGGTGGACTCCAGTACCAGTATTTTGATACTTGGTCAAAGATGGTTATTCTGGATATGCTGGGTGCAGACCACTACACAATGTACGGTAAGGATTACAAAGTAGGTGATTATATTGGATCGAGATATGGTCGTACCACTCATCTTGCATCTGGTTTTGGACAGGTTCATTATAATGGACGTAAAATAGATGCTAACCTGGGCGTGAGTGTATTCAGCGGAAATTATCGCCGTCATGATGATGCCAGCGGTAAGGTCAGTGACTGGGCACACGGGTGGGGTGCTACGGTCAAGAGCGGTCTGCTTTATCATATAACCGGACGCTCTCAGGCATTCATTAACCTGGGTTATAATAGTCGTTTACCATACGCAGGTACATATCTTGTATCAAGCGATCTGTCTATCAAGGATGACGTAACCAATGAAGAGAACCTGATGGCCGAACTGGGAACACGCATAAACTGGAATGGCGGTGGATTCTCCCTGAGTGCATACGCTGCCGATTGGGGCAATAAAACTGTCACCGTGAATATAGCAAAACGTGCCAATGAAAAGGCCCAGAAGTATTATATCACCGGTTTGAACGCTTTGCATCTGGGGGTTGAGCTGTCTGTTGAACAGCAAATCACATCATGGGCAAACATAAGCGCTTTTGCCAATTTAGCATCATGGAAATGGAAGAGTTCAGGCAACGCACTGATTTATGACGGATACAGCGGTGAGACTCTCAATACATACACTATTTATTGCGACGGTCTGCATGTAGGTGATTCACCTCAGACCCAGATTGGAATGGAGGGCAACTTCTCACTGCCCAAAGGTTTCTATGCAAGGCTGGCATGGCAGTTCAACGACCGCATGTACGCAGATTTTGAGCCCGACAAGAGGACCAATCCGTCATCAAATGATGCATATCGTCTGCCGTCCTGGAACGTAATTGACGCGACTTTAGGATGGAGTAGTCAACTTACTGACAATATGCATATTGACGTGTTTGCAACAGGCCGTAATCTGACTGATGAATACTACATAGAGCGCGGTATCGACGGAGCAAACAATGACCTTGATTCGTTCCGCGGATACTGGGGCGCACCCCGTACGCTGTCAGTAGGAATGAAGCTCTCCTGGTAAGATTAAATACAGAGCAGGGCTATTGAGACCGCAGCGAGTACGATACCAAGTACCTGGTGCGGTCTTAGTTTTTCATTGAAGGCCAGCCAGCCTACTATTGCTCCTATTGCCACGATTCCGATGTTGTGGACGGGGAACAGGAACGATGAGTCTATGGTCTTCATTGAGAGCATCAGGGTGTAGGTGCAGAAATAGTTCACAAAGCCCAGTACTACGCCTCCTACGACGTTCTTAAGGAGCAGGGGAGAGCGCTTGCCGTCCGCACCCTTCTTGAAGAACGAATAGATGCACATAATCATTGCCACAAAGAACACCGATGCTGTTACCAGCGATATCTCGCTGTTGATTACCTGCTCTGAAAGGCCTGCTGCAGTGTCGTTTACGGTTACGCGGTGCTGCAGGACCTTGAGGTAGGCGTTGCTGGCACCGAACATGAGGAATACGGTTACAGGTGCCAGGATATCAAGCAGGGTGTATTTATGGCCGCCTTCGGGCTTGTCGGTCCATATGGTAAGGGTCATGGCAACCAGCACAAGGCATATGAGCAGCCATTTGGGCTTGGCGCTGCCCTCAATGAACATGTAGGATACTATGATGGGGATTACCATCGATGCACGGCTGCACACAGTCGAAATAGCTACACCTACGCGACGTGTGGAGGCCGAGAGCATAACCATGCCGGCCATGAATATGAAGCCCAGAATGATTACATCGACCAGCCAATTGGCTTTCAAGGGGTTTACAACGACTCCGCCTTGTAGTGAGAATAGTACTCCAAGTACAAATGCCGTCAGATAATTGAAGAATATTGCCTGGTTCGCATCAATCTCTTTGCGGTGAAAGATCTTGAATACGATAGAGAACATTGCGGTCAAAATGGTCGCAATGATGAGAAATAGAATTCCTGTAAATGACATATCCGGTCCTTTTTATTTGATCAATCCACGGTTACGTAACATAGGCTCAGTCTTGGGATCGCTGCCGCGGAACTGGCGGTAAAGCTTCATGAGGTCATCGCTGCCGCCTTTCTCAAGTATGTTCTTGCGGTAGCGCATACCGGTTTCCTTGTTGAGCAGCCCCTCTTCCTTGAAGCACTGGAAAGCGTCGCAGTCCAGGACTTCGGCCCAGAGGTAGCTGTAGTAGCCGGCACAGTAGTCATTATTGAATATGTGGTTGAAGAATGTGCCGCGGTAGCGGTATTCAATCTCAGGTATCATACCCAGTTTGGCCGATACGGCATCCTCAAACTTCTGGTCATCGAAGTCACTGTAGTCAGTAAGCATGTGGTACTCCATGTCCAGCAGGGCTGCTCCCACAAGCTCTACGGTCTCAAATCCGGTGTTGAAATGGCCGGCATTCTCCATCTTCTCAATCAGGTTGTCGGGGATTGGTTCACCGGTCTTGTAGTGGAATGCGTACTGTTTGAGTATGGCGGGATCGATTGCCCAGTGCTCCATTATCTGTGAGCACATCTCAACAAAGTCATTGGGGGTAGCTGTGCCGCTTACGGTAGGATAGTGGCACTGGGTGAGCATTCCGTGCAGTGCATGTCCGAACTCATGGAATACGGTGCGGGCATCGTCGATTGAGAGCAGGCAGGGCAGTGTATCGGTAGGCAGCGAGAAGTTGCATACGTTCACGATGGTGGGGCGCTGGCTGCGGCCTGCAAAGTCATACTCATTCGTGAAGTTGGTCATCCAGGCTCCCTGACGCTTGGTAGGGCGTACAAAGCAGTCGGTGTAGAAGTATGCCAGATGGCTGCCGTCGGCATCCAGGCACTCCCAGGTCTCAACTGAAGGATAGTAAACGGGCAGATTGTCAACCTTCCTGAACTTTATGTTGAACAGTGTCTCGGCTACCATTAAAGAACCCTTGCGTACGTTGTCAAGGCTGAAGTAGGGGGTTAACTGTGACTCGTCCAGGTCATATTTCTGCTTGCGCAGTTTCTCGGCGTAGTACCACCAGTCCCAAGCTGCCAGTTTGAACTTGCCACCCTCGGCATCGATGATCTTCTGCATTTCGTCACGTTCACGCTTGGCCTGTGGGAGAGCGTATTTCCAGATCTCCATGAGCAGGTCATAAGCGGCCTTAGGAGTCTTTGCCATGCGGTCTTCAAGCTGCATATCGGCAAAAGTCTCATATCCCAGAAGATTGGCAAGTTCCAGGCGCAGAGCCAGTGTCTCTTTGACTATCTCCTTGTTGTCAAACTCGTTATTGTTGTTGCCGCGGCTGTAGTATGCCTTATACATCTGCTCGCGCAAGTCACGGTCCTTACATGTCTGCAGGAATGGTATCCAGCAGGGCTTCTGAACGTTAAATGCCCAGCCCTGCAGGCCTTTCTCCTTGGCACGGGTTGCAGCAGCCTCAAGCTGATCCTGACTGAGTCCCTCCAGACGCTTTATATCGGTCACATTGAGCACGTAGGCATTGCTCTCATCCAGATTGTTCTTGGCAAACTTGACGCGGAGCTCGCCCAGACGGTTCTGTATGTCAACGAAACGGGCCTTGCCTTTGTCATCGAGCAGGGCACCTCCCTTTACAAAACGGCGGTAATATTTCTTGAGCACCTCCTGCTGTTCTACGGTAAGGCCGATATTATCTTTTGCATCATATAACGTCTTGATTCTGTTAAAGATAACATCGTTCATATAAAGATATGAATTAGCCTCCGTTTCCAGCGGAATGACCTTTTCCTCGGTCTCCTTCATAACGTCATCGGCATCGGTCTCCATAAGGTTGTAGAAGACACTGCTAACCTTTGAAAGCAGTTCATCGGCTGACTCAAGCTGCTCAATGGTGTTCTCAAAGGTTGGGGCATCTGTGCACGCTGCTATCTGGTCTATATTGGCCTTGAACCGGCGGAATCCCTCCTCAAAGGCGGGCATATAATCTGTTGACTGGATCTTGTCAAACTCTACTGCGCCATACGGCAACTTGGTCTCCTCAAAAAAAGGATTTGTTCTGTTCTCACTGCACGACATAGTTAAGATGGCCGTCAATGCGGCTGTAATTATCGTAGATTTGTTCATATTAGGGGTTTGTTATTCACAATGGTAAAGGTAGTGATTTATTATGAAAAAAGCAGTACCTTTGTATCCCATACATATTGTTATTTAGTTATTGAAATGAAAGTATTTAAGTATTTTGCTGCAGCAATTGCAGTAATGGCAATGGTTGCCTGCACAGGTAACAAGAAAGAGACAGCTATGACAAACCGTGAACCCGCAAACATTATGGTCGTTGTTGACCTGCAGAAGGATTTCATTGACGGAAACCTGCCTGCTACCGATGGCACACGCGTTGTGGAGCCTGTAAAGAACGTTCTTACCAAATTTGACAAGGTTTACTTTACACTTGACTGGCATCCATGGAATCACTGCTCATTCAAGGCAAACGGAGGAATCTGGCCTCAGCACTGCGTACGCTACACTGTAGGCGCTGCTCTGCCTGACGGCATTCTGGATAACCTGGATATCAATAACGTACGTTTCCTGCCCAAGGGCCAGGCTCAGGACAAGGAGGAGTACGGTCAGTTTGAAAATACCATGGCTAATGACCAGGATCTCTTTGTAAAGGGTGACAAGGTTGTAGTATGCGGTATCGCTGCCGAGTATTGCGTCCTGGAGACTCTGAAGAATCTGGTTCGCCTTAGCAAGGAGGTAGGTTTTGAGCTCTCAGTTTATCTGGAGGGCGTAGCCAGCATCGAGACTGTTGATCCGCTGGTGGCCTACATGAACGAGAACAATATAAAGATTTATAAATAAGGATATTATGGATAATGGCACCACTGTAATAAGTATGCTCGAGAACGACCTCTACAAGTTCTCAATGTCATACTATTACCAGCGTACAACCCCCGAGGGAATAGGTACGTTCAGTTTCACTGACCGCAATGGCCAGAAGTTCACTCAAGAGTTTGTGGACCTTCTCAAAAGCGAGTTCAGGAAATTGTCCACGCTTGCCCTCACAGATGAGGAGTTCAAGTGGTGCCATGATAATATCTATTTCATACCCCAGTGCTATTTTGAGTGGCTTATGGGGTTCAGGTTCAACCCCGATATCATCCAGATCTCGCTGGATGATGAGGGCCACCTGCATATTGAGGCCACAGACCTTATCTACAAGGTTACCCTTTATGAAATTCCCATCCTGAGCACCGTGTCGGAGGTATATTACCGAACATACGAAAAGACTGAGCCGGATTGGGCTTTCATAGACAGTCAGCTTGAAAAGAAGGTTGCCATATCAAACGAGAACAAGCTCAAGTTTGCCAACTTTGGTATGCGCCGCCGCTATTCACATGAGGTAGAGGACCATGTAACCGAGTATCTGACACGTCACGCAAAGTATTTCATCGGCTCATCAACCGTATACTTTGCAATGAAATACCAGTCAATCCGTCCGGACCTTAAGCCTATCGGCACCATGGCACACGAGCTTATGATGGCTACGGCCGCATTCATGGGTCCCAAGGAGGCAAACTACTACGTGATGCGCCACTGGGCCGAGATTTACGGCGGAAACATGGGTACGATGCTGCCTGACTGCTTTACCACACGCGTGTTCCTGCGCAACTTCTCGCTGGATATGGCCAAGCTGTACGACGGCGTGCGTCACGACAGCGGCGATCCGTTCGAGTTCGGTGACAAGATCATAGCAAAGTACGAATCATACCATATAGACCCCATGACAAAGTCAATCGTATTCAGCGATGCTCTTGACTTTGACCGCGCCCTGGCTATCCAGAAGTACTTTGAGGGTAGGATAAAGGTATCATTCGGCATCGGCACCAACCTTACAAACGATGTAGGCACGGTTGAGCCGCTCAACATCGTAATGAAGCTCAAGACCTTCCAGGTCAACCCCCGCCAGCACGTTTACCGCTGCGTAAAACTGTCCGACACTCCGGGCAAGGAGCTTGGCGATCCCGATGAGGTTCACTCCTACAAAGTAATCCTCGGTTTGATTTGACCCATTGGGGTCAGACCCCTTTGTGTCATTTGCAGCGTTTTTGCAACGCTTATTCCTTGCATAACGTCAATACAGCACCTACTTTTGTCGCAAAATCAAATCTGATGAAAGCGTCAAAACTCATATTCCTTGCATTGTTGCTGTTACTCTTTGTTTCAGCAAGCGCTCAACAACCTCACAACTACGAGTATGTTGACTTGGGCTTGAGCGTCAATTGGGCCACATGTAACGTGGGGGCCGATAAGCCCGAGGATTCCGGTGATTTTTTTGCGTGGGGTGAGACAAGTCCTTATTATGAGAGTCTGGACCCTTTAGTCTGGAAAGAGGGTAAGGAGAAAGGTTATGACCACGTTTCGGGTTCCGGTCAGTACAATAACCGAAGCAATGTTTTTGGAACAAAACAGCCTGCTCCGGCAAGTACATCGGCCAAGTACAGCATTGAAACCGGGGCAAAAAGAAAACTAGACCCGGAGGATGATGCCGCACATGTGAATTGGGGAGGAGATTGGCGTATGCCCACAATAGAGGAATGCAAGGAACTGGTTGACAGTTGTATCTGGGATTCTACAACCTTTAATGGCGTAAAGGGCTATGTGGTAAAGAGCAAGACTAACGGTAATTCAATCTTTATTCCTGCCGTCGGTAGTTACGCGGGTATCAGTAACAATCCTATTATCGGGTATACTGATGCCGAGAACAATGATGTGGTAGAAAGACTTCACACGGGTTGTTATTGGTCCAGTACACTTAGTACCAATTACTCCTATAGGGCTTCAATCCTGTTCTTTTCCGTAAATAAATGGTTTAACGAACATAGAGTTGATATTACGTATCGTGAATGGGGGTGCCCCGTCCGTCCCGTCTGTCCCAAATAAAACACAAAAGGGTCTGACCCTATTGTGTTTTCTGCAAATTGTTGTAACTTTGCAGCACACTTAGCTAAAGGTGATGAACATCAGGGAAATAATTGATGCCCTTGAGAGATTCGCGCCTCTGCCACTGCAGGATGATTATGACAATTCAGGCTTGCAGGTTGGAACTACAGAGACCGAAGTTTCAGGGGTTTTATTGTGTCTGGACGTGACCCGTCAGGTTGTTGACGAGGCCATCAACAACGGATGCAATATGATCATTTCACACCATCCGCTACTGTTCCGTCCGCTCAAACGGCTTACCGATGACAATATTGGAAGCATCGTGATGAGTGCCGTACGTCTGGGAATAACCATTTATGCCAGCCATACAAATCTGGACAATGCCTCAAAGGGCGTCAATATGCGTATAGCAAACGTGTTGGGATTGACTGATGTCAAGCCGCTTGATGAGCAACCAGACGGTAACGGAGCAGGCATCATAGGCCGATTCCCTCAATCCATGACTGAGCAGCAGCTGCTCTCTCTGATCAAGGATAAGTTTGGTGTGACATGCATCAGGCATAACGGCGAGCTGGGACGCCCCATAAAGCGTATGGCCGTTTGCGGAGGCTCCGGCGCATTCCTGGCTGAGAAAGCAGTGGAGAAGGGGGCCGATGCCTTTATGACCGGTGAGATTAGTTACCACAGGTTCTTTGGCTATGACGGCGTGATCAAACTGATTGAGACAGGTCACTTTGAAAGTGAGCAGTTTACGGTTGACCTGATTGCCGATATCCTGAAGGAGTCATTCCCCGAGCTGAGAGTGCTCAAGACAACAAGCAAGACGAATCCGATAAATTATTACATATAACTATGGCTACAAAAGAAGTTAAGAAAGACCCCAGTGAGTACTCTGTAGAAGAGAAACTCCAGTCACTGTATCAGCTGCAGACCATGCTGACAGAGATAGACAAGATCAAGACACTGCGCGGCGAGCTGCCTCTTGAGGTTCAGGACCTTGAGGACGAGATTGCCGGTCTGACCACACGCATAGAGAAGGCCAGCGCCGATGTAGTTGAGATGACCAAGGGCGTAGCTGAGAACAAGAACACCATTGAGGTGTCAAAGGCCGCCATCAACAAGTATCAGGAACAGCAGGATCATGTAAGCAACAACCGTGAGTTTGATTCTCTCAACAAGGAGATTGAGTTCAAGAACCTTGAGGTTGAGCTTGCCGAGAAGCGTATCCGTGAGTTTACTGCAGCAATCAATGCAAAGAAAGAGGACATTGAGGCCAACAAGGCTCTGGTTGCCGAGAAGCAGCAGGATCTGGAGGTCAAGAAGTCAGAGTTGCAGGAGATCATCGAGGAGAACCGCCAGGAGGAGGAGCGTCTGCGCGAGAAGTGCAAGAATCTGGAGCTCAACATCGAGCCCCGTCTGCTCCAGTCATTCAAGCGTATCCGTAACAACACCCGCAACGGTCTGGGTATAGTTTACGTACAGCGTGAGTCATGCGGCGGTTGCTTCAACAAGATTCCGCCACAGCGTCAGCTGGATATCCGCATGCGCAAGAAAATCATCGTTTGCGAGTACTGCGGACGTATCATGATTGATCCGGAGCTGGCAGGCGTAAAGGAGGAGGTCAAGAAGGTTGAGGCTCCCAAGCGCCGCACCCGCAAGGCAGCTGCCGAAGAGGATTGATTTATAAATCAGAATAGTTTGGAATATCCTGCAGAAAGGCATACTTTCCTGCGGGATATTCCATTTTTATGCAGTAATGCTTTAGACCATTGGTGATTATCAAGAAATCTACATGAAGTACCAGATTATACCTGCTTATCTGGTCAAAGACTTTCTGTGTGATGGTTACGGTGGGGCGCTTGTATTCCACAATGACCTTGGGCGTGCCGGCTTTGTCATAGATGACACTGTCGCAACGACGGCTCATACCATTGAGTTCTATAGCCTGCTCATTGGCTATATGTGATGCCGGATAGTTCTTATAATTAATAAGATATGACACAAATGCCTGCCTGACCTGCTCTTCGGGCGTCAATGCAGTCCATAGCTTTCGGATGGGATCCCAGATGACCGTTTTGCCATCCTGAGAGGATATTTTTGGCTCAAATGGTGGTAAATTCAGATTTTGAATCATATCTTTGTAAACAGCAGACCCTAATAGGTCTTGTCTGTATCGCGAAGTTAATAAAAGGATTTGAAATGGCAGCAACATCGGGTTCAGCATACCGCCAGATTCTGAAAGAACTGGAGAAAGGCTCATATAAGCCTATTTATTACCTGATGGGGGATGAATCATTCTTCATTGACTCCATATCTGATTATATAAGAAAAAATGCCCTTCCTGAAGAGGCAAGAGACTTTAATCAGATTGTTCTGTACGGCAATGAGACCACTATGAATGAGGTCATTCAACGCGCCAGGGCATATCCGATGGGGGCCGACAGACAAGTCATCATCGTAAAAGAGGCACAACATCTTATAAAGAAGGATTCTGATTCAGGACCAACATCACCATCAGAGATCCTGTCAGCCTATCTGATGCACCCGCAGCCCAGTACCATACTGGTATTCTGCCATATGAACGGCTCATTGGACAGGCGTAAGAAGATAGTTGCCGTAATAGAGAAGGATGGGGTTCTGTTTGAATCCAAGAAGGTAAAAGACGATGCGCTTCCCATGTTTGTGGAGGAATTCCTTGATGAGCAGAAGATAAAGATGTCGCCCAAGGGAATTTCAATGCTCTGCGAGTCTGTAGGCGCCGATCTGAGCCGTTTGAACGGTGAATTGAACAAACTGATTACCGCTCTGCCTGAAGGCCAGAAGGAGATCACTCCTGAATTCATTGAAGAGCACATAGGCGTAAGCAAGGATTTCAACATCTTTGAATTCCGGGATGCAATCATAAACAAGAACGTCTATAAGGCCAATCAGATTGCCGCATATTACGAAAACAACCCAAAGAAGTATCCCATACAGCTGGTTACGGCTGCCATATTCCCGTATTTTGCCAATCTTATGCTTGCATTCTATGCTCCTGACAAGACAGATAAGGGAATTGCAGACCAATTGGACCTTAAAAGCACCTGGGGGGTGAGGGATTACACTACAGGTATGCGCAACTACACTGCGACACAGACCATGCAGATCATTACTACCATACGTAAATATGATGCAAAGTCAAAAGGTGTAGACGCTACAGCCAACACAGGGGAGGGCTTGCTGAAAGAGCTGCTTTTTATCATTCTTCACTGAAAATCCAAAAATTCAATTTTTCAGCCGGGAGTGCAGATTTGTTTCAAATTTTGAAATCTCGCGCAATATGTATACTAAAGGTCATCCGAAAGATGGCCTTTAATTTTTATTAACCATTACAATTGTGCAAATCACCACTAAAAATACAATTGTAACGTGCATTATTCAGGCTATAAATCATTCCATTCCAAATGGTGGTTCTTTTCATTCCGGCTTTCCCAATATCTGCGTTTAAGATGTATGCAAAACAGTATACAAATTTGAGCTCGCATCATAACTTACTGAAAATGAGGTGTGTTATAAATGGTTATCTAAATCGGTCGGACAAAGTTCAAAGCGGGTTTATGCAAAATCGGAAAAAAGCAGGTCCTTCAAGGTGTATCACAACCATATATGGCGGGTTTTCAACACTTTAGTTTAATTATTTAAAGTGATTTCAAAGTACAATATCAACCAGCAGTAAGAATCTATGCAAAACACGGGTGGATTGTTGACAGATGTTTGACATTTACAAATGTTGTATGCAAATGTTTGACACAATTGTTTTATTGTATAATTGAAAAATGATTGATACATTTGTAACGGACACCAAAATTGAGACATTTCTTATGAGAGAAAGACTTGAAGAATTGATGCAACTGTTGAATCTGAATCCGACCCAGTTTGCAAATGCCATAGGAGTTCAGCGTGCAACGCTTCAGCACATACTCAGCGGCAGGAATGAACCCAGCCTTAAGATAATAATGGCTATACACAGCAGTTTTCCGGATGTTGAGCTGGAATGGCTCCTGAACGGAAAAGGATCAGCCATACCTCAACTCCAGCAAAATGAACAGCCCCGGGACGATTATCCCCTCTTGCCGGGCATGGAGAATATGTTTTTTCAGGAAGATGTACGTAATTCTCCCGAATTTTCAAATGTCAGGGGGGATGAGCCCCAGCCAAAACAACGCAAAAGACGTAATAATAAGGAAGTTGAGCCTATCCAGGAGGGCAATTCTCCATGTATCGATAAGAGGATAAAAGAGGTTGTTGTGTTCTTTGCAGACGGTACGTATCAGAAATTTTCATCGGATTTAAAAAAATAATACGGTTTTTTTGATTTTTTAGAATTTGCTGTTTATATTTGCTGATACAAGATTAAACCAATTACGACTATGAAAAAATATCTATTTGTTTTAGCTATTGCAGTGTTTGCTCTGGTTGGTTGCCGCAGCAGCAAGGAAGCAGCAAAGGAAAGGTCTAACAGCGATGTATGGAAGACTCTCCTGGTAAAACAGCTTGAAGCAAGCGTTGATGACCAGATTATTACAGTAAAGTACAACAACGGTACCACGCTGTGCTACAAGATCCTTGACAACTTTGGCAATGTAACTCTTACATGGGACAGAACTAACGGCCGCAAGAACTTTGATGACGGTCCCAGCTCTTACAAAGGCGATATCAGTATTCCTTCCTTCATTACTACCGGTGAAAATGATGACTTCACATTCCGTGTAATGGAAATTGATGCGAATGCTTTCTACGGTTGTACTGAAGTGACATCGGTCGATATACCGTATAGCGTCCTGCGTATTGTGGACGGAGCATTCAAAGGATGCACGGGCATAAAGAAATTCACCGTAAATGAGAACAATCAGTCATATAAGGATATAGACGGCATTCTGTTCAGCAAGGACAATAAGATGCTCATCAAGTATCCGGCACAGAAGGAGACTGCCGAGTATGTTATATCTGAGGAGGTGGCTATCATATGTACAGAGGCATTCATGGATAACGCATTCCTGAGGAAAGTATCTGTAGGTAACTTTGTGACCGCCATCAGTGACAACTCGTTCAAGAACTGCTCAGCCCTTGAGGAAGTTGAGTTGGGAGGCAATGTAAGAATCATAGGCGCCGAGTCATTCAAGAACTGCCCCAAGCTGATGCTTGTAAATGCTCATGGTATGTGGCCTGCTCACTGCCCCAATGTATTTGATGATGCCGTTAAGGCAAGCGCAAAGCTGTATGTACCCAGAGGTCAGGTGCAGAACTACAAGCGCCGTCTGGAATGGCGTGACTTCAAGAACGTAGTGGAATACTAATTCAATTCGACCTATAACTAACCGGGTGCAGCCTTTTGGGGTTGCACCTTTTTTTGTACCTTCGCGGTGTCATTAAACAACGTATGAAGAAATTCCAGAGAGATATGGTTGTGGCCGGCAACCGGCTGGTAGGTCCCTGCGCCATACTGCTGACATTGCAATATCCCGAAGAGTTGCCCGATATGGTGGCAGGACAGTTTGCTGAGTTGCAGGTGCCATCGGCCAAGGTGATGCTGCGCAGACCCATATCAATTCATTCCATTGACCGTAATAGCAATCTCATAGAGTTCCTGATCCAGATTGTGGGTGAAGGAACCCGTTCTCTTGCCGATCTCAAGCCGGGAGATAAGGTTAACGTCATGCTGCCGCTTGGTAACGGTTTCAGTTACCGCAGCACCCATGTGGCAAAGCCTCTGCTCATAGGTGGCGGAGTGGGTGTGGCCCCGCTTCTGTTCCTGGGTCAGGAGTTTGCCGATCACGGCATCCGCCCCACGTTCCTCTTTGGGGGACGCACTGAAGAACTTATCCTGCGCAAGGAGGAGTTCCTCAAATATGGCGATCTGTTCATGACCACTGAGGACGGATCGGCCGGCGAAAAAGGATTTGTAACCAACCACAGCCTTCTGCTTGACAGTGAGAACTTCGACAGGATCTACGCCTGCGGTCCCACACCTATGCTCAAGGCTGTCGCACTCTGGGCAAAAGAGCATGAAACAGCCTGTGAGGTATCATTGGAGCACCGTATGGCTTGCGGAATAGGCGCTTGCCTATGCTGCGTTGAGGATACTGCCGACCAGGGCAACGTGTGTGTATGTAAAGAGGGTCCGGTATTTGAAATAGAAAGACTGAAATGGTTCAACTGAATACAAAGATAGGCTCTCTGGAGCTCAAGAATCCGGTCATGACTGCATCGGGTACGTTCGGGTACGGCACTGAATATGCAGACTTCATGGACATAAACCGTCTGGGTGCAATCATAGTCAAAGGCACTACGCTGAATCCCAGACAGGGTAATCCTTATCCACGTATGGCTGAGACTCCTTCAGGAATGCTCAATGCCGTAGGACTGCAGAACAAGGGCGTGGATTACTTTGTTGACCACATATATCCCGAGGTACGCAAGTTCCAGACTAACGTGATCGTGAACGTATCGGGCTCATGCATTGAGGATTATGCCCAGTGCGCAAGCATAATAAACACTCTTGATGATATACCTGCCATAGAGCTCAACATCTCTTGCCCCAACGTGAAGGAGGGTGGTATGGCGTTCGGCGTAAAACCTGAAAGTGCCGCACAGGTGGTAAGTGCTGTCAGGAAGGCTTATGACAAGACTCTGATTGTCAAGCTTTCACCTAACGTTACCGATATTACCGAGATTGCTCGTGCGGTTGAGGGTGCAGGTGCTGACAGCGTATCACTCATCAATACCATGCTTGGTATGGCTATCGATGCCGAGAAGCGCAAACCTATCCTGTCAACAATCACCGGTGGAATGAGCGGTCCGGCAGTCAAGCCCGTAGCTCTGCGTATGGTTTGGCAGACTGCAAAAGCCGTGAAGATTCCCGTAATAGGTCTGGGAGGCATATGCAGTGCTACCGATGCCATCGAATTCCTTCTGGCAGGTGCATCGGCCATTCAGATAGGTACAGCAAACTTCATTGATCCTTCCATCTCAGAGAAGGTTGTAGACGGCATAGAGGATTACCTCACACGCCACGGCTTCAATTCCGTTCAGGAGATCATCGGAGCCCTGGATATTTAATCCTGCAATAAATCAGGACGGAGTCGCTTAGTACGCTCCATGGACTGTTTGAATTCCCAGTCATCTATCAGGGCTTGGTTGCCCGACAGGAGGACATCTGGGACGCGCCAGCCTTTGTATTCGGCGGGACGGGTGTAGACCGGAGGTGCCAGGAGATTGTCCTGGAAGCAGTCTGACAGGGCTGACTGCTCATCGGACAGAACACCGGGAATGAGACGTACGATGCTGTCTGTCATTACTGCAGCGGCAAGCTCGCCACCGGTAAGGACGTAATCGCCGATGCTTATCTCGCGGGTTATCAAATGCTCACGTATGCGATAATCGATGCCTTTGTAATGACCGCACAGGATAATGATGTTGTTAAGCAGCGAGAGGCTGTTGGCAGTCTTCTGGTTGAACTGCTCACCATCGGGCGATGTGTATATTACTTCATCGTAGTCGCGCTGTGACTTGAGGTCTGTTATGAGGCGGTCAATGGGCTCTATCTTCATTACAAGGCCCGCACAACCGCCAAAGGGGTAGTCATCGGTCTTGTGGTGCTTATCGGTAGTGTAGTCCCTGATATCATGCAGGTGAATGTCGGCCAGACCGGCTTTCTGGGCACGTGCCAACATTGAGCAGTTAAAGAAACCCTCAAGCATGTCAGGAAATACAGTTAATATATCAATACGCATATTTATGTAGCATTTGCGTCTGCAAAATTACAAAATTATGCGTAAATTCGCGGTTTGAAAAAGGCACTTTCAGCCAGCCCCCAAAATGAGCGAAACCGAACGGATATCAGAACTGCGTGAATTGTTGCATAAATACAACAATCTGTACTACGTGCAGAACGCTCCCGTTATCTCCGATATCGAGTTTGACCAGCTTATGCATGAGCTCATTGACCTGGAGGAGAAGCATCCTGAGCTTTACGATCCAAATTCACCCACACAACGCGTAGGAAGCGACCTGAGCAAAGGTTTTGAGCAGGCTGAGCACCATTATCCCATGCTGTCGCTGGACAATACTTACAACGAGCAGGAGGTGCGTGACTTCTTCCAGCGTGTGAGCGGACTTTTGAACGAGCCGTTTGAGATATGCTGTGAGCTCAAGTATGACGGCCTGTCCATTTCGCTGATTTATGAGGACGGCAAGCTGGTTCAGGCTGTGACACGCGGAGACGGCGTCAAGGGCGATATAGTGACCGATAACGTTCGCACTATCAAGTCTGTACCATTGGTACTCCAAAAGGGCAGCTATCCGTCCAGTTTTGAGATACGCGGTGAGGTGCTGATGCCCTGGACATCTTTTGAAAGGTTGAATGCAGAGCGTGAGCGCCAGGAGGAGCCTTTGTTTGCCAACCCCCGTAATGCCGCTTCAGGTACTCTCAAGCTGCAGAATCCGCAGGAGGTGTCACGCCGCCAGCTGGATTCATACCTGTATTATCTTCTTGGTGAGCAGCTGCCGTGCTACGGCCACTACGAGAACATGATGGAGGCCGCCAAATGGGGCTTCAAGGTATCGGACCACATGAAGAAATGCACCACTATCGATGAGGTGCTTGACTACATAAACTATTGGGACACAGAGCGTAAGAACCTTCCCGTTGCAACCGATGGCATTGTGCTCAAGGTAAACTCACTGCGTCAGCAGCGCAACCTGGGGTTCAAGGCCAAATCTCCCCGTTGGGCAATAGCATACAAGTTCCAGGCAGAGCGTCAGCTTACCCGACTGAACAGCGTATCGTACCAGGTTGGACGTACCGGCGCTGTTACTCCGGTTGCCAATTTGGATCCTGTTCAGCTGTCAGGAACCATCGTAAAGCGTGCCACACTGCATAATGCAGACATCATTAAGGGTCTGGACCTGCATGTAGGCGATATGGTATATGTGGAAAAGGGTGGTGAGATAATACCCAAGATTACAGCCGTTGACCTGGATTCACGTTCACTGCTTATGGGTGATCCCGTTAAGTTTGCCGATGTATGCCCGGAATGCGGTACCAAACTTGTACACTATGAGGGTGAGGCTGCATGGTATTGTCCCAACAGCATCAGCTGCCCCCCACAGATCAAGGGCCGTATAGAGCATTTTGTGAGCCGTAAGGCCATGAATATAGACGGTCTTGGAACCGAGACCATAGACCTTTTCTATCAGGCAGGACTGATTAAGGATATTGCAGACCTTTATTCACTTAAGGCTATGGATATCTGCCGTCTGGAGGGACTGGGAGAGAAATCGGCCGTAAGTATTGTACACGGAATCGAGGATTCCAAGAAGGTTCCGTTTGAGCGTGTGCTGTTTGCCATAGGCATTCGTTTTGTAGGCGAGACGGTGGCCAAGATACTGGCACGGGCGTTCAAGTCCATGGAGGCTCTTGAAAACGCTTCTATGGAGCAGCTTACAGCGGTGAACGAGATAGGCACCAAGATTGCACAGAGCATTGTGTCTTTCTTTGCCGATGAGCGCAGCCGTGCGCTTGTGAACCGTCTCAAGGAGTTCGGACTGCAGATGGAACTGGCACAGGAGGAGCAGGAGGGAGCAACTGACCTGCTGAAAGACAAGATTATCGTGATAAGCGGAGTGTTCAACTACCACTCACGCGATGAATATAAGGCGCTCATAGAGCGTCACGGAGGCAAGAACTCCGGCAGCATATCGGCCAAGACGTCATTCGTGCTGGCCGGTGACAACATGGGACCCGCCAAACGCGAAAAGGCGCAGGAGCTTGGCGTAAGGCTGGTCAGTGAGACTGAGTTTCTGGAAATGATTAATGAAAAACCTTCAATAGTAACCAATGAATTACTCTTACCCTTTTAAGGGACTTGGCGTTGCACTTGTAACGCCTTTCAAAACAGACGGCCAGATAGACTTTGAGAGTCTTGGAAGGATCGTGGAAAACCTTATTGCAGGCGGCGTTGACCACCTGTGCGTACTTGGAACGACAGCTGAGACTCCCACGCTTTCAGCAAGCGAGCGTATGGAGGTAGTCAAGTTCGTGATAAAGCAGGTTAAAGGCCGAATTCCGATCATGGTGGGATGCGGCAGCAACTGCACCGCTGCCGTTCTGGAGCAGATTAAAGATTATGAGATTGACGGTGTTGACGCCATATTAAGCGCCGTACCTTTCTATAACAAACCTTCACAGGAGGGTATCTACCGCCATTTTGCCGAAATAGCAAAGGCAGCGACCAAACCTATCATACTCTATAACGTTCCCGGACGTACCGGAGTCAACATGACCGCCCAGACCACACTGCGCATAGCACGTGAGTTCAGGAACGTGATAGGCATCAAGGAGGCATCGGGCAATATGGATCAGGCTAAGGAGATCATAGCCGGCGCACCTGAGGGTTTCCGCCTTATCATCGGTGATGACAGCATGGCCATGGAGGCCATCCGCAACGGTGCATCGGGCGTAATTTCTGTTATCGGAAACGCAATTCCCAAACGTTTCGGCCAGTTGGTTCACGCCACCATGCAGGGCAAGTATGCTGAGGCTGAGCAGATACAGAAGCAGTTGTGGCCTCTGTACGGACTCCTGTTCAAGGAGGGAAGCCCCTGCGGTGTAAAGGCTCTGATGGCTGACCGCGGTGAGCTTAAGAACGTGATGCGTCTGCCGCTTGTTCCGGTAAGCGACGCTCTCAAGAATGAAATTCTGAACGGATTTGCAGGTATTGAAGGATGAAGAGACTGATAGGTTTATTCATTCTTGTTTCCGCACTGTTTGTGACATCATGCAAACAGGGCAGCACTACCACAGAACCTGAATCTGAGCCGGAGGCCGAATATTTTGCACCGGAACCTGTGTATCGCTGGGGCGTATGCATAGACAGCCTGGATATCGTGGACGGAGTTATAGGCCGTAACGAGCTGCTGTCCACCATTCTATACAGGTATAACGTAACGTCACAGGCCATCTATTATCTGGAGAAGGCATCACAGAAGACCTGGAGCGTTCGCAAGATGCAGTCAGGCAAGCCATACCATATTCTGCGTGACACGGATTCAACAGCTACAGCCAGGTTCTTCGTGTATGACATAAACAAGACCGATTATGCCGTTTACTCACTGACAGACAGCATATACAGCTATGTAGGGTCAATAGATGTCGATACCGTACTTAACTACATTAGCGGCAGTATAGAGTCATCACTCTGGAACGCAATGATTGACCAGGGGGCTGCTCCCGAACTGGCCGGTATGCTGGCCGATATCTATTCCTGGACCATTGATTTCTTTGGAATCCAAAGACGAGACTCATTCTCAGTCTATTATCAGGAGATGTATGCTGACAGCGTACGTGTGGCCACAGGCGATATCCTGGCTGCCAATTTCATAACTTCAGGCACAGACCATTATGCTTTCCGCTACAACTACCACAGTGAGCGTGGAGAGTATTTTGATGAGAACGGCACAAGCCTGAGACGCGCCTTTCTTAAGGCTCCTTTAAGCTATACACGCATAAGCTCCAAGTTCTCAAACGCACGTATGCATCCCATCAAGAAGGTGGTACGTGCCCATCACGGCGTTGATTATGCAGCTCCATCGGGCACTCCCGTTTATTCAGTCGGTGACGGCGTGATTACCGCCAAGGCATGGGACAGCAAAGGTGGAGGCAACTATATCAAGATCAAACATAACTCTACATACACAACCGAGTACATGCACCTGCGCGGTTTTGCCAAGGGCATCAGCGTAGGAACTCATGTGTCACAAGGTCAGCTGATTGGTTATGTAGGTATGACAGGTACCGCAACCGGTCCTCATCTTGATTACCGCGTATTCAAGAACGGAACTGCAATTGACCCTCTGCGTATGGACCTGCCGGCTGTTGATCCCATAAAAGAGGAAGACATGCCTCAGTACCTGAAGTCCGTGAGCGGTTACATGAAAATGATAGGTCTGTCAGTGCCTGACAGCCTGATGACTGACAGCATCAAAGCTGATACCATAACAAGCATAATATCAAATGATTAAAAGCGTCATATTTGACTACGGAAACGTCCTTGTTGACTGGAATCCCGCATATCTTTTCCTGCCCGTATTCGGCGGCGATGAAGAGAAATGCAGGTTCTTTACAGACAATGTATGCAACCGTGAATGGTTTACCCGAATGGACCGCGGTGAGGATATGGACAAGTGCGTAGCCGAACTCCAGGTACAATATCCACAGTATGCCGATGCCGTAGCTATGTTCCGTGACCGCTGGTTTGAGATGTGCAACGGTGATATTCCGGGAATGCTGGAGATAATACAGGACCTTAAAAACAAAGGAGTGGGGGTTTACGGCCTTACCAACTGGCCTGCTGAGACATTCACTGAGGCCCGCAAGCGTTTCAGGACACTTGCCGCCATTGACAACTACGTGGTTTCAAGTTCAGTTAAACTGGCAAAACCTGAACCCGAGATATTCCAACTGCTGCTTTCCAAGTATGATCTCAAAGCAGATGAGTGCGTATTTATTGACGACCGCAAGGATAATGTGAATGCCGCTATTGCATTGGGAATGAGCGGAATAGTATATCCGGGAACGGCTGACGGATTGTCAGGAATTTTGTATCCGATGTTACTATCGGACAAAAAAAAGTGACTAAAAAGAGCATTTTGTATTTTCCTTTTGCATAACTTTGCAGCACAAATCAAGCAAAACAGCATAATAATGACAATGCATCTTTCATTTTGGTGGTGGCAGAACTCAGGATACATAAAATCGTGAGGTAGAGGCCATATATCCATAAATGAATCATAAATACAAAGGCTCTTCGGTACTCACGAAGGGCCTTTTTTCATGCAAATAATCAAAACAACAATATGAATACTTATCAGATTGACAGTAACGGTTACTACGGAGAGTTTGGAGGTGCTTACATCCCCGAGATACTCTATAAGACCGTTGAAACGCTTAAAGAGAGCTACCTGCCCATTATCGAAAGCGAGGAGTTCAGGAAAGAGTACCACGCACTGCTGCGTGACTACGTAGGCCGTCCCAGTCCTCTTTACTATGCATCACGCATGAGCGAGAAGTACGGCTGCAAGCTCTATCTGAAGCGTGAGGACCTGAACCATACAGGTGCGCATAAGATCAACAACTCAATAGGACAGATCCTGCTGGCCAAGCGTATGGGCAAGACCCGCATCATTGCCGAGACCGGTGCCGGACAGCACGGTGTGGCTACAGCAACCGTATGTGCCCTTATGAATATGCCCTGCAGGGTTTATATGGGTGCACTTGACGTTGAGCGTCAGGCCGTGAACGTGGAGCGTATGCGTATGCTGGGTGCCGAGGTTATGCCGGTTTACAGTGGCAACAAGACCCTTAAGGATGCCACCAACGAGGCTATACGTGACTGGTGCTGTCATCCCGCCGACACCTTCTACATAATAGGCAGTACGGTTGGCCCGCACCCGTATCCTGATATGGTAGCAAGACTGCAGAGCGTGATATCGGCCGAGATCAAGGAGCAGCTTCAGGAGAAGGAGGGCAGGGATTATCCCGACTACCTGATGGCCTGCGTAGGCGGAGGTAGCAACGCTGCTGGAACCATATATCATTATATTGATGATGAGAGAGTTAAGATTGTTCTTGGCGAGGCCGGCGGTATGGGAATAGAGACTCCTCTGACTGCCGCATCGATGGAGATAGGAACTCCCGGAATACTGCACGGAAGCCGCATCATGGTGATGCAGACCCCCGATGGCCAGATAATAGAACCTTACTCAATATCGGCCGGACTGGATTATCCCGGTACCGGACCTATCCACTGCAACCTCTACAAGACCGGACGCGCACAGGTGATGGCTGTAAACGACAGCGAGGCTCTCCAGGCAGCTTTTGAGCTGACAAGGCTGGAAGGTATCATCCCGGCTTTGGAAAGCAGCCACGCGCTGGCAATGCTGCCCAAGATGAAGTTTAACAGGAATGACGTGGTTGTTCTCACAGTAAGCGGGCGCGGCGACAAGGACCTGAACACATACCTCAAGCATAAAGACGAGATCGACTATGAAGCATTTTAAATACCATACCATCAGCAAGAAAACCCCGGGTGACCTGCTCACTCCGGTAACCGCATACCTGAACGTACGTGACCTGTGCTCACAGAGCGTGCTTATGGAGAGTTCCGATTATCACGGCGGCGAAAACTCCAAGTCATTCATCGCCGTCAATCCCATTGCCACAGTAAGCATTGCACACGGCAAGGGCCGCATGCTTCTGCCTGACGGACAGACCATAGAGCATGTAATTGATGCCGATTATGATGCGGCAAGGCTCATAAATGAGTTCCTGGGCCATTTCTGCATAGAGGGTGAGGACAGTAACTACTGCGGTCTGTACGGATTCACCACATTCAATGCCGTACGTTACTTTGAGAACATTAAGATCAAGGATGAGACCCAGGCCGAGAATGATGCTGCCGATATGCAGTACACACTGTTCAAAAGCATTGCGGTATTTGACCATTTCTGCAACGAGCTGACACTGATTGAGCTTGTTGGAGAAGGTGAGAAAGGTTCTCTTGACAAGTTTGAGCATAACCTGAGCTCTCACACGTTCCGCACGTTTGAGTTTCATGCGGTCGGTGATTGCACGAGCACTCTGACTGATGACGAGCACCGCGAGAACATACGCCGCGGCATTGCTCACTGCAAGCGCGGTGACGTATTCCAGATTGTGCTCTCACGCCGTTTCAAGCAGTCATACACCGGTGATGACTTCCAGTTGTACCGTGCATTGAGAAGCATCAATCCCAGTCCGTACCTGTTTTACTTTGACTTTGGCGGATTCCGCATATTCGGTTCAAGTCCTGAGACGCATTGCCGCATAGCAGGCCGTCAGGCATACATCGATCCGATTGCCGGAACTACAAAGCGTACAGGTAATGCCGAACAGGACCGTGAGAACGCACTTTACCTTAAGAATGACCCCAAGGAGAATGCCGAGCATGTGATGCTGGTTGACCTGGCCCGCAACGACTTGAGCCGCAACTGCCACGGCGTGCATGTGGTATTCTACAAGGATATGCAATATTATAGCCATGTAATTCACTTGGTGAGCCGGGTTCAGGGAGAGTTGGACCGTGATGCAGACCCTGTACGTGCATTCATCGACACTTTCCCTGCCGGTACCCTCAGCGGTGCCCCCAAGGTACGTGCCATGCAGCTTATCAGTGAATATGAGCCGCATAACCGCGGTGCGTACGGCGGGTGCATCGGTTTTATAGGATTCAACGGTGACCTTAACCAGGCTATCACAATACGCACATTTGTGAGCCGTAACGGCGAACTGTGGTTCCAGGCCGGCGGCGGCATAGTTGCCAAGAGTGACGTAGAGTATGAATTACAGGAGGTAAACAACAAGCTGGGCGCCCTGCGCAAGGCAATAACAATGGCAGAGAAACTATGATAAAGATCATTATAATAGATAATTACGACTCATTCACATACAACCTGAGCCACTTGCTCAAGGAGCTTGGGGCCGATGTGACCGTAGTCCGTAATGACAAGTTCCGTATTGAGGATCTGGAACTGTATGACAAGATTGTGCTTTCACCGGGTCCCGGCATACCAAGCGAGGCAGGTTTAATGCTTGAAGCAATAAAGACCTATGCCGGACGCAAGCCCATTCTGGGCATCTGTCTGGGACACCAGGCCATAGGCGAGGCATTCGGCGCCAGACTGCTCAATATAGGTAATGTGGTTCACGGAGTGGCTACTCCGGCACATGTTACCGTGCAGGATTACATCTTTGAGGGACTTGACGCAGACCTTGAGGTAGGGCGTTACCACTCATGGGTGGTTGATGATAAGGACCTGCCTGACTGCCTTGAGGTAACCTCACGCAGTGATGACGGGTACATCATGTCCATGAGGCACAAGGAGTACGATATCCGTGGTATCCAGTATCACCCCGAGAGCGTGCTTACTCCCAACGGCAAGGATATAATTAATAACTGGTTGAATAATAAATAATTAAAACAATATTGCTATTATGAAAGAGTATCTTTTGAAACTGATTGACGGTGTCACTCTGACACAGGATGAGACACACGGCATTATGCTGAACATTATTGACGGCAAGTACAATGACCAGCAGATTGCAGCACTTCTTATGGCTATCCAGACGCGTGGTGTAACTGTAGATGAGCTTCTTGGTTTCCGTCAGGGACTTCTGGAAACCGGAAAACGCGTGGATTTTGACTCAGAGAATACCCTTGACATTGTAGGTACAGGAGGTGACGGCAAAAATACATTCAACATCAGCACCTGCTCGGCTTTCGTTATTGCAGGTGCCGGCTACAAGGTTACCAAGCACGGAAACGGCGGCAGCAGCAGCGTAAGCGGCGCCAGCAACGTTCTGCAGGAGCATGGAGTAAAGTTTTCCGACGATGTTGACAAACTGCACCGATCACTCGATGAATGCGGTGTATGCTACTTCCACGCACCTCTGTTTGCATACGGAATGAAGTTTGTAGGACCTACCCGCAAGGCTCTGGCTATCCCCACATGCTTCAACCTGCTGGGACCGCTTGTAAATCCCTGCCATCCCAAGAATTCACTGCACGGAACCGCCACACAGGCCCAGTTGCGCCTGTATGTGAACATCCATCAACGTATTGGTGACAACTTTGGTGTAATTACAAGTTATGACGGATATGATGAGATCTCACTCACCAGCGGATTCAAGGTGGTGACCAACTTCTACGAGAAGGTGTACACCCCAAAAGATATGGGTCTGGACTATGTAATGCCCACCGATATCTACGGCGGCAGCACCATCAGTGAAGCCAAGGCCATATTTGACAACGTGCTTGAAGGCAAGGCAACCGAGGCGCAGAAGAACGTAATCATAGCCAATGCAGCCTGCGGTATAGGAATCATGGACCGCAACATAAGCGTTGAGGACAGCGTGGCTGCAGCCCGCGAGTCACTGGACAGCGGACGCGCCCTTGCAGCATTCCGTAAATTCGTAGAAATCAATCAGTAATGAAGGATATCCTGCAGGAAATAGTGGCCTTCAAGAGGGTTGAGGTGGAGCGGCAGAAACAGCTTGTTTCCCCCCGTGACCTATACGCCGATGTGGAACGCATTATGGCTGATGGTATTAATGCCCGCAGCATGAGCCGTTCATTGGCTGCCAGCCCCTACGGTATAATAGCCGAGTTCAAGCGCAAGAGCCCCTCAAAAGGCTGGATCCATGAGGATGCCAGACCTATCGATGTGGTACCCATGTATGCCGCCGGCGGTGCATCGGCCCTGAGTATACTTACTGACAGCAAGTATTTTGGCGGTACGCTGGACTTTATTAGGCAGGTGCGCTCATCGGTCGATATACCCATACTGCGAAAGGAGTTCATCATTGATGAGTATCAGCTGTTTGAGGCCCGATCAGTGGGTGCTGATGCAGTTCTGCTGATTGCAGCCGACCTTACTAAAGAGGAGTGCCGCACACTGACACGTACTGCTCATGACCTTAAACTGGAGGTGCTGCTTGAAATGCATAGCGAGCAGGAGCTTGATTATCTGGAGTGTGAGCCTGACATGGCAGGCATAAACAACCGCAATCTGGGCACTTTCCATACTGATGTGGCTAATTCATTCCGCCTGGCAGAGAAAATGGCTACAGAGGCCGTAAAAGTGAGCGAGAGCGGCATAAGCAATCCCGCCACTGTGAGGGAGCTCCGCGAGGCCGGTTTCCGCGGATTCCTTATGGGTGAGTGTTTTATGAAAGAGGAGGATCCGGGGCTGGCCCTGAAACAATTCATTGAAGGGATATGATAATCAAGGTATGCGGAATGCGTAACTCTAAGAATATCAGAGATGTGGAGAATCTGCATCCTGATATGATGGGATTCATGTGCTGGAGCGGCAGCAAGCGTTACGTCAACGGCAAGCCCGATTATCTGCCCGATGTGTGCAGAGTGGGGGTATTTGTCAATCCCACTGTTGAAGAGGTTGTCTCTAAAGTACGTGAATTAGGGCTTAACCGCATACAGCTTCACGGAACCGAGGCACCGGAACTTTGCCGCTCCATCCATAAGTCTACCGGACTGCCCATTATGAAAGCTGTTCAGATAGAATCACAGGAGGATTTCAACGGGTGCAGTGTATATGAACGCGCCGACGGAGTTGACATGTTCCTGTTTGACACCAAATGCAGCGGTTGGGGAGGGAGCGGCCAGGAGTTTGACTGGAGCCTACTGGAGGGCTATGACGGAAGCAATCCGTTCATTCTGGCCGGAGGCATCGGCCCCGGAGCCGAGGAGAGGATTGTGGAGATAGAGCATCCCAAGTTCTGCGGCATAGACCTGAACAGCCGTTTCGAGACTGAACCCGCATTCAAAGAGATTTCAAAACTGAGTGTATTTATCAATAACATACGTAATTATGAACAGAATAAATAAATTGTTTGCCGATAAGAAAAACGGCATTCTGTCACTCTATTTCTGCGCAGGACATCCGTCTCTGGACAGTACCGCGCAGATTATCCGCACTCTTGAGAAGAAAGGGGTGGACATGATTGAGGTAGGTATTCCGTTCAGCGATCCCATGGCCGACGGTCCTGTAATCCAGGATGCAGCCACCAAGGCTCTGCGTAACGGCATGACACTGAAACTGCTGTTTGAGCAACTTTCAAACATACGTAAGGACGTCAAGATGCCTTTGGTGCTTATGGGATACCTGAATCCCGTTTATCAGTATGGATACGACGCTTTCTTCAGGAAGTGCTCGGAGACTGGCATTGACGGTGTAATCATACCGGATCTGCCTTTCAACGACTACCTGAGCCAGGTAAAGCCCGTGGCCGATAAATACGATGTGCGCATTATCATGCTCATTACTCCTGAGACCAGTGATGAACGCATACGCTTTATCGACGAGAACACGGACGGATTCATCTACATGGTCAGTTCGGCTGCCACTACAGGTGCTCAAAAGGAGTTTGATGAGCGTAAGCAGGAGTATTTCAATCATGTCAATGAAATGGGTCTCAAGCATCCGCGTATGATTGGCTTTGGAATAAGCAACCGCCAGACCCTGGAGAGCGCCCAAAAGAACGCTGCCGGCTGCATCATAGGCAGCAAGTTCGTTCAGCTTTTAGAGGAGTTTGGTAATGCCGATGAGGCTTTTGACTCATTAAAGGAAGCTCTTGAGAAATAAAAACGTTATTTCTTGCAAAAAATAGCGGCCAACGAATGCAAATGTAGAAATAAAGAAGTATCTTTGCACCGCTTTTAAGGAAGCAGCGCGGTTATACTTCGTATGACCTCGCCACGCCACGACAAAGAGAGCAAGCTCTCTTGATTATTTTGGATCAACGTAAATAATGAACAAGTTCCTTTTTCCGTTTCTCCAAAACAATAAAAAGAAAACAAGTTTTCTTTGTTCGTTTGGCTTAAGGCTCGGTTCCGTAGCTTAACTGAATAGAGCATCTGACTACGGATCAGAAGGTTCCGGGTTTGAATCCCGGCGGAATCACGAACCAAGAGCGAACATCAAAAAGGTGTTCGCTTTTTTTTGTAAGTTTGTACAGTCAAACCAAAACAGACAGAAAATGAAAAAGACAATGCTTATGATGGCCGTAATCCTTACTTGCGGCACAATTAATCTGAAAGCCCAACAGACTTATACAGACATAGGTTTCAACGATATAGCCGATGTATTCGCCCAGGTTAAGGACAATGAAAAGGTTGTATTTCTGCTCCGCCACGGTGAGCGCGGCCGGGATTACTCAAAAGCCGGACTGCTGACAGAAAACGGCAAGGCTCAGGCCCGTATGGTAGGCGAAAAGATAAAGAACGGTGAGGCCGCATTCTATGCACACTCAGATTATGACCGCACCAAGCAGACCTGTGAGAACATTGCAATAGGCCGTGGAGATGAATTCATCCATGAAGAGTGGGGCATACTGAACGGAGACTGGTACAGAAAGGATATCCCCGCATTAAAACGCAATGGTTGGGACAACTGGGAATCTCTGTCACAATGGGCCTATGAAGGAGGCCGTGAAGAGGGTTTCTACAACCTGGAGGAGCGCAGCAAGGAGTGGCTGGATTCACTCAAGGCTCACCTGCCGGGCATGAAACGAATCAACGTGCTTGTATCACATGATTATATGGTAACCCCCATGGCCATTTATGCATCCGACAAGCAGGTAGACCTGCACTATTGGGTAAACCGCAAATGGATCAACTATCTGGCCGGAATAGCCATCATAATCGACCCTGACGGTAAAATGAGTTTCAAGACCGTACGCGGCCTTGACTCAGGCGTTCTGGCCAGGTAATTATTTGTAAAGGAAACGGCGGATAGACATCTTGGGAGTCTTCTCAAACGGGACTTCCTGTATCTCTACCTTTGCAATCTGGCTATATACCGGAAGCTGACGGTTAGACGCAAGACGGATATTCTCCGGGATGGCATCCTTGGCCTCGTCGTCCAGAAGAGCCTTGGCAATGGCCTGCTCATCAAGATATACCAGAGCTACAAGCTTTCCGCCACGATCCACCACGACTGATTCCACAACGTAATCCTGGTTGTTTACTACAGCCTCAATCTCTTCAGGATAGATATTCTGGCCTGAAGGACCTAAGATCATGTTCTTGGAACGGCCGCGGATGAATATGTTGCCATCGGCATCCATAATACCCAGGTCACCGGTCTTGAGCCAGCCGTCATCAGTGAAGGCGTTGGCGGTTGCCTCGGGGTTATTGTAGTAACCTATGGTGATGTTGTCACCTTTGGCCTGAATCTCACCGACCACGTTCTGGGGATCCTCTGAATCAATGCGTATCTGTGTTATGTCGACAGGTCTGCCGCAAGATCCGGGTACATAAGTACGCCATGGGGCATAGGCCATAAGCGGGCAGCCCTCGGTCATGCCGTAACCCACCACATACGGGAACTTGATTGTCTTGAACAGGCGTTCAACTTCAGGATTCAATGCGGCACCACCCATGATAAACTCCATCACATTACCGCCGAATGCCTCACACAGGCCGTCCTTAACCTTTTTGTAGATTATGTTTCTGACACCTGGAATCTTGGTCAGGAACTTGACCAACGGCTTATCCAATGTGGGTTTAACCTTGCTCTTGTATATCTTTTCCATCACCAGCGGAACGGTGACAAGGAGATATGGCTTGACATCGGCAAAAGCCTTGAGCAGGCTTGTAGGAGTAGGAGCCTTACCCAACCAGTAGATGGAGGTACCGTTACACAGAGGATAGATGAACTCAATTACCAGACCGTACATATGGGCCATGGGAAGCATTGACACTATCTTATCTCCGGCCGGCATATAACGCTGGTCAAAATCAACGTTGGCGCTGAAGTTGCGGTATGTAAGCATCACGCCCTTGGGATCGCCGGTTGAACCTGATGTATAGTTGATGGTTGACAGATTATCCCAGTTATCGGTAGGATATACAACATCATCCGGACCGAATCCATTAGGATACTTCTTGTCAAACAACTCATCCATCTGCTCAAAAGCGTTACGGAACTCATCGTCACCGCCGTACAGCATCTGGAGCGTATTGACATCTATCACGCCTCTTACCTGAGGCATCTTGGCAATATCCATCTTGGACCATTTGTCGGAATCAGTAAAGAGCACTATGCTTCCGGAATGGTTTACCAGTCCCATTATGCTGTCAGGCTTGAAATCAGCCAGGATAGGTACGATTACGGTTTCGTATGTGTTGACGGCAAGATATGCGAATCCCCAGCGGGCACCGTTCTGTGCGCACAAGGCTATTCGGTCACCTTTCTTGATGCCGGCGTGTTCAAAGAGGATATGAAAACGTGCTATGGAACTTGCCATCTGGGCATACGTGAAGGTATCACCGCCAATGGTATTCAATGCCGGCTTGTCCCAATACTTGCGTGTAGCTTCCTGCAGTCTCTCAAGATAATGTGGATATTTCTCCATATTGTCAGTTGATTATGTTGTGTTAGTTGTTATTCGATGAACCATTCGTTAGGCATCAGGATGCCCAATGTCAAACCTACCATAAACGGACTGATGCTTGATGTTGAGAAGTCCATGAAGGCGTTGAATGATATTTTCTGATACTGTGCCACGAAGTTGATTTCTCCCATTGTCTGAAAACCTGAGAGGACCCTGCCGTACATGGCTTCATTCTCAACATTGCGTATGGCACGTGTGGGTTGGAATACGTAAACCTCTGAACGGAGATGGAATATACTGTTGATTATCCAGATAGGTTTGATTCCTGCTGCAACATAGGCATTGGCCGAGAAGTCCGGGTCATACATGAACTGACTGTTTACGGTAGGTCTGAAATGGCCGGCCTGCATCACGGTTGCCTGATAATTGGTGGAGAAGTTCCTGGAAGAGTAGTATGCCTCAAACAGTGTACCCACGGTGAAATGGCGGCTGAGCTGGTAATAATGCTCCAGATTGGCTGATATCTGAAGCCAGGAACGGTCATACGAATGATAGTCCGTAGAATATTCATTCTTAGGCCTGTAAAGGTCATTCTCAGTTCCGATGAAAGCACGTATGGTTTCAGAACGCCCGCTGGTGGGGTATTGAATGGTATTCAGGGTATTTCCCGTAAATGCCACCGATCCGCCCAAGATGTTATGTCTGTTACAGTCATATCTGAAACCGCGAAGGTCAACATTGCTTGTCTGGGAATAGTAGTCTTTATGATGAGCTACCCCCAACGAGAACACTGCCTTGTAATTGTTCAGGAACGGCCTGGACATCTTGACCTTGGTAAAGAACTCGATTGATTTGTTCAAAGCCGGCATAAACTTGTCTGACGAGAAAATGAACGAGCCTGAACGGAAATAGTTCATATTGTTATACGCAAGCTGAATGGTAAAGGACATGGGGATTTGGGTAGCCATGTCTATATTGGTAAGCAGCTGCGCATTATTGTATGATCGGCCGAACTGTCCCTCAAGCAGGTATGAATCCGATGACTCACCGATATGGTTGTATGATATCGAACCATAAAGCTGGCTGGAGATTGAGGTTGACAGTCCTCCTCCCAGACTGAATGTGGGATGGTCATCCAACTTGACATCCAGTTTCAGACTGAAGGTTGAATCAGATTCTGAGAATTCCGTACCCGGTATTATTTCACTTATGGCATCATCAGACAGAAGCTTGAAGTAACCCGATTTGAAATCCTCAAAATCAAAGCCTTCATCGGTAGCATTGAATTCTTTCTGGATATAGCGTTTCTGGGCCTGATTGACTCCGGTAACCTCAATACCACTGAACTTAAGGGCCGGAATGCGTTTCTTGAACTCCTGGCGCATATTCTGTACCGTCAATGTATCACGCCGGGCCGTAGTTTTGGATTTGATGGAATCCATAAGCATCATCGTATTGCGGTAGCCCAACTCTGAAACCTCATCCAGTTTATGAAAATCCAGCAGTCCTACACTCCTGAGATCAAACTCCACTTTTACGCCAAGTTTGGGATCAAGGCTGTAGTCACTCTTCTGCATTATCATGCTGGTGACCTGACCCATGATGTCATAATCATCCGGAATTTCAATCTCGGGGGTTCCCGGAGCCACTGCGACCACACTTCCTATAATAAAGTCGGGGTTGAAATCCTTAACCATGACATCTACGGGGAAATTGTCGTAAATACCTCCGTCGTAGGCAATTATGGAGTCAATCTTAATGGGGCGGAACACAAACGGGAAGGACATTGATGCACGTACCGCAGTGCCCAAATCTCCCTTTGACAATATGATTGAGTTCTTGTTGAACACGTCGGATGCAACTGCCCTGAACGGAACAAGGAGATTGTTGAAATCATTGCCACAGGCAGCCGATGCTCCTGAAAACACATCCACAAAGGCCAGATTCATCTGGAGCGGGTCAACCACGCTGTTCACCATAGGCCTGATCACCGTAAGAGAGTCACGGATAGCGATCTGAGCCGAAATAATACCGGGAGTGGGGGGATTCTGCTTGAAATAGAACTGATAGTTCATGTCCTTGGATCCCATGTACCAGTTCTTGAAATCATCTGAGCCTATCAGCTCCTCCATCTCATCAGGAGAATAACCCATGGCATAGAGAGAACCTATTACAGCTCCTATGGATGTACCTGCGATATAGTCAATGGGGATATTGTTTTCCTCAAGGGCACGTATAACACCTATATGAGCCATACCTTTTGCTCCGCCGCCGCTGAGCACAAGTCCCACCTTCTGTGCGCTCAAAACAGCCGGGAGCGACAAAAGGATGAGGATAAGTGTTATGCAAGTCCTTTTGAACATATGTGCAAATATATGCAAAAAAAGAGCACTGATGTACTCTCAGTGCCCTTTTAATTTAAAAAGAAACTTATTAGATGAGCTCTACGCTGCGGCGTATGAATGCGGCCAGGGCTTCACCCTTAAGCATTCCGTTCTGCAGCAGAGCCAGATCTATAAGCTCATGTACTATCTTATTGCCTGCGGCATACTCAGTATAAATGCCTGATATTGTGTTCTCTGCCTCGGATATCTTAGAGTCGATGTCCTTCATCTCGTCCTTCTCGGCCTGAGGTACATCCTCGTCTTTCTTGCCTTCACGTGCCTTGCGCAGTTCGGCCTGACGCTCCTTGAGGGAATTGAGCTTGTCATCCTCAGGTTTTACCTTGCCGTCACATGCCGCACCGGCCTCTTCAAGAACCTTCTTGATAAGTTTGTGGTCCTTGTTCAGGATCACGGTGTACATATCGGGCATATCACCGTAGAAATTCATTCCGGGCTGTATGGCAGCCATATCCTTCATACGGCGCATATACTCGCTGCAGGTTACCATGACGGGCAGTGAAGACTCGCCCAGAGACTGTGCATCGACATGGAAATCGGCCTTCTCAATCTTGGGCATCTGGCTGCTGAACACCTTGGTAAGCATACGCAGCTGACCTGCGGGCAGATCCACAGCCTTGTTGTCCTCCTTGGCAATCAGATTGTCTATTGAGTCGCTGTCAACCCTCTGGAAACGGCTGTCATTGCCGAATTTCTGCTCCAGCATGCCTATTACAGGCACATCCAGCTGGTTATCCATGAGCAGGACGCTGTAGCCTTTGTTCTTTGCTGCCTCGATGTATCCGTACTGCTCCTCACGGTTGGTGGCATACAGATATATCAGATTCTTGTTCTTATCAGTCTGGTTGGCCTCTATCAGCTTCTTGTACTCCTCAAAGGTGAAGTACTTGCCGTCAGTATCCTTGAAGAGGGCTACCTTCTCCATCTTGCTGTAGAAGTCCTCCTCGGTAAGCATTCCGTAGTTGATAAAGAGCTTGACGTCATCCCATTTCTGCTCAAACTCCTTACGGTCGTTCTTGAAGATTGATGTAAGACGGTCAGCGACCTTCTTGGTGATGTAACCGGATATCTTCTTGACGTTGGAGTCACTCTGCAGATATGAACGGGATACGTTCAGAGGTATGTCAGGTGAGTCAATCACGCCGTGAAGCAGGGTGAGGAAATCCGGAACGATGCCCTCGACCGAGTCAGTTACAAATACCTGGTTGCAGTACAGCTGTATCCGGTTTTTCTGGAGATCCAGATTGGTCTTGATCTTGGGGAAGTATAGGATACCTGTCAGGTGGAACGGGAAATCCACGTTCAGATGTATCCAGAACAGAGGCTCGTCCTGCATGGGATAGAGTTCACGGTAGAATCCCTTGTAATCTTCATCCTTGAGCTCGCTGGGGGTCTTGGTCCAGAGGGGCTCCACGTTGTTGATTATGTTGTCCTCAGCTGTCTCGACCTCCTTGCCGTCTTTCCACTCCTTCTTCTTGCCGCAGGCAATCTGTACGGGAAGGAAACGGCAGTATTTCTTGAGCAGGCCCTGGATGGTGGTCTCCTGCAGGTACTCCTTGCTGTCATCGTCCAGGTAGAGGATGATATCGGTACCGCGGTCAGCCTTATCGGCATCGGTAAGCTCGAATTCAGGAGATCCGTCACAGCTCCATTTGACGGCCTGAGCACCTTCCTGATAGGATTTGGTGATGATCTCAACCTTCTTTGACACCATGAATGCCGAGTAGAAACCAAGTCCGAAGTGGCCGATGATGGCGTTGGCGTCATTCTTGTATTTCTCAAGGAAGTCATTGGCACCTGAGAAGGCTATCTGGTTGATGTACTTGTCAATCTCGGCAGCGGTCATGCCTATACCGCGGTCGCTTACGGTAATATTGTCCTTGTTTACGGTTACATGTACCGTAAGGTCACCCATCTCGCCCTTGAAATCGCCCTTTGAGGCCAATGTCCTGAGCTTCTGGGTTGCATCGACAGCATTTGATACTATCTCGCGGAGGAATATCTCGCGGTCACTGTACAGGAACTGTTTGATGATGGGGAAGATGTTTTCAGTCGTTACCCCGATTGTACCTTTCTGCATAACTTATGTTGTTTTTTGATTATTTCCTGCACGGTATAATACAACAAAAATGCCAGACGGATATCCGACTGACATTTTGGCTGAACAGGAGCCTGTCTGTGACTCTCTGTCAAATTATTGTTTGCCTACAGTGACTGTAAGGTCCGTCTTTTCAGGATTTGCGTCAACCGTGAGGGTTGAACCTGCAGGGCATTCGCCGTCAATCATGACCTCGGCCAGCTTATCCTCCACGTATGTCTGGATGGCGCGTTTGAGGGGGCGTGCACCGTATTCGCGGCTGTAGCCCTTATCGGCCAGGAATTCCTTGGCTGCATCCGCCACAGAGAGGGTGTAGCCCATGCCTTCCATGCGTTTCATGAGCTGGGACAGTTCTATGCCTACGATACGGCCTACAGCCTCGCGGTCAAGCTGGTTGAAGGTGATTATCTCATCAATACGGTTGATGAACTCAGGCGCAAATGACTTGTTCAAAGCCTTGCGGATGATATCCTGACGTGCCAGGTCTGTTCCGGCATCTGATGTACCGAATCCTATACCGCGTCCGTACTCCTGTATCTGGCGTGAGCCAAGATTGGAGGTCATTATGATAATGGTGTTGCGGAAGTCAACGGTACGGCTCTCGCTGTCCGTAAGACGGCCTTCATCCATTACCTGAAGCAGAATGTTGAACACATCCTGATGAGCCTTCTCAATCTCATCCAGAAGGATGATGGAGTAGGGCTTGCGGCGTACTTTCTCGGTCAGCTGACCTCCGTCCTCGTAGCCTACGTATCCGGGAGGCGCTCCTACAAGACGTGATACGGCGAACTTCTCCATGAATTCACTCATATCGACGCGTATAAGTGCATCACTGGTTCCGAACATCTGCTCGGCAAGTTCTTTTGCAAGCAGTGTCTTACCTACACCGGTGGGTCCCAGGAAGAGGAACGAGCCTATAGGCTTGTTGGGATTTTTCAACCCCACACGACTGCGGCGGATTGCTCTTGCAAGAAGATCAATTGCCGAATCCTGTGCGATAACCTTTGACTTGAGGGCAGGGGCAAGACCTTTAAGACGCTCACCCTCCTCACGGGCGATCTTCTGTACGGGAACACCGCTCATCATTGAAACCACGGTGGCTATGCTCTCCTCGTCAACGGTCTCACGATGACTCTTGAGAGTCTTTTCCCACTCCTTGCGCATCTGCTCCAGTTCACCCTCCAGCACCTTCTCCTGGTCACGGAAACGGGCAGCCAGCTCAAAGTCCTGACGGTTTACGGCATCATTCTTGCCTTCACGGGTAAAGTCTATCTGACGCTCCTTGTCCTCAATCTCCTTGGGGACTGAAAGATTGGACAGGTGTGTGCGTGAGCCCGCCTCATCCATGACATCGATAGCCTTGTCAGGGAACGAACGGTCAGTTATGTAACGCTGTGCCAGTGAGACACACGCCTTTATGGCGTCATCAGTGTAGGTTACATTATGGTGATCCTCATAACGGTCCTTGATGTTCTGCAGGATCTGCAGAGTTTCATCGGGAGTAGTGGGTTCAACAAGTATCTTCTGGAAACGACGTTCCAGCGCACCGTCCTTCTCAATTGACTTGCGGTACTCATCGACCGTGGTTGCGCCGATGCACTGCACCTCACCGCGGGAGAGGGCGGGTTTGAGCATGTTGGCCGCATCCATCGAACCCGGAGCCGAACCGGCACCTATTATGGTATGAACTTCGTCAATAAAGAGTATTATGTCAGGATTTTTCTTAAGCTCCTGAATGATTGAACGGAGTCTTTCCTCAAACTGTCCGCGGTATTTTGTACCGGCCACTACGGCTGCCATGTCAAGCGCAAGGATGCGCTTTCCGAACAGCATGCGTGATACCTTGCGCTTTACGATACGCTGCGAAAGGCCTTCCACGATGGCTGATTTACCTACACCGGGCTCTCCTATAAGGATGGGGTTGTTCTTCTTGCGGCGGGTAAGAATCTGAGCCAGACGCTCAATCTCTTTCTCACGGCCTACCACAGGATCCAGCTTGCCGTCCATGGCGGCCTGTGTCATATCTGTACTGAAACTGTCAAGCACGGGTGTGTTGCTTCCGTTCTTTGATGCCGTAGTAGTCTTTGACGCCCTCTGCTTACCTGAATCAGATTGTGAGGAATGCATCTCATCCTCATCCTCGTCATCATCGGTCAGTCCCATACCCATCTGTATCTCAATGGAAGATCCGTTGAGCGTGTCGAGCAGCCTGCGGTAATCCACATTGTACGATGAAAGGATATCCGCAGTAGGACTGGTGCGGTCACGCGCTATGGCAAGAAGCAGATGCTCAGCGTTGACTTCATCCTTTTTCTGGAGTCTGGCCTCAAGCATGCTGATCTTGAGCAGCCTTGTCACGGCGACAGACAGGGTTATCTTTTCTATAGGAACCTTATCTGAATTGGTATCAGAAGGAACAAGGGACGACTCAAGCCTGAGGCGCAGATCCGACAGATCCACCCCCATGGTCGAGAGCAGTTCAACAGCTTTGTTCTGTCCATCCCTCAGGATGCCCAGAAGCAAGTGCTCGGCGGTTACTTCAGGCTGGGAGAGACGCTCCGCCTCCTCTTTGGAGAGCGACAGTATCGAGTTTAGTTTGTCTGATATTCTGTATTCCATTATTTGCAAAGATAATCGGTTTTATGCCAGTTATTATCTGTTTTCACCATAAGATATCAACAAATCACATGCCACTTTCAACGATATGCCAAAAATTCCGACGGACCGAAAAAAATCTTTTCAACACCTTATTAAAAAAACGCGCGTAAAGTTGCTTATAAAGTATTTTTGAAGTACTTTTGGATGTTTTATGCCAAGAGGCAGAAACGGTATTGTTGAAGACATAAAAAACAAGGAAAAATTGGAAAATCAGGACAGAATTATCAGGGTGAACATTGAGGAGGAGATGAAGTCCTCATACATTGACTATTCAATGTCAGTCATCGTGGCCAGAGCCCTCCCGGATGCACGTGACGGTCTCAAACCCGTACACCGCCGCATACTGTACAGCATGATGCGTGACGGCAACACATCCGACAAGGGATACCGCAAATCGGCCCGTACGGTCGGAGATGTACTGGGACACTTCCATCCTCATGGTGACTCATCAGTATACGGTGCACTTGTGCGTCTTGCACAGGATTGGATAATGCGTTATCCGCTCGTTGACGGTCAGGGTAACTTCGGTTCGATTGACGGTGACAGCCCCGCTGCCATGCGTTACACCGAGGTACGTCTGCGCAAGATGGGCGAGGAGATGATGCAGGACATCAACAAGAACACCGTTGACTTTGTTCCCAACTACGACAACAAGGAGGAGGAGCCTACTGTTCTTCCGGCAACCATCCCCAATCTGCTTGTAAACGGCTCATCCGGTATCGCAGTAGGTATGGCCACCAACATGCCGCCTCACAACCTTACAGAGGTTCTGAACGGCTGCATGGCAATGGTTGACAATCCTGACATCACGGTTGACGAGCTGATGCAGTACATCAAGGCTCCTGATTTCCCCACCGGTGCATATATATATGGTATCAGCGGAGTACGTGAGGCATACGAGACCGGACGCGGCCGTGTCATCATGCGCGCCAAGACAGAGATTGAGGCCGGTGAGCAGCACGACAAGATAGTCGTAACCGAGATTCCTTACGGCGTAAACAAGGCAGAGCTCATCAAGTTCATCGCTGAACTTGTTACAGATAAGAAGATTGAGGGCATAAGCAACGTAAATGACGAGTCAGACCGCGAGGGTATGCGTATCGTCATTGACGTCAAGCGTGACGCCAACGCGGGAGTAGTCCTGAACAAGCTGTTCAAGATGACCGCACTGCAGACTTCTTTCGGCGTAAACAACATCGCACTGGTAAAGGGACGCCCCAAATGCCTGAATCTGCGTGACCTCATAAAGTGCTTCATCGAGCACCGTCATGAGGTTGTAATACGTCGCACCAAGTTTGACCTTGAGGAGGCTAAGAAACGTGCCCATATACTTGAGGGACTGATCATTGCATCAGACAACATCGATGAGGTAATCCAGATCATCAAGAAGGCCAAGACGCCTAATGACGCCATACAGAACCTGATGGACCGCTTCGGACTGGACGAGATCCAGGCCAAGGCCATTGTGGATATGCGTCTGCGCCAGCTCACAGGCCTTATGCAGGATCAGCTGCATGAGGAGTACAATGAGGTTATGGCACGCATTGAGGAACTCCAGAGCATCCTGGATGATCCTGAAAAGTGCAAGCAGGTCATAAAGGATGAGATGCAGGCCATCATCGACAAGTACGGTGATGAGCGCAAGACTGAAATCGTATATGCAAGCGAGGAGTTCAATCCTGAGGACTTCTATGCTGACGAGCCTATGATCATCACGATGTCACATCTGGGCTACATCAAGCGTACCGCTCTTACAGAGTACCGTCTGCAGGGCAGGGGTGGAGTAGGATCACGCGGCTCTGACAAGCGTGACGAGGACTTCATCGAGCATATATTCACCGCTACTACACATAATTACATACTGTTCTTCACACAGAAGGGACGTTGCTACTGGCTCAAGGTTTATGACATTCCCGAGGGCGGCAAGACATCAAAGGGCCGTGCCATCCAGAATATGCTCAACATTGAGCCCGATGATGCCGTAAACGCCTATATAGCAATCAAGAACCTTGGTGACGTTGAGTTCACGTCCAACCATTATCTGGTATTCTGCACACAGAACGGCGTAATAAAGAAGACCATACTCCAGGATTACTCACGTCCGCGTCAGAACGGTATCAACGCCATCAACCTCAATGAGGGTGACAAGGTCATCAACGTTCTGCTCACTGACGGCAACAAGGAGATCATCATAGCAAACCGCAACGGCCGCGCCATACGCTTCAACGAGAGCACGGTACGTTCAATGGGACGCACATCGACCGGTGTACGCGGCATGACTCTTGACGAGGACGGTGAGGATCAGGTAGTAGGCATGATTGCCGTCGACGAGCAGCCTGAAGAGACCATCATGGTGGTTTCGGAGCAGGGCTACGGCAAGCGCTCGGAGATTGAGGATTACCGCAAGACCAACCGCGGCGGAAAGGGCGTCAAGACCCTGAACGTTACGGACAAGACCGGCAAACTTGTTTCCATTCAGGCAGTTACGGATGATAACGACTTGGTAATCATCAACAAATCAGGCATAACTCTGCGTGTAAGCGTTGCCGATTTCCGCGTGATGGGACGTGCCACTCAGGGCGTAAGGCTCATCAACCTGGAGAAGCGCAACGACCAGATAGGTTCCATCTGCAAGGTAGACAGCGAACCGGTTGAGGACGAAGTTCAGGAGAGTGGGGAGGAGACCGCTCCTGAAACAGCTCCGGAGGCACCTGTGACCGAGTAATTTAACTGAAAGAGAAAAATAATATATTAATAATGTAAAACCTATTAAACTTTATTCGAAATGAAAAAGCTTATATTTGTTTTGATTGCAGCTCTGGGAGTATCTTGCACATCATATGCCCAGTTGTCTGAAAAAGAAATCAAGAAGGCCACAAAAGAGGCTCAGAAACTCGTCAAGGAGGCCAGGGATGATATGGAAAGGGATGATGTCCCCGACAAGAGGCATGCCAAGCAGCTGATTGACCAGGCCATGAAGAATCCTTATATTCAGGATGATTACCACACATGGTATGAGGCAGCCAATATCTATGAGTATTTCTACCGTCAGGAGAACATCAAATCCTATAACGGAGTATATGATACAGTTGCCATGTATCAGTATCTTAACGACTGGTTTACATTTGTCCTCAAGGCTGACTCTCTGGAACAGATTCCCAATGCAAAGGGCAAGACTACAGAAGAGACAAGAAAACACCTTGTAAACGGTGTATACCGCGATCTGAGCAACCTCATCAACGGAGGTGTGTTCTATTTCAACCACCGTCAGGACAACAAGACTGCATATCAGTTCTTTGACAGGTATTATGTACTGGCTCAGAGCGATATCCTGAGCAGCTATATGGTAGACGATCCTACATGGAATCAGTACAGATACAATTTTGCATATTTCCCCGCTCTTGCAGCATATTTCCTCCAGGAATGGGACAATTGCATCAAATATGCAAAAATGGCTCAGAATGACGATGAATACGGCGAGGATGCAACTGAATTCATCTGCGACGCCTACTTTGAGATGGGTGATACCGCCCAGTGGCTCGAAGCTTTGAAGGAGGGTCTCGTAAAGTATCCTACAAAGGATTACTACTATAACAGACTCCTTAATTATTACAACCTCAAGAATGACATGTCAGAGTTGGAAGACTTTGCAAAAGATATGATTGCTGTGGATCCTGACAAGGCCCTGAACTATTTCGTACTGGGTTTCATTGCACAGGAGAGCGAGGACAAGGACTATGACAAAGCCATTGAGCAGTACAAGATTGCAATAGAGAAGGATCCTGCACTTACCGATGCATACAACAACCTTGGTCTGTGCATCATGTATCAGGCCAGAGACTTCCTGGATGCCAACGCCGCAGTTGTAAACAACTACCGTTCAGCTGCTGCCAAGAAGGTTAATCAGGAGTATGAGGATATGTTGAGAAGCGCTCTTCCGTATTTCCTTAAGGTAAGGGAGATTGAACCCGATGCAGTTAAGAAATGGGGCGCTCCGCTGCAGCAGATCTATTATATCCTGAAGATGCAGAAGGAAATGGATGAGGTTGAGGCAAGACTTAAAGAGAACGGTCTGCTCTAATCAATCCATATCAATAAAAAGTAAGGCCTTCCGGTTCAAACCAGAAGGCCTTATTTCTTTTCCAAACCCGAAGTGGGGTTCACCCTTAATTTTCGCTATTTAACATAATAGATATTATGCAAAAATCTAGCTATTTTCCGCAGAGCGGTTATTTCTTGCTTTCTGCGATAATCTCCAGAGCTCTGTCAAGAACTGTCGTGTCATCCAGGACAACGCATCCACCGTTTGGTCCCGGCTCTATGTGGAAACCTACAGCTGAACCTTTCTTGTAGTCCGTACCTCCAAAGAAGTTTCTTACTGTCTCTACATCAAGATTCAGCTCATCGGCAATTCTGTGAATACTGCCCTCCGGAAGTTGCGCCTTGATCTGGCGCAGTTCATTGAATGTGATTAATCTGGTCATAAGCATTAAAATTAGGTAGTTATCTAAATCAGTTTATAAATATTGAAATGTCACGCAATTCCCTGTGTTATACAGGAACCTATCATTATTACCGCATACGTACCGAACATCACGCACATGAACGAAAAAACGTCACTGCGCATGAATCCTGTCCTTGTATACAGAAGACTGGAATCATGAACGTTGCGGCTTCGGTCCTTGCGTGTGAGCATGTAATATATCCAGTAAACAAAACTTCCTATAATACTGCCTATAATGACACCAGCCAGAATATCTCCGACAAAGTGTACACCTAAGTATGTCCTTATAAGCGAGTTGATTATAGCCCAAATTCCCACTGATAGACTGAACCAGCGGTCCCTGACCAGCCACATGAACAGAGATGCCAGCCCGAACGAATTTGCCGCATGTGCCGAAAAGAATCCGTAAAGTCCTCCACGATAGCCATTTACGGTATCCACCATATTTAATATATAGGGATCTCGTGTGGGTCTTAACCTATGGAAAAGCGGCTTGAAAACCGATGATGACAGTTGGTCACACAGCAATGCCGTGACGGCCACCATTATCAGTACAAGCAGCAGATATTTAGGGTTTATATTCCTGATTAACAGTAAGATAGCAAACAAAGTGAGCGGAATCCATATTATGAATGAGGTATATATATCGGCCACACCATCCCAGAAAAGGGATTCGCTGCCATTAATTGACAGCGTGGCCAATCTGTCTGTCTCTATGAGACCCTGTAACTCAGTCATTCATATTCCGATTAAATGATTTCCATTACGCTTACCGGTATCCAACCTGTGTTTCCGTCCTCAAGTCTTATCTCCACCCACTCTTTCATGGAAGAATCAAGAATCTTTACCTTACGTCCTTCATGAATAATGAACAAGTCTGTACCGGCGCTGGTGGGTGTACTCTTGACCGTAACACTCGGTGACATGATGATTGCGGTGTCACGCTCCTTGAGATTTCCCATCTGCGTTGTAGCGAAGATAAAAGATAAAATGGATAAAAGC
>Ga0310690_10000963_pt1 | contig 55282 bp, 46 predicted proteins | sample AusTroGonzalo_MG_2_FD_207661 | JGI IMG/M metagenome (GOLD analysis project Ga0310690, IMG submission 207661) | Bovine rumen microbial communities from tropical cattle in Woodstock, Queensland, Australia - Gonzalo_04 (v2) (version 2) | ecosystem: Host-associated > Mammals > Digestive system >... | reverse complement strand
ACCCGGCTACGAAGCAGCCTCTGGGTGTCGATGACCTGGCACACATCTTCCCCCGTGAGTGCTGTGTGCAGGAACTGGACACGGAGCATCGTTGGATAGACATCCCTGAAGAGGTGCTTGAGAAGTACAAGTTCTATCGCAGCACACCACTGGTTCGTGCCTATGCCCTCGAAGAGGCCCTGGGTACACCCGCCCATATCTATTTCAAGAACGAATCCACCAACCCGCTGGGTTCTCATAAGATCAACTCTGCCCTGCCCCAGTGCTACTATGCCAAGATGGAGGGCACGACGAACGTCACCACGGAGACCGGTGCTGGTCAGTGGGGTGCTGCCCTGAGTTATGCCGCCAAGATCTACGGCCTCGACTGCGCCGTCTATCAGGTGAAGATCACCATGCAGCAGAAGCCCTATCGCTCCAGCATCATGCGTACCTTCGGTGCCGTCGTGGAGGGTTCTCCCTCGATGTCCACCCGTGCCGGTAAGGATATCCTGACGAAGGATCCCACCCACTCCGGTTCACTGGGTACTGCTATCTCTGAGGCCGTCGAACTTGCTACGACCACACCTAACTGTAAATATACGTTAGGTTCCGTGCTGAACCACGTAGGTCTGCACCAGACGATCATCGGTCTGGAGGCTGAGAAGCAGATGGCGATGGCTGGTGAGTATCCCGACATCGTGATTGGTTGCTTCGGTGGTGGTTCCAACTTCGGTGGTATCGCCTTCCCCTTCATGCGTCACAAGATCCTCGAGGGTAAGAACACGGAGTTTATCGCTGCCGAGCCCGACAGTTGTCCGAAACTGACACGCGGTCAGTTCCGCTACGACTTCGGCGACGAGGCCGGTTATACCCCGTTGCTGCCGATGTACACGCTGGGCCATAACTTCAAACCCTCTAATATCCACGCCGGTGGTCTGCGCTACCATGGTGCTGGTATGATCATCTCCCAGTTGATCAAGGACGGTTATATGTATGGTGTCGATATCCCACAACTCGAGACTTTCGAGGCTGGTATGCTCTTCGCCCGTACGGAGGGTATCATCCCTGCACCCGAGAGTTGTCACGCCATCGCTGCCACCATCCGCGAGGCCAACAAGTGCAAGGAGTCTGGCGAGGAGAAAGTCATCCTCTTCAACCTCTCCGGCCACGGTCTGATCGACATGCCATCGTACGAAGCCTTCATCAAGGGTGACCTCCAGAACTACACGGTCACTGACGAGATGATCGCAGAGAACCTCGCAGAACTCGACAAACAGTAAGATCTCAATACTTCCTTCAGTCATCCCCGCCCCATCGGCGGGGATGACTGCGTTATGAAACTATCTGACAATTGACTGAAAATCCAGCGCGTTTTAGTCAGCAACTGGTCTTGTGGTCGCAAATACACAATTCTGAGGCTGTTTTCCTAAGTACCTGATACAGTGATGGTTATGTTTTCAGGGAAAGAGAGGGGTCACCTTTGGGTTGTTCAAATAGTTTCTTTCACTCGTCGAAACGGCTTCTATCGCTCGTTCAGACGTCATCTATCACCAGAAAGGAATTATTCCGACGAGTCGTAAAGACCATCTTAACGATCCCTAAAGACTATACTAACGGGTGGTTAACTATATGGTAACCACCCGTTAGTCGTAAGACAACCCCAAACATGCTAAAAAGGGCCTCTCCGTTTCTCTATTTCGAGTAAACTGAGAGGCCCATTTTTAGGCATAATTTCTTTACAATCTATCAGCGTCTTATGCGATATCGATCTGACGTGATACCTTCACTTTCTCTTCAACGACCTTGGGGAGTTCGACGGTGAGAACACCATGCTCGACCTTGGCGGAGATATCCTCCTTCTTCACGTCATCCGGCAAGATCAGCGTCTGCTCGAACTTTGAGTAAGAGAACTCACGACGCAGGTAGCGCGTGTTCTTATCCTCATCCTTCTTCTCCTGCTTGCTCTCCATCTTAATGATCAGGTTGCCCTCATCATTGATATGTACGTTGAAGTCCTCCTTCTTCATGCCCGGTGCAGCCAACTCTACCGTATAGGCTTTGTCACTTTCTTTCACATTGATAGCGGGAGCCGTGCAGTTTGCCTTCGGCATAAAGTCCGTATCAAACAAATCATTGAACACACTGGGAATCCAACTGTTACTTCTCATTACTGGCATCATAATCGTTACCTCCTAATTCTATTTTTAAATGGTTATACATGTTGTCTTTTTTAGTGATTACCTTTCGGTTCTCACCAGACAATATGCAAGATAAATGCCAGTGCGAAAATATGCGTCAATCTGTCAGAATCGCACGACAGATTGACAGAGCAGCCTCAACTGTGGGGATCTCATTGACGACCATGGATCGCTTGCCGTTCGCTTCACGAAGATTGCAGCGACGCACATTCTGAGTCATATAATTGATGACCTTGCCAAAAGCCTCACTTTGGTAATAAGGACTATCAGGGACACTCACGAAGTAGAGGTACATCTTCTGTTGCTTGAGCATGATCTTCTCGATACCCAACTGTTTGCCTAACACGCGCAAGGGTACGACGTTAATCAGTTCCCCGGCCACGGCGGGGATCTTCCCGAATCGGTCTTTCAGACGCTTGCGGTAAGCCTCCAGATCGGCATCAAGACGGTTGCTGTTGGCGAGATTGTCGAGTTCACGGTAGAGGAGCATGCGCTCGGAGTCGCTGGGGACATACTGATCCGGGAAGTACATCTCGATGTCGGACTCGAGGGCACAGTCATCAACCCACTGGACATTGAATGTCACATTAGGGTCAGGACACTTTGTGTCATCGGGCGATGACACAAAGTGTCCTGACCCTAATGTGACATTTTCATTACGGAGTTCGGCCATGGCCTGATTAAGGATCTTCTGATAGGTCTCGTAGCCGAGGTCGGAGATAAAGCCGCTCTGCTCGGAGCCAAGGAGATTACCCGCACCACGGATATCGAGGTCCTGCATGGCGATATTGATACCAGAGCCGAGGTCGGAGAAGTTCTCGAGGGCCTCGAGACGACGGCGCGACTCCGGAGGCAGGGCTGCCAAGGGTGGTGCCAGCAGATAACAGAAAGCCTTGCGGTTACCACGTCCGACACGTCCTCGCATCTGATGGAGATCGGAGAGGCCGAAATTATGGGCGCCATTGATGATGATCGTATTGGCATTGGGGATATCGATGCCGTTCTCCACGATGGTGGTGGAGAGCAGCACGTCGTAGTCGTAGTTGGAGAAGTCGAGTACGATCTTCTCCAGTTCCTCGGGTTTCATCTGACCGTGTCCGATGGCGATACGAGCATCCGGGACGTACTTACGGATCATGTCCGCAATCTCCTGTAACTGACTGATGCGGTTATTGACGAAATACACTTGTCCGTTGCGCGACATCTCGAAGTTAATCGCGTCCGCAATGATCTCCGAACCAAAAGTGTGAATCTCCGTCTGGATGGGATAGCGGTTGGGTGGCGGTGTCTGGATGACACTGAGATCACGGGCACCCACCAATGAGAACTGGAGGGTGCGGGGTATTGGCGTAGCCGACATCGTCAGGGTATCGACATTCGTCTTCATCTGACGGAGTTTCTCTTTCGTGCTGACACCGAACTTCTGTTCCTCGTCGATGATGAGCAGACCGAGATCATGAAACTTCACCGTCTTACCGATGAGTTTATGCGTGCCGATGATGATGTCGATCTTACCGTCAGCAAGGTCTTTCAGCAGAGCAGTGGTCTGTTTGGCACTACGGGCCCGTGTCAGGTAATCCACCCTGACGGGCATATCCTTCAGACGGGAGGTGAAAGTGCGGAAATGCTGATAGGCCAAGACGGTGGTAGGTACGAGCACAGCCACCTGTTTACCATCCGTCGCAGCCTTGAAGGCAGCACGCACGGCGACCTCCGTCTTACCGAAACCGACATCACCACAAACCAGACGATCCATGGGTTTCGCCTGCTCCATATCGGCCTTTACATCCTGTGTGGCTTTCAACTGGTCTGGCGTGTCCTCATAGAGGAAACTGGCCTCGAGTTCATGCTGCAGGTAAGTATCGTGGCTGAAGGCGAATCCTTTCTCACGACGGCGCTTCGCATAGAGTTTAATCAGGTCGCGGGCGATATCCTTGATATGTTTCTTGGTACGTTCCTTGAGACGTTCCCACTGACCAGTACCAAGCGTAGAAAGGCGAGGTCCCTCACCACCATCCTGCGACCTGTATTTCGACACCTTATATAAAGAATGTATCGAGACATAGATGCTGTCACCGTGCTGGTAGAGGATCTTGATCATCTCCTGATAGCCATCACCCTGGGGCATGCGTACCAAACCGCCGAACTTTCCCACACCATGATCGACATGCACCACGAAATCACCCACCTCGAACTGTTGGATCTCTTTTAGGGTGAGGGCCATCTTACCACTGCGGGCCTTGTCGCTCTTCAGGTTGTACTTATGGAAACGGTCGAAGATCTGATGGTCTGTGAAGACGCAGATGCGCAGGTCATCTTCAGCAAAGCCCTCATGGAGTGTCTTATCGACGGGGATAAACTCACTGGGGACGGTTCTCCCTGAGTCCTTGGGCGAGGACTCAGGGAGAACCGTCCCCAGTGAGTTCAGGATCTCCTTCAGGCGCTCGGTCTGTTTGGCGCTGTCGGCGAGGATATAGATTTGGTAGCCTTGCGACAAGTAATCCTCGAAGGATTGTGCCAGCAGGTCGAAACTCTTGTGGAAGAGCGGTTGGACAGTGATGTGAAAGTGAAGCGTGGCCTGAGGCTGAGACGAAGGACGGTGGCCGAACTCAACACGACGGAACTGCTCGGCATCCGTCATAAACTGAGCACCCGTGATCAACTGCGACTCCTTTCGCATCTGTTGCTCTATCTCACGTTGTTCCATCTCTGTAGCACCCTCCATCTGTTCCATCCTCGCCTGTGAGGAGAATCCCTCCTGATAGGCACGGTCGATGGCGTCGCGGACATAGAGATAATCCTTCGTGACCAGTACCACTTCCTTGGGCACAAAGGAGAGGAAAGGCACCTTCTCATCCGTCGCGGTAGCCAACTCTGGTACAATCTCTATCCTGTCACGCTGGTCTTTTGACAGTTGGTCTTCTACCTCAAAGGTACGGATAGAGTCAATATCATCGCCAAAGAAGTCGATACGATAGGGATACTCGCAACTGAAGGAATAGACATCAAGGATGGAACCACGCAAGGCGAACTGTCCTGGTTCATAGACATAGTCAACCTCACGGAAGCCGAAGTCACGCAACGTCTTTTCAATCTCAGTGATACTGATCGTCTGACCATTCTCAAGCACCAGCGTCTTCGAGTCCAGGTTTTTCTTCGACACCACCATCTCTGCCAGTGCCTCCGGACAGGTAACGATATAGCCGCCCTTCCCTGATGAGAGACGGGCAAGCACTTCCGTGCGAAGGATCTCACTGGCCGCATCACGCTGGGCATACTTAATGGCCCGCCGATAACTGGAAGGGAAGAAGAGTACGTCATGATCGCCCATGAGTTGCGTCAGGTCATGATAGAAATAGCCAGCCTCCTCGGCATCCTGCAGGATAAACAACATGGGGATTTTACTCTTCTGTGAAAGACTGCCAAACAGCATCGGGGCCGAAGAACCCAACAAACCTTCCAGGAAAATCGTCTTCACTGAAGATTTTCCCAGTTCCTTTGCGAGTGCCGACACCTGCGGCAACTGTGCGTATATTTTCTCTAATTCCTGTATATTCATCGCGAACAGTGTGCAAAATTACGAAAAAAGAAGTGAAAAATGCGCTTTTTTCTCATTTTATCTCATTTTATTTGTATCTTTGCACCATCAATCATCTGCTTATGCACAAAAGCGACAGTATAGTCATCATTCCGACCTATAACGAGAAAGAGAATATCGACAAGATTATCCGTGCGGTATTCGCCTTGGAGAAGTGTTTCCATATCCTCGTGATCGACGACGGCTCCCCCGACGGGACAGCAGCCATCGTCAGGGGTATGATGGCCACTGAGTTCTGCGACCGTCTCTTCATCATCGAGCGCAGCGGAAAACTCGGACTGGGCACGGCCTATATCGCCGGTTTCAAATGGGCGCTGGAACACGACTACGACTACATCTTCGAGATGGATGCCGATTTCAGTCATGATCCCAACGACCTGCCACGCCTCTATGCTGCCTGTCATGACGAGGGTTTCGACGTGTCTATCGGAAGCCGCTATGTGACAGGTGTGAACGTGGTAAACTGGCCTGTCGGACGGGTGCTGATGAGCTATTTTGCCTCGAAATACGTGCGGGTCGTCACAGGCTTCAAGGTACACGACACCACCGCGGGCTTTGTCTGCTACAAGCGGCGGGTGCTGCAGACCATCGAACTCGACAAGATCCGCTTCAAGGGCTATGGCTTCCAGATCGAGATGAAATACACCGCCCATCAGATAGGCTTCAAGATCAAGGAGGTCTCCGTGGTCTTCGTCAACCGCCGTGAGGGTACCAGCAAGATGTCTGGCGGCATCTTCGGAGAGGCGTTCTTCGGTGTGATGCAGTTGAGATGGGACGGATGGACCAGGAAATATCCGAAGATAGAAGGGTAAGAAAGTAAGAAAATAAAAAGGTAAAAAGGTGAAGATATTATTTAAGATACTATATTTAATCTACCAGATTTTTATAGCCTTCCCCATTTTAGTGGTGATGACTATTTTCACGGCATTGGAGGTTGGCATTGGTACCACCATCGGCGACGGCCACTTCTGGGGTTACTATCCCGGTCGCTGGTGGGGAAAGATCATCCTGAAGGCCTTTCTGTTGCCTATTAAGGTAGAAGGGCGCGAGCATCTGGAAAAGAACCAGAGTTACGTGTTCGTTTCCAATCATCAGGGTATCTTTGACATCTTTATTATCTATGGTCACCTGGGCCGTAACTTCAAGTGGATGATGAAGTATCAGTTGCGGAAGATTCCCTTTTTAGGCTATGCCTGCGAGAAGTCTCACCAGATCTTTGTCGATAAGCGGGGCCCCAAGAAGATCAAGAAGACCTACGATACAGCCCGGGATATTTTACAGGAGGGCTATAGTGTGACGGTATTCCCTGAGGGAGCGCGCTCCTTTACCGGACACATGGGAACATTCAAGAGAGGCGCCTTCGCCCTGGCCGACGAGTTACAGTTGCCAGTAGTGCCACTCACCATCAACGGCTCCTTCGATGTCCTGCCACGTACGAAAGGTTTTATCAATCTTGTCAACTGGCACCCGTTGAAACTGACCATCCACCAGGCCATCTACCCCATCGGACAGGGGCCGGAGAATGTCGATGCTACCATGCGTCAGGCCTACGACTCCGTGATGTCGGCCCTCGTTCCTGAATACCAAGGCTTTGTAGAAAACCCTGACCAATGATTGCAAGAGACCTTCCCCTGTTCCTACTGCTCATCCTCATTCCCTTTATCTATTTCGACCTGCGCTATTTCCATCGGAAAAAGACGTGGTGGAAACGGGTACTCCTGTGGATTCCCTGTCTGGCAATGCTGGCATATACCGTTTATCTGGCGCTGGAGCCGAACTTCATCCCCGATAATGACCGTATCTTTATCCTATACGCCTATCTGTTCCTGATAGGACTGATTATCATCCCGATGTGGACCTATAGTATCTGCTCCTTATTGGGCAGAGCGTGCCGCAAACTCTTCCACAAACGGAACAACTACGGGAATCTGTTGGGACTGCTGAGCGTCCCTGCCGTATGGTTCGTGCTGTTCTGGGGCATATTCGTTGGCTTCAACAAACTGGAAGTGAACCGTATGGAATACACCTCCAAGGATCTGCCCGAGGCCTTCGACGGCTATAAGATCGTACTGTTCTCCGATGCTCACGTAGGCAGTTATATGAAGCACAACAGTTGGGTGCTCCAACGCGCCATCGACAGTATTAACGCCCAACGACCTGACCTGATTGTCTTTACAGGCGACCTGCAGAACATCCAACCACAGGAACTCTATCCGCACATCGATGTGCTAAGCACCCTGAAAGCCAAAGATGGTATCTTCTCCGTACTCGGCAACCACGACTATGCAGAGTATATCGGTGCCGACGAAGTGACAAAGGTCGCCAACTGTCGGGAGACCGTCAGTCTGGAACGACAGATGGGTTGGACGGTACTACTCAATGAACACCGCACCATCGAGCACGACACGTCCCATATTGTCATTGCCGGTATGGAAAACGATGGTAACGGTAAGAAGTTTCCCCAAAAGGGCGATATTCCCAAGACCCTCGAAGGCGTGACCGAGGATGAATTCATCCTCATGCTTGAGCACGACCCCTATTCCTGGCGCCATCGCATCCTGCCAGAGAGCCATGCCCAACTCACCCTCAGCGGACATACCCATGCCATGCAGTTCAACATACTGGGATGGTGCCCCATGGCATTTACCAAGAAGGAATGGAACGGCTGGTATCATGAGGGAGAGCAGTCACTCTTTGTCACGGCGGGTCTGGGAGGACTTATTCCCTTCCGTTTCGGTGCCACAGGTGAGATTGTCGTGATGACCCTCCGGCATTAATTAAAGATTGGCAGCAAGGAACTTTCGGCAAACCTCTACGGGGAGGCCACGACGACGGGCATAGTCATGCAGTTGGTCTTCACCAATCTTCCCCAGATTGAAATAATGCGCTTTCGGATGTGAGAACATCAGGCCACTAACACTGGCATGGGGTTTCATAGCCCCACTCTCCGTCAGACGGATACCGATCTGTTTCATATCCAACAACTGGTCGAGGACAAAGTTCAGACTGGTATCTGGCAAAGAGGGATAGCCCACGGCAGGACGGATGCCCTGGAATTTCTCTATCAGCATATCGGGGATGGAGAGACGTTCGTCCTTGGCATAGCCCCAATACTCCTTTCTCACCTGTTCATGCATCCGTTCGGCAGCAGCCTCAGCCAGACGATCAGCCAGTAACTGGGTCATCATCTTCTGGTAGGGATCACTGTCGAAGTCCGTCTCCAGACCGATATCGGCAGAAGTGGCAAAGAGCCCTACCTTATCCTTCTCACCAGACGACTGCGGACGGAGAAAATCTGAAAGACAAAGATACGGAGGATTGCCTTGCTGTTGGCGGAGCAAGGGAATCCGGTGCTCTCCAATGACGATGTCATCCCCATCGGCATTGGCATCGAAGAGTTCAAAGAGGGCATAGGCATGGTATTTCCCCTCCAACTGTCCGAGGATGTCTTCTGCCTCCTGACGCAGACGTGCTTTCTCAGCCTCATCCTTCACCTGCCACGCATAGAAGAAATAAGGCCAGTTGATATAGGGCACCAACTCCGAAATATCGTAGGTAAGATTCATCTGAATTCGACAGGCTGTCCTTTATAATCTGCATCCACCCTACCCTTGTCATATACCGTATGACCGTTGCAGAGTGTCCGTTCCACCCGCCATAGGAACATGTGTCCCTCCATCGGACTCCAGCCGCACTTACTCAGGATGACATTCTTTGTTACCATCCAACCCGAATGGGGACGGATGAGGACAATATCTGCATGATAGCCTTCACGCAGGAAGCCACGGCCACGCACCTCAAAGAGACGGGAAGGGTTATGGCACATCAGCTCTACCAACCGCTCCAGCGTCAGCACACCCTGATCCACCAGTTCCAGCATTGTCACCAGGGAGAACTGGATCATCGGCATGCCACTGGCGGCCTTGGCACAACCACCCTCTTTCTGAGACAGCAGATGTGGGGCATGATCAGTACCGATCAAAGTAATTCGTCCATCATTCAATGCCTCGCGCAGGGCTTCACGGTCACGCTCCGTCTTGATGGCGGGATTGCATTTGATACGTGTGCCAAGGGCTGGATAATCACGGTCACAGAAATAGAGATGACTCACGGTAGCCTCAGCGGTAATCGTCGGATCATGTCCCAACAACGTCAGTTCCTTCGCCGTTGTCAGATGAGCCACATGCAAACGGGCATAGTGCTTCTGAGCCAGTTCCACAGCCAGACGCGTACTCTCATAACAGGCCTCCTCACTACGGATCTCAGGATGATGTATCACCTTCGGATCATCACCATAAAGCCGTTTGGCCTCCGTCATGTTACGATTGATGATATCCGTATCCTCGCAGTGGGTCATGATAGGAAGTGGTGCAGAGGCAAAGATGCGCTCCAACGCTTCCCTGCGATCTACCAGCATATTACCCGTCGAACTGCCCATGAAAAGTTTGATGCCCGGAATACTATGGGGATCAAGTTGTGCAAACAGATCCACATTATCGTTGGTTGCCCCAAAGAAGAAGGAATAGTTCACATGACTCTTCTGAGCCGCCAAAGCAAACTTCTCCTCCAAGTTCTCCAGTGTCGTCGTCTGAGGCACGGTATTCGGCATATCGAAATAGGTGGTGACACCACCAGCGGCCGCAGCCTGGCTCTCACTATCGATATCAGCCTTCTCTGTCAGTCCCGGCTCGCGGAAGTGCACATGATCATCAATGACACCTGGTATCACAAAACAGCCCGAAGCATCAATGACTTCGTCATAGGATGCTTCGGGTATTGTATGTCCTTGTATAATCTGACTGATAATCTCGTCCTCGATCACGATGGCACCATCGAAAGTCCGGCCCTCGTTAACGATAGTCCCTCCTTGTATCAGCGTTCTCATTTCTGCGGGAAATTGAGAGGCGGCAACTGCATGGAGTCGGTAGTCTGTTCAGGGACAGTAGGAGGCGGGGTCTGTTGGACTGGCTGCTGAGGTGTATCATCCACCAATCCGTTCTGGCGCGCCTGTATCTCATTAGCCATACGATAATACTCTTTCACATACGGATCTTCCTTGAACTTCTTGGTGGCCTTACTCATAATATCCTCTATCTGAGGAGTCAATACGGGATAGGGATAGCCATTGGTCATCATCATGAAGACACCAGGACCCAGAATGTTATCAAAGTTCTCCACGATGAAGTTGGTTACCAGACTGTCTTCCTGCTGGGCCAGGCGTGCTGCCTCTGCAGAAAGTTGGCGGTTGATAATATCCTCATCAATACCGTCAAGCAGCATCTGACTCTGCTTGTGCGACAGTTCATTCAACTCGTTGCTGATCTGGTCATGACGATGGATAAACTGATATAGTTTATCGTTCAGCGGTGTACCACTGACACTGCGCCCTGTATTATCAATGCGAATCTCTATCTCACCCTTCTCCACGACGACGGGCATCATCAGCGACTCATCGTCCATATAGAGATTTGCGAGTTTCACCGTATCGAGCAGTCCTGCAAAGCGGAACTTACCATGAACGACATCACAGGAATCCAGATTCTTCAGTTCCTGATCCTTCACCGTCTTCAGGTATAGTTTACTGCCATCGAGTGCCGACACTGAGGACGATCCCTGAATCGAGTATGACTCGGCACAGGAAACAAGCGTCGTCACGATGACCAATGCATATAGGATTTTGTTCATAATCATTTGTTTCGTGGGGCAAAAGTACAACGATTCATCGAAGTACAAAAAAAAATTTGCGCATTTTAAAACAAATGCGCACTCTTTTATAGTTTTTTTGCCTCTTTGTCCAACTCTTGACTGATTCTATGCGTAGAATAGAGTTGCAGGATGGCAGCAATCAAGAGGGTTATCACCCATTTGTTATATACATATTCTATATATGTAATATAGTCCAGTCCAAGGAAATTCCCTGTATTGGCTATCATCAGCAGGGCCGACAACAAAAAGAGGAAATCACTGATGAGCATCATCCTGCGTAAACGGCGGATGACAACATTCGTACCATCATAGCGCTGAAGGAACTGCATCGAGACAAAGGCAAGTGCCCCTACGGCAAAGACATATGGTGCATACTTCCATGCCAGCATGCTCATACCCGCCCCTACGACCATCAGTAAGGCGCCAAGCAGGTAAATGGCATTCTGAAAACTATTCAGTCGTCTCATGGCTTACAGGTTCTGGCTCTTGCTGATCTTCGCTGAGCACGAAGATATCCTCATCATCAGCCTTCATGAAGTATTGCTCCCGGGCTATCTTCTCCATGGCCTTCGGATTCTTGTCCAGTTCACGGATCTTTGCCTGATCACGCTGGTAATCTGCATTAAACTTCTCAGTCTCCTCCGTCAGTTCATCAATACGCTGCAGGTTCTTCAAATGACTCCAAACACTGTTTTCATCAAAGAAGCCCACTATCAGTACACCAGCAATACAGACCACCGCATATTTCAGAAATGCGGAACGCCACACACGGAGCAGAAATCCCTTGATGCTTGTGAATACTCTCATAACTATGAATTTGTCTGCAAAGATACAAAATAATTCATAATACAATTCATAATTCATAATATTTTCGTATCTTTGCAGAAAAATTAATCAGTTTTTATGGAATACATCGTATCAGCCAGGAAATACCGGCCTATGACCTTCGACACCGTTGTTGGTCAGGTTGCCCTAACAACCACGCTGAAGAATGCCGTCAAGAGCGGAAAACTGGCACACGCCTACCTGTTCTGCGGTCCCAGAGGCGTTGGTAAGACGACTTGTGCACGCATCTTCGCCAAAGCCATCAACTGTCAGAACCCCACGTCCGAGGGCGAGGCTTGTAATGAATGTGAGAGTTGTCAGTCCTTTAACGAACAACGCTCGCTCAACATCTTTGAACTTGATGCGGCCTCGAACAACTCCGTGGAGCATATCAAGACGCTCATGGAACAGACACGGATCCCGCCGCAGTTGGGTAAATACAAGGTTTTTATCATCGACGAGGTGCACATGCTCTCAACTGCGGCTTTCAACGCCTTTCTGAAGACATTGGAAGAACCGCCTGCACACGTCATCTTCATCCTTGCCACAACCGAGAAACATAAGATCCTGCCAACGATCCTCAGTCGCTGTCAGATTTATGACTTTGAACGGATGACTATCCGCAACACCGTGAACCACCTGAAGCACGTGGCAGAACAGGAGGGCATCACCTATGAGGAGCAGGCTCTGGCCATCATTGCCGAGAAGGCCGACGGTGGCATGCGCGACGCCCTATCCATCTTCGACCAGGCAGCCTCGTTCTGCCAGGGGAATATCACCTACGAGAAAGTCATTGAGGATCTGAACGTACTCGACTCAGAGAACTATTTCCAGATCATCGACCTGGCTGTCAACAATCAGGTGAGCGATATCATGATATTGCTGAATAATGTCATCAACAAGGGGTTCAACGGCGGTTTGCTCATTCAGGGACTGGCCAAGCATGTGCGTAACGTGCTCATGGCCAAGGATCCTCAGACCCTGCCTCTTTTAGAGGTCAGCGACCAACAGCGCCAGCGCTATCAGGAACAGGCGAAGAAATGTGAGACACGTTTCCTCTACCAAGCCCTGAAACTGATGAATCAGTGTGACATCAACTATCGACAGTCCAACAACAAACGACTGCTGGTGGAACTGACACTCATCGAGATTGCGCAGATCACACAACCTGATGAGGACGCCAGCGCGGGGCGCCGCCCCAGAAGATTAAAATCCCTGTTTAAGCACCTGATACGCCAGTCTCAGCCACAGAAAGCAGCCCCGCAGGTAGCTGCGGCTAAGACCAGCGTATCACCCAATAATCTTAGCACAACCAGCCAGACTATTAAGGCTGATACTCCTAATAAGGCTAAAAATCCTATCCCACCAACCAAACTCGGCGGGATCGGTTTCTCATGGAATAACCTTCGCGGTCGGGAGAAACCTGGTAAGATGAACATCATCCCAGGAACGGTTTCCAATACGATGGAGCAACAGACGGACTCCTCTTTCACTCAGGAAGGCCTTGAACTCCAATGGATGGCCATGTGTAACCGTATGCCACAACAGTTCAGCGGTATCGCTACGCGCATGAAAAACATGAACCCCGTCATTACGGAATTCCCTATGGTGGAGGTGATCGTTGACAACGCCCTTATCAAACAAGAGATGGAGGACTTCAAAGGGCGCATTGTGAAGACGCTTCAGAACGCCCTCCACAATAACGCCATTACACTCAACATCCGAATTGCCGAGCAACAGGAGCGCGTTATTGTCCTCACCCGCCGTGAACAGTTCGAACTAATGAGCAAAGAAAATCCTGCCGTAGATAAACTACGACAGGTTTTCGACCTGGAACTGGCCTGAGCCTTATTCCCCAGTAAACTTCTTGATTGTCTTCAGACAGGCATCACTACTCACGGGTTTGGAGAGGAAGTCGTTACACCCGGCATCAAAGGCTAACTGACGGTCGCTATCAAAAGCGTTGGCCGTCAGAGCCACTATAGGCAGATCAGGATGAGTCTCCTTGATCTTCCTCGTGGCCTCAAGACCATCCATCACAGGCATCTTGATATCCATCAGGACAATATCATACTGACCTTCTTCTACCATCTTGACAGCCTCCTCACCATTCTTGGCACGATCATACTGATAGTACTTCTTCAAGATGTACGTCATCAGGATGTAATTGCTGTCGTTGTCTTCAGCTACTAAAATCTTTTTCATAATCAATATGTTTTGTAGTTAGTTCTTTTTCCAAAGTTTCGTCATATCCTCCAGCGTCTTACCCTTGGTTTCAGGAACAAGGCGCCATACGAAGAGGGCTGCAATCACACAGATGACACCATAGAGGCCATAGGTGAACCAGTGACCGAAATCGTCGCCCTCCGTCAGATGCATGTTGAACATCGGCACGAATGAACTGCTGACGATGAAGTTGGAGATCCACTGGAAGGCCACGGCGATAGCCACGGCAGCACCACGGATGGTATTGGGGAATATCTCTGCAATGAGCACCCAGGTAATAGGACCCCACGAGAACATGAACGAGGCAGAATAAACCAGCAATGAGGCGGCAGTTACAAATGCAAGACTATCGTTACCGAAGGTCACGGCCACACCGAAGGCACCTAACGCCATACCTAACGAACCGCAGATGAGCAGCGGTTTACGTCCCAGTTTCTCTACCGTAAACACAGCCACGAGCGTGAACGAGATATTAATGATACCCATGAAGACCGTCAACATCATCGGATCGTCCATACCCATATCACCGAAGATACGCGGAGCATAGTACAGCACGGCGTTAATACCCACAGCCTGCTGGAACACTGACAGCATGATACCCACAAAGATACACAGTGCACCATAGGTCATCAGTTTCTCCGTCTTCACCACCATCGTGTCCTTGATGTCCTGCAGGATCTGGGCTGCCTTTGCACTGCCGTTGATCTTTGCCAGGATACCTTCGGCCTTCTGATCCGCACCGATGCTGACGAGGTAACGCGGTGTCTCAGGTACGAAGCAGATAAGCAGGGCGAAGAGTCCTGCGGGCACAGCCTCACTACCGAACATATAACGCCAACCTGTTTCTACGGTCCACTGTGCAGCAGGTGTGATCTCTGCAATCTGCTTACCGATATCCTCTACGAGCGGCTGGATGTGGTCGCCTAAGATGAAGAAGTTCACGAAATACACCACCAACTGACCGAAGATGATGGCAAACTGGTTCCAACTCACGAGCATACCACGAATGTTCGACGGTGCCACCTCTCCGATATACATCGGGCAGATGGCAGAAGCCAGACCCACGCCGATACCACCGATCACACGGTAGAAGTTAAACATCAGAGCCAATGAATAACTGGGTGTGCCGTACTCGAAGAACAGGAATTCGGGATCCATCGAACCGAGGGCCGAGATGAAGAAGAGAATACCGGCGATGATCAGCGACTTCTTACGACCCAGATTCGTTGCCAGATAGCCTGAGAGGGCCGAACCGATGATGCAGCCGATGAGGGCCGAAGCAGATGTGAAGCCATGCCATCCGTCGGTGTAATCAAAATCATGTGCTGTCTTAAAGAAAGCCTGCAGACCCTTCTCTGCGCCAGAGATGACAGCAGTGTCATATCCGAACAACAGGCCACCAAGCACGGCGACCATTACAATTGAAATGAGGTAGGCTTTGCTACCTTGTTCTGTTTTCTGATTCATAACATTTATAATTTTTGTTTATTTACTATTTTTACTTCTTTACCTTTAACAGTATCGGCAGACTCAGCGTGAAGGTCGTGCCCTCGTCCGATGTCTTGTTGAGCGTCAGACTGCCACCTAATTTCACGGCCGTCTCACGACAGTAAGCCAATCCTAATCCAAGACCTTCCTTAAACTCATCTACTTTCGTAAAACGATCAAAGATGGTGTCAATCTTGTCTTGGGGGATGCCACAACCCGTATCTTCCACGGTAAAGTGGAAGTGAGTCTTGTCTTGCCACAACTTCAGGGTGATCTGCCCCTGTTCTGTAAACTTCACCGCATTCTCCAACAGGTTACCCAACATCTGCAGTAAACTGTCGATATGAGTACACAACCTCGTGTTGCCAGACTGTATCTGGTTATCAAAGACCACTTTGATACGCTGGGGATCCGTCCATGGCATGGCTTTGATGGCGCGGTTGCATATATCCACCACATCTGTCATATCCAGATTATTCAGCAACTCCGTCTTATTCTCATTCACCAATGCCTGCATCTTATTCACCAAAGAGGTGATCTGACGGGTGCTCTCACTCATGGTCCTGACAATGCTCTTACGCTCTTCGGATTCCAATTCATTCTCGTCGTCGGCGAGCACTTTCGAGAAACCGTTGATGATGTTCAAGGGGGTACGGATCTCGTGGCTCATACTGCGGATAAACTCCGTCTTCACATGATCAGCTGCTATCACGAGTCTATTAGCCTCACGCAGTTCCTCATTCTTCGCTTTGAGTTTCTTGTTATAGCGGCGGCGCAGGAAGATGTTACGGTGCAGCAACACGATAAAGAGCAGTGCCAGCACTACCACCACAGACAGAATGATATTCAGCACGCGTGCCATCTTCTGCCCCCTCTTCATCATCTGGATGTCATGTTCCATCTGACTCATGTTCTCTGCAATCATCACACCCGTGATGGAGTCGCACTTCTGCATCAGTTCCCGCTGAGTCATAAAGGCCTTGTCGTTGTCGCCGATATAACGGTAGATGTCACACTTCACAAGATACCGCTCCTTCTGGTTCGGCAAGTCTTCGGCCTCTTCCAGTGCCTTCTCCGTGTCCCCATTGAGCAGCGTCCGATAGACATTGGCATAGGGTACAAACAGATCACTCGATGGTGATTCGTTCTTTGTGTTGGCCTCATCCGACTGAAGCATACACTGGCGGAAAGCATCATAGCGGTGCAGCTTGAACTCCGCAATCGCCTTGATGGCGTAGGCATCGGCCATGGCCCTGTAATAGTTCCAGGAATCATGGTGCTGATCCAGCACCTGCATCACCACGTCAACCCAGTGGAGCGACTCCTTAAGATCATTATTTAACTGTACGTGCGCAAGAGCGAGATAGATAAAAGCCAGACCATCTTTCTCGTATTTCGTACCCTTAATCAGTTCTACGGATTTCTGGAATTCCTCTAAAGCCCCGGGGATATTGCCACAGGTGTTATACACATGCCCCATCATGTTGGGCACGAAATAACGCTCCTCGGAATCCTCATTGTTGGCCTTGATATCCTCCTTCATAACCTGCGTGATGTGATAAGCATCCTGGATGTTCATCCGTCCTAAGTTATACATCACCCCACTGACCCAGGCCGTATAGGCTGAGAACATATCCCCATCGGCCCGCGCATGGTTTTGGAAATCCACACAGGCCTGATACAGCACTTCTGCTGAATCCTGAGCACAACAGTCCCACATCGCCTGCTCAAGCCGACGATGTTCCGCAGTATCCTTGCACTCCGGTGTCTGTGCCGACACGCACGATGAGGCAAAGAGCATCATCCAAAAAAAGACTGTTCTCAGCCGATGGTTGATCGTCATATTTGCGGTCTTTAGGAAATTCTCTGCAAAAATAAGTCTTTTCCTCGAAATCTCCAAATATTTTTGACTTAATACGCATTTTTTATTGAGATTATTTCCGTACATCAGGTTTTTTGTGTACTTTTGTGCCCACTAGCAACTAATAAAAGATCAAATATGAAGAAATTCCTTTCCTTTTTTCTGTTTGCTGTCAGTCTGACTGCATCGGCACAAACCCATGTGATGGATATCAACACGAAGAAACTCGGTGCCCCTGTACAACCTACGATGTACGGCATCTTCTTCGAAGACATCAACTATGCCGCCGACGGCGGACTCTATGCCGAGATGGTGAAGAACCGCTCCTTTGAGTTCCCCCAGCACCTGATGGGCTGGCGCGCCTTCGGTAACTTCGACGTCAAGGACGACGGTCCTTTCGAGCGTAATCCCCATTACGTGCGCCTCAAGTACTCAGGCCACAGCGATAAGTTCACCGGTCTTGAGAACGAGGGATTCTTCGGCATCGCCGTCAAGGAAGGTGCCACCTACCGTTTCTCCCTATGGGCACGCTGTCCTGAGGGCGGTAAGAGCACCCTCGAAGTGAGTTTCGTGGATAATGACAGCATGGGCGAGGATCAGCGCTTCGCCACCGTCAATGTCGAGATCAACGGTAAGGATTGGAAGAAATACACGGCCACGCTGAAGTCACCGCGTACCGAGGCCAAGGGCGCCCTCCGCCTCTTCCTCGCAGGCGACAAGGCCACGACCGACGTAGAGCATATCTCCCTTTTCCCCACCGACACATGGAAAGGTCGTGAGAACGGCATGCGCAAAGACCTGGCTCAGGCACTCTTCGACATGCACCCAGGCGTGTTCCGCTTCCCTGGCGGTTGCATCGTGGAGGGTACCGACCTCGAGACCCGCTACCAGTGGAAGAACAGCGTAGGGCCCGTGGAGAACCGTCCGCTGAACGAGAACCGCTGGCACTATACCTTCGGCCACCGTTTCTATCCCGATTATTTCCAGTCGTACGGTCTTGGCTTCTTCGAGTTCTTCCAGCTCTGCGAGGACTTCGGCTGTGAGGCCCTGCCCGTCATCAGTTGCGGACTGGCCTGCCAGTTCCAGAACCCCGACCCCACGAAGCCTGGCGTACATGTGGCCCTCGACGACCTCGACAGCTATATCCAGGATGCCCTCGACCTCGTGGAGTTCGCCAACGGCCCCATCGACAGCAAATGGGGTAAGGTACGTGCAGATATGGGCCATCCCGAACCCTTCAACCTGAAATACCTCGGTGTCGGCAATGAGCAGTGGGACTACGACGAGGCCCACGGCGGCTTCGGTCCCGTCTTCACCGAACGACTGAAGAAGTTCAATGCCGCCCTCCGCGCCAAGTATCCCAACCTGAAGCTCATCGGCACCACCGGTCCCAACTCCGAGGGCTGGGACTTCGACCTGCTGCAGCCCCGCATGAAGGAACTGAAAGTCGATCTCTACGACGAGCACTACTATCGTAACGAGCAATGGTTCCTCTCTCACGGTCTGCGCTACGACAGTTACGACCGCAAGGGCCCGCGCGTGTTTGCCGGTGAATATGCCTGCCACGGTGACGGCAAGAAGTGGAACCACTTCGAGACCTCGCTCTACGAGGCCGCCCACATGACGGGTATCGAGCGTAATGCCGACATCGTCCACATGGCTACCTATGCCCCACTCTTCGCCCACGTCGAGGGCTGGCAGTGGCGCCCCGATGCCATCTGGTTCGATAATCTCCGCAGTTTCAAGTCCGTCAGCTACTACGTGCAACAGCTCTTCGCCATGAACAAGGGTACCAACGTACTGTCGCTCACGATGGACAAGCAGCCCGTGGCCGGACAAACAGGTCAGGACGGTCTCTTCGCCTCTTCCGTCTTCGATGCGGGCACGGGCGAGATCATTGTCAAGGTGGTGAACACCTCTGATGCCGCCCAGTCCATCACCCTGAACCTCCTCGGCATCAAAGGTGAGCGTACCGCCGAGACACTGACCCTCAGCCACAACGGCATGGACGATGAGAACACCCTCGACAATCCCGAGAAGATCACGCCGAAGAGCGGTACGCTGAAGTGCGATGCCGGCAAGAAGAATACGCTTCTGCTCGACGACATCCCCGCCAAGACGTTCCGACTCTACAAGATCAAGAAATAAGCAAGAATACGAAAGTCGCCCTCACGTGAGGACGACTTTTTTACTTCGTTTGGATAAACCCTGTTTTCCTGCGATTCCTTGACTTATTTGCTTTTTTTTGCCTTTTTTCTTGTTTTTGCCTCTTTTTTTTTGTATCTTTGCAGTATGAAAAATGGAAATCAGGTGGGTGTACATACAGACCTCAGTGACGCCAGTGCCACCAGTGACGCCTGATTTCTTAAAAGTCTCACGGGTACTGCGCACGCGCATTATGCACACAGGCGTATCACGTGCACACACCTACACGGTACGCGTGAAAAGTTTACGTATTATGGCGTCACTGGCGTCACTGGTGTCACTTAGGGCACAAAAGGGCCAGGCCCTACTGTGCCCTAAGGTGGGCGAATCGAAGGGATGGCTTCTACGGTGTGTTCAGATGGTTCGAACGACTCGTTCGGACTATTTCTATACCCTATAAGGGATTATCCGAACACGTCGTAGAGACTATCCGGATAGCACGAAGAGACTATCTGAACGACTCGTAGTTGCCCCCTCCCACCAGGGCACAAAAGGGCCTGGCCCCATTGTGCCCCGCATGATGCGCACAGAGTAATAAATAGAATCCAATGAATGAAAATAATATATTGACGGCTTTGTCATGTGGATTTATTTGTATATCTTTGCAGCATAATTCAAATTAAAGCAAAATGAAAAAGTATTTAATAAGGGTAGCAGCCGCCATCCTCCTTATCTGCGGCACAACGACGCTGACATCGTGCAGCAATGATGAGATAATAGTAGTTCCTGACCAGCCGGTGGTGCTGAACTGCGAGAAACCCGAGTATCTGAAGACGGGCGATAAGGTGGCACTGATCTCGCCCTCATACTTCACACCGATGGAGAACGTGGAGAAGACCGCCGACGTGTTGCGCTCGTGGGGATTGGAACCCGTCGTCGGGCCCAATGTGGGCAAGGTGGTTGACGGGAAGTATGCTGGCACTGTGGACGAGCGCGTGAGCGATATCCGTTGGGCACTCAGCGATCCCAGCATCAAGGCCATCATCTGCAACCGTGGCGGTTACGGCACCATCCAACTGATCGACCAGTTGACATTAGACGAACTGAAAGCCTCGCCTAAATGGCTGGTGGGTTTCAGTGATATCTCCACCCTGCACGGCCTGTTGACGCGTGCTGGTGTGATGAGCATACATGGTACGATGAGTTCGTTCCTGGCCAAGGGCGGCACCGACGCCACCAGCACACTGATGCGCGACCTACTTTTGGGTAAGGTGCCCCGCTATGAAGTGCCTGCACATAAGCAGAACATCACAGGCCAGGCCACTGGTACACTCGTAGGCGGTAATATCTGCACCTTCGCACCGAACCTCGGTACACGTGCCGATGCCACCAAGGGCAAAGACCTCATTCTCTTTGTAGAAGAAGTAGAGGAGTCGATGCACAATATTGATCGCCAGATGCGTATCCTCCAGATGAACGGTGTGCTCGACCGCTGCAAGGGCATCATCCTTGGAGAGTTCACTGACTGCGGCACCGAGTTCACTTACGAGAGTGTCGAGGCCATGCTCCACGAGTTGCTGAAAGACTACAACATCCCCGTGCTCTGCGGTTTCCCCGGCGGCCATGGCGACGTGAACCTGCCGCTGGTGATGGGTGCCAACGTCACCATCGACGTGCGCACCGACGGAGCCACCCTTCAGTTCAACATCGACGGCGACCAGCAGCAGGTGAACACAGCCAGCATCATCGTCCCCGCAACGCCCGCCGCCACCCGTATGCAACTGGCTGGAAAGATTTTCTAATATTATTTCCGTGGACTGACACCCGCCGAATACCGCGCACTCTACACGCGCGATTTAGAAAGTTAGAACTTGTAGCGAATACCAGCCTGTATGAAGCCCTGGTCACCGATACCAGCCTCAGCAAAGCCACGGAACTTGCTACCGAACTCTACACCGATAAATGAGAGTTGGAACATGAAGTAGCAACCGTTGTCGTCCTTCTTCACATGGGTCTCGTAATCATTGTCCGTGCACTGCAGGAAACCAATACCTGCGGCAACCTTTGAGTAAAGACCGAAATGGTTCTTGTTAACCCAGTAGCTCTTGAAAGCAGGCATCACTGAGAAGAAGTTACGATTGCGCTCACCAACCTTCGTTTGGCTATTTCTTACCAGCACATCGCTATCCCATTTAGAATAGGTGAACGAACCACCGATAGCCAGACGGGGATTGTTGAAGTGATAGAAGTACTCCAAAGTGATGGGACCTACGATGGAACCGTCATCGTACTCTGTGTTAGTGAAGGCCAGGCCCAGGCCTTCGCCAATACCATCGCCAAACTGAGCGATACTACCAAAGCCATAAGACAAACTCAGTTCGTGATGCAGATTCTCATTCTGAGCGTTCACATTCATAGCAGTCATCATGGCGACTGCAACCATTAAGATAATCTTTTTCATTGTTACTATAATAATATCAAATTTGGGCACGTAGGGGACAGGCACCACTGTGCTACGAAAGCTGCGCACAGATGGAGCCAGTCCCCGCTGTGCCCTTTACTTGCACTCACCGTCGCCGTAGATGTAGGCGAAGGCACCACTCTGGTAGTCGAAGATCTCCTCGGGCTTGAAGAAGCGGGCGAGCTCGATCTGGGCGTTCGAGGTGGAATCAGAGGCATGGACGATGTTCTGCTGGTTGCTCACGGAGTAATCGCCGCGGATGGTGCCCGGGGCAGCCTCACGGCCGTTGGTCACACCCGTCATCGTTCGTACCACCTGAACGGCATCGACACCTGAGATGGCCAGAGCCACTACGGGCGAAGCCTGCATCGAGGCGCAAAGGCCGGGGAAGAAGGGACGATCAACGAGGTGGGAATAGTGCTCACGGAGGATCTCGTCGCTCAACTGCATCATCTTCAAACCAGAGATGCGGAGTCCGCGACGCTCAAAACGGTTAATGACCTCTCCAATCAGTTGGCGCTGTACGCAACTGGGTTTCAGTAATACTAATGTTGTTTCCATATTGATAAGTATTTTGGTGAATAAAAATTACACGACAGCATGCTTGCGCCGGAACTCCCAGAGTTCGAGTGAGTTGATGATATTCTGCCAGAGCACGTAACAACCTGCGCCCACGGACGCCACGGGATTCAGATAGGTATAGGCCACCCAGATAGAGAGGGCGGTATTCTTCTGGAACGAGGACTGTCCGCCGTTGATCTCGTCGCCCAGGTTACGGCCTATCGAGCGCCCCACAAGGAAGAGGATCATACAGAGTATCAGGCTCATCACAGCGATCAGCAACAGTGTACGGATGCCAGCATCGCTATGGACGATATTGCGAACGGTGACACCCGTGGTGACACTCAACTGAACCGACCAGAGGTAGAAGGAGAGGTCGGGGATGGACACCAGCCATGCACAGAAACGCTTGGCATAATGCTGCACAAGCCAGCCTAAGATAAGGGGCGACACGAGCACCAGCGCCAGTTTCTGGAGGATGATCAGGAACACGGTCATGAAGTCGAGTCCCTGTCCACGCTCCAACAGCGGGAAGACGGCTGGAATCATCAGGGCCGAGGCAAAGGCCGAGATGACGACATAAGCCGTCATCGTGTTGATATTACCACCGATCTTCGCCGTCACCACAGGGGCTGCTGTGGCCGTAGGACCAATGATACACGTGAGCACGCTCTCCCAAAGCAACTTCTGCTCGGGGTCAGCCTCAACGCAGAAGATTATCCACACGTTCAGGGCTACCAACGCCACCTGAGCCAGCAGGATACCGATATGCCAGCGATGGGGAAGCATCTGGTGGAAGTCGATACGACAATAAGTAGAAAAAAGCGTACAAAACACCATCATCGGGAAGATGGTATCGACCACCTCGCCCAATGCTTCACCAGCGGCATCGAGCTGGGGCACCCAGTAGAAGATGAGATAGACCACCGTACCTACGGCAATCGCCACAGGCAGCGTCCAGTCCTTGAGAAATTGCTTGATATCCACCATTTGGCGACAAAGATAATATTTTTTCGGCATGAATGACACGGATTACACGGATTTTTTGTAATTTTGCAGCGATTTATGCACAAATGACAATGAGCGTTACGGAATTTATCCATCAAGATACAGACACACGGCGATTCTCGTTTGAGGTACTGCCACCCCTGAAAGGGTCTGGCACAGAGAAACTGTTTGCCGACATCGACAAACTGCGCGAATTTGACCCCGCCTACATCAACATCACAACCCATCATTCGGAGTTCGTCTATCAGGAACTGCCCAACGGACAGTTTGAGCGCCGTCGTATCCGTCGCCGTCCTGGTACGGTGGCCATTGCTGCTGCCATCCAACAGCGTTATAACATCCCTGTGCAGCCCCATGTCATCTGCAGCGGTGCCACCATTGAGGATATCGAGTACGAGTTGCTTGACCTACAGTTCCTTGGTATCAGCGACCTGTTGTTGTTACGTGGCGACAAAGCCAAGGAGGACAGCCGTTTCGTGCCGACGCCTGGTGGACATGCCCACACGACGGAACTGATGAAACAGGTGAAACGCTTCAACGAGGGTTTCTTCGCCGATGGTACGGCTATCAAGAACCCAGGGCGTCCGTTCGACTATGGAGTGGCCTGCTACCCCGAGAAGCACGAGGAAGCACCGAACTTAGAGATGGACATGCAGTATCTGAAGGAGAAACAGGATCTGGGGGCACAGTATGCCGTCACCCAACTGTTCTTCGACAACCAGAAATACTTCGCCTTTGTGGAGAAGGCCCGTCAGATGGGTATCACCATCCCCATTATCCCAGGCATTAAGCCGATGGCGAAACTGAGTCAGTTGACGGTGGTACCCAAGACCTTCCACTGCGACATTCCCGAGCCATTAGCAAGGGAGGTCGTGAGGTGCAAGACAGATGAGGACGCCCGTCAACTTGGTATCGAGTGGACGACGGAACAATGTAAGGAACTATACGCCCACGGGGTGCACAATATCCATTTCTATACGGTATCGGCAGTGGACAGCGTAGTGGAAGTAGCCAAACGACTATTATAAATGTATTGGAGTGAGGTGATAGGACAGCAGGAGGCGCAGGAGCGACTGAAGCAGATGGCTAAGGAAGGTCATCTGCCACATGCGCTGATGCTCTGCGGACCACAAGGCAGCGGAAAGATGGCATTAGCGACAGCCTTCGCCTGTTATCTATTAGACAACGGGACACCTTCGGCCAAAGCCATGCTGGAGAAGTTGGAGCACCCCGACCTACACTTCACCTACCCCACCATCAAACTACCATCGATGAGCAGCGACCACAAGCCCGTGAGCGACGACTTCGCCAAGGAGTGGCACGAACTGATCATGCAAGGCCCCTACTTCACCATGGACGAATGGATGCAGGCCATGGGCGGCGAGAACCAACAGGCCATCATCACCGCCGGCGAGAGCGACGAACTGGTCAGAAAACTGAGCCTGAAGTCCAGCCAGGGCGGTTATAAGGTCAGTGTCATCTGGTTGCCTGAGCGCATGAACATCGAGTGCGCCAACAAACTGCTGAAGCTCATCGAGGAACCACCCCAGCAGACCGTGTTCATCATGGTGTGCGAGGAGCCTGACAAACTCATAGAGACCATCCGCAGCCGTGTGCAGGTGGTCGATATCCGCAAGACCAGCAACGAGGATATCCAGCAGGCACTCATTGAGCGCCGTGGTATTGACGAGGAGGCTGCGCGACGCATCTCACGGCTGGCCAACGGCAACTGGCTGAAGGCACTGGAAGAACTACAAGTGGATTCAGAGAACGAACTGTTCCTCGACATGTATATCATGCTGATGCGCCTGGCCTATCAACGGAAGATTAAGGACATGCAGAAGTGGAGTGAGCAGATGGCCGGTATGGGAAGGGAGAAGCAGAAACGCTGGCTCACCTACTTCCTCCGGATGACGCGTGAGAACTTCATGTATAACTTCCAGAACGAAGAGTTGACCTACATGACGCAGAAGGAAGAAGACTTCGCCCGTAATTTCGCCCGTTTCGTGAACGAGAATAATATCCTGCCCATCAGTGACATGACGAATCTCGCCATTCGCGACATCGGACAGAACGCCAATGCGAAGATCGTATTCTTCGACTTTGCCTTACAGATGATCGTACTATTATTACAAAAATAAAATATGACAGAGAAAACAAATGAATTGCCCATCAAAGTAGGTTGCGACCGAGGCTTATGCCATCAGGCCGTAGGCCGTCAAGACCGCCAGTTGAACACCTACGACTGGCTCGCTGATGTGCCTGGTAATGCAGATACCACCGATTTGGTGGAGGTACAATTCAAGCACACCCGCAAGGGATATTACCACAATGTCAATAACTTAGACCTGAAGAAAGGTGATGTGGTGGCCGTGGAAGCCAGTCCAGGACACGATATCGGTGTCGTAACCCTCACTGGAAGACTCGTAAAACTACAGGTGAAGAAGGCCAATCTGAAATCGGCCGACGACATCAAGCGTATCTACCGCATTGCCCGTCCGACAGACATGGAGAAGTTCCGCGAGGCCAAGGCCCGTGAGCACAGCACCATGATTGAGAGCCGTCAGATCGCCAAGGGCCTCGGACTGGACATGAAGATTGGTGACGTGGAGTATCAGGGTGACGGCAACAAGGCCATCTTCTACTATATCGCCGACGAGCGCGTGGATTTCCGTCAACTCATCAAGGATCTGGCAGCTGCTTTCCACGTGCGCATTGAGATGAAACAGATCGGTGCCCGTCAGGAGGCAGGACGTATCGGTGGTACGGGTCCCTGCGGACGGGAACTCTGCTGCGCCACATGGATGAAAAATTTCTCCAGCGTCAGCACCAATGCTGCCCGCTTTCAGGACATCTCGCTCAATCCCCAGAAACTGGCAGGCATGTGCGCCAAACTGAAGTGCTGCCTGAACTATGAGGTGGATGACTATGTGGAGGCTGGCAAGCGCCTACCTGGCAAGGATATCATCCTCCAGACGCAGGATGCAGACTATCACCTCTTCAAGAGCGACATCTTGGCAGGGATGGTCTCCTACTCTACCGACAAGAATATCGCCGCCAATCTGGAGACCATCACAGCAGAGCGTGCCAAACAGATCATCGAGATGAACCGTCGGGGAGAGAAGCCCGTCTCTTTACAGGACAATGGCAGAAAGCCCGTAGAGGTCAAGGAGCACATTGATCTGGCAGGAGGCGATATCAGCCGCTTCGACAAGGCCAAGAAGAAAAAGAAGAAAAAGAAGCATAACAATCGTCCCAACGATAATAGCAACAAGGAAGAAAGCGGGAACAAGAATGCAGAATAAGCATTTCCTGACAATTCTGTTTTTGGCGATTGGACTGGTACTCTGTGCCTGTCATCGTCAGAAGACATACAGCCGTTTTCAGCATGTTTCGGAAACAGGCTGGGAGAAGGTAGATACCATTGCCTTTGACATCCCACCTGTAACTGAAAGAGGCACCTACAGCGAGGAGTTGGAACTACGCATTGATAAGACTTTTCCTTTCCAGTCCCTGACCATGGAGGTCACCCAGACCATCTTCCCAGAAGGCCGACAAGAGAGTTATACCAAGACCTGTCCGCTCATTGACAAAAACGGTAATATCACAGGGGCTGGCCTGAGCCTCTTCTCATACACTTTCCCGTTCAACGCCATCCAACTGAACCATGGTGACTCTTTACATATCACCGTGGTTCACCGTATGAAACGGGAGATCATGCCTGGCGTGACCGATGTAGGTATCAGTCTGACAAGACAATAGGATATCAGGTGCGGACCATATTCCTGCCAGCATCAATACGCAGGAAAATGAAAAGCAGGATGGTAAAGCCCCATAGCGAAGAACCGCCATAGCTGAAGAATGGCAGGGGAATACCTATGACTGGGGTTAATCCTAAGACCATACCCACATTGATAAACACGTGGAAGAGGAAGATGCTCAACACACAGTAGCCATAGATTCGTCCAAAAGAGTAAGGTTGTCGCTCCGCCAGATGAATGAGACGCAGGATTAATGCCAGAAAGAGCAACAGGACGCTGGCAGACCCAACGAATCCCTCCTCTTCACCCACCGTACAGAAGATAAAATCGGTATCCTGCTCTGGCACGAACTTCAGTTTTGTCTGCGTACCATTCAGAAAGCCCTTGCCCTCCAAACCACCAGAACCGATAGCAATCTCACTCTGGTGCACATTGTAACCCGCACCCTTCAGATCCTCCTCAAGACCCAGCAGTACGTTGATGCGCACCCGCTGGTGAGCCTCCATCACATGGTTCAGCATATAGTCGGCCAGATTGAAGAAAACCACCGAACCAACGGTGAACGCGGCGATCCACAGATAATTACGGATACGGGTGGCCAAAGACTGCCATATCAGATAGCCTACCAGAAGACCGCACATCGCCAGTTCCACATATACGACATTAAACGGGATGACAAACAGGGAGAACAGCATCGCTATCATACTCACACCGATACAAATCGCCAGAATGCGCAAGGCATCCTTCCTGTCAGAACAATAGATCCATACCATCGCTCCCGAGAAGATCTGAACCAACAGCAACACAACAAACTTTCCAACAGAGGTAGGGGTATATAGAATCATCGCATCAGCATAACGGATGCCCACCACGAAATAAAACACCATGGCCACACCCGTAAACAAGATGCTGCCTGGCATACCCTCCCTATAGAACATCAGGAAGAAGGCCAGATAGACCAGTGCCGAACCCGTCTCGTGCTGCAGGACGATAAACAGCATCGGCACAACGATGATTCCCAATGCTGCTGCAAAATGCTGCCACTTCTGGATGCTATACCCATAGATGCTCATCACCTTCGCCAAAGCCAGTGCGGTGGCAAACTTAGCAAACTCAGCCGGTTGCAGGCGCAGCGGTCCCAAGACCAACCACGATCGGGAACCCTTGATGCTATGAGGGTTAAAGATCGTAGCAAATAGCAGCACGAGCATGAAACCGAAGATAAACAAGGCGAACATCTCGTAATACCTGTCGTCGAGCATCAGCAGGACAAAGCCTAAGATGATGGACGTACCAATCCAGACAATCTGCATGCCAGAGCGGGTATCAAGACTGAAGATATCCGTATCGCCATAGGAATAACTCGCGCCACAGACACTGACCCACCCGAAAGTGAGCAGCGCCAGGTAAATGAGAATCGTCCACCAGTCGAGGGAACGAAGCACTCCCTTCTGTTTCTTATCTGTCTGCGGTACCATACGCTATTCGACGTTCTTGAATATTCTTGGCCTTCGCCTCCGATGCCTCGGAGAGTTTACCTTTTATATATTTCTCCATGATCAAACCGCCGATGGGCACACCGTATGTGGCACCCCATCCACCATTCTCCACATAGACAGCCACAGCAATCTGCGGATTATCCATCGGGGCAAAGCCCATGAAGACGGAGTGGTCGTGACCGCGGTTCTGAGCCGTACCCGTCTTACCACAGGCCACGAAATCATACTTACCCAACTCATGGCACGTACCCCCCAGAACAGAGGAGCGCATGCCCTGCACCACATAGTCGTATGCTTCGCGAGAGGCCTTCGTATAATGTTTGCGGGTATAGGTGGTATCGAGGGGTTCTCCCTGTACCTTACGCACCACATGGGGCACATAGTAGTAGCCCCTATTGGCAATCGTGGCTCCCAGATTAGCAATCTGGAGTGGTGTGGCATTCACCTCACCCTGACCGATGGCAATGGAAATGATCGTGAGACCGTTCCACGAGCCTTTATATGCTTTATCATAAAACGTGGCATTGGGAATCAGACCACGCTTCTCTCCTGGCAGATCGATACCCAGACGATAGCCAAAGCCCATCGACACCATATAGTCACGCCAGGTGTCCATCGCTTTCTGGACTGATCCGTACTTGGAGATATTGGTGTTGATCATGTGATATAGTCCCCAACAGAAGAAGCCGTTGCACGAGGTACTCAGTGCCGGCACCAGTGGTAACGGCGCACCATGACCGTGACAACCCACACGGAGTCCCCTGAACACAAATCCATGGCTGCACGGATACTGGGTAGATGGGGTAATCACACCCTCTGTCAAGAAGGTGAGACCCTGAGTGGTCTTGAAAGTGGAACCTGGTGGATACTGTCCCATGATACTGCGGTTCAGCAAGGGTTTCCATACATCCTGACTGAGCAGACGATGGTTCTTCGAGCGCTGGCGCCCCACCATCATGCGGGGATCATACGAAGGAGATGATACCATACACAGCACCTCACCCGTAGAGGGTTCAATGGCCACGATGCTCCCGATCTTACCCTCCATCAGCCGTTCACCGAGTGCCTGTAGTTCGGCATCAATGGCTAATGTCAGATTCTTTCCCGGTTGTGCGCGCTGGTCCAGTTCGCCATTTCTATAGCGCCCCTGCACCCTTCCATGTGCATCACGGAGCAGGATCTGGATACCCTTCACGCCACGGAGTTGTTTCTCGTACTTACGCTCCACACCAAGTTTTCCGATATAGTCACCCGGCTGATAGTAGTCGTCCTCCTCAATATCGGCAGGGGACACCTCTGCCACATCACCCAGCACATGAGCAGCCATCGGCGACTGGTACTGACGCACACTGCGCTTCTGGACATAGAAGCCAGGGAAACGGAACATCTTCTCCTGAAAGATGCTGAAATCCTTGTCAGAGAGCTGACTGATGAACAACTGTTGCGTGAAACGGGAATAGCCAGGATTCTTATTACGGTCCTTCATCGTCTCCATACGTCGGTTAAACTCTTCTCTGGTGATGCCTAACGTCTGACAAAACTCCATGGTATCCAGACGATCCTTTATCTCGTTCATCACCACCATGATATCATACGACGGTTGGTTATAGACCATCAGTTTCCCGTTTCTGTCAGAGATCACACCACGCGAGGGGTATTCGATCTTTTTCAGGAAAGCGTTGGAGTCGGCGCTCTTCTTATAGTCATCACTTGTAATCTGGAGTGTGAACAGACGAATGGTATAGATGACTACAATCAGGATAGCCACCCCACCAATGACATAGCGTCTGTATTCAAGACCGTGATCCTTATTCTTCACCTTGAGCGAATACTTTCAACAGCAAAAATCAAGATCAACGTAATCAATGCACTTCCGCCAGCTCGCAAGAGCCAGAGTTGCCAGTTGAAGAAAGTGAAGGACTCCAGGGCGAAGAACAGCAGACAATAGAGCGGCACCAAGATGGCACAGAGCGTCACAAACTTGCTGACGCCCAACGTTGCTGCAGAGGTCTTCAGGTTATCAGCAGAGTCACGCGGTACCAGAGGTTCCAGCAGATAAGGCTGGAGGAAGCCGATGAGGGTCAGACAGCCTGTAGCCAGTCCCGGGGTATTGGAGAACATATCTATCAACAGTCCCAAAGCAAAACACCATAGCAGGATCATCCACTTCGGCATACCACGACGGAAAGTGATGGGGAAGAAAACATAGAACAGGGGGGTAGCGACTTGGAACAAGCAGATATGGTTCAAGATCAACACCTGAACCACCAAAAGCACAACAAACATCACCAACCGTTCTACATGTTCCATATCCGTCTCCCTTTATCTCTGTTTGACATTCATAGAATCACGGGCAGCCTGCATGATGGCAGCACGCTCCGCGATACCCTTGTCACTGATGACCACCACGTCGCGCACACAACTGAAGTCCGTACTCAGTTGCACTTTCAACTTATATGACAATCCATCGCTGGAATTATAGGCCTGTTCGATTTTTCCCACCAACACCCCGGAAGGGAAGATAGAGGAAAAACCACTGGTAACTACCCACTCTCCTAATTTGAACTTTGCGTGTCGGGGAATATCCTCGACATAGGCAATCGTTGGATCGCCACCATACCAATGCAGATAACCGAAATAGCCACGACCACGGATGGCACAGCTAATGCGGGAGGAAGAGGCATTCAAAACGGGAATCACCACCGAATAGTGATCGCCGACCAGATAGACGACTCCGACAACACCGTTGCCGCAGGCTACGCCCATATCCACCTCCACACCATCGGCACGGCCCTTGTCGATGGTCATCAGATTCTCCAGTTTGTTTGTGGAGTTATCAACAACCTTTGCGGGAATCAACTGATATTGGCTCAGGAACTGGAGTTCGCTGCGCTCCATCGCCGTTGTGTCCCGCGTAGCCTCAGCATAGAGGCGTCGCAACTGATCCACCTGACGTTCCAGATAGAAGTTACGGAGGGCAAGTTCTTCATTGGCCTTCGAGAGGGTAAAGTAGGATGCTGCCTTACTCTCCCACTCATAGACCTTTCCCCCAACCACATTGGCAGATGAGAGCCAGACACTTCCCTGATAGCTGTTGTACTTAAACAACAGAACACCACTGATTACTTCCAAGAAGATGAAAAGAAACCAGTGATGATACTTCGTCAGGAAATCCAGCAGATTGCGCATTCCCCAGGTATTACCTCATCAGGAAAGTAAACCGATCTAAGTTCTTCAATGCAATACCGGCACCCTTTGCCACGCTGTGGAGGGGGTCTTCGGGCACATGGAAGGGAATATGCATCTTTTCTGTGAGACGCTTGTCGAGTCCACGCAGCAGGGCACCGCCACCAGCTAGATAGATACCATTCTTCACGATATCAGCATAGAGCTCAGGCGGAGTGTTCTCCAGAGCAGAAAGCACGGCGTTCTCGATCTTCGACACCGTCTTATCCAGACAATGGGCAATCTCCTGATAGCATACGGGCACCTCCATCGGCAGGGCCGTGATACGGTTAGGTCCGTGAACAAGATAATCCTCAGGAGCCTCCTCACCAAGATCTGTCAGGGCTGATCCTACATTGATCTTGATGCGCTCAGCCATGCGCTCAGACACCTTCACGTTATGCTGACGGTACATATACTCCTGGATGTCAGCCGTCAGATCGTCTCCAGCTGTACGGATGGAGTTATTGCAGACGATACCACCCAATGAGATCACAGCGATCTCCGTAGAGCCACCACCGATATCCACGATCATGTTACCCTCGGGGGCCTCCACGTCGATGCCGATACCAATAGCAGCCGCCATCGGCTCGAAGATCAGATATACATCGCGACCGTCAGCATGCTCAGCGGAGTCGCGCACGGCACGAAGCTCCACCTCAGTAGAACCCGAAGGCACACCAATCACCATACGGAGGGAGGGTGAGAACAAACGGGAACCAGAGTGCACCATCTTAATCAAACCGCGCATCATCTGCTCACAAGCAGAGAAGTCGGCAATCACACCGTCGCGCAGCGGACGAATGGTACGGATATTCTCATGTGTCTTCTCATACATCATCTTCGCCTCGTTACCGACGGCAACCATCTTGTCGGTACGGCGGTCAAGGGCAACGACCGAAGGCTCATCCACCACGATTTTATCATCACTGATGATGATCGTGTTGGCCGTTCCCAGGTCCATTGCTATCTCTTGTACAAAACTAAAAAATCCCATCCTGAAATTTAATGTTTAATGTTTTCTGAAATTTAATGTTAGATTACTTCTTAAACCACGCATTGATAGCGGTATCATAGTGCGAACTCACACCAAAGGCACGCGTAGCAAAGTCGCGACGCTGAGCTAATGTCGTCTCTGCACCCTGAGCCTTCAGGATATCCAGCAGCACACCATACTCAGCCTTACTGGGCACAATCACCACATCGTTGAAATTCTTCGCACCGGCACGGATCAGCGAGATACCACCGATATCAATCTTCTCGATAATGTCTGCCTCCGAGGCACCACTGGCCACGGTCTGTTCGAATGGGTAGAGATCCACGATCACCAGGTCGATTTCAGGAATCTCGTACTGCTTCATCTGGTCAAGGTCGCCCTCGTTATCACGACGGGCCAGAATGCCTCCGAACACCTTCGGATGCAGGGTCTTCACACGGCCGCCAAGGATCGAGGGATACGTCGTCACGTCCTCTACCTTCTGGCACTCATAGCCGAGTGATTCAATAAACTTCTGGGTTCCACCTGTAGAGAGGAACTTCACGCCCTCCTCATTCAGTTTCTTAAGGAGTTCATCCAGTCCGTCCTTGTGGAAGACCGACACCAATGCGGTCTTAATCTTCTTAGTTTCTGCCATTTTTACTTTATAACGTTATAAATTCTTCTAATGAGGGTGCAAAGTTACAAAAAGAAAACGGATTAATCTCCATTTCCTTAACGAAAAATGAGATTAATCCGTGTTAAAATATGCTATGTCAATTCCTATATCAGATTCATGCCCAGTTTCTTGCACTCTTTGCGCATATCGTCGGGCCAGATCGAAGCCTGAATCTCTCCGATGTGTCCTTTGTGCAGGAGCACCATGCAGAGACGGCTCTGACCGATACCGCCACCGATGCTCAAAGGCAGTTTATCGTTGAGCAACTGCTGGTGGAAGTAGAGTTGTTCGCGCTCTTCCTGCCCCTCAATCTTCAGTTGTCTGAGCAGACTCTCCTTATCGACGCGGATACCCATCGACGAGAGTTCGAACGAACGACCTAAGACTGGATACCAGATCAATATGTCGCCATTCAAACCAGCACGGCCGTCTTCGGCAATCGTGCTCCAGTCGTCGTAGTCGGGAGCACGACCATCATGCTTCTCACCGTTCGACAACTTGCCACCAATACCAATCACGAACACGGCACCATAAGCCTCACAGATAGCATCTTCACGCTCCTTCGGTGTCTTGTCGGGATACATCTTCAACAGTTCCTCTGCATGGATGAAGTGAATCTTCTCTGGCAGGAAGGGCTTGATCTGCGGATACGTTTCACACGTCAGGTACTCCGTACGACGGATAGCCGCATAGATGCGCTCCACGATGTTCTTCAAGAACTGCAGCGTACGGTCTTCGCGACGGATCACGGCCTCCCAGTCCCACTGATCAACATACAGCGAGTGAAGGTTGTCGAGTTCCTCATCGGCGCGGATGGCATTCATATCCGTATAGATACCATAGCCTGGCTCTATCTGATACTCTGCCAACGACAGGCGTTTCCACTTAGCCAGCGAGTGCACCACCTCGGCCTTGGCGTCACCAAGATCCTTAATGGGAAAACTCACGGGGCGTTCCACACCGTTCAGATCGTCGTTAATGCCCAGTCCTTTCAACACGAAAAGTGGTGCCGTCACGCGGCGCAGCCTCAGTTCCGTCGAAAGGTTCTGCTGAAAGAAATCCTTGATCAGTTTGATGCCCTGCTCCGTCTGTTTCGTGTCAAGCAGCGGCTCGTACATCACGGGTTGAATCACTTGTCCCATATCTCAGTTTATGCTCAATTAACTCTACAGCTTTTTCATTTGCGCTGCAAAGGTACACATAAAATATCAATATGCAAGCAAAATCGGAAAGAATTTTGCATTAATGACATAAATCAATGATTATATCTGTCATTTTGCGCTCCACCTTATCTGATTACTTTCTTCCCGTTGAGGATATAGATACCGTGGCGCTGGGGATTCGTCACCCGACGACCCTGCAGGTCATAAAGAGCATCTGCAGTTCTCGTAACGACCTTCGGCGAGCGAATATCCGTCACAGGCGTCACAGTAAGCTTCATGGGATCCGAGACACTGATTAAGCCGCCTTCACCGATTGTGATTTCGTAGGCGATGGTGCCTTCCGTACTTCTCAGCGGCTGATACTCCACATCGCTGTGCGCTTTCGAGCCTAGATAGGCCGTATAGACGCCTGCAGGCAGGTCTTTGAGGTTCACCAGACGCTTGTTGACGGGAATCAACGAGAAGTCCAGACCATAGTAAGGCTGTACGCCCTCTGTCTGATAGATGGTAAAAGTCTTGTTCTCGCCCGTTTCGTGAGAGATCGTCACAAGGTCGATCGTTCCTCTGAACGTGGTATAGTAGAGATTATAGAGACTCGACTGTGCATCCACACTGACACGTCCTGCCACCGACGATGGTTTTAGCGTGTAGTTACCATCCCAGAAAGCCCACTCTGAGTATTTCGGATGCAGGGTAGTGAGGTCGGGATCGGGCGTCAGTCCATAGACCATGTGCTGACCCTGGCTGAAATCATTGCTGCCTGTAACACCATTACCTGTGGGTGCCAGGTTAGCGACATCGTAATAGCCGTCGCCAGCACCGTCCCAGCCCCAGTTCACATAGACCTTGCCGTCTTCAGCAAGACCTGAGAACACGAAGGCGTGACCAGAATCCTTACCGTCATTTCCGCCATAGAGGATCGGACGATGGGCTGTCATCTCGCGCTCGACCATATCCATCCACTCCTCATCGGTGTAGAGCGCACGGTACGCATTGTGCACATAGCCTTCCTTGAAACACATATTACGTACAAATCCGAGGGCAGCATTCGTATAGAGTGCAGCGCTACCGTTCTTATCATACTGCATCTTCACCGAATAGCCACAGTCACGCATCAGTTCGCCTACAGCCTGTTTGGATTCATCGCTACATTCGCCTTTATATGACACTTGAATCAAGTCCCACTTGAAGGTGGTGTTGAATTCGTAGCGGATATCGGTGGGGTCGTTGCCGACGGTATAGTACGAGATACCCTCCGACTTCTCAGGATAGTTATAATATTTCAGAATTTGGGCCATTGCAGTTGCCACACAACCCGTGGGGCAATGCTTGCCGCCAACCTCTGGAGTCATCGAATTATAGGGCGCTCCCTGGTCCCACTGCGTCATCACGAAATTCTCTACCGGTGTATAGGCTCTGGTGGGGGCAGCTGCCTCACGCGTCATCAGCGACTCGTTGATGGTCTCCAGCCACCACTTCAGTCCGTCGGGCAAATTATCGGCATCGAAACGGGTTTCCGAAGTGGCCAGAACAGGATTAAAGGCCTCGGATCTGCTCACAACGACAAAGCCATGCCCTTGCGACAGTCCATAGACCGAAAACGATTCTCTCCTCGCCAGTTCGCAGATGTCAGATTCCAGTTCTGCGCCACGGGTATTAGCCTGAATAGCAACGAAATGTTGCAAGGCGATGGTGCGCATATCGGCATCCGAGCGCTCCCCAGCCCATGCAGTAGTCAGTGACAATAAACAAAATAAGACGGCAAACGTCAATCTTTTCAACATAAAAAGGATCTTTTTTAATGATTAAGATAGAAAAGCAATGCGTGGAGCTCTATGCTCACACGCACTGCTTAATAGATTAAATATTTCAAAGAAAAATACTCATTCACACATTACTCACCCATGGCGTTGAGGAAGGCCTCAGCACTCAAGAAGAGATAGGTGTCATTAGCGCTTGCAGCGGGCTCACCAGGGTTGTAATTGGCCATCTCGACACCCAGTGAACCAGCGGGGAATGCGATGACACCCTGACCGGCATCATACACACCATATGCTAAAGGCGAGATAGTGAACATACCATAACCACTCCAGTCCATACCAAGCTCTGTAGCATTCCAGAAAGCACCCTTCGACGTGATGTCAATCACGATCATGTGAGACTCTTCATCGCAGTCGCCAGCCTCGTTGTAAGGATAACCGATGTAGCCAAGACCAGCCTCGTCAACACCAGTAGCCACATGAGCGAACGGACTCTCGAAACGGAAGCGGTCACCAGTAGCCGTCGTGGTCTTCTCAACCTCCACAGCCATAGGGATTGTGGGATCAACACCCCAGAAGGTGCTGATGCAACCATCGAGGAAGTAACCTGTACCGAGGCTCTCCCACTTCATAATTGAGAAGTCGAAGGCCACCTCGCGGAAGCCCTGACCATAGATTGAACGGTCGGCCTCGGCGATACCGAGTACGAGTGAGTAGTTCACACCAGCCTCTGCACGGGGAGCTGTCACAGTGATAGTAGCCGTTGCCTCACCAGCAGCGAAGTCAACAGTTGAGGGGAAGTCGAACACATCGTCACCATCCACCTTCACGATGCCCACAGAGGCAGCGTTAGCAGTGTTCCAACGAGAAACCTCCACCTGGAAAGCCTCGCTACCGGGCTCCACCTCAACGGCGTTCATATAGGTAGGAGTATTGAAATAGGCAGACTGAGTGCCTGCTTTCTCCTGCTCACCGGCTGAGAAATTGTCATCGTCGCTACAAGCCGTAAAGGCAAGAGCAGCGGTGAGCATCATCATTAATTTGCTGTATATCTTCATAATTTTTGTCTTTTAATTGGATGATACATGATTAGTCGGTCACACCGTCACGCAGACCCGGATTCTGATCCTGCTTGGGCTGACTGCCACCCGTGTTGTTCTTGATAGCAGCATTAGCGTTGGTCTCGTCGTCGCAGAAGCGCATCAACAGCCAAGGATCGTCGGGATCGATGTTGAAGCGGAAGGCATCCGGCTGGTTCGTGCTCTCAGCATTGTTGTGGAAGCGAACCACGGGCTTATGCAGACGATTAGCGTCGGCCATGAAGAAGCCTTCGCCCCAGAGCTCTACGCGGCGCTGGTACCATATCTCGTCAGCCAGTGAACGGCCGGCAGCTGTAGAAGAGTAAGAGGGATCACGATAGGTCTTCACGAAGTCTTCGAGGATCTTGCGACCCTCAGACTCGTTACCACTCTTAGCCAGACCCTCGGCCTGGATGAGGATCATCTCCTCAACACGCATCAGGGGGAAGTCGTTACTGTTGATCGTGTTACCAATACCACGCTTCATACCGAACTTCACGTTGGTATAAGGCATGAAGGGCTCCTTCACGTCGTCAATCTGCAGTGAGCAGATTTCGTCACCAGTCACATCACCCCAAGAAATGGTGCTCAGCAGCGGAGAGTGCATGTTCTCGTCAACCCACCAGCCCTTGCGGACGTCAGTAGCGGGAATCTTATTGAACAGCATGCTGTTGATCATAGCGTAGCAGGCAGCACCGGCGGTGTAAGCCGAAGCCGAGAAGCTCGACAGCCAAGAAGCACAGGTAGCATAACGATCCTGAGCCTGGTCATCGGTGAGGATGATACCCCAGATCCAGTTGTGATCGTTAGCGTCAACGAAGGTAGGCGTAGAAACCTCTTCAATGCTGGCGGGGGTGTAACCCTCAGCAGCCTTGGCAGCGTCAGCAGCAGCCTCAGCCCACTTACCCATATAAAGGTTAGCACGGGCGCGGAGACCGTAGGCCACATTGATGTTGATGCGAGACTTGTCTGAACGATTGGCGTCAAGCACCTCAATGGCTGCATTCAGGTCGCTCATGATCAGGTCATAAACCTCCTGTACAGAAGCACGAGGGTTGTTAGCGGGATCGGGTGTCTCAGGTGTCACGATGGGCACGCAGGGATCGTTCTGGTGACCCTGGTAGTTGAACTGGAAGTAAGGCACCAGGCTCAGGTAGTCGAATGCACGCATAGCACGGGCCTGAGCCACCTTGTTCTTACTGCCGGCATCCTCGAGCTCACTCAGTGAACTGATCATGTCGTTAGCAATCTTAATCTGATTGTAACAAACAGCGTAGCGGATATAGGGGTTGGCATAGTTCGGGGTACGCGATGTGTACTCACCACATACAGAGAACCAGTTGTAACCACTGTTAGGATAGAGGTAGTCAGCACCTTCAGTGTCCTGAGAGAGGGCAGCCATGATGAAACCGAAATCGTCGGCACGTGTACGGCTGGTAAACACGCCGTAAGGCTCACCCATAATATTGAACATACCAGCGAAGGTAGCATCCACACGTGACTCAACGGCACCGTAGGTCTCAGTCAACTGCTCGGCAGTGATCATGCTACCTGCGGGCTCCTGCTTGTTCACGTCGTCGCAGGCAGTCAGTGTCAGCACACTGGCTACTGCGAGAATTGATATCTTATTGAACTTCATATGTCTCTTAAATCTTAATTATTCTTAACTAATTAGAATGTCACCGTCAGACCGGCAGTGATGGTACGCATAGCAGAGTAACCATTCGTGTTCAGACCGGAACCGCTGGTGTAACCACCGATACCGAGAGAATAGCGAGGATCAAGCCCCTTACGCTTTGACCATACAAACAGATTCTCACCAGCCACATAGATACGGAGCGAAGTCAGCGTCAGCGGAGCAATGAGCTTCTTGGGGAAGGTGTAGCCCAGCGTAGCGTTGTTCAGGCTCAGGTAATTAGAGCTGATCTGGAAACGGTCAACAGCCGACTGTCCGACCTGAGTGTCACCATCGAGGCGAGGCACGTCAGTGTTGGGGTTCTCAGGAGTCCAAGCCTTCAGGGCATCCTTGTGCCAAACCTGACCAGCAGATGACTGAGTGTGCATCAGAGCCTGGTAAGAACCATCGTAAATCTTACCACCCAACTGGAATTGGAACTGAGCGCTCAGGTCGAAGCCATAAGCATACAGCGTAGTACCGAAACCACCATAGAGTTTGGGCAGAACGCTACCGCAGTTGTACTTGTCAGCCTGTGAGAAGTTGGCAGTAGTCAGGTCGCGACCTGTCTCATTACCATTCTCGTCGAGTTCCTTGTAGTAGTACAGAGCCTCACCGGTCTCCTTATCAACACCAGCATAGCGGAACATATAAGCATCGTAGAGCGAACCACCCTCGGTGATGATCGAAGTAGAGTACTTGATACCGTTCTCACGTACAGACTCGTCGAGTTCATCAACCACATTCTTGTAGTGCGTCAGGTTCAGGTTGGCGGTCCAGGTGATGTCGTTGGTGCGGATGATCGTACCAGTTACGTTGAACTCAACACCCCTGTTGGTGACCTTACCCACGTTGGTAGGATACTCACCAGTCGGGTTACCTGCTGACAGAGGCACAGGCTTGTAGTACAGCAGATCAGAGGTCTTACGGTTGAAGTACTCCAAGGTACCGGTCAGACGACCCTTGAACAGTGAGAAGTCAACACCGATGTTGTAAGCCTTCGACTTTTCCCAAGTCAGGTTCTCGTTACCCTTATACTTCAGGATCAGCGAGTAGCCGTTGGCGTATGTAGCAGTGTACTGGTCGGCGTATGGTGTGAACCAACCCTCAGAAGAAGAGGTTGAAGCTCTACCAGCATCAGTACCGATGGCGTCGTTACCCTGCTCACCATAGCTGGCCTTCAGTTTCAGCATATCGATCCACTTCACGTTCTTCAGGAAGCTCTCCTTGGCAATCTCCCAAGCGAGACCTACGCTGAAGAAGTTACCCCAACGGTGGTCGGGAGCGAAACGGCTCGAAGCATCACGACGATAAGAAGCGCTCACGAAGTACTTCTCCAGATAGTCGTACTGCACACGGCTCAGGATACCCTCAGTCATATAAGTCTGAGTGAAAGAGTCCATCTGCTTGTTGTCAGTACCGACAGCGTTACCAAGTTCACCAACATACGGGTTGAAGAGGTGGTCGTTCTGACCCCACAGCAGCTGATAGGTGTGCTTGTACTGCTCATAACCCACGAGCACATCCAGATGATGGGTGTTCTCAGCGAAGTCGGTGCGGTACTCAGCCAGATACTGGTTGGTTACATTGAAGAAGCGAGTCTGCTGAACGTAAGCCATACCGTCAGTAGCAGCAGAGCTACCGAATGTAGAGTACAGGTCGTTCTCACGGGCGTTACGGGCAGAAACGGCGAGGTTAGCGCTCAGTGTCAGACCCTCGATCGGAGTGAGGACAGCAGAGAACTTACCATCGAAGTTGTCCATATAAGTCTTGGTGCGGTTCACCTCGTTGTCGCGAACGGCGTTACCAACGAAGTTAGCACGGCGGAAGTTAGTCTGGTTAGCATCGTAAACGGTACGGCCAGCCTCAGTCATGATATTACCCTGAGCATCGCGCACATACAGCGGATAGATCGGGGCGATCATGTTACAGATATAGAAGATGTTGCCTGATGAACCCCAAGAGGTAGAGTAAGAAGGCTGGTTGGCATCGCGATGCGAGAAAGCCATGTTAGTACCAATCTTCAACCACTTCTTCACCTGGTAATCGACATTCAGACGAGCGGTATAACGCTGCATATCAGAGTTGTTCACCACACCACCATCCTTCAGGTAGCCGGCGCTGGCGTAGTAGTTCAGCTTGTCGGTCACACCGCTGAAGCTAACGTTGTATTCCTGACGGAATGAGTTGTGGAAAGCCTCATCATACCAGTCATCAGGCGTGTAGTAGTACTCACCGTCGCTGTAACCCAACTTGGCATTGGGGTTCAGGCGCAGGTTGGTACCGATCAGGTTCTGACCCTCAGGAACGGTGAAGATCTGATAACCCGTACCGCCGTTGTTGGCGTCGTAGATGTTCTTGTTAGCGAAGGCATAAGCCTCGTCAGCAGTCTTACCATTGTAGATCTGCGAGTTGTAGAGCTGCTTGAACAGGGTCTCGTAGTACTGACCGGGATCGTCGATCACGTCGTACTGCGGAATCAGACGGCTGTTAGAACCCCACTTAGCGTCGAACTTAATCTCAGCCTCCTGATTACGGCCCTTCTTGGTGGTGATCAGCACAACACCGTTGGCACCTCGGGCACCGTAGATGGCACTGGCCGAAGCATCCTTCAGCACCGTCATCGACTCTACGTCGTTCGGGTTAATGGAGTTCAGAGCGCCGTCGAAAGGCATACCGTCGAGCACGATCAGCGGGTTGTTACCAGCCGACATAGAACCGATACCACGCACGCGGATGGTGGGGCTGCTGCTGGCAGGGTCACCGCTGGTGTTGATGATCTGCACACCAGGAGCGGCACCAGCCAGAGCGTTGGCCACGTTAGAAGAAACGTGAGCCTCGATGGCCTTAGCGTCCACCTGAGCGGCAGAACCGGTGAAGGCAGACTTCTTCTGAGTACCATAAGCCACAACGATCACCTCGTCGAGGGCGGCAGCGTCGCTCTTCAGGAACACACGCATACCATTCTTGGCCTTCAAGGTCTGGCTGATGTAACCCAGATACGAGATCGTAATCGAGTTCTTGCCCTCGGGCAAGGTCAGCGAGAAGCGACCATTTACATCTGTCAACATACCGGTGCTAGTACCGTCCACCTTAACAGCGGCGCCGATGATGGGCTGACCGTCGTCCTGTGAGAGCACTGTACCGGCAACTTTGGTTTGTGCAAGTGCTGATCCTACGCAAAGGAACAGACATGCAAAAAACATCGTTAGTCTTTTTTTCATAAATCTCTCTCTTTTGTTGTTAATTAATATATAATATATAATAATGTGTAAAGTCGCTATATTAGGGCTTATGGGGTGCAAAAATAACGAATAAATATGGAAAAAACAAAAAAAATTATATAAAAATCACATTTACCCCCCTATTTTTTAACGATCTCATAGCTTTATTGCCAACCCGACGTATCAAATGAAACATTTTTGGGGCGAAAAGTAATAAAATCAAACAAGGGGGTGACATTAACACTAAAACAGAAAAAAGCCCTGCCGGAGTGGCAGAGCTTTTTTAGTTTGTTTTTTATTTCACCTTGGTTTACTTTACTTGGATGACCAGATACTTGCTGGTTGACCAGAATGCCTGCGGGTCAGTGATGCGGAGCACGTACTGTTTGTTGGCATCACGCTGCAGTGTGTATGAATTGGCGGGATGGCTGGTCAGGATATCGGCCGACTTGCTGTAGAGTTTAATCTCCTTGTCGATGCGGATATCAATCTTTGTGAAGTACTCCTTGTTGAAATTGGAACGCAGCACCTCACCGTCATCAAGGATCTTCTGCTCCTTGAGTTCTTTCTTCGTGCCGAAGACAAACCATGCGGTATGCAAGGCCTTATCCTGCGTAGAGATAGTCTCACTCTTCTGGGTATTCTCTTCCTTCAGCGAACTGACGTTCGTATTCAGGTTAGCCACTTCCTCATCGAGTTCAGCAATGTGGATATCCTTTTTGTCGAGTTCCTCGCGAAGTGCCTGGATCTGCTTGTCCTTAGTCTCCATCTGCTGGGTCAGGTTGTCGATAATCTTCTTCAACTGATCACCCTTCACTGTGCCCTCACGTACCTGCTGCTTCAACTTGTTGATGAGTTCCTTGTTCTGCTTCATGGCAGACTGGATGAACTGCATGTTCTCCGTAATGCGCTGACGGGTGTTCGTACCCTCGCCCTGTTTGGCGAGCGTCACGCGGTTCTGGGCCTCGGTGATCTCGCGGAAGCCTTCCTCGATATCACTCAAGGTGGTCATCATGTCGTTGATTTCATTGTCCTTCTGGGCAATAATCTGTTCAAGAGAGTCACGCTGCTGTGTGGCGGCCAGTTCGGCTTTCTTCACAGCATCATTGTTACAACTTGCAACTGCCATTGCGCAGGCAGCAAAGAAAAATAGTTTTTTCATAATTCAATGTTTTTTTAATTATTCATTTTTATCTCTTCACTTTTCACTTCTTTCCCCCTCCCGGCCAGGATAATGACAATCTCACCCTTTGGCTCTTTCTCCTTGAAATGGACGATCACCTCACCGAGCGAACCACGGACGCTCTCCTCGTGGACCTTCGAGATCTCTCTGCAGACACTCACCTGACGATCGCCGCCGTAGGCCTCAGCAAATTGCTCCAACGTCTTCACAAGCCGATAGGGTGACTCGTAAAAGATCATCGTACGCTCCTCGTCCTTCAGTGACTCTAATTTCGTCTGGCGCCCCTTCTTCTGCGGTAGAAAGCCCTCAAAGGCGAAACGGTCACAAGGCAAGCCACTCGACACCAATGCTGGCACGAAGGCCGTTGCCCCTGGCAAACACTGCACCTCTACCCCAGCCCTCACGGCCTCGCGCACCAGAAAGAAGCCAGGATCGCTAATGCCCGGTGTACCCGCATCACTGATCAGCGCCACATTTTCACCTGCCAACAGACGGCTGACGATGCCAGCCGACGTGCCATGTTCGTTGAATTTATGGTGCGACATTAGGGAGTTCTTGATCTCGAAATGCTTCAGTAGGATGCCCGATGTCCGGGTATCTTCCGCCAGTATGAGATCCACTTCCTTCAGGATACGGACGGCACGGAAGGTCATATCTTCCATATTGCCTACTGGGGTTGGAACAATATACAATATGCCCATTTCGGCGACAAATTTAACGTAAATAATCAGAATACACAAAAAAAGCGGTAAAATCTTTGCAATTTTTAAAAGGATTTGGTAATTTTGCCGCCAAATAACGGAAAATATGACAAGAGAAACCATTACCTTTGACCGATTAGTCAGATGGATTGGCATCGGACTGCTTGTACTCGGCATCCTCCTGCTTGTGAATTATCTCAGTAGTGTTCTGCTGCCTTTCTTCATCGCTTGGTTCTTCGCCTATCTGCTCTACCCGATCGTAAAATTCGTGGAGCGGCATATGCACCTGCCCAGGGCACTGAGCATCATCCTGACACTCATTGTGGTGATCGCCGTAATCAGCGGCATTGTGTATCTCATAGTCCCACCAATGATCGAACAATTCGAGAAACTGGGACAGTTGGCCACCGACTATATCCAGAAGACGGCCCACATCAAGAGCATCCCCACCGCCATCACCCAGTGGTGGCTTGAGAATCAGGAGGAGATTGGCAACTTCTTCCGCAGCGACACCTTCACCGACGGTATCAAGACCGTGATGCCAGGTATCTTCACTTTCGTGGGGCAGACCTACAGCGTCATTGTGAGCATCATTGCCTCATTTATTACCTTATTATATATGTTCTTCATCCTGCTCGACTATGAGTATCTAACGGACAACTGGATCAAGATATTCCCCAAAAAGGTGCGTCCGTTCTGGGAAGAACTGATGGGTGACGTGGAGCGCGAATTGAACAACTACGTGCGTGGTCAGGGACTGGTGGCACTGATCATGGGTGTGCTCTTCTGCATCGGTTTTACCATCATCGACTTCCCCATGGCCATTGGCCTCGGCATCATGATCGGCATCATGGACCTTGTGCCCTACCTGCACACCTTCGCCCTGATTCCCACCGTGCTGCTCGCCCTGCTGAAGTCGGCTGATACAGGTCAGAATTTCTGGATCATCCTCGCCATGGCGCTTGCTGTGTTCATCATCGTGCAACTGATCTGTGACATGATCGTCACGCCCAAAGTGATGGGTAAAGCCATGGGACTGAACCCAGCCATCCTATTGCTGAGCCTCTCCGTATGGGGAGCCCTGTTAGGGTTTATCGGACTGATCATCGCCCTGCCTGCTACCACATTGTTGATCGCCTACTACCAGCGATACGTGACGAAAGAGGGCGAAAATAAGCCACCTAAGGAAAAATCCTCCGAATAAATTTGGCAGATTCAAAAATAATGCCTACCTTTGCACGCGATTTCAAAAAAATCGCATGCGATGATAGGCTACACCTCGGCAAAAAACAAGCTTTCTGCACTCGATTTGCACTATCATTGCACCCATAAGGTCGATCCGTTAGCTCAGTCGGTAGAGCACAACACTTTTAATGTTGGGGTCTTGGGTTCGAGCCCCAAACGGATCACCAAAAAACAATCCGCAAGAGGCTGAATATCAGTTGCTTGCGGATTTTTCTCATTGAATCATTAGTGCATATATGCTGACAACTATTCGAAGAAATCTGGTTCCTATAATGGTGCTTATCGCCACTCTCCTCATAGGATGCATCACCGACGAGGTGGGCGGAGTATATCTGATCACCAAGGAAGCAGACACCCTGCACGCTGTGGCTGACCAGAAAACAGATATCATGTTCAATGCTGGTGGGGAGTGGACGGCCAAGGCATTGGACAATTGGTTGGTGGTGTCACCTGAGACGGGAAATGAAGGTCGGAACATCATCACAGTGCGCTCCACGAAGCAAAACTGCACGAAGCAATTACGCAAGGCTCAGGTAATCATCACCTCCGACGGAAAAAGCAAGACAATAGAGGTTGTGCAACGGGATGATTATGCCTTCTTTGATACTAATGAATATGTGTTGAATGCGGATGGTGGAGAGATTAATATGCCCTTCACCACAAATGTGGAGAAGGGAAAGTTATATATTGCCTACTACAAGTTAAACTGGTGCTTTATAGCGGATGCCGAAGATAAAACACGTACTGAGGAATGGAGCGGGAGTGTCAAACATATCACCGTAATGCCCAACGAAACCACTGAGGCACGTTCCACCAAATTCACCCTGGGCATCTATGACGAAAAGAAGAACTTCATGGCCCTGGATTCCACATGGATCAGGCAAGAAGGGATATCAACGCCTTGACTTGAAGAAATCCACCATCAACTGACGACATTCTTCCTCAAGTACGCCACCGATGGCTACAGCCTTGGGATGCATCGCCCTTGGGGCATACTCATGATAGCCGCGCTTCTCATCGGCAGCACCATAGACAATACGGGGAATCTGTGCCCAGCCAATGGCACCTGCACACATTGTGCAGGGTTCCACGGTGACATAGAGTGTGCAGTCCGTCAAATATTTACCTCCTAACGTATTGGCTGCAGCCGTAATAGCCTGCATCTCCGCATGGGCGGTCACATCGCAAAGGGTCTCCGTCAGGTTATGGGCTCGGGAGATTACACGATCCTTACATACCACAACGGAACCGATGGGAATCTCACCAGCCTTATAGGCTATTCGAGCCTCATCGAGAGCCATCTGCATATAGCGTTCGTCTTTTTTTTGTTGTTCTTGCTCAATCATGTTGCAAAATTACAAAAAGTTTTGTAACTTTGCAAACGGATTATGGATTTTAAGATTATTCATATCGACGAAACAGACTCCACGAACCACTGGCTGAGGAGCTCAGAGGGGACGGTTCTGGGTGAGTCCTTGAGCGAGGACTCACCCAGAACCGTCCCCTCTGAGCTCTGCGTCGTGGCGGAGTATCAGACGGCGGGAAGGGGGTGCGGTACAAACTCGTGGGAGAGTGAGCGCGGCAAAAACCTGACGTTCTCCATATTGATACACCCTACGGAAATTCCCGCCAGCAGACAGTACTTGATCTCTGAGGTAGTTTCCGTGGCACTCTGTGAGACACTGGAGCCATATCTAAGGCCATTGGAGTCCAAAGAACCTCTGCGGATCAAATGGCCGAATGACATCTACTACGGTGACAAAAAACTCTGTGGGATATTAATAGAAAACCGTCTGCAGGGGAGCACCATCGTGAATAGCATTATCGGTATTGGCATCAATGTAAATCAGGAGGTGTTCCTGAGCGATGCCCCCAATCCCGTATCGCTCCGTCAGATCTTAGGGCACGAGATCAATCGTGAGACCTTGCTCAACGATTACCTCCAGCGGCTGGAAACAGGACTGGCATCAGCCTTTACGAATGAGGAGACCTCAACAGCATACCGAAGCCTCCTTTATCGCAAGAATGGTTTCTATGAATATGAGGACGCCAAGGGACGGTTCCAGGCAAAGGTACTGAATGTGCTCAACGACGGTCGTCTGGTGTTGCTCGACACGGAGGGAACGGCACGCATCTACGCCTTTAAGGAAGTTTCTTATATTATAAATAAAAGGTATATGGCAAGATTTAAAAGGATTCTTTTGAAGCTCTCGGGCGAGAGTCTGATGGGCAAGCAGGGCTACGGCATCGACCCTGAGCGTCTGAGCGACTATGCGAAGCAGATCAAGGAAGTCAGTGAGATGGGTGTCCAGATTGGCATCGTCATCGGTGGTGGCAACATCTTCCGCGGCCTCTCTGGTTCCCAAAAAGGTTTCGACCGTGTAAAAGGCGACCAGATGGGCATGTGCGCCACAGTCATCAACTCCCTGGCACTGAGCAGTGCGCTGGGGGCAGTGGGTGTAAAGAACAAGGTGTTGACAGCCATCCGTATGGAACCCATCGGCGAGTTCTACACCAAGTGGAAGGCCATCGAGGCAATGGAGGCCGGCTATGTCTGCATATTCTCGGCTGGCACGGGCTCTCCCTACTTCACCACAGATACAGGTTCGTCATTAAGAGGTATCGAGATCGAGGCCGACGTCATGCTGAAGGGCACCCGTGTGGATGGTGTCTATACGGCTGACCCAGAGAAGGATCCTACGGCTACGAAATTCGATGAGATCACCTATAAGGAGGTGCTGGCACGTGGTCTGAAAGTGATGGACCTGACTGCTATCTGCATGTGCCAGGACAATAACCTGCCTATCTATGTGTTCAATATGGATATCGTGGGTAATCTGAAGAAGGTGATGGACGGTGAGCCAATTGGCACACTCGTACACAACTAAACCACTCTATCAATTGCCGACTTCTTCGAACTCGACGTATTCACCGTCGGAATGGTCGAAGATCTTACGTTTGTCTTCGGCATCACGGTCATCAATGATGGTCACACCACTGCTCGCAGTCTGACTGCGGGCAGTCTTTTCTTCTACCTTCGCCTGAGAACGCTCCTGAACACGTTCCTGAGCATAATCCTGTTTATCGCTCTTGGCTTTGGTCCTCGGCTTGGCCTTAGAAGTTGAAGCACTCTTGAAGTAGTCGTCTCCAAACGGATTTTTCTCCTTCTGCTCTTTCAGTTTCTGATTACGGTAGTAACTGTCTTCCACTTCTTCCCTGAGCTTTCTAATCCCCTTATAGGTAAAATTAATCACGACCATAACGATAATGGCAATGATGATGAGTCCGAATACGATGGCGGCAATAATTGTCTTCATCTATGAAAAGGCTTTAAATTGTTTTCTTAGTCGTTGCTACGGAAAGGATAATGTACCATGCAATGATAGCTGCTAAACCCGTGATGCCCAACAGAAGGAGCAATGGGATACAGGAGAGGATAAAGAGATATTTGATCTCGTTGCCCTTCCATCCCCAATGTTTGAACTTCAGCGCAAACATGGGGATCTCGGCCACGAGCAGATAACAACTGATAAAAACACCTGCAAGAATAACCAAAGACAGGTTGGGACCGACGAATGGTGCCGTCTTCATCCATTCGCCCGCACCGGCAATCAAAGAACCCCAGAACAGCGCGTTGGCAGGGGTTGGGAGTCCGATGAATCCCAAGGCTTGCCGCTCGTCGAGATTAAACTTCGCCAGTCGAAGGGCAGAGAATGCTGACATGATGAAAACGATAAACGGTAGCAGTTCGGTTTCGGGCCTGAGATATTCAAATACGATGGCTGAGGGGGCAAAACCAAAAGTGATGTCATCGGCCAAAGAGTCCAACTCCTTGCCTATGGGCGACGACACATGCAAAAGCCGGGCCACCATACCATCAAAGAAGTCGAATACGGCACCAATCACAATAAAGAGCAGTGCCACATCAAATTTTCCTTGAAAGGCGAAATAAGTAGCAATGCAACCCGATATCAGGTTGCAACAGGTAATCGTATTTGGTATATGCTTCTTCACTGTAAACAATAAAACTACTTCAACTTTGCAATAACAGTCTGATCGCCAGTGGTGGGCTGGTTCATGGTAACACAGGCCTTGGCGGTCAGCGGCAGAAATACATCCACGCGCGAACCTAACTTGATAAAGCCCATGTGCTCGTCGATATAACACTCCTCACCCTCCTTGGCGTAAGTGACAATACGACGTGCCAGTGCACCAGCGATCTGACGAACCAGCACATCCTGACCATCAGGCGTCGTAATCATGATGTCAGCATGCTCATTCTCCTCACTGGCCTTAGGCAGCCATGCCTTATGGTAGTTACCATTCTGGTGGTGTACAAACTTCACCTTGCCATCGACAGGGAACCAGTTAGCATGCACGTTCCACGGACTCATGAAGATAGAAATCATGAGACGCTTATCATGGAAGTACTCATTCTCCTCGGCTTCCTCCACAACGACGATCTTTCCATCTGCCGGGGCGACAACAAGTTTCTCCGTATCACCATTAAAATAGCGGATAGGACAACGGTAGAAATTAAGCGCTATTCCCCAAGCCGTACCAAAGACTATGACAAAAAGCCAGAAAGGTATTGTCGTGCTGAAAGAATACCAGAGCAGAATAGCAATGCCAACAATTGCCAATGCACTCAGAAGCAGTTCGTTGGTGCCCTCACGGTGAATCCTGATTTTCTTCAGTTTCTTGATTCTCTCTCCCATCAGATCGTATAATTGTTTCGTTATTCGTGTGCAAAGGTACATATTTTTCACGTAAGTTACAAACTTTTCACGTTTTTCTTTTGGTATTTCCAAGATTTAGGCGTATCTTTGGGGCTTAAAAACAGAAGAATCAACATAAAAAGATGGAAGATTTCGTACATCTGCACGTACATACATATTACTCTATTCTCGATGGGCAGTCGAGCATCAAGAAACTTGTGGATAAGGCCATTGCCGACGGCATGAAGGGCATGGCCATCACGGATCATGGTGACATGTTCGGCATTAAGGAATTTCATGACATCTGCATCGGCGTGAACAAACAGCGCAAGAAAGACGGACAGGAGCCTTTCAAACCGATCTTCGGTTGTGAGATGTATGTGGCCCGTCGCGGTGACATGTACCTGAAGGAAAGCAAGGAAGACCTTGGCGGCTACCACCTCATCGTACTCGCCAAGAATCTGAACGGCTACAAGAATCTGATCAAACTCGTCAGTAATTCCTGGGTCGATGGCTTCTATAACCGTCCGCGTACCGACCGTAAGGAACTAGAAAAATACCATGAGGATCTGATTGTCTGCTCTGCCTGTATTGCTGGAGAGGTACCTGCCAAGATCTTGAAGGGTGACATTGAAGGAGCCCGCGAGGCCATTGAATGGCACAAACGGGTGTTCGGCGACGACTATTATCTGGAACTCCAACGCCATGAGGTGACTGATCCCACCATCCGTGCCAACCGCGAGACCTTCCCCCTGCAGCAGCAGGCCAACAAGGTGTTGATAGAACTGGCCAAAGAATATGGCATCAAACTGGTCTGCACGAACGATGCCCATTTCGTCGATAAGGAGAATGCCGAGGCCCACGACCATCTGCTGTGCCTCTCCACGGGAAAGGATCTGGACGACCCCACACGCATGCTCTACTCCAAACAGGAGTGGTTCAAGACGCGTCAGGAGATGAACGATATCTTCAGCGACGTGCCTGAGGCCATGGCCAACACCATAGAGATATTAAATAAGGTGGAGACCTACAGTCTGGACAACGACCCTATCATGCCCTTCTTCCCTATCCCAGAGTCTTTTGGTACGGAGGAGGAATGGCGCCAGAAGTTCACGGAGCAGCAGCTCTACGACGAATTCACCAGCGACGAAAACGGCGAGAACCAATTATCGCCTGAAGAAGGTGAGAAGAAAATCAAGAAGTTAGGTGGCTACGACAAATTGTACCGCATCAAGTTCGAGGCTGACTATCTTGCAGAACTGGCCTATAAAGGTGCCAAGAAGCGCTATGGCGACCCCATTCCCGAGGATGTGGTGGAACGCGTGAAGTTCGAACTGCATATCATGAAGACGATGGGATTCCCAGGTTACTTCCTCATCGTACAGGACTTCATCAACTCCGCCCGCGACGAACTCGATGTGATGGTAGGTCCTGGGCGTGGTTCTGCTGCTGGTTCTGTGGTGGCCTATTGTTTAGGTATCACGAAGATCGACCCACTGAAATACGACCTGCTGTTTGAGCGTTTCCTGAACCCGGATCGTATCTCTTTGCCTGATATCGATACTGACTTCGATGATGACGGACGCGGAAAGGTGCTGAAATGGGTAGAAGACAAATACGGACACGAAAACTGCGCCCATATCATCACCTACGCAACGATGGCCACAAAGAACTCCATCAAAGATGTAGCACGTGTGGAAAAGGTTTCGATAGCAGATTCAAACCGCCTGTGTAAGGCCATCCCCGACCGTCTGCCCGACGGCATGAAGATGAACTTACCCAATGCCATCAAATGTACCCGTGAGTTGCAGGAGGCAGAGTCTTCCAATGATCCCGCCTTAGCTAACACTATCAAATACGCGAAGATGCTCGAGGGTACAGTGCGTGGCACAGGTATCCATGCCTGCGGTTTCATTATCTGTCGCGACCCGATTTCCGACCACGTGCCCGTCTCAACGGCCGATGACCCAGATTTCAAGGGCACCAAGACCAACTGTACCCAGTACGACGGCCATGTCATCGAATCAACGGGCCTCATCAAGATGGACTTCCTCGGACTGAAGACACTCTCTGAGTTGAAGGAGGCCTGTGCCAACATCAAGCGTACCCGTGGCATCGATGTGGATCTGGATAATATCCCCATCGATGATCCCAAGACCTACGAACTCTATCAGCAGGGCCGTACCGTCGGCACCTTCCAGTTTGAGTCAAACGGTATGCAGAAATACCTGCGCGAACTTCATCCGACGGTCTTTGAGGATCTTATCGCCATGAACGCTCTCTACCGTCCGGGCCCCATGGACTATATTCCCTCTTTCATTGCCCGAAAAAACAAACGCGAGGAGATCAAGTACGACATCCCCTGTATGGAGAAGTACCTGAAAGACACCTATGGCATCACCGTCTATCAGGAGCAGGTAATGTTGCTCTCCCGTCAGTTGGCCGACTTCACCCGTGGTGAGAGTGACGCCCTTCGTAAGGCAATGGGTAAGAAGAAGAAGGACATTGTCGATGCCATGAAGCCGAAGTTCATCGAGGGCGGCAAAAAGAATGGTCATGATCCTGCGATACTCGAGAAGATCTGGGCCGACTGGGAGAAATTCGCCTCCTATGCCTTCAACAAGTCGCACGCCGCCTGTTATTCGTGGGTGGCCTACCAGACGGCTTATCTGAAGGCCAACTACCCAGCGGAGTTCATGGCCGCTATTATGAGTCGCCGCCGTGACCAGATCACGGAGATCACGAAACTGATGGACGAGTGTAAGGCGATGGGCATCGCCACCCTGGGTCCTGATGTCAACGAGTCATACGAGAAGTTCGGTGTGAATCACCACGGTGAGATCCGTTTCGGACTCGGTGCCATCAAGGGCATGGGCGACTCCGCAGCATTAGCCATCATCGACGAGCGCGAGAAGAACGGTCCCTATAAGGATATCTACGATTTTGCCCAGCGCATCAATTTCGCCTCCGTCAACCGCAAGGCCTTTGAGAGTCTGGCGCTCAGTGGTGGTTTCGACAGTTTTGGTATCCGCCGTGAGGATTACTTCGCCACCAATGCCAAGGGCGAGATGTTTCTCGACACCCTTGTGCGCTACGGACAGCTCTTCCAGCAGGAGAAGGCACAGTCGCAGAACTCCCTGTTTGGCGGCTTCGACGAGATTGAAATCGCCACACCACCCGTCCCAAAGTCCGATGACCGCTGGAGCGATATCGAGCGTCTGAACAAAGAGCGTGAACTGGTGGGCATCTACCTCTCCGCCCATCCGCTGGACGAATACAAGATCATCCTCGACAACCTGTGTAACGCCAAGTGTGCCGATTTGGCAGACATGACAAAACTCAATGGACGCGAAGACATCGTGTTAGGCGGTATTGTGACTGGTGTCCGTCAGAAGTTTACGAAGAGCGGTGAACCCTGCGGATTCATCACCATCGAAGACTTCGAGGGCAGCGGCGAACTGGCCCTGTTCGGAAGGGACTGGGGACAGTGGAACGGCATGTTCACGGAGGGGGCTTCCGTTTATGTCACGGCCAGACTGCAGCCACGCTTCCAAAACAGCAACCAGATGGAACTGAAAGTTCAGAATGTGGAATATCTGCAGGCTGTCAAGGAGAAAGCCATCGATCGTATCACCATCTCTCTCGTGACGGATATGCTCGACGATCAGATTGTGGAAGACCTCAGTGAGATTATCAGTAGCCATCCTGGAAAGACAAAGTTGTTCTTCCAACTGCGCGACTCACAAGGCAGGAACCATGTCCTTCTCCGTAGCAAGAACGAGGGCGTGGATGTACGGCATACCCTGATTGACTACATCGAGAATCACGAGATGCTGGACTACCAGATCAATTAATGGCATACAATTTGCAAGAAAGAAAATAACATAGTATTCACCAAAAACAAGAAGACAATGGAATTAACGATCACAAAAGAGAATTATGAAAGTTTGAAGGCAGGTAACCAGCCTTTTGTCATTGATTTCTGGGCAACCTGGTGCGGTCCTTGCCGTCTGGTGGCTCCAATTATTTCCGACCTGGCTGAGGAATACGATGGCAAGGTCATCATTGGCAAGTGCGATGTTGAGGAGAATGAAGACCTGGCAGCAGAATTTGGTATCCGCAACATTCCTACCATCCTGTTCTTCAAGAACGGTGAGGTGGTTGACAAGTTGATTGGTGCACAGTCTAAGCCCAAACTGGAAGAGAAAATCAAAGCCCTGCTCTAAGATGGCAAACATTGACGAGGAAATCCGTCTGGACGAAGAGGAGAACAGACGGGAACTGGCCTATATCCGCACCCAACTGCCGACGGATATCAAGAAGTACTACAGCGAC
>Ga0310690_10000962_pt1 | contig 55286 bp, 54 predicted proteins | sample AusTroGonzalo_MG_2_FD_207661 | JGI IMG/M metagenome (GOLD analysis project Ga0310690, IMG submission 207661) | Bovine rumen microbial communities from tropical cattle in Woodstock, Queensland, Australia - Gonzalo_04 (v2) (version 2) | ecosystem: Host-associated > Mammals > Digestive system >... | reverse complement strand
CTGATTATGAATATTTTGAATTCGCTAATACAACATTAAACCTATTTGAAGCTTATCATCCGAACGATACGATTTTAATTGGTAAAACAAAAAATATCCTTGGAGAGCCAGCTCTTTATGCAAAAAATAAAAAAACTGGTGGCAAAATGATGGAACAAATTGTAGATAAGTCTCTTGGGCGGTATGGGGATATCCCGGCTTTTTACAGATTACTTATGAAATTATTAGACTATAATAACTGGGGGCATAATGATTTTTGGCAAACAGATGCAAACGGTCGTCCTCATGAAAGGCCGAAAAAGATATTAGGGTCTAAAAAACTATCTCCGCTACAGCATAGTGTTTTTATATAAACCCATGGATGCAATTCTTTGACAAAAAGTGCACAATAACAGACATTTTTGTGACTAAAATCGGACATTTCGGACTTTTTGACTCAACCTATTTCCGACCTTTTTTAATTGGTAAAAGCTGTATTGCTTCGGGCTTTCGCCCTCGCTGTAAAATAACTATCGCTTTGAGAAGAAAGTACAGAGATTTTGAGAATTGAAAATAAATAGCAAAAATTTTTATTGACGAGTTTTATAACAGTATGAATAATATAAGTTTTAAATCAAAATTTAATTTTGTTAGTAACTCAGAATTTAATCGATTTAATCGCTGGCGTAGTCATTATGTTAATACTTGGATGATGACAAAACAATCAGTTCAAATCGCAAATGATTTTTATACAGAAAGCATACGCACTTGTACTGCAGGGGGTTTTATAAACACAAAAATTCGCCAAGCTGTTGGTTTTCATTTCATAGATAATGTAAGATGGTTCAATGTATACACAAAAGATATTCTTAACCATATTTTCAAATTAATTAATCCGGATAAATGTTTTTTATTGGGTGGAAAAAATCTTGCAAATAGTAGTTTTTCAATGGAGCAATTTGAGTACATAAAAAATTTTACTAAAAATAAAGTTGAAAAATTAACTATATTTGAGGAACATTTGTTTCCTGATTCGGAAACAAATTTGCATTACTCTTTAAATGATGATGTATTGAATATTAACACCTCATACTGGAAAGGTGATGAAGAACATACACTTCTGACTCCGGAAGAACTTAAACTCTGTTTCAAAAATATTGTTATTTCGCCAGATGACGAATTATTTTTTCATAATTGAGCGGTAGCTTGATTGGGCATACCTGCCCAACAATAACTTTAAAAGTAACATTTCGGAATGGCTGTTGTTTTAACACAATAGCTATTTGGGCGACTGGGGTAAATCAATGCTAAATAAAATGAGTAGAAAAAGTCACTTTTGGAGTAGTTTGAGTCAACTCACTTCCAACCTTTTGACAACGGCAAAGACTGGATTCTTCGGCACTTCGTGCCTCAGAATGACGAAAAAACTTCCGAGCAAAACGGACAAAAAAATATACTCGCAATGACATAAAACACTTCCGACCAAATGTCCTGAAAAAAGTAAATAGGACGGGTTTTAACCCGTCAAAAATAAAATTAAAATATGTGTCGGGCTAAAGCCCGACCTATTTTTAGAAAATAATTTTTCAAATTACTTTTGTGTGATTTAGTTATGTAGGGTAGACTTCAGTCTACCGATATGTTTTGGTTGACTAAAGTCAACCCTACTTATGAGTGCAAATATTGGGACAAAAAGTGCAAATAAGCGGACATTTTTGTTACCAAAATCGGACTTTCTGGACTTTTCAGTCACGCAACTTCCGACCTCATAAAATCGCTAAAGCTTACTAAACTCGGTACTTATGCCGATTAAAAATATTTACCCCTTCCGACCAAAAGTCCTGTTAAAAGGTAATCACACTAATAAAAAAGACAGTAACAAAAGTCACTGTCTGTTTTATGGGGCGGGTGGTGGGATTCGAACCCACGCATAACGGAACCACAATCCGTGGTCTTAACCACTTGACGACACCCGCCATATTCGGCAAGTCCTAGTATACCAAATCAAGCTTCAAAATCAATATCTTATTCTTATTTTTGCACTCTTTATTAATTATTTGTTCGGTTCATCGGAATCAATTTCTGATTCTTCTTTTCTAGACTCTATTTTATCAATAATATCGCCTGCTTTTATAACCCCCAGTAAAACGAGTAATGCCCCTACCGAAAATAAATGAGGCTTCCAGGATTTTTTTGTTTTATTCTGATCTGTACTGCTCACAATTTCAGTCTTTGGTTCTATTTTTCCAAAACGATCCTGCAATTGAGCAGGCTGTGCAGATGCGACTTTTACAAAAGTCATTGCTGCCAATGTGACTGGCAGAACATATTTTGGTATAATTCTTTTTACTTGCATAGTTCACCTTCAAATTAATTATATGTACACTATAAAACACGTAAAAATTTTTTTTGCTACCATATAAACAAAAAAGTGAGCTTAACGCTCACTTTTTTAGTATTTCATATATTATTTAGTTAATTCTTTGAAACATGTAGCCGATGCCTCTTGCTGTAAGTATTAATTCAGGATTTGTCGGATCAGCTTCCAGTTTTGAACGTAATCTGGAAATATGAACATCAACAACCCTTGTATCAATTCTGTGATCAGCCGGATAAGACCAAACATGTTGTAAAATCTCATTTCTCGAATATGCCTGACCTGAATTGTTAACCAAAAGTTCCAACAAGCTGAACTCCATGCCGGTTAAACGAATTCTTTCATTTTTTCTGAATACCTGACGTCTTGCAGTATCAATCTTTATTGCACCGGTTGTAATAACGTTTTTGGAGCCTTTTCCACCGGCAGAAGGTGCTGCTGCTGAATCTGTCGGGATTATAACGTCTTTTGAAATTGTCCTTCTTAAAACAGCTTTAACACGAGCTTCAAGTTCTTTCGGGCTGAAAGGCTTAATCACGTAATCATCCGCTCCAAGCTCAAGACCTGTGATTCTTTCCGAAACATCGCCCAATGCCGTCAATATAATAATCGGAACATCAGAAGTTCTTCGGATTTCTCTGGTTACGCCATATCCGTCCATTTTCGGCATCATGACATCCAGAACGACTAAATCTGGGTTCGTTTTATTAAATACTTCAACCGCTTCTTCACCGTCTTCGGCTACAACAACATCGTAACCTACCATTTTTAAACGTGTTTCGAGGATTCTTCTGATACTAGCTTCGTCATCAGCTACCAGAATCTTCTGTTTAGTATCGGTTTCGTTCATTTCTTCCTGTAATTCTTCATTTTCAGCCATACTATCACCCTTATATTTGTTTACAAAAATTTTTAATTCTTAATATTAATACATATATCTTAATAGAATTTAACTAAATTTGCAATAGGAAATTATTAAATATTTGTACAAAATTTTATGCCTCATTTATTTTATTTAATAAATTTTCCTAAAATAACCCTTTCAATTCCGGCCAGGTCTTTTATTATCTCTATTTCAGCAAAATCTCTCATCAAAAAACTTTTTACAGTTTCTGCCTGATTAATTCCGAGTTCAAAGATAATATAACCGCCATTAGTCAAATATTTTGGAGCTTGCTCAATGATTTTTTTATAAAATTCATATCCGTTGTCATCGGCATAAAGCGCCAAAGAAGGTTCTTGATGCACTTCCGGTGATAATTCAGTATTTTTAGGAATATACGGCGGATTCGATACGATTAAATTAAATTTCTCATCTTCTCTTATTCCGTCAAACAAATCGGATTTCCTAAATACAGCTTTATTATTTATACCTAATCCGGTCACGTTGTCCAAAGCTATTCTGAGCGCATCATTTGATATATCAACTCCCAGCACTGTTGCGGAGGTGTTTTTTGCGATTGTGCAGGCTATACATCCCGAACCTGTTCCAATATCCAATACCGATTTTAAGTTATATTTGTTTATAAGTTCGATGGATTTTCGTACAAGAATTTCCGTTTCATCACGCGGTATAAGCACATCAGGTGTAACTTTAAAATATTCTCCCATAAAATACGCTTGACCGATAATATATTGTATCGGAGTACGTGACTTGATTCGTATATTTACTTTTTCTTCAATCAACGACAATTGTTCGCCGGAAAGCGCATGCCCATGCAATTTATCAAGCTCCGTATAATCACAAAAATGCCCTAAAAGCATTTTTATCTCATATTTTGCTTCATTCGGTTCAATTCCCGAATTAATCAGCATTTCCGTTAATTGTTGAATATTCATTTAAAATCCAGTCTATTTCATTTCTCATATCTAGTTTTGAGAGTGTAGTTGTATCTTTTTCTTCCAGGTTGTACCGTTCACAAAGTTTTTTATAATAATATAATTGTTTCTTTGTGGGCAACTCTTTTGACATTTTTACTTCCTGTAAAAACTTCCTTTTCTTTTTCTCAAACTCTTTTTGTGCCATAATAATCGGCTTTTGAGACTCTTTGTATTTATAATATCTCAGACATTCGGCTATATAAGCTTCTGTATCCCTGACAAAATCATCATTATCAATATAGTCCGCCAGAAAAGGAAATCTTGATGTACCAAGCTCAAGGTAGTATTTTTCATCATCCAAAAACTTTTCCAGTATTTTTTCCGCATTAAGCTCTGTATTTTGCTTAACCAACGCTCTTAGGTTATTACAAATTGCATTTTTTTGAGTTTTATCAAACTCCGGATAAATACGTTTTTTTACCTGATACATAATCTAATAATAGCATAATTTTAAATTAAGTATTACAAGGGCGGTGCATCGCCTTTAAGGCGATGCACCATAACATTATCTATCCGGTTAGTTTTGCTGTCCGGGAAAATTTTGCGGGGTTCCGGTATCCATGCACACACCAAACTGGCAACTCGAATTATATCCGTAGTCCTGATTATTTACACCAAAACTTTGCAAATTCTTTTCCGGTAGTATTTCTTGTTCATTTTTAGCAGACTCGGGTGTATCTTTAAATTTAATTGCGGAATTCGGGCTAAACAATTTAGGACTTAACGTTTGCGGGGTATTCTGAAACAGGGTTTGCGATTCAGCTATACACGCATTTGTATTTCCGTCAATCGGGCATGCCGCTAGCACAGGATATGAAGTTAAAAGAACGATTATATAAATTAATTTCTTCATTGTTGCCTCCCTTTTACCTTTTATCCGGTTTATTTAATTATAGTTTTTATTTATTGAATTACATTAATCAATCGGGCTTGCCTAAAAGTTTAACCAAACTCAACGCAAAAATTATCCCGTTCTGTTTTACAAAACGGGATAAAAATAATTCATATATGATTGAATTAATCGGCATTCATACAGCAATTTTTATATTTTTTACCGCTTCCGCAAGGGCAGGGCTCATTTCTGCCAACTTTTCGTGTTGAAGTAACAGTATGTTCTGTTTTTGGTGCTGCTATCACGTCAAACACATTGGAAAATGCATTTGAACAATATAAAACCGTAGCAGATGAGTATACAGAATTATTTAAATAATCCGATTTGTATTTTTCAATCAATTCATCATAGCTGTATTCCGTTTCTAAAAGTTCATTAATTACCTTCATAAAATTACTGTATTCTGAAGAAATTCTATCCAAAATATTTTTAGGAATCGAACTGTTTGTAAGGAAATATTCAACACAGCCTTTTGCGTTTTCAACAGAATCTTTATCTTCAAATATTTTACAGAAGGTTTCGTAAAATGGAATCGCATATAATCCGCATTCTTTGTCAAAAATTACGGCAACATCATAATTTTCCACATGTGCCGAGAATCCGCCCATTGAGTTTTCCAAAAAATTACTGTAAGTATTATCCAATTCCTTGATATGGAAGAATTTATATTCTGTTAAATTGGATTCTTTACCCGCAAGGTCTATATTTTCACCTTCATTAAAAGCACCGATAATTTCGTCGGCATATTTATTTGTTGTTAAAATAATATCTTTGCCGAAAGCTTTAATAAATTTATCATACATTTCAGATATAACGGTTTTGATTTCATTTTCTTTTTCGGGATTGTCAAAATATAAAGTTCTCGGATTTTGTATAAGTTTCATAACAGCATATCTCATAGCGTCTGCCTTTTGCGAATGTGAAAGAATGCTGGAAATTTCTATTACATAGTATTCATCACAAAATTCAAAAATACGGGCAACAATATACTGGCCGGCATAAATACCTCTGAAACTCGTCATTTTGGTAAGTGAAAGAACCGTATATGTTTTTTCATTAACCATATTGTAAAGTTCAAAACCGTTTTTCAGAATCTTTTTAATCTCAAAAACAGACGAAATTGAGTTTAATAAAGAGTCCAGGATTTTTTCATTTTCACTTCCTGCTTCCTTTAACATAGCAATAATTGATTTTCCGTCAATTCTGCGTTCAAAAACATATGGAAGGAATATTTTTTCCATCTGATTAAGTGAAATATTACTATTTGCACCTATTGTTGATAAATATTCATCAAAATCGGATTTTACCGTTTCATTTATCTGCGTAAATTCAAATACTTCTTTTAAAGCACTGTTAATTTCATTGATTTTTTCTATTACAATCATAGTTATCTCCTCTGTCTGTATAACTAGGATACACTATTTGTAACATTTACGCAATCATACAACAGGGATATTATTTTTTGAAATTTGGCGGAGGTGGCATAACATGTTTCCTGTCATATTCATGTCTGCCTTCTTGGCGCATTTCTTTTAATGTTTTTTTCTGGTCGGTTGTTAATATATCTTCAAAACTTTTCATGTTTTCAATTCTTATATCATGAGCCTGTTTATGAAGTGTTCTCAATTCAAGGTTAATAGCGTTTAGTTTTTCCGTTTGCGCCTGATCTTCGGTATTGGAATTTTTTATCATTCTTGCTTCATTTTCTTTAGCACGAATTTTATCCATAACCGGTTTCATTTTTTCTCTGCCTTCAAGTCTCAATTCTTTTGACTTTTGTTTTTGTTCTTCTGTAAGATTTAACCGTTTTTCAAAAGCCTCTCTGCGAGCCTGTTCCTGCTCGCTCATTTTTGGAGCCATCGGAGGTCTGTTCATTCCGTCCTCCGGTATTTTTGCTTGAACAAGTGATGTTGAAAGATACAGCATCAATAATATAACTAATGTTTTCTTCATATTTACCTCAATTCTGTAATTGTTATAATAAGTCGCTGAGCTTATTATAAAGTTCTTTTTTAGCATTAAATATTCTGGATTTTACCGTTCCCACAGGACACTTTAATTTCTTTGCGACGTCTTCATAAGTATAACCCTGCATTTCACAAAGAATAATAACTTCTCTCATTTTCGGTTTAAGAGAATCTATTGCGGAAATTATTTTTTTTCTGCGCTCGAGCGAAATAGCAGAATCTTCCGGTGTCATCTTAGAATCTTTAACCGAATCAAGAGTATATTCGTCATTTGTAGAATTTTGAGAATTCCTGAACCAGGCAGATTTCAGATAATCTTTTGCCGCATTTGAAGCAATTGTATTAACCCAGCTTTTAAAACTGCCTTTTTCTTGGTATTTATCTTGATTTTTCCATACTTTTACATAGACCTCCTGTTCCAGGTCTTCATTTTCTTGTTTTGTAATAAGTCTTATTATACTTTTCACGTTTTGTTTATTTTGTTTAACAAGCTCGTTAAAATCCATTAATCCACCATTAATAATCCATAAGAATCCACCGGGAATCCTAAATCCTCTGCAGTAAGAGTTTCACCGTATGCCAATGATTCCGATAAATCTTCATTTGTATAAATAACACCGAAGGTCGCCGAAAAAAGCATTAAAAAGAGAAGTGCTGCAACAGCTCTCATTCTGCGCAATTTACTGCGCTTTTTAAGATAATGAGGCTTAACCTCTTTTATCAAATCCGACACCTTTTGCATTTTTTCATGTTCTTCCCTGCAATCGGCACATTGACTTAAGTGTTCTTCAAGACTTTTTTCATCCGAAAAAATAAACAGACCTTCGTATTTTGAACATTTATTATCCATTTTGTTTACCTCTTTATAACAGTATAACGAATAAACATTAAAAATGTTCATAAATTAAAAAAATTAATATTAATCTTTACGGGGTTGTTTAATTTTAATATTTATCTGATAATAGTTATGTGCCTGACCGTACAGGGGAGGGGGGGGTAAATGAGTAAAATTAAAGGTCCTGCCCTAACCTAAGCGGAAAGATACCGATACTTTAAAATGTCGTGTCTTTTTTTAGGCACGACATTTTTTGTGCGGGTAAATATATTTGCCATATTAAACAGGTTACAAATTAATAAGTGAAAGGAAAAACAGTGGATACAAGGGTTGCAATAATAAGTATAATTGTCGAAGACGATGCTGTAATATGCGATATTCAGAATCTCTTGACAGGATATGCACAATACATAATCGGCCGATTCGGAATTCCTTATAAACAAAAAAATATAAGGATAATAAGCGTAGTTCTTGATGCTCCTGCGGATACAATAAATGCTCTGACAGGTAAAATCGGACGTTTGGAGCATGTAAATGCAAAAACAGTTTATTCTAATGTGTAGTTAAAGGAATTAAGAGGAAATATTATGTACGATAAGAAATCAATGAAAGCGGAAGAATTTATAAATCATGAAGAGGTTTTAAGAACTCTTGAATACGCTGAAAAAAATAAAAATAACTTAGAATTGATAGACAAAATTTTAGACAAAGCACGCCCCATACGTGACGGGAAACAAGTTCATTGCAGAGGATTGAGTCATGAAGAAGCCTCAATACTCCTTGCATGCGATGACAAAACCGTACTTGAAAAAATATACAAACTTGCAGAAGACATTAAAGAGGCCTTTTATGGTGACAGAATTGTTATTTTTGCACCACTTTACCTTTCTAACTATTGCGTCAACGGCTGTATCTATTGTCCATATCATCATCAGAACAAACATATTCCGCGCAAAAAACTTACTCAAGACGAAGTTAAAGCCGAGGTTATAGCACTTCAGGATATGGGACATAAAAGACTTGCCATAGAATCCGGAGAAGACCCTGTTAACAACCCTATTGAATATATTTTGGAATGTATTAAAACAATTTATTCAATCAAACATAAAAATGGCGCAATACGTCGTGTAAATGTTAATATTGCCGCAACAACAGTTGAAAATTACCGTAAATTAAAAGAGGCAGGAATCGGTACTTATATTTTGTTTCAGGAAACTTATCACAAGGAAAGTTACGAAAAACTTCACCCGACAGGCCCTAAACATAACTATGCATATCATACAGAAGCCATGGACAGAGCTATGGAAGGCGGAATTGATGATGTCGGACTGGGTGTACTTTTTGGATTAGAAAGATATAAATATGAATTTACTGCACTATTAATGCACGCTGAACATTTAGAAGCTGTTCATGGTGTAGGTCCTCATACGATTTCCGTTCCGAGAGTTAAGAAAGCTGACGATATCGACCCGACAGCTTTTGATAACGGCATTGATGATGAAACTTTCGCAAAAATCGTTGCACTTACACGTATCGCCGTACCATATACCGGTATAATAATTTCAACTCGTGAAACAGAAAACGTCAGAGAAAAACTCCTTAAACTCGGTGTTTCTCAGGTTTCAGGAGCTTCAAGAACTTCGGTAGGCGGTTATACCGAAAAAGAACGCCCGACTGAAACCGAACAATTTGACGTTTCAGACCAAAGAACGCTCGATGAAGTTGTAAAATGGCTGATGGAGCAAGGTAAAATTCCTTCTTTTTGCACAGCTTGCTACAGAGAAGGAAGAACCGGCGACAGATTCATGTCACTTTGTAAAACAGGTCAGATTCAAAACTGCTGTCATCCTAATGCTTTAATTACTTTAAAAGAGTTTCTAATGGATTATGCAACGGAAGAAACTAAAAAAGTAGGGGAAGCATTAATTGAAAAAGAAATCAACAATGTTCCGAATGAAAAAGTGCGGGAAATATTGAAAAATAATCTTAAAGAAATCGAAAACGGTAACAGGGATTTTAGGTTCTAGGGGCAAATACAAGGGGTAAATAAAAGGGGTAAATAAAAGGGGTAATTGTAATGGTTTTAAATTCACAAACTTCCTCAGAAAGATTACATATAGCGTTTTTCGGGTGCCGAAATGCCGGCAAGTCGAGTTTGGTCAATGCCGTTACTAATCAGCAATTGTCTGTGGTTTCAGATATAAAAGGTACGACTACAGACCCGGTTAAAAAAGCAATGGAGCTTTTGCCCATCGGTCCTGTTGTAATTATTGACACTGCTGGACTCGATGACTCAGGTGAATTGGGAAATTTGCGTGTCGCAAAAACCAATGAGATAATCGGTAAGACGGATATTGCGGTTTTAGTAGTTGATTCAACCGTCGGGCAGAATGAATATGATAAAGAAATAATAAGCCTCTTTGAAGAAAGAAAACTGCCATATATTACTGTCTATAATAAATCGGATTTGGTTAAAGAGAAATCTGAAAATTTGTTATACACAAGTACTATAACTGACGAGGGGGTAAACGAGTTAAGAGAGCTCTTGGGCAAAATTGCAAACAAAAATAAGGTTGAAAAATATATTATTCGGGACAAATTGAAGGCAGGAGATGTTGTTATACTTGTTATTCCTATTGACGAATCTGCACCTAAGGGAAGAATAATTCTTCCTCAGCAAAATGTGCTCAGGGAATGCCTTGATGCACACGCAATACCAATTTGCTGTCAAGTTAGCGAGCTTTCAAATATTTTAAATACATTAACTCCGAATATGGTAATTACTGACTCTCAGGTATTTAATAAAATCAAAGACATAGTACCTGAAAATATACTACTGACTTCGTTTTCAATTCTAATGGCGAATTACAGAGGTAAATTAGACCAACTTTTAAAAGGGGCTAAAGCCCTCTCGAAACTGAATAGCGGTGATACTGTTTTGATTTCGGAAGCTTGCACGCATCATAGGCAGTGCAACGATATTGGTACAGTAAAATTCCCGAAATGGATTAATGATTTTACAGGTAAAAATATTAATTTTGAATTCACTCAAGGCGGAGAATTCCCGCAGGATTTAAGTAAATACAAGCTGGTTATCCATTGCGGAGGCTGTATGATAAACGAAGCAGAAATGACTACCAGACAAAACAGGGCGATTGAACAAAACATACCGATGGTGAATTACGGAATGGCAATTGCTTATATGAACGGAATTTTAGACAGGGCACTAAAAATATTTCAAAATGAATAAACAAGAAATCATAGACATACTTGCAGATGATACAAAAAACGCTTGGCTTTTTAAAGGGGCCGACAGAATCCGGCATGAAAATGTCGGTGATGAAGTTCACCTGAGAGGGTTGATTGAATTTTCAAACATTTGCAAACGGCAATGCAAATATTGCGGTTTGCGTTCGCCCAATAAAGAGGTTGAACGATACCGACTCTCAAAAGATGAAATTCTTCTTACGGCAAAAAATGCTGTCAATTTGGGCTATCGCACAATTGTTCTCCAATCGGGTGAGGATGATTATTACGATACAGACAAAATGTGCGAAATAATAAAAGAAATAAAAAACCTTGATGTTGCGCTGACATTAAGTGTCGGTGAGAAAACTTATGACGAATATCAGGCTTTTAAGAAAGCCGGAGCAGACAGGTACCTTTTAAGAATCGAGACTACTGACAAAGAGTTGTATACCCAAATGCACCCTAATGCGAGTATTGATAATCGTTTTAGATGTTTATATGACTTAAAAAATTTAGGTTACGAAACCGGAACAGGCTGTCTTGTAGGTCTTCCGAATCAAACTGTTGAATCACTTGCGGATGATATTCTGTTTTTTAAAGCGCTTGATGCTGATATGGTCGGAATAGGTCCTTTTATACCACATAAAGAAACTCCCTTAAAAGATGCAAAAATGGGAGATTTTGATCTTGCACTCAAAGTCATGGCTCTCACAAGGCTCAATCTTCCCAATATAAATATCCCCGCAACAACCGCTATGGAGACAATTAATCCAAACGGAAGACTTATTGCATTACAAAGCGGTGCAAATGTAGTTATGCCCAATGTTACAAATCAGGAATATCGCGCAAAATATGAAATTTATCCCGGTAAAATATGTTTAAATGATTCCGCAGGACAATGTCGAAAATGTATTGAAGGAAAAATAAAATCAATTGGAAGAAGTGTCTCAAAAGATTACGGATTTAGAAAACAATAATTGCATTTACATTTGGTTTGTTTTATACTGTGTACACTTAATCCAATCATTATAAATAGCAACAAGAAATACTGTTATATAGTGTGTATAGAAATAAAGGAGGTATAGAATGGTGTTAAATAGCGTTACAATCAATAATGCAAGATTAGGCATGACAACTAGAATCAAATCTAACTTTAGCGATGCAGTATCCCAAAAAATGAAAGAAATTATGCCGAGAGCTGTTGAAGAATTTTCAAACAGATCTGATAGAGCAGGACAATTTTTAAACTGGGTAAGCTTACCTGCTAAACAGTTGAAAAGAGTTGATACAATATATGATACTGTCAATAAATTAAAAAATCAGTCAAATGCTAACTTTTTAACAGTTTTGGGAATCGGCGGTTCAAAACACACCGTTGAGCACATGCTTGGAGTAAATGGTTTAAACGTTAACGGAGATAAAGTTAAATTCTATTCCGATATTGATTCAACAAGTTTTGACAGATATATGAGCCAAATTGGTAATGATATTACAAATTCAAACTTTCTTGTTGTTTCAAAATCAGGTTCTACCTTTGAAACAAAAGATGGAATGGTAAGAGCACTGGGAAGATTGAATCAAGCTTACTTGGATAAAGATTTATTCCAGCACGAAGCAGACAGAGAAGTTGCAAAGCATATGGTAGCTGTAACCGATCAAAACAGTTTAAAAAGTGAACTGAGAAAGTTTGCTGAATCTAAGCATTGGCTTGGAAATTTGTGTATACATGATGATGTCGGGGGAAGATTCTCAGCATTCGATGATCATGTATTATTTACGCTTGCTTATGCCGGCATGAAAAAAGAAGATATGATTAAAATGCTTACAAGTGCATATGATATTTCTGTTACTTCGTTAAATCCCGTAACAAAAGACAATCAACCTTTGCATCAAGCAGCGTTTTGGTCAGCATCAAGACTTGACGGTATTAAAAACAGTGTTCATCAATATTTGGGCGAAATGTTTAATTCTACTGAAAAATGGCATGCCCAAATGCAGAATGAATCAATAAAAGATACTTCAAAGCAAATTGCAAAAATTACTGATGCAATGCATCATTCATCAGAAGCTTGGTATAAGCTTGGAAACAAATTTGCATTTGCACTGACTGCTCCAATAGATAATGGCGAATCAAGAGAAAATGTCGAAGGTTATATTGGTGCAATTGAACAAACCAACTCAGAATACGGACCTTCCATGGTTGAACTTCTTGAGACTAAAGGATTAGGCTTAACACCTGAATCTGCTGGTGCAATGACTCAATCAAGGGCGTTTTCTACGGTATTCCAGGAAATTATTGAAAAGATGGCACTAGGAGAACCTCTTCCAAAAGTTCTTGATGCTGTTCTTCAACCGAATGTTGAAGCTTATAAGAGCCACTTGAAACCTTCGGCAGGAAACAAACCTCCTGTTGAAGCAGGCAGAATTTCACTTAATGCATAATGCTTAAAATATACTAAAAAGCCATCTTTAATCGTAAGATGGCTTTTTTATTATACAAGTATTTGATTATCCTCGTGAGAGAGAAATACTGGTGATACCGGTATTTCTGGCACTATCCATGACTTTTACAATTGTACCGTGCTCAGAATCATCATCAGCTTGAATCAAAAGCCCGTCAGTATAATCTTTTGAATGCTCGCTAAAGAAGTTTTCCAGGTTTTCGGGTTCAATCAAATCTCCGTTCCAAAGAATTTTGTTATCCTGAGTAACAACAACATTCATTATTTTAGGATCTTTTAAAACCTGCTCCTGATTAACAACTTCGGGAACAGCAAGATTTAATCCCTGTTGATCGAGCATAGGCGCTATTACCATCATAATTATTAAAAGCACAAGAAAAATATCCGTAAGCGGTGTTATATTAATCTCATTAAAACTGTCACGCATAATCGAATCCTTTTATCCCTTTTACCTCTTTACCAATTATCGTATCCGTTGTCTTGCGGAAGCGCAGTAGAAGCACCCTCTAAAACGCCATTCTGCTGTTGGCTTTTTGTATAAGCTTCCTCAAGTTTCTTTTGGTCTTTCTTATTAAGAGGCTCACCTGCAACTATAAGTTTTTTATAATGTGCATCTTGAGCCGCATCCATAATTTCCATTATTATTGAGCTTTTTACTTTTTCATCAGCTTTAACAACAAGCTCCGGATTTTCGCTGTCACCTTTAACTGTTTCTAATTCGGAAACTAATGCGGCAGGTGTTATCTTTTTGGTATCAACGTAAATTGTTCCGTCTTTTGTTACTGACACAGTAACCTTGCCTTGCTCTATCGAATTCCCGCTGTTAATTTCCGGTATGGTTATAGTATTATCAATTGACTGAAATGTAGGTGCTACAACCATCATAATAATCAACAGCACCAGAAATATATCAGTTAATGGTGTTATATTTATTTCTGAAAATAAGGCTTTCTTTCCGGACTTAATTGCCATTTCAATTCCCCTATAAATTCTACAGAGCTACACTGGACTGCGACTGAAGTTTTGTATCTTCTTCAGAATCAACAAAACTCAAGAACAATAACTTGATTAATTGGAAATCATCTTCAAATCTCTTAACTACAGATTGGAAAGAGTTGTAGCAGACAACTGCAACAATTGCAACACCCAAACCTGCAGCCGTAGCAATAAGAGCTGAACCGATACCGAAAGCAACTGCAGCAGATTGGTTTCCTTGTGAAGCTAAATCTTGGAATGTATAAAGTATTCTAACAACAGTACCAAACAAACCTAAGAATGGAGCCACACCACCGATTGTTCCTAATATTGTTAATCTGTGTTCAAGTTTTCTCGTTGCAAGAGCAGCTGCTATATCAAAAGAACGTGAAAATCCTTTTTTCTGTTCTGACAAAATTCTTACAGCTTCTTCAGTAACTTCGCCGATTATGCCACCGCATTGAACTGCGATATTCTGAGCACCCATAAGGTTGCTTTTTGTAAGTTCTTTCTGCAATCTCGGTATAAACTCAATTACATTTCTTTTATTAGCTTTATAAAAAGCCCATCTGTCAATTGCTACCATAACTGTCAAAATTGAACAGATTAATATCGGTAACAATACCCACCAATCCTGTTTCGCTGTTTCAATTAATAATTCCATAATTTTACCCCTTTATGTTAATCTATTTTCATTATTATCTAGTATCTTGATGCTCCAAAAACTCTGTAATCAAAAGTAAATTGGATATCAATACTTTGTCCTTTAAAATCAGCCGGCAATGGCCTGAATGGAGCCGTCAACTCTACCGCCTTTAATGCTGCCTGATCCGCTGACGGTAAACCTGAAGATTTATTAACTCTGCATGTAAGCAGACGGCCATCTTTAGCTATTTTAAACAGAAGTACAACTGTTTTACTTTCATTACCTTTAGGCGGATCCCAATTAAGCTTAATCCGTCTTTGTAATTCTCTCATATAAGGACCAAAATCCGGTTCTCTGAGTGCATCTATGCCGGGGGCACCACCGCCTCCACCAGGATTGCCTGCATTACCGGAGCCTCCGCCGGAAGAACCTCTTGCCAGCTGTCCGGAGCCACTGCCTGCCGATGGTGACAATGACGGTCTTGGTGCATAAGAACCGGAACCGCTGCCCGGAGCTGTCGCTCCTCCTGATTTTGAACCTCCGGTTGTCGATGATGTTCCTCCGATAGGACCTGTAGCCAATGTTTTACCAATAGGCGCATTAGGAACAGGCACCGTAAACGGAGTTGTAGGCTTAGCAACCGGAGTTGGCGCCGATGTCGGCATAGAACTCGGCCTTGCCGTAGGCGGAGCCGGTTTAGCCGGTGACGGCTTGTTTACGTTTGACGGCTGCTGTACAGGTTTCTGAGTTTGCGCCTGTGCCTTTGGCTGCGTTTGTTGAGTTTTCTTTATATTTTGAGCAGCCTGTTGCTGCTGTTTTTTTATTATCTTATTAGCGTTGCTTGCTGCGGCTGACGGTTTCTGCTGTTTCTTAGGAGCCGGTGAAGGCATTGAAACCTTACGTTTCGGATCATTTATTCCGCCGCTTCTTGAATTTATATCAGCTCTGTTCTTTGTATTAGGATTCCTAGGCGTTCCCGGTTTATCTACCAATACGAACTCAATATCTTTTTTCAGTGATGGCTTGACTTTGTTAAACTTGAACAAATTTATACCTGCCAGTGCCAATATAATGGAAATAAGCCATATCAGCAATACTGCAGCCGGATGGAGTGCAGTTGAAATCATAAAAGATTTTTTTATCGGTATAACCTCAGGTTTGCTCGTAACAATAGACGGCAAAACATAAGGATTTTCATCCTGTTCCTCATCCTCATATAAAAAACTGTTTCTGTTTAATAATGACACTTTTTAATTTTACTCTCCACCTTGAAATTTTAGCCTGATTCGGGGTAAACCCATACATACTATAAATCTTTTTTTATAATTTTAAATTATCCTATAGCGCATATACCTTTACTAATTTTCAAATTGATAAGACGGAACACTGACAGTCATAGGTTGAGTCAGCATTAAATCTATTGATGCACCAGCAGGAATCTCAACATCATTGCCTTTATCCCAAACAGATTTAGCCAATCCGCCACCTGCACCTACAGCAGTTCCAAGCGCAGCACCTCTACCGATGCTTCCACCGGCTAATGCACCAAATACAACTCCTGATACCGCACCGGCTGCTGAGCCTATTGCTAAATCTTTTGCATAATCTTTAGTTACGTCCATTTTTGTTCCGCCAACAAGGACTCCAGTTGAATCATCAGTTCTTATTACAGCACTGATAGGAATCTGTGTGCCGTACGGAGTAGTAACCATGTTAAATCTGACACATAGTTTACCGTTCATGCTTCCGTGTTTTGCTTTAGATGCTTCTACAACAGTACCGGAAACATAGCTTCCCGCTGGGGCAACAAGTTTTCCGTCATAGTAAAAATCACTATTCAATGAAAGTGAAACGGCTTGTCCTACAGTCATAGTTGCACTTGAAAGCGGCATTGTAACATTAGCTTTTATCGCAGTACCAGCCGGAACCATGACAACATTTCCCTGCAAAACATTGTTTTGCGGATATTGAGGCTGGTTCGCAGTATTATAGTTGTAATTGTTGTTGTAAACAGGCTGTTCCTGTTGGTATGAAAAATTACTTCCTGCAAATGCTGTATTAGCAACGCTCACAGTTAATATACACAGTGCAATTAATCTCGTTATCTTCATATCTGCGTTCATTTTAACACTCTCCCCTAATAATATTTTATACTCTACTAATATTTTGTCAATTTATTACGGTATGTGTCATAACAATAGGTGAAGTTAACATAATTTTTAGATTTGCGCCGGAAGAAATTGTCACATGCTCGCCCATTTTTCGCTGACCGCCGGGGACTTCTTGCAAAACGCCAAAGGCTCTAAACATTGTCCATCTTTGATAATGAGGTACTTTACGATAGGTTTCAGGCTCGGTTAATTCTCCGCCGATTTTATTTCCGTCTGCAGTATTTATATACGCTTTAATGGGAATTTCAAATCCGTCGGGCAAGTACATTTTATTTACAAAAACGACCATTGCCGCATTTGTTCCTCTTACGGGTTCATTTTTTTTCTCAATATATCCGGTAAGCTTTGTCCCTTGAGGGATAACGTTCTTGTTAAAAAGATAGATATCGTTTGTTGTCACAAAATGGAGAGTTTCACCTTCATCCGTATATGCAGTAGAAAATTCCTGAAGTGACATTATCGGAATAAAATATCCTGCCGGAATTGTATATTCATCATAATCTCTCAAAACCGGCTCAGACGCCATACATGAACACACTGCAACCGTAAAAAATATTGTTAAAAATCTTTTAAGCATAAATATAATTATAATGTTTATTGACAAAAAGTAAAGTTATATACATTACTTATAAATTACAAATCCACTAAATAAAGGTTTGATTTTTAAAAAAATATTATTAAACTGAAAGTGTAAAATTGTAATATTACAACCACAAGGAGATATATTATGAGCAAAAGGTTAGACGGAACATCAATGTTTACGGGTATTAATGCCGGATTTACAAATTCATTCGCGCAGCTTTCGGGACAGTATTCCGACGGCTTAACTCTTGAAAATCTTACAAATGCGCTTACAAATACAAATATTACAAACACACAATATGGCGCTACGTTTGCATCGTATATGACCAATAACTTCAATTCAATTGACACTGACAAAGACGGTGTTATTTCGGCTTCTGAAGTACAGGATTTAATGAGCAGAATGGCAACTCAAGGACTCACCCGCGAACAAATTATGGCCCTTGCTGGTTCGTCAGGTTTGACTTCGCTTCAAGAAACCGTCTTGTCGCACTTTGATGACATTGATAAAAATCATGACGGCAAAGTTACCAATCAGGAAATTCAAGCTTACGGAGTTGAATCAGATTTAGAGAAACAAAAAATAGCAGACAGAAATCGCATCATTAACAACATGTCAATGTTTTATGACACTAACCCAAACTATGAGGGAAGTCTTTTAGACTACAGATATTTAGACGAAACGTAAGCTTTATCTGCTTTTTCCGCTTAAAACACGTGCAAGATATTGGAAAAATATTACAATATCCCAAATAAGGGTTCTGTTTTTTACATAATACAAATCATATTTTAAACGTTCTTCCGGTATAGGGTCATTCACATTAACCTGCTGCCATCCAGTCCAACCGGGACGAACCCAGTTTCTGCATTCCCAGAACGGAATATTTTCTCGGTTTTCTTCATAAACTTCTTCTCTGACGGGTCTTGGACCTACTATGCTCATTTCACCTTTAAGAATATTAAGCATTTGAGGAATGTCATCCACATGGAATTTCCTTATCCATTTGCAGAATGGCATAATTCTTTTATCGTTTTTATCTATTTCTACCAAGTCATCATCAAAGCCTTCATCAACTTTATCCTGATACATTGTTCTGAATTTAATCATTTTAAACGGTCTGCCGAATTTACCGATACGGGTTTGCATATAAAATATAGGCCCAAAATCGCTTATTTTTATACCGAGCATGGCAATAAGTGTAATCGGAAAAGTCAGTATTAATATTGCTAATGCTGCAAATTTGTCTAAAATTCTTTTTAAATGTGAATAAATTACATGTTTAGGTCTTACATAACCATAAAACAGCCAGTTTACCGACATTTTTGAAACAAAAAGTTTTCTTGTTATATGTGCATAAAAAGTCGGCATTCTCCATACTTTGACTCCCAGCGGAATACCTTTTGCCAAATCAGTTAGAATATTTGAATCCATTCTAGATTTTACGGCAATTATTACCATGTCAACATTATTGTCTTTTATTACGGCTTCGGAATCATAAGTTAAACCCAAAATAGGAATTGATGAGTCTTCTTCTTCAATAGTATTCATATTGTCGTCCAAAAATCCGACAACCTTCATACCAAGTTCCGGTCTTGACTGAATTTCTTCCGCAATAAATTTCCCATCCTGACCTGCTCCGACAATCAATATGTTTTTAACAGGTTTAAAAAATCTTTTATAAATAGTATAAATTGTCCTAGTAACCAAGCTTACTGTATAAATCAAAGCTATATCATATAAAACCAGTACAGCAGCAAAGCCTTTTAAAATCGGAATTATAATTATTCCGGATAAGAAGCAGGCTAAAAACACAGCTTCGAACAAACGATAAATGTCTTTAAAACCATATTTTCTGGATTGATAAAATCCTTTAACATTTAGCATTATAAGCATAACTGCCACAAATATAAACATTATTAACAATAGGCTTTTTACCGACGGCGAAATTACAGCAAAACTTATGTAAGCAATAAATGCTGTTACAAATGCGTCAATAAAAGCAAATATATAAGCTGATTTTGATAACATATTTACAAAACTCCTCCTCTAACATTAATTATTATACCATATAAGCCTGAATTTATCAGCTATACAATAGCGATATTTGTTCAAACATAGTCTATAATAGCTTTTATTTATCATATCAAGTAGAAAAATGCCAATATATTTAACTTAACAATAATTTACAATAGGGCAATTTTTTGCTTTGAAAAACGTTAATATAAATATGTGTAGTAGTAAAGGGAAAAACCATGGTTCAAAATGTGGGTAATAAATCAAATAGTGCGAGTCCGTATGGCTCAATTGATAGGGTTGGCACAACGCAAGATGGCAGAGTAATTTATCGTGTTGTCGATCCTAATGGCAAGATTGCCGGAGGTTTGAGCGTTGCAGCAAAAGATTCTGATACATTTGAACGCTCTTATAATCAGATTATGGAAGCAACTCCCAAGCTTGAAAAATATATGCAAACACATACCAAGGACGATATTAAAAAAGCCCAAAAAAGAGGCCGTTGGATTAGCGCAATCGGAGCTTTTACCGGAGGTATATTCCCTGCAACATTAATTAAAAATCAAAAACAGTGGGTGAAAATAGTGAGTACCATCGGCGGAACAATCGCAGGTTTATTTGTCGGTCTGCAAATAGCAAAAAAAGCCACTGTTCCTCCCGGAGCTGAAGAAATGACAAAAGCATCCCAAGCAATCTCCAAACTTGATATTAAACCAATTAAAGGATAGTTAACAAAAAAGAAGGCGATTTTTAAATCGCCTTCTTTCAATTATATATTTATACTACAGTTTTTCAGGATTTCTTAGAGGAATTAATCTGTCTAAATCAGAATTCAAACTAAAGTAAAATCTTGCTGTATTTTTACCATAATCGTCAATAAGCGGGAAGCCAACACCGAATTGAGCTGCAAGCCAATCGGTAATATTAAAGTAACCGCCAAAGCCGACACTGTGCAAGAATCTTGCAGGATAGTCGATTGAATGATGTGAATCAATCCAACCAAAGTCATAGAATGCTGCGAGTCTGAATCTGTCATCAAACCAAGGCCATATTTTATCCATAAAAGGTATCGGTGTTCTGTATTCGACTGTACCTGAGAAACCATAATCACCGATTACTTCAGCAGGTTGAAAACCTCTTAATGTGTACGGACCGCCTAACTGCATTTGTTCAGCAGCAAACAATTCGTTCGGGCTGTATTGACCGCTTAATCTTACTATACCCATACTTCTTGTAAATAATCTCTGAACACGTGTAGCACTAGCAGTAAATTTTACAAAAGTCTTATCGTATGTAGAACCTTGTACTTTGTCAGACCCGCCCATACCAAAGTCAAATCCGAAACTTCCTATCCAACGACCATAATTATCGTCTGTCATGCCGTATAATCCTGAACGCCATACATTTAAACTATAGTCTGACATTTTGTGATAAGGATTATACATAGTAGTATTTGCCCTTACGTAATCGTAACCCGTATATAAGAATAAATCAGATTTTGCGGTTTGAATCAGAGGATGCGTTATCTTTGTAAAATAGCTTTGAGCATTACCTTTTACATTTTGATCCTTCCAAGGTCCTCTCAATCTTACGTGTGAATCAGAGAAGTCAAATGACAATCTTGTTCCATATGAAGACACAGGAAGTGAGTAACCAGCCATCCAACCTGTAGAACCCTCAGCTAAAACGGTTCCGCCATATATTTTATCTCCTAACCCGGTAAGGTTGTGCATCCCGACAAGGAATGAAACTCTGTGTTCACCAATATCAGATCTTCCATAGTCATCATAGGCGAACCCAAGCTGAACCGGAAATCTGTCACGTACATTCAGAGTAATTTCGGTGTTTTCATCACCGCCCTGTTGACGTTCAACTTCTGTTTGAACTTGAACGTAAGACTCACGGTTTATTTCCTTCATTGCTCTTTGAAGGTTTTTCGCATTGAATACATCGCCTTCACGAAGACCGGCTTTACCCATAATGATATGTTTCAAATACCATTCACGAGTCCATTTTTCGCCTTCAATATTCATTGCGCCGACTTTGCTTTCCATAATTCTTATTGTTGCAACACCGTCAACAATTCTTTGAGGAGGTACGGTTGCATAAGAAGTCAGATATCCTTTTGAATGGTACAGATTTGTAACTTTTGAACACAATTCCAACAATTCATCAAAAAATACGTCTTCGCCCAAAACCTCCAATGCTAAATGTTGAAGTTCATCTTCCGGTATCACGGTATTGCCTTCAAAATTTACTCTTTCAAGCAAGAAGTGAGGGTTATACAAAATACCTTCCCTCGCGATATCTTCTTCAACAGAAGCATCATAAATTCTTTCATCATCAGTTACATGGTCAAGAGTCTGTACATAACTCTTTTCTAACTTGTAATTGTTTATCTGCGATTGCTCCATCTTATTCATAGCACCTGCATCTACAAACGGAGCAGCTTTTGCCTGATTTAACGAACATAAACAAAGCGCAGCAATTAAGTAACAAATTTGTTTTTTCATAATATTCTAATTCCTAATAAATAATGGGTTATTACTCTATGTCACATTTGACATTATATTTTAAATAAATCCCGAAAACAAATTATATTGCCAAATTGTAACAATTTGTTAAGTAATATATAAATAATACATTACAACTCAAAATTTGTAAAGGATGATTTTATATTTTTGTCAGGTCCAACCCTTGATAAGATATATTTATCTGCTATCATGCAAGTGGTAAAGGGATAACAATGTTTATACAACCAATCGTCAACAGATTTAGTGTGTTAAATAGTTTATACATCCGGCCCACTGTAAAACAGAGGGAAAACAATGATTGTAATGTCATATCATTTCACGGTTCCACATCAGCAGGCCAGCCATTGAGAAGATTGAGAAATGTACCCTGCGCATTCTTTGATATTATTACTATTAACAGTTCTGATATAGAAAAAATTAAAAAAGAAATTTCGAAAAAAAATACCGTAAAACAATCCGTTCAATACCTAAGGAAATATAAACATAATATGCTGCCAACTGAGCTAGCTATTTTTGAACGTTTTGAAACTTCTGCAAAAGATAGTCCCAGAATGAAATTCCCGGATTTGCTTAAGAAATGGTATCCGGAAGCTTTAATCAAACTGAAATTGGAAGAATTTAATGTTCTGGATGATATTGACAGAATTGCATCTAAGCTCTCACCCGATACGAATTTTGCAGTAAGAAACGAGATAACCAACTGCAGAGTGCTGTTAAGAGATAACCAACCGGATAAACCTTTTAAACGTAAGACTGTCCTGAATGCACTTGACAGAATTAATCCGCAACCCGGAGAAGAAAACATTATGGCCGAGCTAATGGAAAGAGCAAACTACCTTCCGACATCTGCAACAAGTGAAAATGCTTTTATTGTAAAATATGCAAACCGTTCGCATAATGAAATTTCAGACAGGCTTATTATTTCGTCAGTTGCTACAATTGATCATCTCTTAGCAGCTTCTAAAGGCGGAGAAAACGACATTGGCAACTTTATTTTGACTTCTGCCGGTGCAAACAATCTTAAACAAGATATGCCATTGAAAAAATTTATTAAAAGATTTCCGCAAGTCATAGAAAACTGCCAAAAATATATTGATTTTATTATAGATATTATAAACAGAGGCGGTTTAAAAGGGAATCAGAGCTATCCTTATAAAATCAAAACAACCCTTGCTCGAGAATCCAATAACAAAATAAAACTCGATTTATCAAATTTTATATACAGCAAAGCAGAAGCAAAAGAGCTTGAAAAAGCACAAAAAAAATAATCAATCTTCTCTTAAACTTCAAACTTATTGCCCCCTCTTGATTAAAAGTAAAAAAAACACTATGATAACTATGTTATGGATGACAGTTATAAAATATCGTTTGACGAAATAAGAGAAGATCTTCAAAAAGAGCACTATCAGGATGATGACATTGCCGAACTTGAACAAGCATTTGAGTTTGCTAAACAGCATCATGATGGTCAATTTAGAATTTCAGAAGAACCATATATAATTCATCCAATGGAAGTTGTAAAAATACTTGTAGGATTACGTGCCGATAAACACACAATTATAGCTGGTTTTTTGCACGATATACTCGAAGATACAAACACAACTCCTGATGAAATTAAGGAAAAATTTGGAGATGATGTTCTTAATTTGGTTCAGGGAGTTACAAAACTTGGGAAATTACAGTTTAAATCTACAGAAGAACGTCAGGCTGAGAACTTCAGAAAAATGTTTATTGCCATGGCAAGTGATGTGCGTATAATTTTGCTAAAATTAGCGGACAGACTTCACAATATGCGGACTCTTAATTATATGTCAATACAGAAACAGCAAAAAATTGCGCAGGAAACTATTGATATATTTGCTCCGCTAGCGAATAGATTAGGTGTCGGTAAAATTAAGGCTGAACTGGAAGATTTGTCGTTAAAGTACCTGCACCCTGATAAATATTACGAAATTGCACAACTTGTTTCGCAAAAAAAAGCTGAACGTGAATTGGCGGTAAATGAACTCATTGATACTATTTCAAAAGATGTAAAAAAAAGCGGCATAAATGCAACCATAACTGGCAGAGCAAAGCATTATTACAGTATTTACAAGAAGATGGAGCGGCTAAATGTTCAGTTCCACGACTTGTATGATATTACGGCTGTGCGCGTAATAGTCGATTCGGAAAAGGAATGCTATGAAGTTTTGGGATTGATTCACTCAAGATTTAAGCCAATTCCAGGTAGGTTCAAAGATTATATAGCGATGCCCAAAGGAAATATGTATCAGTCACTCCACACTTCAGTAATCGGGCCAAGGCAAAAACCGTTGGAAGTACAGATACGGACCTGGCACATGCACGAAATTGCAGAGTATGGTGTTGCTGCACACTGGAGATATAAAGAAAAAGGCTCGAAAAAAGCAGACTCTGCGAGTGATATTAAGTTCTCCTGGATGAGAAAACTTGTTGAATACAACAAAGATACACAGAATGCAGAAGATTATGTAAATTCTGTAAAATTAGATATATTTTCAGATCAGGTTTTCGCATTTACTCCGGGCGGAGATGTAATTGATTTACCTCAAGGCGCCACTCCGGTAGATTTTGCCTATCGTATCCACTCAGATGTTGGACACAAAACTGTTGGCGCATTGGTAAACGGAAGAATTACGCCTTTGGATACGAAGCTTAAAAATGGCGATATTGTTGAAATTATGACTTCTAAAGTAGCGGCGCCAAGACTGGATTGGCTGAATTTTGTTGTAACAAAACAGGCCGCATCTAAAATTAAACAGTGGTATAAAAAGAATAAACGTGAAGATCATATTGAAATCGGGCGTGCAAATCTTGAACATGAACTTACAAAGGCAGTTTTTGACGAATATGTAAAAGCCGGAGAATTTGAAAAAGTTGCGAAACAAATGAACTATGTGACTGCGGAAGATATGTTTGCAGCACTCGGTTACGGGGAAACGACGTTAAATAAAATTATTAACAGATTATCAAAACCTCAAAAACAAGAACAAGAAGAAAAAGTATTCCAGCATCGTTCAAAAAAGACATCCGAGAAAGATATTATAGGTTTGGAAGGTCTTTTGTATTCATTTGCAAGATGCTGTTCTCCAATCCCGGGCGAACCAATTGTAGGTGTTGTCACTCGCTCGAAGGGTGTAAGTGTTCACCGACTTGATTGTAAAACTCTCAATGATATTTCGCCGGAAAGGTTGCTGGATATTCATTGGGCAGGAAATAATATTAATAAAACTTATACAACTACAATAAGAGTGGAAACTGCAGAGAAAATGGGACTTTTGAAAGATATTATAGGAGTTGTTTCTGACAACAACACTAATATTGTTTCCGCTAATGTTAAATCAAAAGGCAAGGTCGGTATTATTGAACTGGGAATAGAACTTGATAATATAGATACACTCAGACGTGTAATGACGGCTATTCAAGCTATGCCGGATGTATTTAGCGTAAAGAGAATCCAAACATCGTATACGACGTCCAATTCTCAAAACTTCTCAAAGAAAAACAATAAAAAATCAAGATAAACAATAAATTTTATTCATTATTTTGCTGTTTATAAAATTTAATTGCTTTTGTTAAACCGCTTCTTATATTCCCAAGTCTATCCAAGTCGGCGTCTTTATGTCTGGAATAAATTTTATATTCTTCCGAGTTAGACGCTGATTCCAGCAAGCCTTTGTAATATAATCTGGTTATTTTTTCTATGTTATTATAGTTTTCCGTTAAATCTTTTTCATCTCTTTCGCTTATAGTGATTGACTTGCCGCCTTTTATACCAACTCTGTCAAAACTCATAGCATTACCGTATAATTTTTGTGTAATTTCGTAGCTAAATATATCTGTTATATTCTTAATGTATTGTTTCAACAATTCAATAGTTTCATCTTTATTCTTACTATTTAATATATTCAATTTTTTAAACTGTCTCGTATAAGAATATATATTTTCAGATTCATCATGCTTTGCTTTCGCATATTCCGGACCGGATAAAATAATCAATTCCCGCAAAGCCATCGGGTGAGAATTCCCGTCACTTTTAATAAATCGAATTTGAATATCTTCATAACCGGATTCTTGAGGTTCTCCCAATGAATATTTATATTTTTGCGGAATAGATTCAATGTTCTCGACATATTTTCTGTTAAGTCTTATGTCAATATCCGGGCATAACATATATCCGTGCTCAATATCCTTTTGTGAAGGGGTATAACCCTTCATCAGTGCATAGTCTAATGATTTTTCCACATAAGCAATTTCATATCCGTGTTTTTCAAATTCAGGCAATATATGATTAAACAAAATTTCCATATTATATATGTTTTTATTGTATAGAGTTGCTCTGATTCTGTCAGGTATAATGAGAGTTCCTGAGCGCAATACCTTGTCAGCTACGGTTTTACCCGATTTTATGGCATTTGGTTCGCAATATGCCCTGTCAAAAGATACCCCTAAAGGTTCCAACATTGTTGCAATCACACCCACGTCTGTAAGATAGTTAGCCGCAGGCACTTTAAGTTTTTTATTGTGCTTATTTGCGCTGTATTCCACAAAATCGATAAAAGGTACTCTGCAATTGCTTAATATATTATTTTCCGGCACAATGTTATTTGCACTAATTTTTATGCCGAACGAAATTTCGTTTGACTTTTTTCTGTGCTGAACAGAACTGTTATTAAAAATTTTCGGATAACTTACCGGTAAAATATTCATACATAACCTTTTTAGATAAACTGCAAATATATAAATAATTGGAATAACTTAAATTAATACAAACTATATAACTAAGACACCGTAATTTCTTCTTTTGATTCTTCGTTAATCTGAGATTCAACCCTGTTTTCAAAGCCGGTTAATTCGCAGATTTGCCGAGCCCATTCTTTGACAATTTCCTCATCGGGAAGTTCGTAAGAAATAGGTTTTCCTATTTTCATTGTTATATGTTTTTCAAAAAGCTTGCGGGCATAGCCATCGAACCCGCATACTGCGACTGGCACTATATCAGCCTTGTGTTTTTTTGCGAGCACAGTAAAACCTTTGTTTATATTTTCAATTACCGGCTCGTTAACTATGTGTCCTTGCGGGAAAATCCCCAAAGACCAATCGGTATTAAAGATAGCTTTTACTGTTTTGAAAGTAGCGAGCTCCGGTTTTTCTCTGTTTACGGCAAATCCTCCGAGGGAGATACAAGTTGCTCTCAAAAGCCAGCTTGGACTTTCGAACAATTCTTTTTTGCCCATATATGCAACTTTTTTCCAAACAGCGTAAGTCATCAACGGAGGATCAAGGTAAGAAACGTGGTTTCCTGCGAAGATAACTTTCGATGTTGCGGGGACATTTTCTCTGCCTTCGATTTTAAAGTTGTACATGAATTTAGCTACGGGTATTACAACAAGTAATACGAATAGCGAATAAAATATCGTTCTTATCAAACCGTAATCTTCTTCTGTTCTTTTATTATAATTTCTTTTCCAAAACCACTCAGCCATTTATACCTCTACACTGCAACTAATGTTTTTACACTAAATCCTGTTAACTCTTGAATAGATTTTGTCCATTCATCTACCATTTCTTCGACATTATCCGAATAAGGGATTATTTTACCGATTTTAATAACAATCTTTCCGCTAAACGGAAGGTGTTTTGCCTCTTGTGAACCCACGATGCCGACTGGCAGAATCCCGCATTTTGTTGTTTTTGCAAGAGAGGCAAATCCTTTTGTAATACCTGATATTTCACCGGGATCCTGCCTTTTTCCCTGAGGGAAGATACCGAAGACCCAATGAGTTTTTCTTATTGTTAAAACGGTTCTTATTGTTGAGACACTCAAATTTTCTCTGTCTACTGCGAAGGCGCCGAGCCAGTTAAGCCACCAGCAGAGGAACGGATTTTCGAATAATTCTTTTTTAGCCATAAAAGCGACCGGCCTTGGCATAATGGCCGCAATCATTGGCGGATCGAGGGTGGAAAGATGATTTGGAGCCACGATGTAATCGTTCTCTTTTGGTATATTTTCTTTCCCGTGAACTTCAAGCCTGTATATAAGCTTAAGTCTGAGCATATAACACCAATGGGTGATTATAAACTGGAATAAACCTCTCCAGCCGTTAAAGAACTTTTGTTCTCTTGATGATGCATTTTTCTTTTTCTTTTTATCTTTCGACATTAATATCCTACCCCGTTAACAACAATACTATTATTGTAGCATAAATGCTAAAATGTTTATCGTACAGTTGGAAAACAAACTTAATTATCTTCCTTGTAGACATCTTCCAGATGTTTAATTCGTTCTTCGTCGCTAATATATTCTGAGCCATCTGATTCTTCAGATTCTTCGTCAGAATCGGTATCCAAATCTGATATGTTTTTTTTGTACTTTTTTGAATTAATAACAGAAGCGACATTATTCATAGCGAGGGAATTAAGGGTTGCTCTCAAAAGTGCGCTTCTGTCGACAAAGGGCTGAGTAAAAAACGGGTCTTCGCTATCACCTTCAGCGGGAGGGAGATACATAGCTTCGGAGCCATATTTTTCCTGACTCATTTTAGCAGCAGTACCGGAGGCGTCACCGCTTTTAAAGTTAAAAGATCCGCCTATTCCGTAAAATCCTGCGTTCCTGTTATCTACCACTTAAGACCTCGTTTTGAGAATAATTTTAATACCCTTATAGATATATATAACCTCTAAAAAAATAATTTGCTAGTTTGTAAAAAAAATTTACAATTGTAACAATTTGTCATTGCAATGACATGGTACTCCGCACGTAGCACCCTATCTCTCCTTGGGAGAGATGTCACGAAGTGACAGAGAGGGAAAAAACTATCTCTCCATGGGAGAGATGTCACGTAGTGACAGAGAGGGAAAAAACTATCTCTCCTTGGGAGAGATGTCACGAAGTGACAGAGAGGGAAAAACTATCTCTCCTTGGGAGAGATGTCACGAAGTGACAGAGAGGGAAAAAACTATCTCTCCTTGGGAGAGATGTCAACGAAGTTGACAGAGAGGGTATTATAAATATTAATAACACCCTCTCCCGGCACTACGTGCCACCCTCCCCCGAGGGAGGTAGATTAACACCCTCTCCCGGCACTACGTGCCACCCTCCCCCGAGGGAGGTAGATTCCCACCCTCTCCAAGAATTCTTGCAATTCGAAAAAACTCATTGCAGAATTCTATCCTCCCCCTAGGGAGGTAGAGTTACCACCCCCTGTGCGTAGCACCTTCTCAATGGGTTAATGGAAGTTAACCAAGGTCTGGAAAGTTATCTACGTGCGTAGCACCTTCTCAATGGGTTAATGGAAGTTAACCAAGGTCTGGAAAGTTATCTACGTGCGTAGCACATGCAAAAATCCTTCATTTTTCAATTGTAAACTTTTGTAACAATTTTGTTCAAAACATTAAAGTTTTTGGGAAATGTGCCGTAATACATGCAAAAGGGAAAAACCGAAAAAGGAGTACAAGAAATGACAGGCAACATCGCAAGTTTCTATCTATTCATCAGAAACCACTATTCAACCGGTACTCAGGGAGAATATAGTTACGAAGATTTCAAAGCTGAAGTTGACACCAACGGCAACGGTACGATTCAGTTTAATGAATTGGATTCTTTCTTTAAGCGGACAAGTGCATTTCAAAATATGAATACCACTGACACGCTTGATATTTGGAACCAGATAGACAGAAACAGAAACGGAATGGTTGGCGGTGTATCTAATAACGGTGCACTTGATGCTGTAGAAGAAACTCGTATCAATAACCAGGTTGTAGTTTACGGGCAGATATATGAAAAAGTAAAAGAAGTCCTTCCGTCAAGGGCTCTACAAAGTATTACGAGCGCAACAAAATTTGATGCAGAAACTGTTTATAGTGAAATCGTAACCGCATACATTCAACAGTATGGCACTAATGTACCAAATGACCCTGATGATTTTACGAATAAAGTTAAAGAAGCATGTGTCAAAGGTACTTGTACTCTTGTAACAAAATCTGTTGCGAATGATGATGATATTCAATCCGAACTGAGGAATAAAGTTCCGAATGATTATAAATTGACGGGAGACCTTAATCTTTTATCATTGATAAATAAGGCGACGTTAACTTTCGATATGCTAAGTTCAATCAATAATTCGGATGGTTATTATAAATTGGTTAAGCATATAGTAGGAAGGTATATGCGCGAAGCTGGAATTGGCAATAGTGGGTGGGATGACTATCACAATGATGTTATTGACACTAATATGTCTTGGAAAAAGACAAATCCAAATCAACTTAGCGAATTGCAGAAAAATGTATTACTTCACTGCTTTGAAACTACTATATCCATAAATGCCTTGAAGGCTTCAACTGGCAAAGATTTGTCAGGGTTTTCTTCGGAATTTAATGCAGTTTATAAAGAATACAAGGATGCAAAATTTGCTTTAAATCAAGCTGGTTACGCGACCTATATAACTACAGCTCTTAATAGTAGCTCATTAAGAGCAGATTTCGCAAATCACACTACTGTAGGTGGCCTTTTAATCGTTGCAGATACTTATAACCAAGCAAAAGCTACTTGTACAAGTGTTAACAACTACAACTCTTGGTACGATATATGCAAAAACTTACATAGTGTTGGCGGTATGTCGGAAGCGGACGTTGTCAGATTAGTTAACAGCGATGCTTTCAAAACAGTTTTGATTGAAGCAGCTGCAGAATTGCAACGCGCCGGCTATAAATGGGGCGTTCCAGGTGCAGACGTGCAAAACGTTACTCTTACTATGGGTTATGGTACAAATAATGAGGGTTGTATAGTTAACTGGGGTGGTTCTTATGTTCAGCACTATATCAAACAACACATGGATGAGATACTTAATAAGATAGGTGAAACAGATAAAGTAGAATGTGAAGAAACGTTGTTCTGGAATGCACGTAATTCTGCATATTGCAATAGTAAAGATAACACGAATAATCCTAAACCATATTACAGTATAAATACCGAAGTTAATACACAAGCAAGAATGTATATCGACTATGTATGTACATTGGGTTCAGGTGCTGTTAATGCAGCAATCGATGCTTTGAAAACAACATGTAGCGGGGCTAATACAAGCTCAGTTTCTAATGCTAATGACCTAAAATCATGGTTTAGTGAACATATTAAATCATGGACTGATGATGGCAATGGTGGAGTAGGTTATACTATGGCTGCCAAAATTTTAAAAGCAGTCCATGAAGCAGTACAAGCTGTTATTAAGCCAACCTCTGGCAATAACCCGACCGGCGGCGATGCATCAATCAATGTTTCAAATGCTTTAACTTATATTAAAAATACACCAATTTCAGTAAGTGGATTTTATCACTGTAGATATGGTACCGCAGACAGATGGTTTGATATGCAAAATAATACCTTTACTTATCCAATGAATATCACTGATGATGAGGGTTATGATATATTTGGTTCTACTGAGAGTGAAAGATCCTCTTACGGGAATTATACTAGATTATATAGCAGTATGGAGAGGTCTGGCTATCAGGATGGCGCAATGGAATGGGGTAAATTAAAAATTTCTGTATATCATAATTTCGGAGTATTCGCTGAATCGCTTAGGCTAGCTGCTGTTAATCAAAAGGTTTCAAGCAGTAAAGCTGAACAAGCTAAAAAATACCTTATAAAATATTTTGAAGCAGCATTTGACAGATTAATGCTAGTTAAAACAAGTGGTGGTGCAAGTGTATTTGATTCTAGTGAAGATTATGATTGTGATGAAGATTTATCTATGAATGAATATGCTTGTGGTTTCAAAGTAAAAGATGATTCTGGAAATGAAATATATGATGAAACTGGTGGTATTGTATTTTCATCAGGTGATCAAGAATCAAATCGAAATGAAATTAGCGATTTTAGTAGTTATCTTGGAAAATCCGGTACTGGAATATATGTAGGTTGTGATAATACTGGTAATGACAATTACTTCATATTTATTGATATGGAAAAAATGGCTGAAAAATTCAATACATTCTTAGGTTTAGTATAAACCAAACGAAATAAACCAAAAAAGCAACATTAAATAACACAAGGAACATCCCCGGCACTCACACCGGGGATGTCCCACAATTTCCCCTTCCCTGGATAGGGAAGGCTGGGATGGGTATTAACTTTGTATAAATCACTACCTACCCCAACCCTCCCTAAATAGGGAGGGAGTTTTTCCTCCCCCAAGGGGAGGTAGATTTTACTTTTAACTTTCTTGACACATGACAATGTTTTGGTTATATTAATATCTGTTGCCGGTATAGCTCAACGGTAGAGCAACGGTTTTGTAAACCGTAGGTTGTAGGTTCGATTCCTATTACCGGCTAATTTTATTGAAGGGTAAAGATGATTTTACTCTTCGATTTGAAAACTTAGTAACCCTGTGCGGGAATTGTGCCCTTGTGGCTCAGAGGTAGAGCACTCCCTTGGTAAGGGAGAGGTCACGAGTTCAAGTCTCGTCAAGGGCATATATGGGTAGGTGGCCGAGTGGCTAAAGGCGACAGACTGTAAATCTGTTCACGCGAGTGTACGGTGGTTCGAATCCACCCCTGCCCAAATATTTAAGACTCCTTTTGGAGTCTTTTTTGTTGGGTGGATTCTCACGCATTGCCTTTGGCAATGGGTTCTCCCTGTATTTTTTTGTCCGTTTTGCTCGGAAATTTTTTCATCATTCTGAGGCGCGAAGCGCCGAAGAATCCAGCCTTTTACCGATTTATGATGGTCGGAAATAAGTTGACTCAAACTACTCCAAAAGTGACTTTTCTTGCACTTTTTTGTTCTTTTGTTGCACTATCTTGCACTAATTTTGCATAAATTTGCACTTATAGTTTATGTATTGATAAAAATGTCCGGAAATCTAAAAATATTTATTTTGAGCCTCTTTCTGCAAGGCAACCGTCACGAAAAACAGCAATACCTTTTAACCCCAAATTGTATGCCATTCTTACTGCTTTATTAATATCATCTAATGTAGCACTATTTTCAAAATTGATTGTTTTAGATATTCCGTCATCTACAAACTTTTGGGCAGCTCCTACGAGTTTAAGATGTTCTTCATAATTGATTTCACTCCCTAATCTGAAAACATCTCTAAACTCTTGCGATAAAAATTTAAGGTTTTGACAAGTTCCTGTTTCATTTACTGCCTTTATAATATGTTTTTTTAAATTTCCTGATGATTTTGGAATCTCTTTATCTAATTTCTCATAAAAAATCTGACTATTTTGTAAACCAAAATATGGTTCAATACTATATGATGCTCCGACTATCCTGGAACTGGAACCGGTTGGTGGAAGTGCTGTAGTAGTAGCATTTCTTAGTCCGTATTTTTGTATATCATCATAAAGTTCATCCCACTGGGCTTGCGTTATTGGTGAACCTTCCGAATGTTTTATCAGAAAATCCCGTTCATGGTATCTGCTTTCATCAAATAACGGAAATTTTCCTTTTTCCTTCGCAAGTTCCATGGAAGCCTTTTTAGATGAATAATTTATAACTTCTAAACAATCTGCCAATATTTTTTGTGATTCCGGACTACCGTAGGGGACTCCCATATTAGCAAGTAAATCTGCAAAACCGCATACTCCTATTCCAAATCTGCGTTTTTGTGATGCTATATTATCTTGTCCTACTTTCTCTGCTAAGTTTATATCTATAACATTGTCTAAAAGTCTTGATAAATTTGAAGTAGCTTCACCCATTGCTTGAAAATCTATTTCTTTTTCTTCTTTATCTAAAAATTCGTTTAAATTGATATGTGAGAATAGACACATTTCACCATCTTCCAGTCCGATTTCAGCACAACTTGCCATACCTTTATACATGTGATTTGGAACTGGATTTGTTGTTTCCACATGGTCTTTAAAAACAATACCTGGTTCACCGCAATAATGCATACTTTTTATAATAGCATCATAAATACTTCTTGCTTTGACTTCTTTACCGTCCGTAAGCTGAATTGTTCCATCATTAGTAACTTTTTGCATAAAATCACTTGGAACTGATACGGAAATATTAAACCGCCAGTCATTAAAATCTGCATCTCTTTTTGCATTAATAAATGATAATATATCTTTGTGTGATACATCCAAAATAGCAATTCCGGCAGGTGGTCTTTGAGTTTTACCATCATACTCTTTAAGCATTTCATTTAATGATGCGAGAACTTTAACAGGTTCCTCGGTTTCTGATAAATTAAACCCCGTACCAACCCCATTTAAAATATGAGGTTCAAGTTCTTGTTTAATGGCTCCCGGAGTTTTTCTAATATTATATGGAAGTACGACACAAGCACCCATTGGCTTTTTTGGCTGTAGCAGATTTGTATATAAACTTGTTCCTAAAGCTATTTTTTTATTTTCTACGAACTGAATAGCCTTATTTTTGATTAACAAAACATCTTTATTTAAGTCGTATACAGATACTAACTCATCAATATCATCATTATTTTTAAATGTGTAAAGAATATTATTTTTATAGTCCTTCAGGTCATAAAAAGGTAATTCATCATCTACACAACTCCAACCATTATGCTGTAATGATTTTAATGTAGTAATTGCATTATCTAATACTATACAATCGGAATTATAGGTCTCAGAATTACCTTTACAAGGCATCCTATATGTAAATGATAATTTATTTCCCTCTTCTGTTTTTACGGTTGCACTTTCTAAATTGTAGCGAATTTTTGAATCTTCATATAATAAATTAAATTCACAAATTTCATGAAAACCATCAGAAAATCTTGAATTCAAACTATAATTATTTCTTGCCAAAGTTATTACAGCATCATTATTTTCTTTGTCCTGTAACACAATAACATCACGATATGGTTTGTCCTTGTATTTTGTTATAGTCGGTTCTGACAATAGTTCATCAAACCTTTTATACATACTGCTTTTAACATCAATATAGCCAGAACTCAGTTCTTCGGGATTAAAACCATATTGTTGAAGAATATCATGAATTTTTATTCGTGCTATATTGATACTCTCTAAAGCTTGTTTTTTGTATGCATTACCTTTAGAAGTAAGACTTTCCATATACTTATATAAATCATCTGATTGTGCAATTTGTGTTGAAGGAGTAGCATGCACCTTCTCTCTCATTCCGTAGATATCTTTATAATTAACAGTTAACATGTCCTTGTAATAATGATATGATGGCGGATTTTTAATTATTGTGTATGCGTTATTGTCATGTTGATATATTTTATTAAAGACTTTATCAACAAACTTACTCAAACTATCTTCTGATTTTATTATATTGCGTTGTACAAAAACTGCTTTATTAAGTTTTGCAACATTAGCCTTGAAAGCAATATTATCAGATCTTTGCGAATTTATATATTGTCTTTCATTTCTTGATAAAAGATTCCTTTTACAATTATATGGTGAATTAATTTGTATCCCTGTAATTTTCATAATGAACACTTTTAACTATTATATATTAAAACGTCTAAATATATAATTTGCTACAAAAATTTTTTGTGGGTTCGAATTCCATTGGCTTCGTCAAAATAGGTGTTAAAAGAGGTCAAACCGACTGTTATTTTGCACTCCCCTCCATTGGCTTTTGGATTTTCGCAAAGTTTAAATACAATCTATACGGAAAACGTGACATTTAGTCACCTTTTCCTGTACGCCAACGGAGTCCTTACCCCTGCCCAAGTTTTTAAGACTCTTTCAAGAGTCTTTTTTGTTGTTATATTTACCCCTGACCATGTTTTAAAATGATTAGTAGCAAAAAAATTTTTTAAAGGTTTTATATATAGTATGCGAATACTAAAACAAACATTTAGAAACACATTATTCCGGATTATGGCACTTACTGCGGTTGCAGTACCTATAGAAATGGGTTTAGAGCAGCAAGTGTTGCAAAAAAAATCAGAAGAAGCAACCGGTAATTCAGTTTATTATTTACCAAAGGAGGATTGTATTTTACCTCATGATTTGAACGGCTTAAAAATTATAACTGATACAAACTTTGTCGGCGGTATAAGTCACCGCTTTGATGACGAATCTATACAAAAACTTAAGGAGAGAATACAAAAACCGGATTCACTATTAGAATATATAACTCCTATTGAAAACGATAAAAATATTTATTTAGAACCCTTTGGATACTTTTTCGCAAATCGTCCAAACGGAAATAAAAAACGTCCTCATTTGGGTTTAGATATTTTTGTATCACCAAATTCAAGAAAGCCTAAAAATCCGATACTGATTCAAGCACCGGTTGATGGTGTTGTTATATCCCATAAACGTGCAAGAGAAGATGATAACTCAATCGCAAACTGTGTTATATTATTGGGCAGGGATGGAAGAAGATATTCTTTTGACCACATGGCTCGCCCTAGTGACTATGAAGATTCTATACCAATGCCTACAGTTGGAACAATCTTAAACGCTGGTGACCCGATTGGATATGTGGGAAAAACAGGAGAAACAGATTTGTGGCACCTTCATTTAGTAGTAATGACAGATGACCAATTAGAAAAACAAGTGAATGATAAACACTGGCAAAAAATAGCATCTCAATCACATTATAGCCAGCTGAAAGGTCAGGTTAATCCGTTAAATCCTGATGAAGCAGGCCCGATAGCATATTTGTTAAGCAAATACAGAGGGGGTAATCTGAACTTGATTGGGAATTTTAAATTAGAAGAATGAAAAAATATTAATACTTCTCATCCCAATCCCAACAAAAAACTCCCCTTCGGGAGTCAAAATTCAGAGGGGATGGGATTGTCTTGAGTCGCTCGCATTAAACGTGTCTGCGGTTTTTCTTTTTCAGAAACTTCGTTTCTTCCAAAGAAAAGACCTCCTCACTCTGCTCGCTCCTCGCTCGAACCCACAAAGTGGGTTCTCTGTAAAATAACAGTCGGTTTGAGAAGAAAGAACAGAGAATTTGAGAATTTTGGAATTAAATAACAAGTTTTATTTTTACGCGGTTTCTTATATAATAAAACGTATCAAAATTTATAGGGATATAAAATGCAGGTACATAAAATTCAAAACAACAATCATAATAAAACTTTTGGTGCAAAGTTATATGTTTCAAGTAATTCAGCCGAAACGAAACTTATTAAAAAACTTTTTGAGGATAAAACTGCTAATTACCCAAATTTAGATTTTATGCACATAAACGAAAGATTTAATTCAAATGATACGTTTAAGCTTGTCGATAGTATGGGGAATGAATTATATAAAGATACTGCTGCTTTTACAAGGCTTAAACTATTAACTCCGGAAAAACGAGCAACTAAGTATGCTGAAATATTTTATAATCTTGTGAACAAAGCAAAGAAAATCGGTTATAAAATATATAACTGGTAGGATGCGTTTATACGCACCAACTATTCAAATTACTTATTTTTATCCTTTTGTGTGATTGAGATTTTACAGGCATTTGAGCCGAATACTGATATTTTTAAAAGTTTTTTGACTGACTGTAAAACAACAATCGATTTGAGAATTTTGAGCAAAAAGTTTGATGATTTTAAAAATTAATAACAAAAAAATTATTTAGAGGTTTTAAAAATAATATGAAAATAAATGTTGCACAAAAGCAAAACCTATTTCATTTGTTTAAGCGGCGAAATGTAAATGGTCAAGAAATCAGCAGGTATGTAAAAAATTTTCCGCAAACAGAAAAACGGATTGGAACGCTACCTTCGGATTGGTTAAAAAACCTATCTCGTGATGAATATGCAAAGGCAACACGAGAGGTGGACGAAACATTGCAGCAATTTGCAATTGACAGAGTAGAATATCCTTCGAGATTTGACAAAACACAGCAAACTCTTGTTCAAACACTAAGTAAAATTTTACGAAGGAATGACATTAAAACCGAATACCTTGGCATGGGTGCTTATAAACTATGTCAAAAGTTGATTGTAGGGGATTATACTTATGCATTGTCAACATTTAAATATGAAACCACATATAGTCCTAAACACGGTAAATACCAAGAACCTCAAAAAGTTTTTTGGGTATACAAAAATTATTTGCACGGACGTGTGGCAAAACCTTTTATGTCGCATTTCTGTTGTTCTAATTTAGACGAAGGCGGATATATTCTCTCAAAATATATAGATGTTGAAGATAAAAAACGAGCAAAAAAACCTTTAAATCTTCTTCGTGAAATTGTTTATAGATTATACAACCGAGACAAAAATCCAACAAACGAAATTAATGGAGTTTGTATAGATGTAGGTGGTTTCGAGGAGGATACAAAAATTGATGAAAATATTCTGAATAAAGAATTTCGCAAAAATTTAGTAATTTTCCTTGATAGAATTGAGCGCGATGGACAAACTCCTGAATCAACAATAAGAAATAATGCTGAAAAATTGCTTCTTGAACAAATAGAAAACGGCTCAGATATTTTTAACCTGGATTTCAGAATTTTGGATACAACAAAATTTTCACAAGATGAAGTTCGTGAAGCAATAAGAATAGTCAGAAGATTACGAGCTGTACACAAATTAAAAAATGAACTTAATTTGAAAGGAGAATTTAGTAATTATTATCCTTATATAAAAAGATTCAAGTATTTTTGTTCAAAAATATTGCTTTGGGAACTTGAAAGATAGTTTTTAATAATGCTTCGAAAAATTTTCTTGTTTTAAATAAACTTTATTGTTAAATATTTCATTTCCACTGATATTTTGTATGTTCCGTTTTTAAAATAATAAGAACTATTGCGTGCGAATTTGTGCAATTTTTAGGACAAACAGTAAATAGGACGGGTTTTAACCCGTCAAAAACTTAAAAATATGTGAGGTTGACTAAAGTCAATCCTACTATAGAGTGCAAATATATGGACAAAATGTGCAAATGAGCGGACTTTTTTGTTACCAAAACCGGCCATTTCGGACTTTTATACTTAACCCATTTCCGACCTTATTAAATCGCTAAGATTGGCTGGACTGCCACGCTTTCGCTCGCTGTGACAAAATTCCCTTCCGACCAAATGTCCTGTTAAAAGGTAGGTTCTCATCCCAATCCCAACAAAAAACTCCCCTTCGGGAGTCAAAATTCAGAGGGGATGGGATTCGAACCCACGGTGGAATTGCTCCCACACAACCTTTCCAAGATTGCACCTTAAACCTCTCGGACACCCCTCTTAGATTTAACAAATTATACCCCGCTCATAATTTCCTGTAAAGTTATTTTTATCCCATACTTTAGTTATAAATTTTTTTATCAAGAATCCTCTATTCTAATGATTTTTTTATTAACTATCTATATTATTCTTGTTATGTTGTTATGGAAACTATCCGGAAAGGAATAATATGGCAAAAATTATTAAAGTAGCGTCGTCTACAAGTACCCCGAGAATTGCAAATCAATTCAGAACTTCCAGAAACTCTACCACTAATCCGTTTAAATATCAGGATTTTGAAGGTAATACTTTGGATATTTCAGCATTCGCGGATGTTTTTGAAAGCTCAACTATAAAAGATACCGGTAAAATGAAGCTCATCGCAGCATCTGTAGCCGGTAGTATGCATAAAATTAAAACAAATATCACAGAACCGATAATTAGGTTTGTAAGCAGAGTTTGCGAAGGCGTTTCTTCTGCATGGGACTATGCAAAAAATACAAACGTTTCCGATATCGGTGCGATTAAATCATTGAATAGCGGATTGAAAGAATTCGGCGATTTTATGAATAAACCGATAAATATTCCGAGAATCGGTTTTGTTGACGATACTATTGCAGGTATAAAAACACATCTCGGTGCTATGAATGAAAATATGCTTGATTGGGGTAAGGATATCGGTTCAAAATGGTCAAGCCTAATTTCAAAAGTACACAGCAGCAAGAGCAATATATCTTCTGATATGTCTGTTTCTGAGCTTGAAAAATTATGGAAGGCTGAAATTGAATCAGCTAATGTTGCGGAGGTAGCGTAAATGATGAACAGAAATGTCGTAGAAATTATAGACGCATTAGAGGCGCATAATGATAGTGATTCTATAAGAGTTTTGGAAGAACTTGGTACAAATTCACCTGACAACGAGGTTCGTGAATATACATCCAGAGCACTCGTAAAGAAAAATGTGCACGATTCGTTAAAAGTTGTTATTATCAATCAGGGAAAAGGTATTAATGACCTTTCTCCGACGGTTGCAATGAGTACAATTAACGAAATTCTTGCAATTAAAGATAAAACAGAAGTTATGAAGATCTTGGACGATACAATTAACATGCATTCAGATGAAACTGTTCGTGAAAATGCTCGTTCAGTTAAATCTCTCTTAGCTTTGAGCTAGAAATAAATTTTAAAGAAAAAAGGCACAGCGTGTTACGTTGTGCCTTTTTTATATTGATCATATTATATAGGATTGATTACATCCAAGCCTTTAAACTCAAAGATTTTTGTCGTTTCAGACTTAAGAGCTTTATCGGCAACAATATTTCCAATGATAGCTTCAAGCTGAGCGGCCGGTATCATGTTGAGCGGTAATTCTTCAAATCCGTACTCTTTGCGCAATATATTTTGTAAAAATTTACAGTCTGCAGACGAATGTTCTTTGTAATTGGAATATAAATTTAGTTTTTGTCTTGCAAGATAGACTTCATATCGGTATATTTTATTACAACGCTCTGCAACATTATTCAATAATTCCGTGCCTCTGGACGAAAATCGCTGCATCCAGTTATCCCTGTTTAAAAACTTTTCATTACCATTTACCAGTTGATACTGCTTGGATAAAACCCGCCACTTGCCTTCAAGCATTGTGTTATCCCATGGCAATGATACACAAATTAAAGAGTTTTTTAAATTGTTATAATTATCAAAAAATATTTCCAAATCATTTATTGAAAACATTTTATCCATATATATTAATTTGCCTGATGCGATTTCCCTTACTGAAACACCGCTTTCGGTAGAGGAGCTCGCCGCTAAAGCTAAACCTACTGTATGTGTTATCATAGTCCAAAATCCTCATCCAACGGAACACTGGAATTCAGTTTTATAACTTTTTTTTCAATTTTTGGCATGTGTTCATCTTGCACAGGATTTTCATTATCAACATTTATATACAACGCCATATTCTTTTTCGAAAGCTTTTCGCTCTTTTGCTGTGATATTCTCTTTCTGTTATCTTCGAGTAATTGTCTGGCTGCAGGCGAGATTGAATCTCCCTCTACACTTTTGATAATCATTTCACGTCTTGCCTGAATTGCCTCTTGCTGAGCTCTGGATAAATTCAAGGTTAAATCGTTTTTTGAACCCATTTGGTTTTTGTATTTGTTTTTCAATATCAGTATTTCTACTCTGCGATTAGCCGGATCTTTCGGCGAAATAGCTTTTTCTGCCGGTCGTGTATCAGCATATCCTATGGCTGAAAATAGTGACGGTGCAAATTGAAATCTGCTTATTAAATACCTTACAACAGCACATGCTCGGGCACCTGATAATTCCCAATTTGAAGGATATTTTGCGCCACTCATCGACAAACTGTCAGTGTGGCCTTCAATTATCATGTCATGCAGAACAAATTTCTTACATATTAATACACCGATTTTATCAAGTAATTTTCGTGCAGTACTGTCTAAATATGCTGAACCTGGGGCAAACAGGTATTTATCATCAAATGTCAGCAAGAGTCCTCTGTCTGTCATTTTTGAACTTATGCCTTCAAGTTCACCCATGCCTTTTAAATCTTTTATTTCTTGCTCGATTTCTTTAAAAGATGTTTCTTCATATTTCGGACTGATGTATTCAACCATTAAAGACGGAATAAAAGAATTTGCCTGTTGCTGGTCAAACAAACTGTCACTCCCGTCAAGCACACTCTGTTGGCCGTCAAGTAACGTGTTCTGGCTAAAAGCATTCCGTAGTGATTCTTCAAGCTTTGCAAAATCTGTTGCATCGATTTGAGCAAGTGCATATAGTACAACAAAGGTTGCAAATAAAAGCGTGATGAAATCCCCGTATGAAACGAGCCATCTTTCCAGATTTTCATGTTCTTCATGTTTTTGTTTTTTAGCCATTAGCCTGATTTCCGTTTGAACTTCCGTCATCCAATATGAATGAACGTAATTTTCTTTCAATCAATACAGGGCTTTCTCCTGCTTGGATTGAAAGGACACCTTCCATAATCATATTTTTATATAAATATACGCCTTGATATATAAACTTAATTCTTGTGCCTAAAGGTATCATAACAAGGTTAGCAGCAAACAGACCGTAAATGGTTGCTACGAATGCTACAGCAATACCTGCACCAAGTTTTGACGGATCTGAAAGGTTCTGCATTACCTGAATTAAACCCATTACAGCACCAATAATACCGAGTGTCGGTGAATATCCACCGAATGATTCAAATACTTTTGCGGCACTGTTGACTTTTGCTTCTAAAGCTTCTATCTGATTCTCCATCATTGCTCTTACCAGTGTAGGATCCGTACCATCGGCGACGGCACCCAATCCGAGAGATAACAGTGAGTCCGATGCATTGTTTGCTTCTTTTTCAAGAGCAATAATACCTTCTTTTCTGGCCTTTGTAGCAAAACCACCTATCTCCGTAATTAAAGCTTGATAGTCACTTTTAGGAGGGAAAAATACATTCTTTAACATAGAAACTGCTAATTTAATAATAGGGGCAGGGAAACTTAAAACAATTGCACCTGACGTACCACCAAGTACGATAAAAGCAGCTGTTATCTGCAAAAGCTGTCCGATATTTCCGCCTTCCATCGCCTGACCGAGTAGAATCAGTCCGATTCCCAGAAACATACCAATGACCGCAAATATATCCATAGCTATCTCCAATTTTATACTATTCTATGTTAATTAAACACCATTTTAAGTGCTATTAAATCCTTTAATTAAAGTATCTGAGTATAAAAAATTTAAGTTTTGTTAAAATATTTTATTTTAAGTCAATTTTTTACAAATCATAGACTTTATATATATACGGGAATTAAAATAAAAGGAGAAAATTATGTCGAGCATAGGTATTTTTGAGCAAGCAATTGTTAAGCTTTCACCTAAGGATGTTGAATTGTTTGGTGAAATTTTTAGGCAGTATCAGAAGGCCCCTAACCAAAAGCTTAAAACAGCAATTGTTAATATATTTGCACCGCAAATTGAACGTAGAGCTGTTGCGATGTCTGTTGCAGCAAAAGGAAAAATAAGTGCTACTGATTATGCTCAGGATTTGTATTTAAAATTCCTTGAGAATCTTGACGCAATAGCTGATGAAAATAAATATGCGGCAGCGTCTTTATCAAGAACATTAAACGAAACTAAACCAACATTAGATACTCTCGTTTCAGTAACAGGTAAAACTAAAAATTTGACTGCACTTGAAGAATTTCGCAGTATGTCCTACAAAATAGACGAAAATCCAATTTCACAAGATGTTGGAGAATTTCTGAATACTATGAAAAAACAACTTACATATAGAGAAGGTGATATACTTGAACTTAAACTTCAGGGAAAAACGTTTGATGAAATAGGTGATACTTTGGATTTGACAAGAGATAGGGTAAGGCAAATATATGAAAAAGCATTAAAACGAATAAGGAAGAACCCGGAAAATAAAAAAATGTATGAAGAAATATTTCACGAAGACAAATCAATAAGTTTTAGTAAGCCCTATTTATTAAATTCACGCATTTTTGATAACATCATAATACCCGAAAATTATAAAGAAGCATTAAATGCCGCAATACATCCGGACTCCGTATTTAAAGGAGCATTCTCAAACCCTTCTAAAATTGATGAAATAAAAAACCTACTAGCAAAGAATCCTGGTTTCAAAATTCATATAAAATTATCTGAAGAAACAACAACATTAGAGTATATAACTAATTTCAAAGCAATTTCCAGACAAATATACGGCAAAAATATTATTGAATTCTACTGCTAAGTGTTTTAGAAGCAGATACATAACCAGTAAAGTATGTTTATGATAATATTAGTCTATGACAATAGGGCAAATTTTTAAAATATATTCGGATTTTTATTATGTCAATTCTGATGGCAAAAGTGTTGAATGCAAACTTCGTGAAGTTTTAAAAAAACAAAAACAAGCAGTTTATGTTGGTGATTTTGTTGAGTTTTCAGATGGTGCTATAGAAAAAGTACTAACGAGAAAAAACTTTATTACCCGCCCTGCAGTATCAAATATAGATCAAATAATAATAGTTTCTGCGGTAAAAGAACCGGAGCTGGATTTTTATCAATTGAACAGATATATCTCATTTGCTAAATACTACAATATACCGGCAGTTCTTTGTTTTAACAAGAATGATTTATCAGACAACGATAGTACAATAGAAAAAGTTTTTTCGATATACGAACCATTAGGCTTTGATATTCTTTTCACTTCTGCTATAGAAGGATACGGCTTGGAAGAATTTAAAAATATTTTAAGCGGAAAAACATCTGTTTTATGCGGAGCCTCCGGAGTCGGAAAATCAAGTTTGATTAGTGCAATCAGCGGAATCAGCCTCAGAACAAAAGACGTAAGCGAAAAAACAGGCAGAGGTACTCATACAACTCGTCACTGCGAAATTATCAATTTGGATAAAGGTTCAAGAATTGTTGATACACCTGGGTTTAGCAATTTAAAGTTTGATTTTTTGATGCCAAATGAAGTTGATAAATTGTTTGATGAAATTCATCCGTATAAAACTCATTGCAAATACCCTGATTGTCTGCATATACATGAAACAGAATGTGCTGTAAAAGCAAATATTGGTAAAATTGATGAAACAAGATATGAGAGCTATGTTTCTTTTGTTGAGGAAGCTAAAGATTATAAAGAAAAAGTAAAATTTCAAGGGACAAAAAAGGAAACTGCACATAAAAATACACATGATAAAGTTTCTGTCAAAATAAGTTCAAAAAAACGTGAAAGTTCAAGAAATACAGTTAAACAAAATATATACAAGGATTTTGACCATGCAGAATTTGATTAAATTGATAGATGAAAAATTAGACGAATATATTTCAATCATTTATCCTGAAGATATATTTAAAGCAATGAAATATACCGTCACCCTTCCAGGGAAAAGACTCAGACCGGTTATGTGCCTTGAAACAACAAGAATGCTAGGAGGAGAAGTGGAGAAATCCTTTCCTGTCGCTTGTGCTATAGAAATGCTTCATGCACAGAGTTTAATTCATGACGATTTGCCCTGTATGGATAATGACGATTTCAGACGAGGAAAACCATCTAATCATAAGGTTTTTGGAGAAGCTAATGCAGTTCTTGCAGGGGATGCCCTGCTTACTTTTGCTCCTCAAATAATAATTGAAAAAAGTAATCTTTCGCCTGAAATAACTCTAAAACTCGTTCATGAATTTACAAAATGGGGTGGTGCGTATGCATTAATAGCCGGTCAAGTTGTAGATATTGAGTCAGAAGGCGGGAAATTTGTTAAATCACCTGAAGAAACATTAAAATTTATTCACCAAAATAAAACCGGTGCCTTATTCAGACTTGCAATGCGAACGGGAGCGATAGTCGCAGATGCTGATATTCAAACGTTTAACGAAATCGACCGCTTTGCACAAAATTTCGGGCTTGCATTCCAGATATATGATGACATTATGGATGAAATTTCTTCATTCGAAGAACTGGGAAAAACAATAGGAAAAGACAAAAACAGCGGAAAGCTTACTTATGTATCGGTTTATGGCTTAAAAGAAGCAAAAAATAAATTTGATTCACTTATTAACGATTGTTGTGATACAATTAATAAGTACGATTCTGATATTATTATCAGCATTATTAACAAATTAAAAGAAAGATTATCGGGAGTTTAGATGAATTACGGTATAATTTATAATACAGGATATGAAGCGTTATTTGTAGGAATTTCAGTTGTTTTTGTAACGCAGATTATAAAATTTTTCTCATACTGGATTGTAAAGAGAGTGGCTGATTTTAGGATGTTTACGACAACCGGTGGTATGCCGAGTTCTCATGCCTCTGGTGTAATGGGACTTTCAACTGCTGTCGGATTGATAAACGGTTTTTCATCAATAGAATTTGCCATTGCTATGGGATTTGCTCTTATTGTAATGTATGATGCTGCCGGAGTCAGGCGTGCAGCCGGAAAACAAGCAGCTTGTTTGAATAAAATCATTATGGATGTGTACAAACAAGAATTAAAAGAAGCTGGAGGAAAACTTAAAGAATTATTAGGGCATACTCCTCTACAGGTATTTGTAGGTGCTATTTTTGGAATAGTTTATGCTTATTACATACATTTATTCTTATACCAATTAGTCGGTTAAAATTTGTATTCTGTTTCAAATATTAAGCAAATTTCCTAATTAACAAATATGATTGTACTAAAGTTTGTTAAAAAAATGTCGTATAAAGTACTGAGAGGTATTATATGGCAAGAATAATTGAAAATGAAGGAAACAGAAGAATGATAAAAATGTCAGTTAATGACATTATATCAATTGTAAAAGATTATCAGAGAATTGTTCCCAGGTTTGCAACCGAAGAAAACGCCAGAAACCATTTATCGGATACAGTAATATTTATTCCGGAAGAATTTTAATAAGAATCAGTTGATGAAAGATCAGCCAACGCATTTTTAGCTTCTGCAAAAGATGGATCTTCTGACAAAACTTCTCTATATAGTTCTTTTGCTTTTTCTTTATTGTTACTTTCATATATTAAAGCAAGGTTGTATTTCGCTAATAACAAGCCGGGATCATTTTCAAGTGCCTGATTGAAACAATCTTCAGCATTTTTTGTATCGTGTTGTGACACATACAACAAACCTGAACGGTACAAACCCATTGGATTTTTAGGATCTATTTTCAATAAATCGGACAAGGCTTTTTTCTCTTCAAAGAAATTACCAAGTTCATGATGAGCTTCTGACAATTTCAAAAAATATTTTGTATGAAAGTCATTGAATTTGTCATATTCTAATGCTCTAGTTAATTCTTCTATGCTTGAATTATAGTTTTTCTGTTCGAAATATACGACAGCTTTGTTAAAATAAACTTCCGGATTAAGCGGATTGAACTCAGTAGCTTTATCCAAATATTTAAAAGCAGACTCATAATCATTATTAAGCATTATATCTTTTGCCCAGCTTATATACATTGTACAAATTAGCACCCTTACATTTTTTGCTTCTCTTTGAGTAGCTTTATCAAGCAATGTTGTATAACGTTCCAAAGCCTTTTCATATTCTTTTTGATCGATATAAGCCTGTGCAAGCTGAACTGTGACATCATAAGCACTTTGGGACATCATAACTAACTCTTCTAAAATACCGATACCTGCTGCATAGTTGTTTAGCTTTATATTAAATTCTGCTATTTCGTTACGGATTTTAAATTTATCGGAGCCCTGAACATCCAATAGCTTATTGGCTGCATCTATAGCTTTTTCATAATCTTCTGTCTCAACATACATGTTTATGAGATTTTCGTAAACCCATATCAAAACTTTAGGGTCAGTTACAAAACTAAGCATATATAAAAGTGTTTCAGTTGCTTTTGGATAATTTTTAATCTTTATATATAATTCTACTAAATTTTTGTTTGTTTCCGTATCTGTCGGGTATATACTCAATCTGGTTTTGTATGCTTCAAATGCCGCAGGGTAATCATGAGCCTGTTCATTTAAATCGGCAAGAATCGCCTGAATTTTTGCAATTTCGTCATTACTGGTGACCAGTCCATTCAAAATATTATATACAGAGATTGCAGAATAAATTTGCTCGGATTCCTTATACAATTCTGCAAGTGTCCGTACTACTTCAGCATCATTACTTCTGTAGTCGAAAATTTCTTCATATTCTTTTATAGCCTTATTTAAAAGTCCTTTTTCTATGTAGCAATCACCGAGTATTTTTTTTGTATCAATACTTCCCGGTTTGCGTTTCAAAATAATAAGGCATTGCTTTATCGCATTATTATATTTTTTGTCTTTATAAAATGAATTCGCCAAATATTGTCTAACCTCAACATGGGATGGCATTCTTTCAAGATATTTCATTGCAAGAAGCTCTACAAGAGCATATTCGCCCTGGTCATAAAGTGTCTTTACATGCTCAAGTATATTCTTAGTAGTCAGTTGGAATTCTTTATCTTTAGATAGATCACTGCCTTTTGACATTATAATTGCATACAAAACATATACAGCAATCATTGCACCAATAAATGCAACGAAAATATATATTACATTTACATTAATAACCATCTATATAATTCTCTTTCTTCTTTTCATGCTCATTATACAATATTTGGCAAAAAAAACCAACCTATTATTGATACAGGTTTACATATAACTTTTACTGTGCTAGAATTCACTCATAAGAAGGAGTTAAGTATGAAAAAATTATTAATTACATTTGTTGTGTTAGCAGGGATTACATCAATAAGCGCAGAGGCTTTTGATTGGTCATCGGCATTGAATTTTATAAATAATGCTTCTGAGCCTAAAACAGTTGAAACACAAATCACAAATCTAAGCGATCTTGAAAAACAAATGACAGCTATTGACAGTTCTGTACAAACAGCATTTGTTGAGATTGTTTCAAAGTTGTCCGGATGGAAAGAAACAAGGAATGTAAAATCACAACTTAAGTCAGGCAAAACAACACTTGCAAATGTTATTTCAAATTATGCAAATACATATATGGAAAACAACAGACAAAATATAGCAAATAAAATCAAAAAAATGTCAGATAAAGATATAGCTACTTTGACAAATAACATAAAAACACTGACTGAATGCGGACAAAATTACCTTACACTTGCTGCGAATGGTGCAAAAACTGCAACTAATACTTTAAAAACAGCTCAAAACATAAGTGAAGTCGCTAACACCGTTGCAAATATAAATAAAGCAGCCGTTGAATTAAGAAGCCGAGCTTCTAACGTGTATTCTCTGGTTAAACAGGTTAAATCAATTGCTACTACTGCTGGTGTAACGATAAACTAATTCAACAATTTTCATCCTTGAACAAGTGTTTTTGCGAACTGCATAGATTCATCGGTGATTTCTCCTGATGCAAGCTCTGCTATGCCTTTCAGCTTGTTTTCTCCTTCAAGAACGTAGATGCTTACATTTGTAGATTCGCCTTGTGTTTTCTTCACGTAAAAATGTCTGTCAGATTTTGATGCTATGATTGCCTGATGGGTAATCATAATGATTTGCATATATTTTGCCAGATTTTTTACTTCTTCTGCAACAGATTGTGACGTTCTTCCGGAAATTCCTGTATCAATTTCATCAAAAATGACGGTATCAATGTTATCAGCTTGAGCAAAAATGGATTTTATAGCAAGCATTACTCTCGAAATTTCACCGCCCGAAGCCACTTTCGCAAGTGGTTTTAAGCCTTCCGAAATATTTGTTGAAATCATAAATTCAACTTTATCCATTCCTTGGTTCGAAAGTGGAATTTCTTCAAAAGCTATTTCAAACCTAACTTTAGGTAGTTCCAGCTTTTCAAGTTTTTCAACAATCAAACCAGATAAAAGTTGGCCCTGTCTTTTTCGTTCTTCGGAAATTCTTGCAGCTTTTTCTTTTAAATCTCCTTCTTTTTTTATAATTTGCAGTTCTAATTCTTCAATATTTTGTGTTGAGAATTCAATTCCATCCAGCTCTTTTCGAATATTCTTACCGGTTTCAAGAACGTTTTCCAATGTCCCGCCGTATTTTCTTTTAAGTTTATCCAAAATAAAAAGTCTTTCCTGAATTTCATCTATTCTTGCAGTATCATTCTCCATTGACGATGAATAATTATTGAGTGTTGAAGCAAGCGCTTTTATTTTGTCCAATATTTCCGTAAGTTCTGCTTCACAGTCTTCCAGACTGTTATCCATACTTGAAGCTTTTGAAAGGGATGATTTTATTTCATATAAAGCATCAGTAATTGAACCATCATCTCCTGAAAGCGCCCAATAAGAACTTCCGGTAAGTTCTTTTAGTTTTTCGGCATTTTCAAGCACGGAAAGTTCGTTGTTTAAATCTTCATCTTCACTAATTGAAACAATGTTAGCGCCTTCAATTTCGTCTGCTTGAAATTTTAGAAAATCAATCTGTTCTTCGGTTTTTTGTGAAGCATTTTTTAGACGGTCAATTTCTGACAGCATATTTTTGTATTCATCAAACTCGCTTTTATACAGTTCCACAATAGGATTTTTTATATATGAATCTAAAAGATTTATGTGATACTTTGGCTGTAAAAACGTATACGCCTGATGTTGAGAATGTATATCCAAAAATATTTCTCGTAGAATTTTCAAAAACTCATGATTTACTAAACATCCGTTGACCCTTGATTTTGAACCGGTTGATGAAATTTCTCTGGATAAAATTATTTCTTCGCCATTGTTATCTATTCCATATTGTTCAAACAAATTCGTTAAATCGTGCGATGTATTTTTAAGAGTAATTTCGATTACAGCCTTCTCTGCACCTGTTTTTATAACTTCTTTTCCTATTTTTGCACCAAAAGCAATATCGATAGCATTTATTAAAATACTTTTTCCTGCACCTGTTTCACCCGTAATTATGTTCAGTCCGTCAGAAAAACTTTGTTCGAGTTCGTCTATTAGTATGTAGTTTTTAATATAGATACTGCTAATCATTGATTGTTGTTATACATCTCCATCATCTTCTGAATCTTCATAATCACTTTCATCTTCGTCGTTATCTTCGTCATTATCGTCATTGTATTCTTCATCTTCATCAGTATTATCTGGGTTATATTCCTCAAATTCTTCAGGAGGTTCGATACCAGAAGAAGTCCGAATTGTTTTTAATTCGTTTTTTATTATGTCTGTCGGATATGTAAGTGATAAATTATTTTCAAGAGCATGTTCAAGGTTTTCAATGCAACTTTCTGTATTGCCTATGTATTTGTATACCTGCGCAAGTATATAATACAAATCGCCGTTTTCATCTTCCTCAAGCCTTGAATGAAGAATTGAAAGGATATTTTCAATGTCATTATCTTTTATTGAAATTTTTGTAAGAAGCTTATATGCTTCAATGTCTTGTTTGTTATATTCAATCGTTAAAAGTAAGTTTGATTTTGCTTCATCAATATTGTGATTTTTATAAGCAATAGAAGCAAGATTAAAATAGGCCCAGCTGTAATCCGGAGATATTTCCAAAACTTTCTTGTAGCACTCCTCCGCAAAATTTGTTAAATTCTTTTCCTGATAAATATTTCCCAGATAAAAATGTGCATACAAATCTTTCGGATTAATTTCAACAGCTTTTTTAAAATTATTTTCAGCCTGATTCAATTCTTCTTTATGGTAATAACAAATCCCAAGATTAAAATAACAATTTGAATCATTCGGGTCTGATTTTAAAACTTCTCTGAATGCTTCTATTCCTTCATCCCATTTTTTTAAATTAACCAGCACTTCGCCGAGATTATAATAAAAATCAGCTTGCGGAGATATAGAAAGAGCTTTTTTGTAGGAAAACTCAGCATTTTCAAAATCTTTTAACTTTTCATAAATTATACCCAGGTTATATGCAATATCAGCATCTTCCGGAAAATATTTTTCAAGGTATTTTAAATTAGAAAGTGCTTCTTCATTAAACCCTTTATCAGCAAGTATTACTGAAAGTTCCCTTCTCGCCTGAAAATTAGAAGGATCATTTTTAAGGATTTCTTGTAATTTTTCTATCTCTCCACCCATACAAAAATTATAACAAAGTTGCTGAAATGAGTCCAGCCAATAATTAAAACAACTTATATAAAATGTAGATTTATTGTACTTGATTTATATGACAATTTTGAAAATCTGTTTACAATAAAGACTTATGCTTCAATATAAGAGGTAATTAATGGATAATAACAAGTATTTGAAAGTTTTTATAATATTTGGTAATTATTAGGTGTATTTTGCTTAATATGCACCAATGAAGAGTATTTTAAAGTATTAGCTTTTAAATGAATCCCAATTATTCTAATATTATAACTCTCTAATAAAGATTTCTTTGCTATCCATTGAAATTTATTCGTTTTTATTTTAAAATGGCGGAAATAAAAATGTTTAACAAAGTGTGTTATAGTTGTATTTCTATTAAACATTGTTATTTAGAAAGGAGTATTTATGACTATTAAAGTGGATTTGGCGACTCTGAAACCAATGATTAAGAAAACGAAAATGCCCCAAATGCGGAAAACAGCTGGGATTTCTGCCAATATAGTAAAAAGCCCAATAGTGTTATTATTTTCGGAAACTGTAAAGAAAACTACTAAATTTGGTGATGACGGCTTTTGCGGTTATTCACTAGATCCGTGCGGTGCGATTCCATAACTTGGTAAGAGGAATTAATGACTGATTCTGAAGTTACCGCGCAAAATATTAATGATGTTATCAGAAAAGCTTACGAACTATATAAAATCGCACAGGTTAAACCTGCTGGTGTATTTGCCTATATGGATGACATTATGAAGGTGTCTTATGGCTCTGATAAATTTTATTATAAATTCCCAAGAAATTTAATTTTTAAAGTAACTTCGGAATGTAATTTGAGATGTAAACACTGTTTTTTTTACAATAATGAGGACCTCTATAAAACAAATGGAGAGTTGACAGATTTTGAAAAGATAAATCTTATTAAGTATTTTGCAGAAGAAATTAATATTATGCACTGTACCTTGACTGGCGGTGAGATATTTGTTTCTTCTGTTATTTATGAGATTATAAAAATTTTAAAAGATGATAATATACCTCTAGATTTATTAACAAACGGGACCCTTATTAATAATCAAATTGCTTGCAAATTGAGCCACTTGTTAAATCCTGATTATGACATTTTTCAAATAAGTTTGGATGGCGCAAATTCAGAAACAAATGATAAGATTCGGGGAATAGGTTCTTACAATAAAGTTATAGAAACAATAAAAAATCTGAAAGATTATAACCAAAAAATATATTTGGCAGTAACATTGAATGATTATAATGTGAACCAGCTTTGCGATTTTTATTTCCTATGCAAAGAATTAGGTATTGATGGACTTAACATCGGAAGGATGACTGCTGTACACGATTCACATAAAAATATGGTAACAAGTACGATTAAAATATTAAAAAATACAGCAAAACTTCATGATATATACGATAAAACCGTAAGGCTAAAATTTAGAGCGCTAAAACCAAAAGATTTTATAGAGTTTGAAGAAGGACGACAAATCTATAATGAATGTTTATGGGCTGAAAATATTGAAAAACCTTGCAATCTCCATTGTTCTCCGCATCATGATCAGGTGGCAATATTTGCAAACGGTGATGTATCACTATGCTATGAGTGTGATAACAAAAAAGAATTTATGATTGGTAATATAAAACGACAATCCTTTGAACATATCTGGGATAATCGTTACTCACATATTTTATATAAAGAGAGGACTGTTAAAAACAGTGCCTGCTCTCAATGCAAATATATACCCTTTTGTAATACGGGATGTATTTTTAGAGCATATGAGAAATACAATACTATAGATGCCCCGGGGTTTGATTGTAAATATTATAATGAAATTGAGAAAGGAGTTGTTTAAAATAGTTATGGTTGAAATTAATAATGGTTCCGTCTTTAGATTAAATAAAGATGTAATAAAACGATTTGAACATAATTTAAACAACGGAACAATGGTACTATGTAATATGAAAACAATGGAATTTTGGTTTGGAAATGAGTATTCAAAAATTCTGATAAAACTGATAGCTGATAAGAAGAGCCTTCAAGATATATACTCTGAAATTCTTTCGGAATATGAAGAAAACGATTATGAAGAAGTTGTTAATGCATATAATACTATTTTAGAAGATTTAATGAATAAAGGTTTTATAGAGATAATTTAAGAATATGGAATATAGCAAAGAAGATATTGAACTCGTTATTAATAAACATTATGGTATAAAACGACGGGAAGTACCGTCTGAATTTATACGACGTAATATTTTAGAACTTGCATCTAATATTAGTCATAATAACTATGAGAGTAAATATCCTTATACAGCTATTTGGAAAATTAATTCTGATTGTAACTTGCGTTGTAAACATTGTTATTTCTATGGTAGTAATCAGTATTCAACCGAAAATGATTTGTCTGTTAGTGACATATATAATGTAATTGATCAACTTTCGGATTTATGCATAACAGAAATTCGATTAACAGGCGGAGAAATATTTTTACATAAACATATATTTGAAATTATAAAATATATAAAAAGTAAAAATATTGGAATTATTATAACGACTAATGCAACACTAATCTCCGATGAAATTTCAGAAGAACTTTCAAAAATTATTAATAAAGATATTGATATTATAAGAGTAAGTATTGATGGTGCCTGTAGCAAAACTCATGATAGTACAAGGGGACGAGGAGTTTTTAGTAAAGCAATCAACTCATTAAAGATTCTAAATAAGAAAAATTTTAAGGTTTTTGCATCTTCGGTTATAACGACAAATAACGTTTCAGAGATTCCTGATATATATGAATTATTAAAAGATTTAAATGTACAACAACTAACATTAATAAAAATAGTTCCGATTGAAAAATCGCAAAAGTTGATAGTTCCGACATTTAATGATTTAGTATATTATTCGGCAAGAATGTATGAAAGGATCAAACAAGGCGATATACTTACGATTGATAATCGTTTGTTTACTCCATACGATTTTTTAACAGATGAATTTTCAAAAAA
>Ga0310690_10000961_pt1 | contig 55306 bp, 35 predicted proteins | sample AusTroGonzalo_MG_2_FD_207661 | JGI IMG/M metagenome (GOLD analysis project Ga0310690, IMG submission 207661) | Bovine rumen microbial communities from tropical cattle in Woodstock, Queensland, Australia - Gonzalo_04 (v2) (version 2) | ecosystem: Host-associated > Mammals > Digestive system >... | reverse complement strand
AACCCGACGACAAAAAAATCATCTTCTCGATGGTAGGCGTGAGCAAAATCATCCCGCCGTCGCGACAAATCCTGAAAGACATCTACCTCTCCTTCTTCTATGGCGCCAAAATCGGCATCATCGGCCTCAACGGAGCGGGCAAATCCACCCTGCTGCGCATCATCGCGGGCAAGGAGAAATCGTATAACGGCGAAGTGGTGTTCTCACCTGGCTATTCCATCGGCATGCTCGACCAAGAGCCGCAACTCGACGACAACAAGACCGTCCGCCAGGTGGTGGAGGAAGGCGTGCAAGAGATCGTCGACATCCTGAAAGAATACGAGGAAATCAACAACAAGTTCGCCGAACCCGACGCCGACTTCGACAAGCTGATTGCCCGTCAGGGCGAGCTAACCGAACTCATCGAGCAGCACGACGCCTGGGAACTCGACAGCAAGCTGGAGCGCGCCATGGATGCCCTCAACTGTCCCGACGGCGACACGCCCGTGCGTAACCTCTCGGGCGGTGAGCGCCGCCGCGTGGCCCTCTGCCGTCTACTCCTGCAAGAGCCTGACATCCTGCTCCTCGACGAGCCTACCAACCACCTCGATGCCGAGAGCATCCAATGGCTGGAGAGCCACCTGCAGCAATATAAAGGCACCGTCATCGCCGTCACCCACGACCGTTACTTCCTCGACCATGTGGCCGGCTGGATTCTCGAACTCGACCGTGGCGAAGGCATCCCGTGGAAAGGCAACTACTCATCGTGGCTCGACCAAAAGACGCAGCGCCTCGCGATGGAAGAAAAGACCGAAAGCAAACGCCGCAAGACCCTTGAACGCGAGCTGGAATGGGTGCGCATGGCCCCGAAGGCACGTCACGCCAAGGGTAAGGCGCGTCTGGAGTCATACGAGAAGATGCTCAACGAAGACGTGAAAGAGAAAGAAGAAAAACTTGAAATTTACATCCCCAACGGCGACCGTCTTGGCACCAAAGTCATCGAGGCACATGACGTCACTAAAGCCTACGGCGACAAGCTCTTGTTTGAGAACTTGAACTTCAGCCTGCCGCAAGGCGGCATCGTGGGTGTCATCGGCCCCAACGGCGCAGGCAAGACTACTTTGTTCCGCCTCATCATGGGCTTGGAAAAGCCTGACTCAGGCACCTTCGAGGTCGGCGAGACCGTGAAAATCGGCTATGTCGACCAGCAGCATGCCGACATCGACCCCGAGAAGACCGTCTGGGAAGTCATCAGTGGCGGCAACGAAATCATCCAACTCGGCAAGCGCAGCATGAACTCACGCGCCTATGTGTCGCGCTTCAACTTCGGCGGCAATGACCAGCAGAAGAAAGCCGGTGTGCTGTCGGGCGGTGAACGCAACCGTATGCATTTGGCCCTTACCTTGAAGCAGGAAGCCAACGTTCTCCTCCTCGACGAGCCTACCAACGACATCGACGTGAATACGCTTCGTGCTTTGGAGGAAGGCTTGGAGAACTTCGCGGGCTGCGCCGTCATCATCAGCCACGACCGCTGGTTCCTCGACCGTGTGGCCACCCACATCCTCGCTTTTGAGGGCAACTCGCAAGTGTATTTCTTTGAAGGCAGCTACTCGGAGTATGAAGAAAACAAGCTGAAGCGCCTTGGCAACGTGGAGCCGAAACGGTTTAGATACAAGAAACTGAAAGTTGATTAACCGATATCAAAGCAAGCCTCCTATGTCATTCCCACGTGGTCTTGTGCGAAAGCATGGAATCTATAGGAGGCGATTCAAAAGGCAAATACCCTAACAGACGGCTTCAGAAAGCATAGATTCCAGCCTCTCCACGTACCAACGTTGGAATGACATGCTCTCTGAAGCCTGCAAAATAATTTTGCATTCTAAAAACAACTTCCTAAATTTGCAGCATATTAACCCTTAAAAATCAACACTATGAGTTTCGGAGAAGCCATCAAAAGCGTGTTTTCAAAATATGCAACCTTTTCGGGACGTGCACGCCGTTCCGAGTTCTGGTATTTCTTTTTGTTCAATTTCTTGGTCGGTTTCGTGTTAAATCTCATCCCCCACTTTTCCGTAGTGTCGGGTTTATGGGCTTTGGCCGTTCTGATTCCAACATTAGCCGTTACAGTGCGCCGTTTCCATGACATCGGCAAGAGCGGATGGACGTATCTTTATTTCCTCATCCCCTCGCTACTTCTCATAGGTTACTGGTTTTATTTAGTCTTTCAATATATCAGTGCTGGCTACAATTTGGACGAAGAGAGCGTCGCAGCAATAATTACATCCAATAGTTCTGCCTCGCTCATCACCTGTATCCTTCTGCTTGTTTCATTAATCGCCTCTATCATCTTTATCGTTTTGATGGCCCGTGACAGCCAACCCGGCGAAAACAAATGGGGTCTCAACCCGAAAGAAGTTTCAAGCAACAATAATTCAGGAATGAATTAAGATTATACAGTCAACTGACATTTTAAGACAACGGGGCATTGTTTTTCAATGTCCCGTTATTTTTTTTCATCCGTTTACACCTATATTAAAATAAAGCGATTATCTTTGCGCCCTCAGAATCAATCACAAAACACTAGCAATATGAAAAAACTCAACTTGACTTTCTGCCTCCTCGCCATCATCGGCAGCCTCATGGCTGGACCTGTCGACCAACAGAAGGCCCAAAAACTGGGTGCCAAGTTCCTGAGCACCACCGCTATTGGTCAGAAAAACGCTGACATTCAACTGAATCTGGTCTGTGCCGCCGTTAACCTGCAACGCAGCGCCACCGACTATTATGTCTTCAACGTCAGCAACGGTGAAGGCTTTGTTATCGTGGCTGGCGACGACCGTGTGAAGCCCATTCTAGCTTACTCCACCACGGGCCAATACGACCCTCAAAACGTTTCGGAAGGCTTTGCCTTTACACTGAACTCGTTCCGCGAAGAGATCCAATATGTACGCGACCACAACCTCAGCGCCACGCCCGACATCGTGGCTGAATGGCGCAAGGTAAGTGAAAGCGGCAGCCTCAACCGTGACCACCAGACCCGCGTCGTAGTAGGCCCGCTCTGCCAGACCCTCTGGAACCAGAACTATCCTTGGAACAGCCAATGCCCCGAAGACCCCGAAGGCAACGGCGGCCATGTCTATGCCGGCTGCGTCGCCACGGCCATGGGCCAGGTGATGAAATTCTGGGATTGGCCTGCTCAAGGCACCGGTTCACACACCTACAATCCTGACGGCTATGCCCAACAGAGCGCCAACTACGGCGAGACCCAATACCATTTCGAGCTGATGCCCTTGGTTTTGGACTCCACCAGCACAGAAGACGAGATCTACTACGTCGCCCAGCTCTTACACCATCTCGGCATCTCCGTCGATATGCAGTACAGCGGAAGCGGTAGCGGCGCCTACTCCGACGATGTACCCGATGCGTTGCGTAGCTATTTCCGTTACACCTGTGAAAACCACATCACCAACTACTGGCAATACAACAACACCCAATGGGCCAACATGCTGAAACAAGGCGGCTTGGATGAGGGTATTCCTCTCTATTACAGCGGCTCCGACGACAACTGGCAAGGCGGTCACGCCTTTGTTTGCGACGGCTACGACGAGAACAACTACTTCCACTTCAACTGGGGCTGGAGCGGTCGCGACGACGCCTGGTGTCCCATCGGCGCGCTCAACACCACCAAATACGCCTTCAACATGTTGAACGGCTTCACAGGCCACATCATTCCTCAAGACGATGAATACTTCAGCCGTCCCGACAGTGTGGTCAACATGCAAGCCATCGAGAATGGCGATTTCAACGCCGTTCGTCTCAGCTGGACTAACCCGACACTCACCGTTGATGGCAGCGACTTGACCTCCATCACCTCGGTCACGGTCCGCCGCAACTTCGAGGTCATCGCTGAGCTGACCGACGCCCAAGTGGGTGCCGACATGGAATACGATGACAACGGCCTTGAGCCTGGCCTTTATGAATATGCCATCTTCGTCACCAACGAAGCTGGCATCAGCCGCACCACCTACCGCAAGGTATTGGTTGGCGAGAAGTGCAATGTCGTCTTCCGTCTTCATGACGACGGTGGCGACGGCTGGAAAGGCGCCGCCATCAGCGTGACCTCCGAAAGCGGTCAACGTATTGCAGTGGTCACCATGACACAAGGCTCCGAATTGGTCGTCGACCTGCCTCTGCTCCGTGGAGAGCTTAACTTCATCTGGAACCATGGTTGGTATCACACTTCTGAACAATACGACACCGACTATGAGTGCTCGTTCAGCATCTATGACTTCGACGGTAACGAACTGTTCTCAGGCTCCGGCCTCGAAGACGGTATCTTCTTGACCTACAACAACAACTGCGAGGGAGCTCCTTTGGCTTGTTATCCCGTTCAGGATCTTGAAGGTGAGTACCTGTGGCAAAGCGCTAGCGAATACGGTGTCAGCCTCACCTGGTCAGAGCCAGAAATCACAGCCAACCTCGACCACTTCAACATCTACCGCAGCGAACTTGTCACCAAGGACGCGGAACTGATTGCCGAAGTGCCTTATACAGGCACCAGCAGCTACGAATACTACGATGACCTGAACGAGGTAGGCGAATACGAATATGACGTTACCTCGGTCTACATCCGAGGCAACGAGCAATGCGAATCGGAGATAGCGAGCATCGGCGACCTGATCGTCACGGCCATCGACGAGAACAAGGCGAACATCAGCATCTATCCTAATCCGACTGAAGGCCTGCTTAACATCGAAGGGCAAGGCACAATGCACATCACCGTCAGCAACCTCTTGGGCCAGACACTTCAAGAGACAACTGCCCAAGGCAACACCACCCTCGACCTCAGCGGATTTGAAGCCGGTATCTATTTCATCCGCATCGAAACCGAATCCGAAATGATGGTGAGAAAAGTCACTGTAAGAAAATAAACCATGAAAAAACTCTGTCTAACATTATGCCTTCTCGCTGTCACAATCGGTAGCCTCATGGCCGCCCCTGTCGACCAGCAGAAAGCCCAAAAGATCGGTGCCAAATTCCTGAGCACCACCGCTGTCGCCCAAAAAAACGCCGACATCCAATTGAACCTGGTCAGCATCGCTGCCGACCGTGACGCCACCGACTATTATGTCTTCAATGTCACGAACGGTGAAGGCTTCGTCATCGTAGCCGGTGACGACCGCGTGAAGCCCATTTTGGCCTACTCCACCAAGGGCCGCTACAACCCCGACGACGTGGCCGAAGGCTTCCTGTTCACCCTCGATGGTTTCCGCCAAGAGATCCAATACGTGCGCGAGCACAACCTTGCCGCCACACCTGACATCGTGGCTGAATGGCACTCGGTGGCTCAAAACGGCAGCCTCAACCGCGGTCGCCAAACCCGCGTCGTAGTAGGCCCGCTCTGCCAGACCCTCTGGAACCAAAACTATCCTTGGAACAGCCAATGTCCTGCTGACCCTGCCGGTAGCGGTGGCTACGTCTATGCCGGCTGTGCCGCCACGGCCATGGGCATGGTGATGAAATACTGGGACTGGCCGGAACGCGGCAACGGCTCGCACAGCTACAACCCCGACGGCTACGCCCAGCAAAGCGCCAACTTCGGCGAGACCGAATACCATTTCGAACTGATGCCCTTGGCACTCGACTCCACAAGCAGCGAAGAAGAGATCTTTTATGTCGCCCAACTCCTGCATCATCTCGGCATCGCCCTCGACATGCAATACAGCCCCAACGGCAGTGGCGCCAGTGCCTTTTCTGTCTACACCGCCTTCCAAAGCTATTTCCGCTACAATAGAGACTTCCCTGAAATCAACGCTGGAGGAATCATCCCTGGTTATGGCTACACCAACGAGGAATGGGCTCAGATGCTGAAAGACGGCGGCCTTGACGAGCATCTCCCGATTTTATACTGCGGCTCAGATGACGGCGGCGCTGGCGGTCATGCCTTCGTGTGCGACGGCTACGACGAGAATGACTACTTCCACTTCAACTGGGGCTGGAGCGGCCGCGACAACGCTTGGTGCCCCATCGGTGCACTCCACACCACGAGATACGACTTCAACCAAAACAACCATTTCATCGGTCACATCGTGCCCCAAGGCAGCGAGTACTTCAACCGTCCCGAGCCCGTCGAAAAGATGAACATCGCCGAAAACGAAACCTTCGACGGCGTTCTCCTCAGCTGGACCAACCCTTCCTTAGACCTCAACGGCAACGCCTTGACCGACCTTACCTCGGTCACCATCCGCCGCAACTTCGAGGAAATCGCCGTTTTAACCGATATCCAAGTGGGTGCCGACATGGAATATGAAGACAACGGCCTCGAGCCAGGCCTATACGAATACGCCATCTACGTCACTAATACAGCCGGCATCAGCCGCACCATATACCGCAGTATCCTCGTCGGCGAGAAGTGTAGCCTCGTCTTCCAGCTCCACGACGATGGCGGCAACGGCTGGAAAGGCGCCGCTATCAGCGTGGCCGACGAAAACGGCAACCGCATCGCCGTGGTCGAGCTGACAGAAGGCTCCGAAGAGACCCTCACCGTGCCGCTGCTCCACGGCAACCTCAGCTTCATCTGGAACCCCGGCTGGTACCACAACTATCCCGAATACGACACCGACGACGAGTGCTCATTTAGTATCCTCACGCCGGATGGTCAGTCTATCTACGCCTCTTCTGAACTCGAAAGCGGCGTCTTCCTGACCTACGACCCGTGCTCCTACGACGCCTTGGGCGAGACCTCCGACGGCCAAAGCATCAACATCTATCCCAACCCGACCAATGGTATCGTGTTTGTACAGACGGTGTGCACACCGTCTCTACCGTATCGTATCATTGTCTGCAACCTTTTGGGCCAGACGCTCCAGGAGACGACAGCCCAAGGCAATGCAACCCTCGACCTGAGCGGCTTCGGACAAGGCATCTACTTTGTCCGCATCGCCACCGAAAACGGTGTCTTCGTGCAGAAAGTCAACGTTAGACAATAACACAATGAGGTTCCCGCCTGACGGCGGGAATGGAGTAAGGTATAAAACGACTAGCGGCGGCTTGTAGCGTTTACAATTCGTAAGCGTTACAGGCCGCCGCGGTATATAAAAACGATTATTACTCCATTCCCGCGAAGCGGGAACCTCTTACCATTTCAAGATCTTCCTGAAATCGTATTCCTCCGGATTCGGCAGGTAAGCCTTGGCGCCTTCGTAGTCGGCAGGGCTGATGTACTGCAATCCGTCGTTGAAAATCAACTCGGCCTTCGGGCCATTCAGGTTGACCAAGCGCGGCTTGATCTTGCCGTTCTCGTCTTCCACGTCCTTCAGGTACAAAGGCATGATCTCGCCTTTCGGGTTGGTGGTGACCATAGCCCCACTCACGCCCTTGTCGAAGAGCTTCTTCACGCCGTAACCCAGCAACGAGCAATAGGTCAGGTCATAACCATTGGGTTCCACGCAACGGATGCCGTAGCCAATCTCGACGGGACGGCTCTTCACGTTGAGACCCAAAGCCTTCAGGCGCTGCTGGAGCAGCAAGTTGAAGATATGGGCCTTACTGACGTTACCCAGCTCGGGATGGCCGTGTTCGTCGTAGGTGAAGGCCACACCCGACTTCTCGATTTCCTCGTCGCTCATGAAGTGGAACACGCCCTCGCTGATGATGACCACACCATAGTCGACACCGAGGAGCTTACGCTTCACGATGGAGCTGACCACCAACTTGATGATGGCATCGAAGGTGACTTCAGTCTTGTTGAACATCTCAGGGATGACCACCATGGGGCAGTGGCAGGCCGACGTCATACCGAAGGCCAAGTGACCGGCTTCACGGCCCATGGCCGACACCACAAACCAGTTGCCACTGGTGCGGGCATCTTCGTAGATGGTCTGCACCAGATGCACGGCGGCGTCTTTGGCGGAATAGTAGCCGAAGGTCGGGCTGCCTTCAGGCAACGGCAGGTCGTTGTCGATGGTCTTGGGCACATGGATGTTTTGGATGGGGAAGCCACTGTTGGCCAAGAACTTGGAGATGCGGTTGGCCGTCGAGGCAGTGTCGTCGCCGCCGATGGTGACCAAGAGCTTGATGTTGTTCTTGACGAAGAACTCGGTGTTGAACTCCTCGTTCTTCGGTTTGTAGCGGCTCATCTTCAAGGCCGAACCACCTTGTTTCAGGATGGCATCGGCATAGAGGAAGTCCATCTCGACCACATCGGGATTGGGCTTGAAGAGGTTTTTGTAGCCTTCGTTGAGGCCGAGGACGCGATAGCCGTCCTTGAGGAAGGTCTTGGCCACGGTGCTGATCACCGTGTTGATTCCTGGTGCCGGACCGCCGCCGGCGAGGATTACGATGGATTCTTTCATAGGTTGTTATTTTGAGATTGTTGTTTCTTGTCCCCGAAACTGCGCTGCGCTTGTATCGGGTTACAAAAGTATCGTCCCTTCGGGACGAGTCATTCTATCACCAGCTCATCACAGAAAATCCAGGCCTTCTGGCCGGCGCCGACATGACCTTCGGGGCAGGTGCCGATGGTCTTGGCCACCATCTTCACATAGCGGGCGTTGGTGCGCGGACGTACTTCCATCTCCTGGATGAAAGCGCCGTCTTCATCCTGCGGCACGTCGTTCTTCACCTTACCCACGCTGCGGAAATTCTTGCCGTCGTTGCTGACGAAATACTCCACTTCTGTAGGCATCCAAATCCAAGAATAAATCTCCTGCAAGAAGCTGCCTGCCAAGCGGTTGATTTTCTTGGTTTGACCCAAGTCGACGGTGGCGATGAGGTCGACGCCGTAGTAGCCCTGCCACGAACCTGTGCGGAAGTTCTCGCCGCCGCGCTGGTGGTCGATGAGGGCCTTGAGGCCGCCAGCTGAGTATTGTTCATTGTACATGTTCTCCAGCTTCACGCTGTGGTTGGCGTCGATGAGGTAATACTGCGCGTCGATGGGCAAACTCCAGCGGCCGTCTTGTTGGGCGGCGGCACGCACGGTGGCGTTGTCCTTGAAGCACAGCGGCTGCTCATAGAGCTGGCCGTTCTCACGCGGGTCGGTGCTGTCCAAGGTATAGTAGATCTTGACGCCCTCGACGGGATGGCTCATGCTCACTATGAGACTATCGAAGAAGGTGTCGGAGTCAGTGTTGATAGTGGGCACGATGACGATAGACTCGGCAGGGATGCGCGACACGGGGCAGTTCTCGGGTTGCGTGGCCCAAGGTGAATCAGGCTTGTCGGTCATGGTGAACTCCAACGTACCGCCGTTGTGGACCTCGTCGAAGGTGATGTAGCTGCGCTCCAGAGGTTTGCCGTTCAGTTTCACCGACTGCACGAAGCAGTTCTTGTCGCTCAGGTTCTTGGCAACGACCTCAAACTGTTTGCCGTCCTCGAAGGTCAGGCGGGTCCGCTCGAAGCGCGGCAGGCCCAACACATAATAGCCCGAGGCGGGAGTGGCGGGATAGAAGCCCATGGCGGAGAACACGCCCCAGGCCGACATCTGGCCGCAGTCTTCGTTGCCGGCATAGCCGTCACGGCGGTCGGTGTAGAAGTCGTCCATCACCTGCTTCACGTATTTCTGTGTCTTGACGGGCTGGCCGACGAAGTTGTACATATACACGGTGTTGTGGCTCGGCTCGTTGCCGTGGGCATACTGTCCGATGAGGCCCGTGATGTCAGGCTGCTCGCGACCCGTGAGATTGGACGGCGCGTTGAAGAGCGCGTCGAGTTTGGCCTCATAGCTGTTCCAACCGCCCATCAGGTCGATGTGTCCGTTGATGTCCTGCGGCACGAAGAAGCCATACTGGTAGGAGTTGGCCTCGGTCAGCGTGAAGTTGACCTGCGCGGGGTCGAAGGGACGCGTCCAGCCACCGTTGCGGCGACCTTGGAAGAACTGGTTCTCAGGGTTATAAATGTTCTTGTAACTCTGTGCGCGGGCATAAAACTCATCGGCAATGTCTTGTTTGCCCATGTCCTCGGCCATACGGGCCACGCACCAGTCGTCGTAGGCATATTCGAGGGTCTTGGAGACCGCCTCGCCTTCCGTTTCAATCGGGATGTAGCCGTATTTCATGTAGGCACCCATGCCGCGGAAGTTGTCCTTCGAACTGGCCACCATGGCTTCCAGGGCCTTCTCGGTGTCGAAGTCACGGATGCCGGCGAAGTAGGCGTCGGCGATGACGGGGATGGCGTGGTTGCCAATCATGCAGTAGGTCTCGTTGGCGGCCAGTTCCCAGATGGGCAGCAGGTGGTGCTCGTTGGTTTCGTACTTATTAATAAAGGTATTGATGAAATCGAGGGTGCGGTCGCGCTGCATCAGGCTGAACAGCGGGTGCAGGCTGCGGAAGGTATCCCACAGCGAGAACACCGTATAGACGGGTCTCTCGGACTGATACACTTTTAAGTCGTGAGCACGGTAGCGGCCGTCGGCATCGCTATAGAGGTTGGGGGCGATCATGCAGTGGTAGAGTGCCGTGTAGAACACCGTCTTGTGCGACTCATTGGGGTCGCTCACCGCATAGCGTTTCATCTCGTTATTCCATTTGTCGAAGGCTTTCTGGCGCAAGGCATCGAAGTCGAAGTCGTTCTCGGCGAGTTCGGCCTTCAGGTTGTTCTTCGCGCCTTCCACGTCGACGGCGGAGAGGGCAATGCGCATGACGAGAGACTCGTCTGTAGAATATGGGAAAAGGAAATATGCTTTCACAACCTTATCTTTCGACTCCGTTTCATTCTTGTTTCGGGCGGCATCAAAAGCCAATGAACAATCATCTTCTATGACAAATGGCCATTCATATTCTTGTACTGCAAAAGGTCTTGAAAACTCTGCATAGAAATACAGATATTGGTCGTTAGCCCAGTCTCTAGTGCGACGGAATCCGCTGATGGCATGGTCATTTTCCACATTCAATTCCGCTTCATAAACAACTTCGTCATTGACTCCATGCCACATATCAAGTAACAATAACTGCCCAGCATCTTTCGGATAAGTGCAACGCATCATACCAACGCGGTCACCCGTAGTCAACTCAACTTTCACACTATCGTCCAAAATCACAGAATAATAACCCGCTTGGGCATCTTCATCCTCGTGTTTAAAGGCTGCGTGACTATAAAGAGAATCATAGTGGGCATAAGCAGCTAGGTTTGGCAAATCCTGGTCAAACACAAACTCTTCTGTAAACGGCATAAACCTAAAATCTCCATAGTCGGAGCAACCCGTGCCGCTGAGGTGGGTAGTGCTGAAACCGAGGATGGTGTTGTCGGAGGTGTGGTAGCCGGAGCAGCCGTCCCAGTCGTTCATGCGGGTGTCAGGACTGAACTGCACCATGCCGAAGGGCACCGTGGCACCCGGGAAGGTGTGGCCGTGGCCGCCCGTGCCGATGAAGGGGTCGACATATTTTGCCGCGTCGGTGACATAATCGGCTTTGGGTTGTTGCGTGCAGGCCGCGAGAGCCAACAATAATAAAGGTAGGAATAGTTTTTTCATAGATTTGAGGTTTTGAGGCGGTAAAGATAAAACAATTATTAGTGCAAATAGATAAACACAAAAAATAAAATGAGATTCCCTAACGGGAAATCGAAGATTCAACGAAGTTAATGGGGTATCACCGACCGCTTTCCCATGCGGCGGCTTGTGGCGTTAATGACTCGAGAGATTCCCGGTGGGAATGGAGTATCTTCATTCGCTTATCTTGCGGCGGCTTGTGGCGTTAACGACCCGTAAGCATTATTAGCCGCCGCGAATAACAAAAAAAGCACCATCCATTCCCGAAGGGAACCTAAACTACAACTTTAGAGATTCCCTAAAGGGAATGGAGTTAAACCCTCCGCTTTATCTTGCGGCGGCTTGTGGCGTTAACGGCCCGTAAGCATTATTAGCCGCCGCGAATAACAAAAAAAGCACCATCCATTCCCGAAGGGAACCTAAACTACAACTTTAGAGATTCCCGATGGGAATGGAGTTAAACCCTCCGCTTTATCTTGCGGCGGCTTGTGGTACTAACGACCCAAGAGATTCCCAGTGGGAATGGAATTCACCCCCTTCTTTATCTGCGGCGGCTTGTGGTACTAACGACCCGTAAGCGTTATTTGCCGCCGCGGTTAACAAAAAAAACGTACACCATTCCCGAAGGGAACCTAAACTACAACTTTAGAGATTCCCTAAAGGGAATGGAGTTAAACCCTCCGCTTTATCTTGCGGCGGCTTGTGGCGTTAACGACCCGTAAGCATTATTAGCCGCCGCGGTTAAACACATGAACAGCACCCCATTCCCGAAGGGAATCTAACCTGGCATACATTTTGCAACCCAATTTGCATAAAAAAATGTCTTTTTGCGGCTGCGTTTTTCAAAAATACGTATATTTGCAGCCCTAATATCGAAACATCATTATTATTAACTCACTAAAAAACAAACCATCATGAAGAAAGTTTTATTCATGTCACTGGCAATGGCCGTCGCTATGACTGGCTTTGCACAGAAGCCTGTCGTGAACAAAAGCGATTTGGCTAAGCAACCCGTAGAGATGAGTGCCCGTGTCCTCAGAGGCAACGAGGCTCCTTCCAATGACTTTGGGCAACAGATTGCTGTTCCCACCGTCAACAGCAACAGAGTAGCAAAAGGCATGGACTATCCGTACGAAGAGTATGAAGCCATGACGACCTACTACGACCTGCAGACGAACAGCGCCCTCGGCAACCGTATCGCCGTGTGGCCCGACGGCTGCGCCGCCTTCACCGCCACCTGGGACAACACCGGCTCCGCCTCCTATGGCAACCGTGGTACAGGTTACAACTTCTACATCCCCGACATGAAGGGTATGGGAGATCAACCCAATATGCGCGTCGAGTCCTCGTATTCTGGTTGGCCGAGCATCGCTACCAGTGGAGAGAGCGAACTCCTTGCCTCGCACGCCAGCAGTAAAGTTCACCTTTACAAGAGAGATGTTAAAGGCGAAGGTACCTGGAACAACATCTGGAACAGCGAGATCAACACCACTTGGCCCAGAATCGGCACCACCGGCGATGGTCAGTATGTCCACCTGGTAAGTGCAGAGCAAAACAGCAGCAACACCCTGCAAAACTATGTGTACTACGCCCGTTCCACCGACGGCGGCGAAACCTTTACCGAGTTGGCCTATCCTCCGCTGGTTGACGTTGAAGGTATGTACAGATACGACATCGGTGCTGACGACTATGTGATGGCTACCAACGGCAACACCGTTGCCATCCTCTTCGGCGGCATCAACTACGATCTGTTCTACATCATTTCCCGCGACAACGGCGAGACTTGGGAGAAGCAAATCATCTGGAACTATCCTTACGACCACTCTGTTGACTGGGTTAACTCGACCTATACCGCAGAGACCGACTCCATATGGGCTCCCGATGGCTCAAGCAGCATCGCTATCGACAATGACGGTGTGGTTCACGTCGCCTTCGGCCTCATCCGTTGGGTCCCCAGTGAAGACCATGACGGTTCCTATTCCTACTGGCCTTACACCGACGGTATGGTATACTGGAACTCCAACTTCACCAACGAACAAGGCGGCCATGACATCCCGAACTTCGGCGACTGGTCGAACGATGTCAACTATCCTGAAATGGTCTTCAACGGCACCAATGGCATCAGCAACACCCTGAATGCAGAACGCATTTGGGACATGGCAGAGACCTTGGGCGACAACTACCGTAACCTCTATGTCATCAGCGCTCCCGATGAGAATGGCGACGGCGAAGTGGACTTCACCGATGCCTGGGACAACACCAACTACCACTACCGTTCACACTGCATCACCACCATGCCTGGTGTATCCATTGACGAGCAAGGTAACATGATTATCGTTTACTCCACACTTGCAGAAACCCGTATCAACGCGGATGCCAACCATCACTACAGAAGTGCTTATGTTACCGCCAAAGACTACACTGGCACTTGGTTCGAGAACGCCATCAACCTCAGCGAAGACTTCATGCACGAATATGATGAGGTGTACTCCACCACAGCCGCTTTTAACGGAAGCCATAACGCTTTCTGGGTCATGTACTCAGCAGATGCAAACATCGGCCTGTATATGGACTACACCAGTGGCGAGAACAATAACAACATGGGTGAACTCACTGAAAACTACATCTATGCTGTAAAGGTTATGCCCGACATGGAAGGCTGGGGCGTTGAAGAGCATGAAGCCATCAACCCGATGACCGCCACACGCGTGTATCCTAACCCCGCCAGCGATGTGCTGAACATCGAAGTGAACGCCTCACAGGCTTCCGAGATGAGCATCAGCGTGTACAACATCATGGGCCAGAACGTGATGAACCAGAACGTGAACATCAACACCGGCGTCAACACGCGCAGCATCAGCACCAGCGAGCTGAACAGCGGCATCTACTTCGTGACCGTCAAGGCCAACGGCTTTGAGAACACCATGAAGTTCATCGTGAAGTAAGTTTTATCTTACATCCTACGACAATAAAAAAGGAGGCTGCGGCCTCCTTTTTTTATGGGATTCCCTACGGGAAATCGAAGATTCAACGAAGTTAATGGAGTATCATCGTCCGCTTTCCTTTGCGGCGGCTTGTGGCACTAACGACCCGTAGGCGTTAGCAGCCGCCGCGAAAACAACTAAACAACCAACTTTCCATTCCCGTAGGGAACCTAAACTACAACTTCAGAGATTCCCTAACGGGAATGGAGTCACTTCATTCGCTTATCTTGCGGCGGCTTGTAACGCTAACGACTCGTAGGCTTTATCAGCCGCCGCGATATACACAATACGACCGACCCTCCATTCCCGCAGGGAATCTCAGCCGCGATATACATTATAAACCAACTTTCCATTCCCGCAGGGAACCTAAACTACAACTTCAGAGATTCCCGATGGGAATGGAGTTTAGCCCTCCGCTTTATCGGCGGCGGCTTGTGGCGCTAACGACCCGTAGGCTTTAGCAGCCGCCGCGATATACACAATACGACCGACCCTCCATTCCCGCAGGGAATCTCAGCCGCGATATACATTATAAACCAACTTTCCATTCCCGAAGGGAACCTAAACTACAACTTCAGAGATTCCCGATGGGAATGGAGTTTAGCCCTCCGCTTTATCGGCGGCGGCTTGTGGCGCTAACGACCCGTAGGCTTTAGCAGCCGCCGCGATATACACAATACGACCGACCCTCCATTCCCGCAGGGAATCTCAGCCGCGATATACATTATAAACCAACTTTCCATTCCCGTAGGGAACCTCCTGCCACTTAAACAAACTGCCTTAAACGAAGGGAATCACTTTTTTTGCTATGTTTGCATCATCATTTCAAAACGCATGAATTTCGCTTACACATACATCATGACGAATAAAGGGCACTCTGTTTTGTACACAGGATGCACTAACGATTTAGTACGTAGAGTAGGCGAGCATAAAAGTCATGTATACAAAGGTTCTTTTACCGACAAGTACAGTTGCGAATACTGTGTGTTTTATGAAGAATTCACAAGCTACCAATCTGCCATTGATGAAGAAAACAGAATTAAAGGGTTGTCTCGGAAAGCAAAAATAGAGATGATCGAAAAGAAAAATCCAGAATGGAAGGAATTGGTGACAGAAAAGGGATTCGTTTATGATAAAACACCATGGAGTGAAAAAGTCAAACAAGTTATGGACGAACTCATGAAAGAATCATGAGATTCCCGATGGGAATGGAGTATCATCGTCCGTTTTCCCTGGCGGCGGCTTGTGGCGCTAACAACACAAGAGATTCCCTAACGGGAATGGAGTCACTTCATTCGCTTATCTTGCGGCGGCTTGTAACGCTAACGACTCGTAGGCTTTATCAGCCGCCGCGATTAATAACTACATTGTTTCTCTCCATTCCCGCAGGGAATCCCCGCCGCGATATACTAATTAATAACTACATTGTTTCTCTCCATTCCCGCAGGGAATCCCCGCCGCGATATACTACATGGCCTCCTATCCATTCCCGCAGGGAATCCCCGCCGCGATATACTATATGACATCCTTTCCATTCCCGCAGGGAATCTTCCTTAAAACAGGAAAAATTTCCCTCAAATCCCTTGTGTTTTTAGAAAAAGTCCTATCTTTGTCCCCAAATTGCCAAAATAGCAAACATAACTAATCAATCAAATTATTAACTAAACTTATTCAAAATGAAAAAGTTATTTACTTTAGCACTCGTCTTGTTGGTGACCGTCGCCGGTTACTCGCAAGCGAAGAAAGTGTCCTACAAGGACGTCAAGCAAAGCCCCGCCACCATGCAGGTGACCAGAGGCATGGAAAGTTTCGACTTCGTCCAAAGCGAGCCTAACATGCTCCGCGAAGACGGCGAGCTCGACTACTCGACCTACGACTGGCAGACCAACTGCGGTATCATCAACCGCACCATCGTGTGGCCCGACGGCAAAGTGAATTTCGCCTACACTATCGCTGGCGATGCTTCCTTTACCGACCGTGGTACCGGTATCGGCACCTACGACAGCGAAGCCGACGAATGGCTTCCGCTCGGCGGCCGTATCGAGAATGTGAAGACCGGTTTCGGCTCCATCGCCCGCTACAAGGAAAACGGCATCGTCATCGCTGCCCACACCGCTACCCAATGTGGTGTCCTCATCCTTGAAGACAGAAACGATTTGGCTGCCACACAAGGCACCCTTCCCTACACCAGCTTCCTCGATCCTACCTACGATCCGAGCTGGCCGGTCGTGATGACCTCTGGCCCCAACCGCGATATCATCCACGTGCTTGTCACCGCCTATGGTGCTGATGGTTCTTCAACCTCCGTTCCTGGTGCCGAAGGCGTCAACAACCCCATCATCTACTTCCGTTCTCAAGATGGCGGCGAGACCTGGGACAAGGAAAATGTTGTCCTTCCCTTCATGGGTCCTGACTACGGCCTCGACTGGGGCTCCAATGTGTGCCACTGGATGGAGACCACCGAAGATAACTGCCTCGCTTATGTCGTGAACAACGCTTGGAGCGATGGTATGGTGTGCTATAGCTACGACAATGGTGAGACTTGGGAAAGAAAAGTGTTCTTCCACCACCCCGGCGTCAGCACCGACTTTGGTGATGTCAGATTTTACTATCCTCGTTGGGTCTCGGCCCAGTGGGGTGCCAACGGCGAACTTAACATCGCCTATGAATGGAACGCCTGCGACGGCGAGCCTGGCTCGACCACCTATGTCCCTGGCTACGGTGGCTGTGTGTACTGGAGCGAAAGTATGCCTTACCACGGCGAAACTGGCCCTGAATACGGCTGCGATCCGACCAACCCGAAACCCTGCGTCCCCGGCGAGCCTTTCATCATCGACACTGCCTACATCTGGCAAGATATCTATGCCTCATGGTGGCCTTGGAGCAATGCCACACACCCGATGTGGCCTGAATACTTCGGCTATGTGACCACCCTGACTGACGAAGGCGAATGGGAAGACCCCTACAACGCCACTGAGTTCAACCTCGACGTCTCTGCCGACTGGGGTGAACTCCACGGCAAGTATAACTGCGGTGTCAGCTCCATGCCTACCCTTTGCATGGTCCCTGGTACTAACGGTTCCGACATGGTCGCCGTTTGGAGCGCCATGGACGAAAACAACGCTGTTGACGGTGTGAACCTGTTCAAGGTCTTCGCCGCCTACTCCGCTGACTTCGGCAACACCTGGCAGCACATGCATCAACTCACCACCGACTTCATGTACCAATATAACGAGTATGTTTATCTGCAAGCCGCTGTGGTGGGCACGACCCTTGTGATTGCCGCCCAGAGCGATGGCAGCCCGGGCACCTTCGTCCAGAGCGACGAGACCTCACTCGATGCCTTCGACAACTTCTATCAAGGCTTCACCTTCGAACTGACCGACCTCTTCGAGTCAGTCGGTGTGCCCGAAGTGAGCCACAACACCCACATGAGCCTCTATCCCAACCCTGCCACCGATAACCTCAACATCGTTCTCAGCCAGAACGCCGAGATTACGGTCTACAACATCATGGGCCAGAGCGTCATGACGGTGAAGGGCCACGCCGGTGCCAACACCCTCAACATCAGCGAGCTTACCAGCGGCATCTACTTCGTGAACGCCGGTACCGACACGCAGAAGTTCATTGTCAAATAAAGAACGACAATAACAGGCATAAAAAAGGAGGCTTCGGCCTCCTTTTTTTGTTGAGATTCCCAAGGGAATCTCTCGAATCGTAACGCTACAAGCCGCCGCGAGAAAAACTAACACACAACTAACCTCAAAAAAAAGCCCACAAAACCACTTGCATTTTAATAAAAACACTATCTTTGCATCCAAATACATGTATCAAACCACTTAATTATTCATTAAAACCCCATTAAAATGAAAAAGGTATTTACATTAGCACTGGCTTTGCTGGTAGTCGTTGCCGGCTACTCGCAAGTGAGAAAAGTGTCGTCGAAGAGCGACCTGAAAGCCGCCCAAGAGATTGTCGTCACGGGCGACGAGAGCTATGAGTTCGTAGGTAACCTCCCGAGCATCACCAGAGGAGAACAAGAACTCGACTACACGACCTACGACTGGCAGACCAACACCGCTGCCCGTAACCTTACGATGAACTTCCCGGATGGCAAGGTGGGCTTCGCCTACACCATCGCCACCACCGCCGATTACGCCGACCGTGGCACCGACATCGTCATCTATGACCCTGCCGATGACTCATGGACGACCGTCGGTGGCAAGATCGAGAACAAGAAGACCGGCTTCGGCTGCGCCGCCCGCTATGGCGAGAACGGCATCGTCGTGGTCTCGCGTGACGCCGTCAGCCTCAACTGCGGTGTCTACATCATCGAAGACAAAGACAACCTGCCGGCTCCCGGCACCGTCGCCCCCATCATCGAATGGGAAAAGGACGACAGAAACATCCACTTCCCCGCTGTGATGTGCACCGGCCCCGACCACAGACACATCCACATCCTCTTCACTGCCTATAGCTACACCGATGAGGCAGGCTTACAGAACCCTTTCTTCTATTTCCGTTCGATGGACGGCGGCCAGACCTGGGATGAATTCATGACCATCGACTACCTCGGCCGTGACTATGCTTCCGCCTACGGCTCGGGCCAAGACGCCTACTTCATGGAGAACACTGGCGGCAACGAGCTGAACATCGTGGTGAACACCCGTCGTGGCGACGGCGTGGTGCTGACCTCCACCGACGAGGGCAACACCTGGACCCGCACCGAGTACTACCACCACCCCGGCATCGACGTCGACTTCGGCGATCCTCAGGATGGCGGCGTTATGTATTTGTATCCCCGCTGGACCTCGGCCATCAAAGACAACAACGGCATGATCCACCTCGCCTACGAATTCGGTGGCGGTAGCGGTGATGCCACCTCGACCTCCTACTATCCCCTCATCGGCGGTATCGTCTATTGGAACGAAGAGATGCCTTACCACGGCGAAGCTGCCCCTGAGTACGGCTGCGACCCCAACAACCCGCGTCCCATGGTCCCCGGTCAGCCTTTCATCATCGACTCCTCCTACCTCCGGGAAGACATCTATTACTCATGGTGGTTGTGGAGCGATGCCACGCACCCCATGTGGGATGAGTACATCGGCTATTGCACGCCTCTGGGCGAAGACGAACAGCCGCTTCCCGATCCGTACGAAGCCACTGAATTTATCGACTGGAACTCGCTGACCATCGACAGCCACGGCCACTACAACGGCGGTATCTGCGAAATGCCCGTACTGCTCACGACGCCTGCCAACGACCTGCTAGTGGCCGTTTGGATTGGCATGGACGAACACAACATCGGTGGAACCAACGGTGACCAATATTTCATGAAGCTCTTCACCCGCGCCTCCTTCGACGGCGGCAACACCTGGACCAACATGCTTCAGCTCACCACTGACTTCATGTACCAATATGCTGAATGCGTGTATCCGCAGGCTGCTATCACCAACAACACGCTTGTGCTTGCCTTCCAAAACGACGGTGAGCCTGACACCTTCACCATCGGCAGCGGCGGTGACACCGACCAGTTCGACAACTTCTACCAAGGTATGACCTTCGACCTGATGGAACTCTTCGGCTACGACGGTATCGAAGATGTCACCACAGTGAGCAACACCGCCATGAGCATCTATCCCAACCCCGTCAGCGACGTGCTGAGTATCAGCCTGAATAAAGACGAGGATGTGGTGGTCTACAACCTCATGGGTCAGAGCGTCGCCAGCTTCAAGGGTCACGCCGGCGTGAACACCTTCGAAGTGAGCAACCTCAACGCTGGTATCTACTTCATCAGCGCTGGCAATGCCACGCAGAAGTTCATTGTGAAGTAAGTTACTTGCAATGCATGCAATAAAAAAAGGAGGCTTAGGCCTCCTTTTTTATTGCTCATTACGATGGAAAATCACATCCGCTGCCAAGAACAGCGCCTTGCGGTAGGAGTTGGGTGCGGCGCGATTCATGTTGGCGATGTCGTAGGCCGGCCCGTGCAACGGCGCGGCACACACCACAGGCAAGCCTGCCCAATAATAGGCATAACCCTCCAAGGCCAAAAACTTCATTGGGAACACGCCCTGCTCGTAATACATGGCCAGCACCGCATCGTATTTCTGCCATCCCCCTGAGACAAACAGCTGCGATGACGAGAAAGGACCGAAAGCGAAGATGCCCTTGGTTTGAACCTCGCTGATGGCTTTCACCACCTTGTCGTCGTCGCCCATGGGATGCGTGCCCGCATGAGGGTTGAGACCCAGCACGGCAATCTTCGGTGAGCTGATGCCGAAGTCAGTCTTCAAAGCCTTGGCGAAGAGACTCAACTTGTTGACAAGGAAACGGGTGTCGATTTGCGCCAAAGCCGTGCCCAGCGGCATGTCGCCCGTGGCCAAGCCGATGCGCATGTCTCCGTTGACCAAAACCTGCATGGGGTCGGCATCCTTGTGAAACGACAGCAGAAAATCACGGTTGCTCTTGGCTACCGCAGGGCTGTCGGGCGCCATCACCAAGGCATCGATATAGCCGTTCTGGAGGTCGTCAGTGGCTTTCTTCATCGACAGCACCGCCATCTCGGCCGAGACCTCGGAAGGCACGCCTGGCTCAATTTTCAGCTCGTTCTCCACGATGTTGATGATGTTGAACTTCTTGTCCCAAGCCTGACGCGCATCGCGGGTCAAGGTGTAGTTGGGGCTGTCCATGCCGAAATTCTTCTTGTAGTAGGCAAAAGCCTTCGACTGGCCATACAAGACAGGTGTGAACGTCTCGAACATGCGGGCATCAGAAAAAGCTTTAAGCATGATTTCATAACTGATGCCGTTGAAGTCGCCCTGAGTAAGTCCAATACGGGGCAACTGGGAGTTGGGGGTAGTGTCTTGCATAGGCTGTTTTTTTTATTGAGCTGAATTTCAACAGGAAATCAGCCTTCAAAATTAGACAATAAAATTGGAAAACCAAAAAAAACAGCGGTTTTTTTTATAAAAACAGTGTTTTTTTAAAGCCTTTTAGGATGATTTCGGTGGCCCCGACTTGCGCAGCAAGATAGTCGCGGCAGGTCTGGGAAGCCTTCGCATAAAACGTCTCGTCGGTCATCAGACGGGCAAACACCGCCTGCAGTTCAGCCGCATCCTTGACGGAGAAAGCCCCTTGTAGCGCCACCAAATCGACAGCTTCCTTGAAGCTCGTGTATTTCGGCCCGAAGACCACGGGGCAGCCGAAGGTGACCGGTTCCTGGATATTGTGGATGTTAACCCCAAAGCCACCACCGATATAAACAAAGCGGGCATATTGATACAGCTGCGACAAGATTCCTATCGTATTAATGATTAATAACCTTGTGGGTCGGCCCTTCGACAGGCTCAGGGACCTTGATGGCTGGTCTGCATTGAGTTCGGTGTATAGTTGGCTGTCGGGGAACATCGTTTTGATTTGTGCGATATGGCTCTCCGAGATGTCGTGCGGCGCCAGGATGAGGCAATAGTCGGGCGGCATTGTCTTATAAAAATCCAGCAAGAGTTTCTCGTCGGGTGGCCAGGTGCTGCCCGCCATGATGCATTGACGGCCATTAATGAAGCGTTCAATCTCAGGAAAAGGCTTAGCCTGCTTGGCGATGGCCGCCACACGGTCGAAGCGGGTGTCGCCACACACCGTGCAGTTGTCGAAGCCGTACTGTTTGAGCAAATCGGCTGTGGTCGCGTCTTGCACATAGAAATGAGTGACATTGTGAAGCTGCCTACGGAACCAGCGTCCATACCAACGGAAGAAATAGGAATCGGGCTTGAGGATGAGGGAAATGTAGAACAGCGGGATGCCTTTCTTTTTCAAGGCCCTCATATAGTTGAACCAGAACTCGTATTTGATGAAGAAGGCTGCCACGAAATGACGGCTCTCCACCCATTGTGCGGCGTGGTGCGGGATGTCGGTAGGGAGATAGACGACCTCATCGGCCAAGGGATAGTCCTTGCGGATCTCGTAACCCGATGGGGAGAAAAACGACAGCAGGATCTTGTATTGCGGAAACTCGCGCTTGATCGCCTCGATGACGGGACGCCCTTGCTCGAACTCGCCCAACGAGGCGGCGTGGAACCAAATCCAGTCGCCTTCGGAAGCGGACAACGGCGTGCTGTGATGGAACCATTCCCTAATGGCTCTGATGCCACGATTGGGTTGTCTACGGCCCTTGACCCACTGCTTCGCCTTGGCGTTGCCGCACCAAGCGGCCACCCTTATGCCGAAGGCATACAGCAGGACTCCTATGGTGAACAGAATCAGCACTAATTATAGTAAAACTCCTCAGGTTGCCGCTGGTAGGTGGGGATGTCCCAGGTGATGCGGATGCCGTAGTAGAGGTCGTTGTAGCGTTTTTTCGGGTCGGTGCGGCCCACGGGTTCCATCACGCCCGTCTCGGGGTTGGTAAACACGCGGAAGTCGTAGTCGCGGAGGTCACGAGTGCGGGCGTAGGTCACCTCAAAAGAGATGGAGGCGTTGAGCAGGCGCGTGTCGCTAAGGTACAGGTAGCCCGCTTCGAGATGCAGTGCCGGACCGCCACGCATACGGTCGTAGCCGTATTTGTAGTCGCCGTCCACCTGGTAGGGCGGATTGAGCAAAGTCACGGGATAATCCACATAGATGCGGTTGCGGAGGTAGCCCAAGCCCACCTGCGCGAAGAAGCCGCAGTTGGGGTTGGGACCGAAGGGAAACAACCTACCAATCTCACCTTGGAAATGGAAACCGCGCTGGTTGATCTCCAAGGTAGCAAAGCTGCCCTCAGCACCGATAATCTCGCCCACGGCGGTGGTGATGCCTTCGCCAAAGATCTCCACACGGTCCACATTGAGTCTGGTGCCGTAGATGAAGTTGCCTTGGGCCGCCAGCAGCCAATTCGACTCGGTCTTATAGGTGAAGCCGCCGCCGATGTTATGGCTGACGCCATACAGGTCCTTGGTGTTCAATCCAGGGATATGGAAGGCGTATGTAGCCTGAAACATGGCCACGGGGATAGACTCCTTCATGATGTCTCTGGGCTGCTGGGCAAACGAGACCAGCGAGACGCCCATCAGCAGCAACAGTGGGATGATGGTTCTACGCATAGGGGTTGGTTTTTCTATTAAACACAAAATTGTCGTTTTTATTATGCTTACATCTTCACAACGCGACGAATCAAGGTATTTTCATCCTTCTGGATGCGGATCATGTAGATGCCATTCTCCAATCCATCGAGCTGATAGGCGTCGCCGTCCACCTTGATACGCTGCACCAGCTTGCCCTCGGCCGACCAGACTTCCACCAGCGTCATGCCTTCGCACTGGATGGTGACCTTGTCGGTGGTCGGGTTGGGGAAGAGGGCCACAGCGCCCTCGTTCTCATCCAAGCCAGTGAAATAGTTGGCGCAGGCCGCCTCGCTCAAGTCGGAGACGCCTTTCTCGAAGACCGATTGCACTGTGTAGCAGTGCTGCATGTCAATGGCCATCTCGATGTCGTTGTAGGCAGTCTCCGTGAGGTTCTCGGCAATTAGGTCGCCATCGCGGTAGAGGTTGTAGGCGATGGCATTCTCGACCTCAGTCCAAGCCGTGGCCATCAGGCCTTCGTGCACGTCTCTGATACGAATCTCTGGAGCGATATTGGTGACCTCGCAATAGAACACGGCCGAAAGAGCAAAGCAATCCTCATAAATGGGGGTCACTTTTAGGTCAAGGCCGTTGGTGACCGTAGCGGTATAGGCATTGGCCTCGACCGTCATGTATTCAGTGCCGTTGATCAGGAGGGAGTACGAATCAGCGACATCATTCCAGGTCACCGTGACCTCGTTGCCGACGAAAGTATAGTCGAAGCCGTCGACGGCAGCGCAGACTTCCTTGGTCATGCAGGCCGTTTCCGAATCACAGCCATAGACGGAATGCACCGTCACGCAAATGGTGTTCTCGCCCACAATCGGGTCAAACGAGAATCCCGTGGCACCGCCGCTCTCAGGAGCGATTTGGACGGTATTGTCGTTGTACACCACTTCATAATACTCGACATCAGCGACATTGCTCCAAACGAAGTGCAAACCGCTGTAATCCATCACAATGAACGACAGATCCGACACCGACTCCACGAAACATACCTCCACGCTCGCGCCTAGCACATAGCAGCCCTCGGCCACAGCCTTCACCGTGAAGGTGGTCAGACCGGATTCAACATCGAAAGCATACGCCGTCGCTTCGACCGTGGCGACCAACACGCCGTTGGCATACACCTCATATTGGCTCACGCCCTCGAGGGCATCCCAGTTCAGGATGGCATTATGGCTCTCCATCTGATAAGTCAGATTCTGAACGGCACCCACGATGCAAACGGCCACATGCTCGTCCTTGTCGCAACTCGCGAAGACGGCCCTCACCATGATGTCGTGTTGGCCTTCAGTGACAGTGAATGCATAAGTAAGTTCGTTGGTCGTAGTCAATTGCTCGTCATCCATATAGACCTGATACTCTACCAATCCCGTCGGATCTTCGGGAGCCTCCCAAGTGAGAGTGAGCAAGAGGTCGTCATCCAAGGTATAGGCCAGATTCTGTACGGGGCTGCACAGCGACACCTCCACCTCGGTGCAGACGAACTCGCTCTGGCAGCCGTCATAGGCGGCATAGACGCAGTAGTTATAAAGGCCTTCTTCCACATCGGGGTCGGTGAAAGTCAGCTCCTCGACCAGATCCAGCAACTCGCCGCCGCGATACACCTCATACCAGGCAGGTGTGCCGCTCTCGGGAGCCTCCCAAGTGAGGATGACATCCTGTCCGTCCAGCTCGTAGGTAAGGTTACGGATGGGATCACAGAACTCGGGCGCGCCGCTGCCACCCGCACAGTCGATGGTGAAGGTCTGCGTGCCGTTGAAGCCACCACTGTTTTCAAAGATGACGGTGCCGTCCTCGTAGGTGATTTCGAAGCTACACTCCTGTGTCCAGGAGCCGTTGTGCCAAGTGAGCGAAATCACGCAGCCCGAGGCCAACTCACGGACAAAGGTAGCTTCACTGCCGCTCAACACCTCCATCTGTTCGGTAGGCGTTCCGTCGGAATAGGCTACGGTCAAGTAGTTGCCCTGCCAGCCGTCACCGTAAGAGTCGTGGAGCGAGAAAATGACGTTGCACGAGTTCCTGTAGTTGAAGTTCAGCACGGTCACTCGACCATTGACGTCGGTCAGCGTAAGGGTGAAGGGGATGGCAAAGTCGGCGGGCGCAGCGGCATCGAGGGTGACATTGAAGTCGGCGTAAGCCATCAAGTCAATGCCGATGGTGCCGTATGGCTTCTCTGTCTCGTTCAAGGTGACGAACTCATAGTCCGTCGACAATACGCCCTGCACCATCTGGGCCAACTCGTTGCCGACGTTGTCGACTAGGATACGCAGGTCAGCGGTCTCACCCGGGTTGAGAAGACCATCGCCATTGTCGTCGTTGAGTACGACAGTGGTACCATATTGCAAAGTATAATCATACACCTCGACTTTGTCGTTGTACCGGGCGGTCAGTTCGCCGTCGACATACACCTCAAAGTTGAATCTGATCTGATCATGGCCCACCACGGCGTCGTCGACGGAGAATGTGAACGCGTTCTCAACGGTGAGAGTCTCATTAGCGGCAAAGGTGGGGAAAGCCACCTCATCGTCAATGATAGTGACATGTGGGTCTTCCGTCGTCAGCTTCACCGTGACGTTAGCCACAGACGCGTCGGAGATATTGTCCATTGTGAGATCCATCATGACCGTCTCGCCCGGGTTAAGTCTATGGTTGTTGTTGCCTTGCGGGTCGTTGAGAGCGTATGAGTTGTATTTGATGGCACCCAGCTGTATGGCTTCGACGGCGGCCAACACGTTGACGCGACCAAAGCCAAAGGTGTTGCTCTTGCCTTCGGCCAACGGGACAGCCGTTTCCTCAAGGATACGGCAGATCTCGGAGGGTGTGAGGTTGATGTCCTTGCTCAGCATCAGGGCGATGCAGCCTGCAGCACATGGCGTGGCCATCGAGGTGCCGCTCATCTCGGTATAGCCATTGTTGGTGGCATAGTTCAGAGACTTGATGTTGACACCAGGGGCACACACGTCGGGGCGGATAAGGCCGATGCCCGGCTCGTAGGGGTAGTCGCCAAACTCGGTGTTCTGCCAAGTGACGGGGCCTCGTGAGGTGAAGTTGGCGGCAGCGTCGTTGTAGTCGACGGCACCGATGCAGATGGAGCAGCTCAGCGGGCCAGGGTTCTGGCTGCCTTGCACCTCGTCCATATAAGGCGGGGGACAGCTGCCCGGCACACGCACATTGTTCGGGATGGGGAACTGCCACGTCTGATTGCCTTCGTTACCGGCGGCAATGGCACCAGGGACACCTGCATCGAGTGATGCCTCGCAGGTGTGACGCAACAAGGTGCGCTCGGCGATAGTAGAATTGGCCACGCCCAGCGACATGCTGAACACATCGCAGCCGTGCTCCACGGCCCATTGCATACCTGCAGAGATCATATCGGCACCGCCACTACCCTGGGCGTTGATGCACTTGACGCACATCAGCGTGGCGTCGGGGGCCATGCCCGTCTGCGAGCCTGCCGTGCCGTCGCCCAACACCGTGCCAGAACAGTGTGAGCCGTGGCCGTGGTCGTCCATGGGGTCGTTGTCACCGTTGTAGACATCGTAGCCGTGATGCGGGAACTCAGAGCCACCATCCCAGAGATGGTCGGCCACGTCGAGGTGGTTATAGTTAACACCCGTATCCACGACGGCCACGATGACGCCTTCGCCCGTATAGCCCAAGTCCCACACCTGGTTGGCGTTGACCTGAATGACATTCTGCGTGATTTCGCGCGTGGCAGCGGCCGGACGGGCCTCCTCGCCATCGGGAATCCAGTTGCGCTCGATGGCATAGCCTATGATTTCAATATCGTTACGTTGCGACAAGGCTTGAATGGCCGTCTTATTGGCCTCGAAGCTCATGGCGTTGGCCATCCATAGGATAGTCGGCTCGGTCGTCAGGCCGTTGCGCTGCATCTCGTCCAAGGTGCGGCGCAGGTCGAACTGCGAAGCTTCGGCGAAAGCCTTCAGCTCGCTGACGACATAAGCACGACGCTCGGCGCGCGTGGCATAATAGTCGGCACTGCGGTTGAGTTGTGTGCGGTTGTATTGTGATTTCATGATAACGATGACACGAATCTGTTCGTCATCGTTGCGACGGTCCATCTCCTCGCTCAGCAGCGGGTCAATAACAGCCTGGGCGTAGCCTGCCATGCAGCAGAACGCCAGTAGGATAAGGGTAATGAGCTTTTTCATAGATTTAGAGATTTGCTTTAAAGTTGCAAAGTTAGCAATGTTTTCCGTTTGACCTGCCAACACTTCGGCGTTTTTTTTCAAATTATCGTATCTTTGCAGCCCAATTTCATGAAAATGTTGGAAAACAAATACACCGAAGCCGTCCTTCCCAACGGCATCCGGCTGATACATAAGGAAAGACAAGGCGAAATCGCCCACCTCGTGCTGATGGTGGAGACCGGTACCCGCGACGAGCTGGCCCATGAAAACGGCCTCGCCCACTTCGTGGAGCATACCATCTTCAAAGGCACACAAAACCGCAAGGCCTACCATATCCTAAGTTGCCTCGACAATGTGGGCGGCGACCTCAACGCTTTCACTACCAAGGAAGAGACCTGCCTACAGGCCACCTTCCTGAAGCAACACTACAAGCGCAGCCTCGACCTTTTCGCCGACATCGCCTTCCACTCCACCTTCCCCGAAAACGAACTCGCCAAAGAAAAGGAAGTCATCCTCGACGAAATCAACTCCTACCTGGACTCGCCTTCCGACGAGATCTACGACCTCTTTGAGGAGATGGTCTTCAAAGGGCATCCGTTGTCGCGCAATATCTTGGGTACCAGCGAATTGGTCAAAGGCTTCCGTAGAGAAGACGTGCTTGACTTCATGGCACACAACTACAGCACCGACCAGATGATCCTGGCCAGCGCTGGCGGCATCAGCTTCAAGGAGTTCGAGAAGTTGGCCATGACCTACTTTGGCAGCCAACCCGCACACCTTATTAATAAGAAACGCGAGGTCTTCAAAGACTACAAACCTGAAAATCGTAGTGCCAAGCGCAACAACCACCTGAGCCACTGTATCATAGGCGGCATCGCACCCGAGTTTTGCAGCCCGATGAAGATGCCTGTCGTGATGCTTAATAACGTGTTGGGCGGTCCAGCCATGAGCTCGCGCCTCGGCCTCAACATCCGCGAAAAATATGGCTTCGCTTACAGCATCGAGTCGCAATACACCGCCTACAGTGACGTCGGTCTCCTCAATGTCTACATGGGTGTTGACCCTGACTCGCTCGAAAAAGCCATCGATTTGGTGCACAAGGAGTTGGACAAGCTTTGTACCCAGAAGTTAGGCACCTTACAACTGCATCACGCCAAACAGCAACTCATCGGGCAGGTGGCCTTGAGCTACGAGAGCGGCATGAACGAGTTGCTGAGCGTCACCCGTTCCCTCATCATGGGCGAGCCTATCGAATACATGGACGACATCATCCGCAAGGTGGAGGCTGTGTCGGCCGACGACATTTTGGACATGGCCAATCGTGTCTTCGACAAGGGGCAATTGAGCCAGATTGTTTTCGAAGGGGCTTAATTCGTCTTGAACTTGTACTGCACCTGCTTCAGCTCTTCGTTGGCCTTGGTAATCTTTTTCTTCAGATCTGCCTTATAGTTGGCGACCTTGGCGGCAATCTCGGCATCGCCTAGTGCCAGCATCTCGGCGGCGAGGATAGCGGCGTTCAATGCACCGTTCACGCCAACCGTGGCCACAGGGATGCCGGGAGGCATCTGGATGATGGACAGCATGGCGTCGAGGCCGTCGAGCATGCCCTTCACCGGCACGCCGATGACGGGCAACGTGGTGTTGGCGGCAATCACGCCCGGCAAGGCGGCAGCCATACCCGCAGCGGCAATAATGACCTTGATGCCGCGCCCTTGGGCCTCACGGGCAAAGGTCTCCACCTCTTGAGGTGTACGGTGTGCGCTGAGGGCGTTCATCTCAAAGGGGATTTCCATCTCGTCGAAGAACTGTGCGGCTTTTTCGAGAACGGGAAGGTCGCTGGTGCTTCCCATGATGATGCTTACTATTGGAGTCATATCAGATGTTTAGTTGTTCAGTTATTCAGTTATTCAGTTGTTCAGTTGGCCGATGGCTTATGGCCTATAGCCTATAATCCTATGGCTTGCTTCACCCAAGGTGTGAAACCGCAACCTTTGGGTGTAGCAGGCCATGTGCCATCAGCCATTGGCCATAGTTTTGACGCAAAAGTAGTTTTTTTTCCGATGCAGTTGACCCAATCGAAGCATTTTGTATATTTGTGACGCCATAACCCATGAAGCAAGCACAAACTAATCCTTTGAAAATGAAAACGGTAAAAGTTTTAGACAAGGAATTCGGGCTGTACATCCCCCAAGCAAAAATCGAAGCCGAGATACAGAAGGTGGCCGACCAAATCAACCGCGACATGGCCGACAAGAACCCGCTGTTTCTCGTCATCCTCAACGGCGCCTTCATGTTCGCCTCGGAATTATTCAAGCGCCTGACGATTCCTTGCGAGATCTCATTCGTCAAGTTGTCGTCGTACGCTGGCACCGAAACCACCAACGTCGTCCGCGAACTCATCGGCCTCGACCATCCCTTGGACGGCCGCCATGTCATCATCGTGGAAGACATCGTCGACACGGGCCATACCCTGCGCTACACCACTCAGAAGCTCCGCGACCTGAAAGCTGCCGATGTGCGCATCGCCACGCTGTTTTTCAAGCCCAACAACTTCCAATACAGCTACCCCGTCGACTACATCGGCATGGAGATCAGCAACGAGTTCATCGTGGGCTATGGTCTCGACTACGACCAACAGGGAAGAAACCTTCCTGATATTTATAAAATCATAGAAAACTGAATGCGGAATTATGAATGCGGAATGCTGAATGATCTCATTCCGAATTCAGCATTCATCATTCCGAATTAAAAACACAACGTTATGCTTAACATCATATTATTTGGCCCTCCCGGGGCAGGCAAGGGAACGCAGTCACAGTTCCTGCGCGAGAAATACAACCTGACCTATATCTCCACCGGTGAAATCCTGCGCGAAGAAATCGCCGCCGAGAGCGAATTAGGCCTCCAAGTCAAGGAAATCATCAGCCAAGGCAACCTCGTCTCCGACGAAATCGTAGCCAAGATCATCGAGAAGAAACTCTCCGAGAACATGGACTCGGCCGGCTTCCTCTTCGACGGCTACCCGCGCACCGTGCGCCAAGCCGAGATTTTGGACGAGATGATGGAGAAATTCAACATGTCGCTGACCGGCGTGCTGAGCCTCGAAGTGCCCGAGGAGCTGCTCATTGAGCGCATGTTGGAACGTGGCAAGACCAGCGGCCGCGCCGACGACAACCTCGACTCCATCAAGCATCGTTTTGTGGAATACGAGACCAAGACGCGCCCCGTGCTCGACTTTTACGAAACCAAGGGCAACCTGCACCCAGTGAACGGCGTGGGCGCCATCCCCGAGATCTTCGAGAACCTCTGCACAGTGATTGACGCCCTGTGATTTTTATGAAATTGCTTCGCAAGAAATCTGTCAAAATCCAAATAAAAATCTCTCAAAATCAAACGATTGTTTTTTGATTAGATTTTAAAATAGATTTTTGAATGATTTCTACACGAAGTGTATCCCACCATTAATGTTCCCAGCAGACGTCGCTTTTGAGGACGGCAGGAGGATTGCCTCCAATGACCTGATTTTCGCCATTGAAGGCTGAAGTCAGCAATGTGCCCGCAGCCACGACGGTGTTACTCGGCACTTCGGCGCCTTTCAACAGAACACATTTACAACCCACCCAGACATGGTCACCCACAAGGATGGCCTTGTCGGGGTTGATGCGTTCGTTTTCCAAATCATTTGACACGGGACGCGGGACTTCGGGACTTCGGGACTCAGGGTCTCGCGTCTCGCGTCTCTCAGTCTCGTGTCTATTATACAGGGGGTGTTCGTCGGTGTCCATGACGAGGATGTCCCAAGCCAGCAGGCAGTCGTCGCCGAAACGGATCTTCTTGGCGCAGACGATGGTGCTCTCCGCTGTCATGTTGAAATCCGCGCCAAAGATTAAATTTCCGCGCACCGAGATTTTCGAGCCGTGTCCGAGGCTCGCCTTACCGCCAAAACTCACCGTACCGCTCACCTGCCAAATGCCGCGAGAGCGTTTGCGGTCGTAGTGACCCACGTCACCGAAGCCGATTTTCACCATCGCCGTCTCCACCTTATTGGGCAGTTCCACCTTGCCATGCATTTCGCGCAGATAAGTGCGGTGCGACACCACGACGGGCAGCTTCAAGGCCGTCTTCAGCGGAAAGTAATGCAGGTTGAAGCGCAGCGTCTTTGGGATAGAACGGATGATATTGAAGAAATCGAAAGCGGTCATAGGCGGATAATTATGGTGCAAAGATAACAAATCCCTAAGAACGGATAAAAAACGCCAATCCATAAACTAAAACGGAAAATTTTTGTTTAAAACAACATTTTTTGCTTGTTAAATTCAAAACTTTATTATTTTTGTCCCAAAATAAGAAACATAAAAATAGCAAAGCCATGAAAAAGTCTACCCTATTCTTGCTGCTTTTCGGGCTCATTTCGGCTTTTCGGGCTACAGCCCAAGAACGCACCATCGTGCAAGGCTACTGCAAGGACGGGAACGGCAAGGACATTGAGAATGTGAGCGTGTATGCGCACGACTCGCTTCTCGTTGCCATCACCGATGCTCAGGGGCGATTCACCTACAACTATGCCAAGACGGGCGACCAGCTCCGATTCGTCCACATGGCCTTTGAACCCTCCTATTACACCATAAAAGCGAAAGACTTTCAGAACAAAAGCCTGACCATCAAGATGAAAACCAAAAGTCACGAGCTGCTCGAAGTGGAAGTGACCGCCAACGCACCTCACCTCGCCTACGACAACCCAGTGATGAGCGTCATTGACTACACTATCCGCGAAGACGGCATTTATATGATTGCCTATCGCAGCCGTAACTCAGCCCTTCTCCATCTCTCCTTCGACATGGACACACTACACGAACTCCCGATTGATTCGAAATACGAGTACCTTTGCAGAGATGCCTTCGGCGACATCTATGCCCTCAACGACCACGAAGCCAGCTTGGTCGGATTCATGGAATACAACGACGACAAGAAAGGGCAGATGAACTTCTACTACACCATGTCAAAGCAGGAATTCTTTGACAAGTTTTCCACCATCGTGACGGCTACTGACAGTGTCTTCGTCACGGGTTGGCGACATTTCTTCGGCACAGGATTGAGCTATTACCGCAACACCCTTGGCAGCGACGAAAAGCCGAAACTGCTCCACTACATCGAGGACGAAGAGGCTGCGAGCAGCATCCGCTTGAGGCAAGGTCAATACGAAGTCGCCTTCATCGAGCCTGTCTATGCCCCAATCTATGCCGTCGACAACAGGTTCTACCTCTTCGCCTTCGTCGACAATGAAATCGTCGTCTTCAACGAACAGGGCGAAGAACTCGAGCACCATCCGCTAACCTTTCACGAATACCGTAAATGGAACGGCAAAATGGTTCCTGACCGCCATTGGAAACAAAATATGTTGGTGGATGCCATCCGAAAACAATTCTATACCTTCTTCGTCTACGACGGCGTCTACACCCTGAAGCGCATCGACCTACAGACCGGCGCCGCCACCCCAATCATGGACCTCAGCGGATATCCATTCGCGGATAATCTAAGGATTCACGACGGGGTATTGTATTTCATCTACCCGACAGGCATCAATCACAGAAAGGCGTTGTATCAGGTAAGGATTGAATAAATTCTTTACCTTTGCGGCATGAAAACCATCTTTAGATTAAGATATAACAGCCGCTGGGGTGAAGAATTGTTACTCACGGGAAACAAAACAGAATTAGGAAATTGGGACCCTAACAAGGCCATTGCGATGGAATATGTTGGGCCTGGGATTTGGTCGGTGTGTGTAGAGACGCACGGCCGTGCGTCTCTACCACAACCAGTGGAATACAAATATTTCATCCGTGAAAACCACCGAATCCGCTGGGAAGACGGCCCCAACCGTGTTTTGCCCGAAGGCAAAGATCGCACATGGGATTGGTTCGGCCTCACCGAACGCCAAACGATGAAAGGTGTGGCTGTGCCGTTATTTAGCCTGCGTACGGAAAATGATTTCGGCATCGGAGAATACACTGACCTGCCAAAATTAGGAGACTGGTGCGTATCCAATGGACTGAAAATCATCCAAATCCTGCCTATCAACGACACGACGGCGCACTACGACTGGCGTGACTCTTATCCCTATAACGCCATTTCGGCTTTTGCGCTGAACCCGATTTATCTGAACCTTGAGCAATTGAATAAGGACGCTTTTTCCCCCATAGATTCCCGAGGGAATGACATGGGGGAAAAAGCATTCAAGCGGATGAGGACGATGTTTAACGAAAAGGAATTCGTTGACTATCCCAAGGTGCTGAAAGCCAAATGGAAGTATTTCCAAATTGCCTTTGAGCAACAATGGGATACGACAAAAGAAACCGCTGATTTCCAACAGTTTGTCAAGAAAAATGAAGACTGGCTCCCTGACTATGCCCAATACTGTGCCGAGCGCAACGGTAACGGCACAGAGATCCATCTCTTCCTGCAATACCACTGCTACAAACAGCTGCGCGAGGCCGTCAAAGCCTTGCACGACAAAGGTTTGCTGTTGAAGGGCGACATCCCCATCGGCGTGAATCCCGAAGGCGTGGACGTGAAGAGCCATCCGAAATTATTTAACCTTGATGTGCAAGTGGGTGCCCCACCCGATGACTTTGCCGCCGAGGGACAGGACTGGGGCTTCCCCTCCTACAACTGGGAGACGATGGCCGCAGACGGTTACGCCTGGTGGCAACGTCGCCTGCAAGTGATGGCCCGCTATTTCGACGCCTATCGCATCGACCATATCTTGGGCTTCTTCCGCATCTGGGAGATTCCTAAGACGGCCAAATCAGGCTTGTTGGGACACTTCAACCCCACCCTGCCTTTGAGCATGGAAGAAATTGAAAACCAAGGCTTCCATTTCATCAAAAGCAAGCACCTGAAAAAAGGCCTGGACACGCTCTTCATCTCCGCCCCAAACGAAAAGGACAAATACATCCCCCGCATTGAGTTGCAAAAGACCAAGGCCTATCAAACCCTCAGCGAGGAACAAAAGCAGGCCATCAACCATATTTACGAAGATTTCTACTACCATCGCCATAACGAATTTTGGAAGCAGAAAGCCTTGGAGAAGTTGCCCGCGCTCATCCATGCGACCAAGATGGTTGCCTGCGGCGAGGATTTGGGTATGATTCCCGCCTGTGTACCTGAGGTGATGCATGAGTTGGACATCATGAGTCTTGAGGTGCAACGCATGCCCAAGATATTTGGTCACTCGTTTGTGCAGACCGAAGACCTACCCGAGAACTGTGTCTATACCACCGGCACCCACGACATGCCCACGCTGCGCGGTTGGTTGGCCGAAGACCGCGTCCGCACCCGCCAGTTCCTCGATAGCCTCGACCTCGACGACCGCAGAGTCACCGCCAAGACACTCCGAAAAATCATGGAAAAGCACCAGGACAGCCCCTCGAAGTGGAACATCTATCCCTTGCAAGACCTTTTGGACTTGGACGAAAAAAATTGGTCGCCCAACCCTGTGGACGACCAAATCAATGTCCCGTCAAACGCCAAAAACCAGTGGAAATGGCGGATGAGGATGACGATAGAATCCCTTACGGCAGCACATCGTGGATGATGTCCGAACCGCCAGAGGTACTGCTGTCGGCTGGATTGCCCTCGCCAGTAAAGTGCAACTTGCTGAAACCTGAAAGGTTAACTTTGATATTGCCGTCGCAGTGGATGTAGGCATCGCTGGCACCTGACATTGTTCCATTACAAAAATCACATTCAATACCATAACTTGACCCAGTGATGGTTTTCTTGATATTGCTCGCACCCGACAAATCAAGGTCAAGTGTGGTAACTTGGCCCCTCAAAGTTACATCCGAAGCACCGCTCATTTCGAGGTCAAGGTCGGAAGCATCAACATAGCCTTCGACATAGGAAGAGCCAGAAAGGTCCATGTCCACCTCTTCGGCCTCGATGTTGCAATAGAATTCAGAAGCACCAGACAATTCGACGTCAACTTCGTGGCCTACAAGACCATAAACCGAATGGAATTCCGAGGCACCCGACAGGTCAACTTTCGTCAAATCAGCGTTGTAGGGGATAACGGCCTTCAGGTCACCGCCATAGAAGGTTGCCACAGGCTTGATGTAGATTTTCAGCGTGTTTTCCTCTTGTTCCACAATCACGTAAGGCATAACATTCTCACCGGCAGTGATGGTGATGACATCCACCGCGTCGCTGACGGTTACCTCAAAGGCATCGTGCACTTCAAGCTCGGTGTAGGTACCGTCAACGGTGAACTCTTTCGTGATGGGATCGCCAGCAAACTTTTTGCAGCTGCTGAAGGCAAACAAAACCAAAGCAGAAATGACAAACAAATACTTTTTCATTTTAAAAACGGACCGCTGTTATATACCATCGGGGCATCGGTTTTTTATTGATTAAAATTTAGCACAAAAGTACATTGTTTCGCGCCTCCTCATCAAACACCAAAAATCATTTTTTATTGTTTTGATGCTTTCATTTTATGGAAAAACACCTATTTTTGCAGCGAAAAAGTTGTCGCGAAATTTTCGTCGCGAAATTTTCGCGGTAAAAATGAAGCAAAACCTCGATATAAAAACTAAATAAAATGTCAAGTAAATCACAGGATTTCAATCCATTCTCAGTACTCGCTTATCTTGGTAGCGACTACTTCTGTGACCGAGAAAACGAGACGAAAAAACTCATGGAAGGCCTAAAAAACGGTCGAAATATCACCCTAATTAGCCCAAGAAGGATGGGAAAAACGGGATTAATCAAGCATATTTTTGAAAAATTTGACCCAAAAGAGCGCCTTTGTTTCTATGTCGATTTGGACCAAACCACCTGCCTCGCCGACTTGGTGCAAGCCTTCGGCAAGGTCGTATTAAAGCAAATCGGGATGCCTTCTGGGCGTGTTTGGAAAGAGATTCTGTCATGGTTCAAGTCACTGCGCCCCGTACTCTCTGCCGAACCTGCGACGGGTGCACCACAAATCAGCCTCGACATCAAGCCGACGGAAGCGGAAGCCTCGTTGGACGAGATTTTCGGCTGGTTGGAAAAATCGAAACTGCCGTGTTATGTGGCTTTCGACGAGTTCCAAGTCATCACCGACTATCCCGAGCCGAAGATGGAAGCCCTGATGCGCAGTCACATCCAGCATCTTACCAATGTCAACTTCATCTTTGCGGGGAGCCAAAAGCACATGATGACCGAAATGTTCATGGCCGCCAACCGCCCATTTTTCCAAAGCACACAGATGCTTCCATTATACGAAATCCCCGAAAACGTTTATTTTGAATTTGCCCAACGCCATTTGGAGCACAACAAGCAAACGATATCGCAAGATATTTTCCACGAGTTGTACACCACCGTTTACGGCCACACTTGGTACATTCAGTGCATACTCAATCGGCTTTACCAATACAAGGTGCGCCAAATTGACGAACAAGCCTTGGCTTCGACGGTGAACGACATTTTAGAGGAATACAAAGAATCGTTCAGAACCTATTGCAAGCTGCTTACATCCAACCAATTGGCACTCATCAAAGCCATTGCCCATGAAGGTAAAGTAAAAGAAATTGGCAGCCAAGAGTTCTTGCAAAAGTACCAACCCGGACCTGCCAGCACTGTGAGGAGTGCTCTCCGCGTCCTCGTCGACAAAGAATTGGTCGCCGAAGACGAGGATGGCTATAGTGTTTATGACCGTTTTTTCGGTTTGTGGTTAAGAAAATAAGAACTGTTTCAAGAAAAACCTTTACCTTTGCCTAAAATTCTACAATTATGAAATTCAAACCCTACAACCATAGCGAAGCTGCGCTCAACGAGCGCATTGCGCTGATTGTCAACGCCGAGAAGAAACGCGGCGGCGAAAAGGAAGCCCTGCGTACCGTCTTCCGAAGCATCGACTTCACCACCCTCGAGGCCTTCGACAACGAGGCCAAAATCAAGGACTTCTGCGACAAAGCCTTGGCCTTCCCGAAACAGAAACCGCACCTTAGCGTGCCCGCCATCTGCATCTACAGCCCCTTCGTCCGTCAAGCCAAGCAACAGCTGGCGGGTAGCGGCATCCGTGTGGCCACGGTGGCCTGCGCCTTCCCTTCGGGCATGATGCCTTTTGACCTGAAAGTCAAAGAAGTGGAATACTGCGTCAACGAAGGTGCTGATGAGGTCGACATGGTCATCTCGCGCGGCACGTTCCTCGCGGGTCGTTACGACGAGGTCTTCAACGAGATCAAGACCATCAAAGCCACCTGCGGTGACAAGGCCAAGCTGAAAGTCATCCTCGAAACGGGCGAACTGAAGACCGTCGAAAACATCAGAAAAGCCTCTGAATTGGCTATCCTCGCCGGTGCCGACTTCATCAAGACTTCAACGGGCAAAGTGCCGGTGGCCGCCACGCCTTTGGCCGCCATCATCATGATTGACACCATCAAGGAATATTACGAGGCTACAGGCAAGAAAGTGGGCTTCAAGCCTGCCGGCGGCATGAAGACTTCCGAAGACGCCCTTACCTATTATTATTTGGTGAAAAACATCCTCGGCGAGCAATGGCTCAACCCCAACCTCTTCCGCGTGGGAACGAGCCGACTTGCTGGACTAATATTGGAACAGATTAATAAATGCTGAATGCGGAATTATGAATGCGGAATGTCGCAATGCGACGCTGGGCTTCGCCCCCATTCTGCATTCCTCATTCAGCATTCCGAATTAAAAAACAACAAATATGGCTACAATCAAAGGAACATACAAAGGTAATCTCCGCAACGAGATGACCCATGTGCAGTCGGGCAACACCATCCTCACCGACGCACCCACCGACAACCACGGCAAAGGCGAAGCCTTCTCGCCCACCGACCTCGCCTGCGCAGCCCTCGCCGGCTGCATGATGACCATCATGGGCATCAGCGCGCAAGGCCACAAGTTCGACATCGACGGCACCACCTACACAGTGAAAAAGACCATGAACGCCGACCCGCGCCGCATCGGGCAGATCGACATCGTGTTCAACTTCCCTGCCAAGGAATACACCGAGAAGCAGAAAGCCCTACTATGGGCCGCCGCTGAGAGCTGTCCTGTGGGCCGCTCGCTGCATCCCGATGTCATCGTCAACATCACCATGAACTTCCAAGCCTGATGAGATACACTTACAGAACACAAGGCACCTGCAGCCAAGCCATCGAATTCGAAATCGAGGACGGCATTCTGAAGAACGTGCAGTTCTACGGCGGCTGCAGCGGCAATACCCAAGGTGTGAGCGCTTTGGTAGATGGCATGAAAATTGATGAGGTACTCCAGCGTTTGGAAGGCATCCGCTGCGGCTTTAAAGGCACTTCATGCCCCGATCAACTTTGCAAGGCTATTCGACAAGCTATGGAGAGTTAGGAGTTTGGAGTTGGCAGTTAGGAGTTAGTAGTTAGTAGTTTAGCATTTTTGCTTTACGTACAATTTAAAAGACAACGTTGCGTTATTAAACAACATTAAAAACCATAATGAATATGAAGAAACATCTTATCACCGTGGCAGTATTGGCGTTTGCCGTCATGCTCACCACCTTCAGCAGCTGCAGAAAGCCCAAGGCCGATGACAACACCCCAGCCAAGGAAGGCCTTTACTTAGGCATCATCGGTTTCAACCAAGAGCTTTACACCATGCCGCTCGGCCTGCTCAACCAAGAGACGAAACACAACTTCGAGAACTTCGTTGACGGCCTCACCATGCAAAACGGTACTATCCTTTATCACGCCGTCAACACAGGCCTCAACAGCCTGGCCAACGCCAAGATTCCAGAGAACCTCATCAACGTCAGTGTGGTGACTTTCACCGACGGCCTCGACCAAGGCTCGTATGTGTTGTCCAACAACTACAACTCGGGGGCTGAATACCTGGCCGCCGTCAACTCGAGAATCAACAACGAACTCATCGGCAGCAATAACATCTCGGCTTATTCTATCGGCGTGCGTGGCTCCGACGTGAGCGACATCGAGGGCTTCCGCAACAACCTGAAGAAACTGTCGAGCGACCCAGTCAACAATGTCTTTGAAGTCAACGACATGAACGAGGCTTCCGAGAAATTCGCCCAAATCGCCCAACAGCTCTACAACCAAAGCTCCTTCTACAATGTCACGCTCAAGCTGCCGGCACAGGAGCCTAACACCAAGATCCGTTTCACCTTCGACAATGTGAACGACGCCAACGATTCGCAGTGCTACATCGAGGGTACCTACCTGCGTGAAAACGGCAAAGGCCGCCTTATCGACATCCAATACGAGGGCCTGGAATGCATGTCGGGCATCACCGTCACCGCCTCCACCGAAGGCATCTTCGATGTGTTCGCCTTCCAAAACCTCACCGACCTCTATGGTAACCAGGCCAGCACCGAATTCGTGAAGGAATGGAACTGGCTTGAGTCATCGGAGCAATGGCAGTACAACAGTGAATTCACACCTTCGGGCAACACCGAAGTCATCAACGAGTACAAGAGCGCCATGATCATGCTCGTGCTCGACTGCTCCAGTTCGCTGGGCAACGACTTCGTCCAGATGAAGACGGCTGCCAACAGCTTCATCGAGACCCTCAGCGGCAACTACAACGGCCGTTGATCCCTTTTTCGACCATGACAATTGAAAAGACCACGGCTTTCCTCAAGGAAGTCGTGGTCTTTCATTTTGGTCTATGGTGATTAGAAACGGAAACGCTCGCGGTGCACGGTCACTTTCTCCATGAAATTGGTTAATCTTGAACCTGCCGTCGAAATCGGGTCGGGCATGCCGTTTTCAACCGTGCCTTCACCCGCGTCACCGCCGCGCCAATAACGCTCAGCAAAAGCACGCATCGCATCCAGGTCGTCGACATCCAAGCCTTTCAGACAGAACCATCCGCCGTTTTCAGAAGCAGGTTGCAGGAAGATTTGGCTTGCAGACAAATCAACGGTATTGGCATCAGTGGTCCTTGAATTCCCTGAAACGATAATGATGCCTAAGTCTTGGGCATGCTGTCTCACCGAACTGGCATCACCCACAGACCGCACACCATCCTCGTTCCATTTCAGATAATTCAGCTTATAGAACGCCATCCAATCCAAAAGGCGTGTCATCTCTTCGTATGTCAGTTTTTGATCAAACTTTTCCAGACTGAGGCCTCGAAGTGAGCATGCGGATTGGTCATAGAAATCCACATTGGCAATCTTGCCGTCCTCGCCGATGAGCTGTGTCAACGTGCTTTTTGCCCAGACCACATTGCCTGAAATGGTAGCCTTGCCCCGTCGAGTGACGATATGGTAGGCATCGGGATTGTCGAAAGTCTCTTCCCTGTCGACAATAATCTTCCTAAACTTAAAGCGTCTCCTCGTATATTGCTGATAGTCTTTTGGTTCTGGGATAACATCAGTCTTGGTGTCCACTTCATAATAGCGCACATAATCGATGCGTAACTCCACGGGTAGCTTAGCTGTGTCGATGTATGGCGAGCGGTCGCGCCCCAGCTGGGCATCGAGAATCAGGTAATAATCGTGCTGACTGAAGGGGAACTGTCCATCCTCGCCATTGCGGTAACGCGGATAGTTGAGCGTCCTTTTCCCATTGACAAAAAACACGAGGCTGTCGTGGAAACGCTCCACGCTGTAAGTGTTGTATTCGCCTTCGTTATATTTGGGATAGGCCACATGCGAGGGTCGGTTACGTTTGCCCAGATTATAGGTATAATGGCTGTGGACGGTGTTGTTGACATAAGGATTGTCCCTAAAGTGTTCCATGATGTCGATTTCGCCGCCATGCGGCCAATTCAAGGCGTGGTTGTTTCGTGACATCATCCAGATGGCCGGCCAGAAGCCTTGAGCCACATCAAACTTGGCCCTAACATCCACCCGTCCGAAGCCAAAGGCTTTCTTGTGTTTGCTCCACACGCCACCCGTAAGGAAAGGCGCGCTGTCCTTTGGCAAAAAGGTGTTTTCCATGCCGCGAAGCACAAGGTCGCCTTCCTCAAAAGCAAACAGTGTGTCGTTCGACGACATGTGAACCGCCCAGTCTGCTTGGCTCCTTGGAATCTTCGACCAGACTTGGCCGTCCAGTACGCCGTCGTTGAACTCTTCGTGCCAAATTAAGGCGTAGCGATGGTGTTCTTGAGCCGAAACATCAGCCAACAAAAAGCTGAATACCAATGCAATAAAGAGAAATCTTTTCATAACAAACCATTTTCCAGGGTGTAAAAGTATAAATTTTCCCGTTCCGTTTCGGCATTCTCGAGTTTGTTTCTTACTTTTGCCCAAAATTTAGCATCATGGACAAAAAAGAGCTACGTGCCCAAATCAAGGCCCTAAAAAAACAGCATACGAAAGAGCAATTGCTCGAGCAATCCGAGAAAATCCTGGCTAAGCTGGAGCTGTATCCCGACTTCGTGAAAGCCGAAAAAGTGATGCTCTACAGTGCCCTGCCCGACGAGGTGCAGACCCAGGCCTTCATCGAAAAATGGCACTTTAAGAAAAAAATCATTCTGCCCACCGTGGTCGGCGACGACATCATCCCCGTGGAATACGCACAAGACACCGATTTCGCCGTGGGCGACTTCAACATCCTAGAGCCACAAAACGAACCTTATCACGGTGACTTCGACCTCATCGTCGTCCCCGGCGTGGCCTTCGACCGCAAGGGCAACCGCATCGGGCGCGGGCGTGGCTACTACGACCGCTTCCTCTGCCAACACCTTGAGGTGAAACGCATCGGCATCTGCTTCGACTTCCAACTCGTCGACGAGGTGCCCACCGAGCCTCTCGACATCAGAATGGACGAAGTCATCTCGCTTTAGGAAAATTTCAGGATTTCTTTTCCAAAAATGCACGAGCGTTACGATTATTTTACTACTTTTGAAGCCTTTAATTCAACATCATTTCGACTATGAAACAACACCTGCTCCTTCTACTCGCCCTCTTCCTGGGCCTTAACGTCATGAACGCACGCCCCGTTGACAGGGAAACGGCAAAAGCCGTAGGGCAGAAATTCGCCTGCGCAAAATTCAACAACGACTTTACAAACAACGATTTACAGTTAGTCTATACTGGTACAGCCCAACGTGGTGAGGCCTGCTTCTATGTGTTCAACACAGGCACGACGGGCTTTGTCATCGTGTCGGCTGACGACCGTTTCCGTCCCATCGTAGGCTATTCCAACGAGGGCACCTTCGCCACTGAAAACCCATCGCCCGAGCTGATGTTCTATCTGGACAAGATCATCGAGGCCCGCACGAGCGACAATGCCGTCCTTTTCGACGACACTGCCGATGAATGGCAACTCGTGTCCACGACCGGCCAACTGCTCTCACGCAACAGAGGCCGTGGCGTCGACTACATCTGCACCACCAAATGGAACCAAGACTCACCCTATAATTACTACGCTCCCGAAGCCAGCGGCGGCCCCGGCGGCCGTTGTTACGCGGGCTGTGTGGCCACGGCCATGAGCCAAGTGATGAAACGCTGGAATCATCCGCTGCAAGGCACGGGCAGCCACTCCTATTACTGCCCCAGCTATGGCTCACAGTCGGCCAACTTCGGCAACACCACTTACGACTGGGACCACATGCCTGACCGTCTCGGCGGTGCCTCACAAGAGGAGATTGAGGCTGTGGCACTGTTTATGTACCACTGCGGCGTGTCCGTCGACATGAACTTCTCGCCCTCGGGCAGCGGCGCCAACTCGTGGGATGTGCCCTACGCCATCAGGCATTATTTCTCCTATGCCAACCAAGCCACGTTGAAAAGCCGCGACGAATACTCGCTCGCCAACTGGCAGAACCTGCTTAAAGAACAGCATGACTTAGGATGGCCCGTGTATTACTCCGGCTTCAGCAACAGCGGCGGCCATGCCTTCGTTTGCGACGGCTACGACGACAACGACCTCTTCCATTACAACTGGGGTTGGGGCGGCAGCAGCGACGGCTGGTTTGTCGTCGACGAAATCGATTATGCCGACTGGGCACAGGCCGTCATCAACTATGTGCCTTCCGAAGTGTATCAATACATGCCCTTACAACCCGAGAATCTTGAGGTGATCACCAGCGGCGACTTCGACTATTCCGCCACCATCTCCTGGACCAACCCCACACAAAACATCCACCTTAACAACCTCACCTCCATCGACCAAGTCGTGGTGACCCGCAACGGCCAGATTATCCACACCTTCAACAACGCGACGCCAGGTGCTTCCATGAGCTACACCGACCATTACATGCCTGTCTTGGTCGACTATAGTGTGTATGCCGTCGTCAACAACGCCCAAGGCCTCGCCGCCACCGAAAAGGATGTCGTCCTCGGCCCCACCTGCAACTGGATGGTCGAGATGACCACCAACGACCCCGAAGGCTGGCATGAGGGCGCGCTCCTCTTCATCAATGAAGCTGGCGACGAGGTGGCAAACCTCAGCATCACAACGACCCATACCAACCGCCCCGTGACCTTACCGCTCGGCCATATCGAAATCGCATGGAAAAAGCCCGCGCAAGTCGTCGAGAACATATCCTTCACCATCAAGAACTCGGAAGGTACCGTAAAGACACATTATTCGGGCAGCACCGCCGACCTCAGCCAAGGCATATTCTACATCGCCAACAACACCTGCAGCGACAAGGACGAAGAAGAAAGCGACGGGCCCACCAACCTCATGGTGCATAACCAAAGTAACCATGCAGCCCTGTCGTGGGATGCTCCCGCCACTCTTGAACCCGTCAACTACCACATTTACCGCGATGATGTGCTGTATGCCGTCACTACCAACCGCACCTTCACCGACAGCCAATACCTCGACGAGTTCCATCATTATTATGTCACGGCCTTCACCGCCGACGGCGAATCGGCAGCCTCCAACATCGTCAACATCGCACCCGAGTCGGCTTGCGCCATCCCGACCAACTTGCGCTTTGAGATGGTCTCGCCCACCAAATTCAAAATTATGTGGGACGCCCCGGAAGCCCCCAACTTGACCGGTTATTTGCTGTATCGCCGCACCAAGGGCACTGAGTTCAAGCGCATCAAGTCGCTCACTAACACCAACTACACCGACAACCTCGGATCCCAGCCCGACAACTATTTCGAGTATGCGGTAGCGGCCTATTACCAAGCCGACGACTGCACCTCGGGCTACGCCACCACGCAAGCCAACCCCGAGTTGAACTTCATCGAGGTCAACAAGACCATCGTCCCGCAGCACCTTGACTTCATCATCCACCAAGGGAAGGTCATCCTGCAATGGGAGGCTGGCTCCATGGCTGAATACTACAAAATCTACCGCGACGGCCAACACATCGGCTATTCCACCGGCACCGACTACATCGACTACGAGGCCAATCCCCAACACAGCTACCATTATTACATCACGGGCCGCGCCGGTTCGTTGGAGTCGAACCCGTCTAACACAATCTATGTGGACTGGACCACCGATGTGAACGAGGCCGCCGACCTCAACGGCATCTTGCTCTATCCCAACCCCACCGAGAGCCAAGTCAACATCGAGGCAGAAGGCTTGCAACACATCCGTGTCTACAACCTGACGGGGCAGGAAGTGGTACGCCAGAAAGCCAAGGGCGACCATGCCGTCATCGACCTCTCGAACGAGCCTAAGGGCAGCTATTTCATCGAAGTGACGACCGAACACGGCTGTACGACGACCAAGATCATCAGATTGTAAAAACAACAAACGACATACTATGAATAGATTTTTGAAACTAGCAGCCGTCGCGCTGCTGCTCGGCACAGGCACCACCCTCGTTGCCCAAGAAGCCGAGGAGAAAGACCCCGTCTATCAGATTACCGAGACCGTCAACGTGAAACACACGCCCGTCGACAACCAAGGCAGCTCAGGCACTTGCTGGTGCTTTGCCGGCGTCGGCTTCGTGGAGGCCGAAATCCTGCGCATCTATGGCAAGGAGTTCAACCTCTCGGAGATGTTTATCGTCCGCAATGCCTGGAGCGAAAAGGTATCCAAGTTTGTGCGCATGCATGGCAACAGCACCCTCAGCCAAGGCGGCGAAGTGTGCGACGTGCTTTACATGATCGACAAATACGGCATGATGCCCGAGGCCGACTACAGCGGCAAAGTCATCGGCGAAGACCGCCACATGCACAGCGAGATGAACGAGGTAATCAGCGGTTTGGCACGCGCCATCATCAAAAACGGCAACAAGAAAATCTCGCCCGCTTATCCCAAGGCCCTCAACGGCGTGCTTGACGCCTATCTCGGCGAGGCTCCGGAGGAGTTTACTGTGGATGGCAAGAAATACACCGCCAAGTCGTTTGCCGAGGCCTATCGCATCGACCCCGCCAACTACATCGAAATCTGCTCTTTCACCACCGAAGAATACAACAAGCCTTGCATGGTTGAAATCCCCGACAACTGGACATGGACACCAGCCTATAACCTGCCGCTCGACAAGTTGATGGAAGCCGTCGACTATGCCCTTGAACATGGCTACACCCTCGGCTGGGCGCAGGATGTCAGCAACAAAGGCTTCTCGGGAAAGACCGGTTTGGGCATCGTCCCCGAAGACCCTGAAAACGAAAACCTTTGGAAAGAGATTGTCGCCGAAAAGCAGGTGACCGACGAAGACCACCAGACCGCCTATGACAACTGGGATGCCGGTGACGACCACAGCATGCTCGTGGTAGGCATCGCCAAAGACCAGAACGGCAACAAATATTACAAGATCAAGAACTCGTGGGGCGACAGAGGTCCTTACAAAGGCTATTGGTACTGCTCGGAACAGTATCTGCGCCAATACACCATCTTCTTCACCCTGAACAAAGAAGCCCTCTCAAAGGCCATGCGCAAAGACCTTGGTCTATAATCCATAAGAATTTTGAATTTTTAAATCTTTAAATTTTAAATCATAACATTATGAAATTCAAACACATCCTTACCGCAGCCGCTTTGATGCTCAGCATCGGCGCCATTGCACAACCCCCAATGCCGAAACCCGAAGAAAAGAAAGACGGCGAAGGCTTCAAATTTGAAACCATCAAAGAATTGCCTGTCACCTCGGTCAAAGACCAGAACCAAGCCGGCACCTGCTGGTGCTATAGCTCACTGGCTTTCTTCGAGGCCGAGCTGCTTCGCATGGGCAAGCCCGAGTACGACTTCTCCGAGATGTACATCGTGTACAAGACCTATCTTGACCGCGCTGAGGCCGCTGTCCGCACCCACGGCGACGTGTCGTTCTCTCAAGGCGGTTCCTTCGGTGACGTGCTGTATGCCATCAAGCACTACGGCCTCGTCCCCGACGAGCTGATGCCTGCCGGCGCCATGCACGGCGATTCACTGTCGAACTTCACCGAGCTCTCCGCTGTCACCGACCCCTATGTGGAAGGCGTCATCAAGAGCCGCAAGATCCAGATGGACAAAGACGGCAACCCGCTTTGGAAGAAGGGCTTGGCCGGCATCTATGATGCCTACCTTGGCGTGCCTCCCACTGAGTTCACCTACAACGGCAAGAAGTACACGCCCATGAGCTTCGCCGAATCCACCGGCCTCAACATGGACGATTATGTCAACTTGACCTCGTTCACGCACCATCCGTTCTATGAGCCTTTCGTCATCGAAGTGCAGGACAACTGGCGCTGGGGCATGGCCTGGAACCTCCCCATCGACGAACTGATGGAAGTGATGGACAACGCCATTGAAAAAGGCTACCCGATTGCCTGGGGTTCCGACGTCAGCGAACCCGGTTGGCTCCGTGGTCCTATGGCTGGCGTGGCAGTGCTTCCCGACCTCGAAGCCAAGAACCGCGACCTGCAAGGCAGCGACATGGCCCATTGGCTGGGCATGAGTGCCGCCGACCGTAAGAAGGAAGCCATGAACCAACCCACCCCGCAGAAGTGGGTCACCCAAAAGGAACGTCAAATCGCCTACGACAACTACGAGACGGGCGACGACCACGGCATGCTTATCTACGGCACCGCCAAGGACCAGATCGGCAACGAATACTTCATCGTGAAGAACAGCTGGGGCGATGCCGGCCAGTATGACGGCATCTGGTACGTCAGCAAGGCCTTCGTGCGCTACAAGACCTTGAACATCGTGGTCCACAAAGACGCCCTGCCGAAGGACATCGCCAAGAAACTCGGCATCAAGTAAACCAACATCATCATTCGAACAAAGGGAAGGTCGAAAGGCTTTCCCTTTGTTTTAGCAACGACAACCGACATTTATGAAAAAGAACCTCCTATTATTGGGCCTTTTATCCCTCATGGGCTCATGCATGTCGCAGACCCCAAAAAACAACAACGCAATGAACACGGAACGCCTCACTTATTTCAGCTTCGACCACCACAACACCATGGCACGGTTCTGCGGAGAGAGCTATCAAGTCAGCACCGAGAAAGACGGCAGAATCCACATCACCATCGACGAGTCCTTCCCGAACGAGAAAGACTTCTATATCGACGACACAACCATCTTCGACGAACTGTTGACCATCGTAAAAGAGTTTAAGATGGACAAATACAAAAACAACTACCAGCCTGAGATGCGCATTTTTGATGGCGATTCGTGGTCATTGTATTACAAATACGATTCGGGGCGCAGCCAAAGCTCTGGCGGCTACATGGACTGGCCCGGCAACTACCATGAGGCACGTCGCGCCATCTCCGCATATTTCCAGAAATGGAGAGACTATCCCGTGCCTGCCAAGGAAATCAACCTGTTCCGATACACCTGCCAAAACAGCCAAGGCTGCGATATTGAATACCGCATGGAACGCGGCGAGGACGAAGCCTTGTTGTATATGCGCAATGCCGAGCTACAACTGGAGCAGACGCTTTCGGTCAGCAACGACAATCTTGCCGAGCTTCAAGAGCTGGTGAATATCTATCGCATGAAAGATGAAACCAGCCGTACCACCGACGACGAAAGCGCGTCGATCTATCGTTTTGTGGTTGAATACAGCACAGGCGACACCATCGATTTCCAGGGCTATCACACCACCTTCTTAGGCGGGTTGGAAAATGCTTTTGTTGCTTTCTTCTCGGAATGGCTGCCAAAAAACGGCGACGACGAGTAAGATCACTTAGTGTTTGATTTGCTCAAAGCCCTTGCCGTAGGCGCCCATCACGGTGTTCATGGTCATGAAGGCTTTGGGGTCTTCTTCTTTCACGATACGCAGAATCATCTGCGACTCACGTTTATGGGCCACCACCATGAGGATGGGGCCTTCTTTTTTGGTGTACCAGCCCGTGCCGTTAATGACGGTCACACCACGCTGCATCTCGTTGGCGATACGGTCGGCCACCTTGTCGGGTTCAGAGGTGAAAATGAAAGCCTGCACGGTCTGTTTGTTACCCGTCAGCACCAGGTCGATGCAGTAGCTGCACACGCCCATCACAACGAAGCTGTAGATGAAGTCTTCAATCGTGTTGCCTACAATGAAACCGCAAGCGATGATGATGATGTCACACAGCAGGATGACACGGCCTTGCGAGATATTGTGGTATTTGCACACAATCATAGCGATGATGTCGGTGCCGCCCGTGCTGCCGCCTTGGGTGAAGGCCACGCCGATGCTCAAGCCCGCCAAGCCTCCGCCAAGGATGGCCGCTAGGAAGTGGTCACTGACAAATGGCTGCATCTCGCCCGCCATCATCGGGTCGGTGATGTAGTGTTGCAGCAGTGACATGAACACCGAGGCCATAATGATGGAATAGCCCGTCTTGATGCCGAAGCCCACGCCGATGACCTTAAGTGCGATGGCCAAAAGTATGGCGTTGATGACGAACACGGAGATACCCGTAGAGAGGCCCGTGCCCCAGTAAATCAAGGCTGCGATGCCACTCACGCCGCCACCCATGAGGTGATTAGGGATAAGGAAGGCCGTCCAGCCCAAGCACATGGTGAACAAGGCCAAGGTGATGATGACGTAACGCTTCACCTCGGCGAGTATGGTTTTCTTGGATGCTTTCATAATCCGATAAAATTTATTGGGACAAAAATAGCGATTTTTCATTTTCTATGACAAAAAAAATGAATAGCCCATTTATGACTTTCATTGTAAATCTCTTCAAAAAGCAATACTTTTGCATCGTAAATGATTAAATTGGGGATTTTATATCTCCAATGCAAAACGAGAATAACAACCGTATGACGCAGAGCGAAGAAGTTTTAGAACAGGGGTTAATCAAGGCCTTGCAGGAAATGAGCTATGAGTATGTTCCCATCAAAGAGGAAGAGAACTTAATTGCCAATTTCAAGACGCAGTTGGAGAAACATAACCGAAAGGAACTTGCCTTGCATGGTCGTGAGCACTTTACTGATAAGGAGTTTGACAAAATCCTACTTTATCTGGAAGGAGGCACTCGATTTGAGAAAGCGAAGAAATTGCGAGACCTCAAGAATTTCCAACTGGAAAACGGAGAGCGTGTTTGGATTGAGTTCATCAACAAGCAGCAATGGTGCCAAAATGAGTTTCAGGTGTCCAACCAGATTACCGTAGAAGGCAGAAAGAAATGCCGCTATGATGTGACCATTCTCATCAATGGTCTTCCCTTAGTTCAAATTGAGCTGAAACGACGGGGAGTTGAATTGAAGGAAGCCTATAATCAGATCCAGCGGTATCACAAGACTTCATTTCACGGATTATTTGATTACATCCAATTGTTCGTTATCAGCAACGGCGTGAACACGCGCTACTTTGCCAACAATCCCAACAGCGGCTACAAATTCACTTTCAATTGGACGGACCAAGAGAATGTGCCGTTTAACGACCTCAGTAGATTTGCCTACTTTTTCTTTGACAAATGCACTCTTGGAAAGATGATAAGCAAATACATCGTCTTGCATGAAGGCGACAAATGCCTGATGGTGCTTCGACCCTACCAGTTTTATGCTGTCGAACAAATCCTTGACCGCGTTCAGAACTCTAACAAAAACGGTTACATTTGGCACACGACTGGAGCAGGTAAAACACTGACCTCGTTCAAGGCGGCTCAACTTGTGAGCGAAATTGACGGCATTGACAAAGTGATGTTTGTCGTTGACCGTCATGACCTTGACACCCAGACACAATCCGAATATGAAGCCTTTGAGCCTGGAGCCGTGGACAACACTGACAACACGCGTCATCTCATCAATCGGCTTAGAGGAGACAGCAAGATAATCATTACGACGATCCAAAAACTGAACTGTGCTGTCACCCGTCACTACTATAACGAGCGTATTCAAGGCGTGCGCAATCAAAAGGTGGTCATGATATTCGATGAATGTCACCGAAGCCATTTCGGCGAGTGTCACAAAAACATCGTGAAGTTTTTCAACAACCTACAGATTTTCGGTTTCACCGGAACCCCCATATTTGTTGAAAATGCCAAACAGGAACATACTACGGCAGAGGTCTTTGGCGACTGCTTGCACCGCTATCTCATCAAAGACGCCATTGCCGATGAGAATGTGTTAGGTTTCCTTGTGGAATACTACAAAGGTCAACAAGATGCCGACTTGTTCAACGAGAAAAGGATGACAGAGATAGCACAATTCATTCTCAACAATTACAACAAGTCCACCTTCGACGGCGAATTTAATGCGCTCTTTGCCATACAATCGGTGCCCATGCTTCTAAAATACTACATGATTTTCAAGTCGTTGAACCCGAAAATCAAGATAGGTGCTGTGTTTACCTACGCGGCTAACGAGAGTCAGGACGACGGTCAAACGGGCATGAATCAAGGCTTTGAAAACGAGAAAGTGACTGCCGATGAACTGCAAGCCATCATGGATGATTATAACTCCATGTTTGGAACAAGTTTCACAACGGAAAACTTCAGTGCCTACTATGACGACATCAACCTTCGCATGAAGAAAAAACGGGCCGACATGGAACCGCTCGACCTCCTGTTAGTCGTGGGTATGTTCCTCACAGGCTTCGATGCCAAGAAACTGAATACGCTTTATGTGGACAAGAACTTGGAATACCATGGTCTGTTGCAGGCTTTCAGTCGCACTAACCGCGTATTGAACGAGAAGAAACGCTTCGGAAAAATCGTCTGCTTCCGTGACCTCAAAGGCAATGTGGATGCTGCCATCAAATTGTTCAGCAACAACCAGCCGAATGAATTTATCATCCGTCCGCCCTTCGAGCAGACAAAGAAGGAACTGAATGACCTTGCCATTAACTTCCTGAAGAAATATCCTAAGCCACAATACATTGACACACTGCAAAGCGAGTTTGACAAGAGGGATTTTGTGCTTGCTTTCCGCGAAATCATCAAGAAACACGCAGAGATTCAAATCTATGAGGACTTCGACCCCGACGACCCCAGTCTATTTATGACCGAACAGGAATTTGTGGATTTCAAGAGCAAATACCTCGACATCACGGTGGGCTTGATCCATCCATCAACCAACCCGCCAACAGCAAACGAAGACACCGCTCCGTATGGCAATGACCAAACTTTGGACGACATCGACTTCTGCCTTGAGCTGTTGCACAGTGATGTCATTAATGTAGCCTATATCCTCGAACTAATTGCCGACCTCAATCCCGATGAAGCTGATTACCAACAGAAACGCCAACACATCCTCGACACGATGATTAAAGATGCTGTGATGCGAAACAAGTCGAAACTGATAGATGACTTCATCCGTGAGAATGTGGACGAAGACAAGGTCGGTTTCCAAAAAGCAAAAGCCGACGGCTCCATCGACTTGGAAACCCGCCTGAACAACTACATCACGACAGCCCGTAACAATGCCATCCACGAATTGGCAATGGAAGAAGGTATAGACGAAGAAGCGTTAGTCAAATTCATCGCTGAACACGACTTCCTACAGCGCGAAAAGCCCGAAATCATCATGAAAGCCATCAGGGCAAAGAAAGGCCTTAAATTAATGGAGCGCACAACCCTCCTGCGCCGCATCCTCGACCAACTCCGCGACATCATCAACACATTTAATTGGGACTAAAAACGAAATTTCACAATATGAGCGAAGAATTGCAACAGAAACTGCGCAGCCAGCTTTGGACGGTTGCCAATACTTTGAGAGGAAACATGTCGGCTAGCGACTTCATGTATTTCTCCCTCGGTTTCATCTTCTATAAATACCTATCGGAGAAAATCGAGCTTTATGTCAACGATGAGTTGGAAGCCGATGAAACCACTTTCCAAGAAGTGTGGAAAAGCGATGACGAAGCCTTGAAAGAGGAAATCAAGGCCTTATGCGTTGAGAACCTGGGCTATTTCGTTGAGCCAGCCTTCCTGTTTTCCACCATCATTGAGGCCATCGGACGCAAAGAGAACATATTGCCGCAACTGGAACGCTCCCTGAAAAAGATTGAGGACAGCACCATCGGCCAAGAAAGTGAAGACGACTTTGGCGGTCTGTTTTCTGACATTGACCTTGCTTCGCCAAAACTCGGCAAAACCGCCGATGACAAGAATCGTCTGATTAGCGATGTGCTTGTGGCACTCAACGGCATCGACTTCGGACTGGAAGAAGCCAGCGACATCGACATCTTGGGCGATGCCTACGAATATATGATTGGGCAGTTTGCGGCCGGAGCAGGCAAGAAAGCCGGCGAGTTCTATACACCGCAAGAAGTCAGCCAGATACTTGCCGAAATCGTCACCACGGGTAAGACTCGCCTGAAGAATGTCTATGACCCCACTTGCGGTTCGGGTTCATTGTTGCTCCGCACCGCCCGAAGCGGCAAGGCCGACAGCATCTTTGGTCAGGAAAAGAACCCAACGACCTTCAACCTTGCTCGAATGAACATGCTTTTGCATGGGGTGAAATACAACGACTTTGACATTCAAAATGGCGACACTTTAGAAGCTGATGCCTTTGATGACCAGCAATTTGACGCGGTGGTGGCCAATCCACCATTCTCTGCCGAATGGAGTGCTGCCTCCAAGTTCAACAACGACGACCGTTTCAGCAAGGCGGGTGTGTTGGCTCCCAAGTCGAAAGCCGACTATGCTTTCATCCTTCACATGATTTACCACCTCAACGAAGGTGGCACCATGGCTTGTGTGGCTCCGCACGGCGTGCTGTTTCGTGGTGCAGCCGAAGGCAAGATTCGCCAATTCCTCATTGAAAAGCGCAACTACATTGATGCCATCATCGGTTTGCCTGCCAATATCTTCTACGGCACAAGCATCCCGACTTGCATCCTTGTCATCAAGAAATGTCGCGAAGAAAACGACAACATCCTCTTCATCGATGCCAGCAAGGAATTTGAGAAAATCAAGACCCAAAACAAACTGCGTCCTGAACACATACGAAAGATTGTGGAGACCTACCGCGAGCGCAAAGAGATTGAGAAGTACAGCCACTGCGCCACTATGAAGGAAATCATTGACAACGACTACAACCTCAATATTCCTCGCTATGTGGACACCTTTGAAGAAGAGGAACCTATCGACATTCAAGCGGTCATGGGCGAAATCAAGGCGTTGGAAGCCAAACGCACCGAACTTGACAAGGAGATTGAGGTGTATCTGAAGGAATTAGGGATTGTGGAATAGTCTTAATAACAAGGAGTATGACAAAGAAAACAAAAGATACAGAGGCAGTTAAGGTGGTCACAAAAAGTGACAACCCGAAATTGGATGTCGCAGTTTGCGACATTGAACAAATTCGGATAGAGCCATTGATACACCTTATTAGAGGGCAACAAGTGATTCTTGATCGTGATTTGGCCTTGTTGTATGGTGTTGAAACAAGAAGACTTAACGAGCAGGTTAAACGTAATATCGAAAGGTTTCCTGAAGATTTCATGTTTCAACTCACCCATGAAGAATTTGAAAATTGGAAATCGCAATTTGCGACATCCAATTCAATAATAATGGGAGCACGAAAACGCCCCTACGCATTCACTGAAAGTGGAATAGCCATGCTTAGCAGCGTCTTGCGATCGCCAACCGCCATCGAGGTAAATATCCGCATTATGAGGACTTTCGTTGCCATGCGCCATTTCCTCGCCAGTAACGCCCAAGTATTCCAACGCCTTTCCAACATTGAATACCACCAGATAGAAACGGACAAGCGCATTGAGGAAGTGTTCAAGCGTTTGGATGCCAACATGCAGCCACAGCAAGGCATCTTCTATGATGGCCAAGTGTTTGATGCCTACCAGTTTGTTAGCGACTTGGTGCGTAAAGCCAAGAAAACCATAGTGTTAATAGACAACTATGTTGACGACACTGTGCTTACATTGCTCGACAAACGAAATGATGGCGTTTCTGCTACCATCTATACACAGCAAATCAGCCAGCAACTACAATTGGACCTTGCCCGCCATAATGCACAATATGCTGTCATTGAAGTGAAGAACTTCAATAAAGCGCACGATCGTTTCCTGCTCATTGATGATGAAGTGTACCATATCGGAGCCTCTATCAAGGACTTGGGCAAGAAATGGTTTGCCTTCACCCTCATGCGCGACATGACCGCCACCGAACTGATTAACAAGATTCAACAAGCATGACCATGACGACAGACAATAGTAATAAAATCCTTAATGCCCCCGTTTTGCGATTCCCTGGATTCTCACAGGGATGGGAATTGCATTCAACTACAGATTATTTTGAATTCAAAAATGGTCTAAATCCAGAAGCCAAACGTTTTGGAAGAGGCACGAAGTTTATTT
>Ga0310690_10000960_pt1 | contig 55328 bp, 38 predicted proteins | sample AusTroGonzalo_MG_2_FD_207661 | JGI IMG/M metagenome (GOLD analysis project Ga0310690, IMG submission 207661) | Bovine rumen microbial communities from tropical cattle in Woodstock, Queensland, Australia - Gonzalo_04 (v2) (version 2) | ecosystem: Host-associated > Mammals > Digestive system >... | reverse complement strand
CTCGAGGACACCATCAACTCAATCCACAGACAGTCACTCAACGGAGAAACCGCATATGCTTACGATTCACGTATGGCCTCGCTACATTAAAGACTTCCTGCTGACCCACTTCGGTTGCAATTCACCATGGGAGAGTGGACGGTGAGCGCGAAGCGGTGCCAGAAGCACGACTGGACGAGCCCCTTCTTCGCGAGCGACTTGACGTACCGCTCGGCCTCCTTCTGCTCACGCTTCGTCTCCGTGGGGAAGTCGTACATAAGGTAGGCGTGGACGAAGATCCTCGCCGCCCTGAAGCCCGTTAGCACCTTCTCCGCCGATGCGCACGTGATGCCCTTGTTCATCAGCTTGAGAAGCCTGTCGTTCGCGCACTCGAGTCCGCCCGTCACGGCGATGCACCCCGCCTTCGCCATCTTCTTCGCGAGCGCGGGCGTGAAGGCGCCGTCGAAGCGGATGTTGCCCCACCACGCGACGTCGAGCTTGCGCCGCAGGATCTCGTCGCACACCGCCGAAACAAGCGCGGGCGGCATCGCCTCGTCGACAAAGTGGACGCCGGAGAGGAGGGAATTGTTTGATTGTTGGATTGTTTGGATTGTTTGATTTCGGGAAGGGAAGAACTCCTCGATGCAGTCGACGATGTCGGCGGCCGTCGGCATCCGGAAGCATTCGATGTACGGCAGCCGCACGTCGCAGAACGCGCACTTGTGCCAGTAGCAGCCGCGCGCCATGACGAGCTTGAGCCACTTGCCGGAACTCCACAGGCTCGTCACGAAGTTGTCCGTCTCCACGACGTCGAAGTATTCGCCCCAGTCGATGCCCTCGTCGGACGGGCGCACGAACGCCGGGACTTCCGCCGCGTCGCACGATCCGCCGAGCAGCCGCGCGAACGGCGCATACCCCTCGTCGAGCTGGAACTCGTCGAAGTACTTGTACGGACGCCGGTCCGTCATCTCGCGCAGCTCCGTCGAGACGTAGCCGCCGCCGAGGACGAGCCGGACGCCCGGATAGCGCCGCCGCACGTAGCGCGCGATCTTGAACGCGCCGACGAGAGTCCCCGGGAACGGACACGTCACGCCGACGACGGACGGACGAACCTCGTCCATCGCCGCCTTGAGGTGTCGTTCGAGCGGCTTGTCGATGACGCCGCGCCGGCGGATCTGACGCTCGAGCTCGCCGAAGTCCGTGACGGCGCGGCAAAGGTGCTCGGCATAGCGCGAGAATCCGAAGTCCGGGTCGACTTCGTCGCGGATCCGGATCGCAAGAGCCTCGATCGCCGCGCTCGCCTCGAGCTTCGCCTCGACGGGCGCGGGGCCGCCGAGGAACTCGAGAAGCTCGTCCGTCGTCTCGTCGCCGCATTCCAGAAGGACGTCGCGCACGACCTTGATCGAGAGGTCGCGCTGGGCGGCGTCCAAGCCCCGCGACTTGAGGAACCCCGCCAGGTGCATCGTCGCCGGATACGGCGTATTCGGCTGCAGCAGCGGCGGGGTCAGAAGGAGAAGCTTACATCGCCTTCGCGAGGGCATTGCCGAACTCGGAGCACTTGATCTCGGTCGCGCCCTCCATCTGGCGGGCGAAGTCGTAGGTCACGGTCTTCGCGGCGATCACCTTGTCCATCGCGGCGATGATCTTGTCCGCCGCCTCGGTCCAGCCCATGTACCTAAGCATCATCTCGCCGGAGAGGATGAGCGAGCCGGGGTTGACCTTGTCGAGACCCGCGTACTTCGGCGCCGTGCCGTGGGTCGCCTCGAAGACCGCGACGCCCGTCTGGTAGTTGATGTTCGCGCCGGGCGCGATGCCGATTCCGCCGACCGTCGCGGCGAGCGCGTCCGAGACGTAGTCGCCGTTGAGGTTCAAGGTCGCGATCACGTCGTACTCGGCGGGGCGCGTCAGGATCTGCTGAAGGAACGCGTCGCAGATGCAGTCCTTCACGGTGATCATGCGGCCGGTCTTCGGGTTCTTGAACTCGCACCACGGCCCCTTGTCGACCAGGGTCGCGCCGTACTCGCGCTGCGCGAGCTTGTAGCCCCAGTCGCGGAACGCGCCCTCGGTGAACTTCTGGATGTTGCCCTTGTGGACGAGAGTCACCGACTTGCGGTCGTTGTCGATCGCATAGTCGAGAGCCGCCTTCACGAGGCGCTCGGTGCCCTCGAGCGAGACCGGCTTGATGCCGATCGACGCCGTCTTCGGGAAGCGGATCTTCTTGACGCCCATCTCGCCGAGGAGGAACGCCTTGACCTTCTCGACCTCGGAAGTCCCGTTCATCCACTCGATGCCGGCGTAGATGTCCTCCGTGTTCTCGCGGAAGATCACCATGTCGGTGAGCTCCGGGCGCTTCACGGGGGAGGGCACGCCCTTGAACCAGCGGACGGGCCTCAGGCACACGTAGAGGTCGAGCTCCTGGCGCATCGCGACGTTGATGGAGCGGATCCCGCCGCCGACCGGGGTCGTGAGCGGGCCCTTGATGGAGACGAGGTTCTCGCGGCACGCGTCGAGCGTCGCGGCGGGGAGCCACTCGCCCGTCGCCTTGAACGCCTTCTCGCCGGCGAGGACCTCCTTCCACTCGATCTTGCGCCTGCCGCCGTACGCCTTCTCGACCGCGGCGTTCCACACGACCATCGCCGCGCGCGTGATGTCGGGTCCGGTTCCGTCGCCTTCGATGTAGGGGACGATCGGGTTCTCGGGAACGCAGAGCTTCCCGTCCTTCATTGTGATCTTTTCGCTGCTCATGCGCAATAGTATACCAAAAAGAGCGCAGCCATAAGGCGTGAAATCACGCCCGGATCCGGCTCAAGGCGGCGTCACTCGTCCCGCCACCGGCCGCCCTTCTGCCCGAAGTCCGGCTGGTTCCGCCCGCGGAACGACATGCGGCCGAAGTGCCGTCCGCCGCGGTCTTTCTTCTTCCCCTGGCCCTGGTTCGCGGGCGCGGGACGCGTCCACGACGGCGGCGGGAGGTCGGGCTGGGCCTCGAAGGGATGGTCGCGGTCGACGGGAATCGTCTTCCTGATAAGCCGCTCGACCGCCTTGAGCTGGCCCCTCTCCTCCTCCGTCACGAACGAGACCGCCACGCCCGACCCGCCCGCGCGCGCCGTGCGGCCGATGCGGTGGACGTACGACTCCGTCTCGAGCGGAAGCTCCATGTTGACGACGCACGAGACGTCCGGCACGTCGATGCCGCGCGAGGCGATGTCCGTCGCAACGAGGACGCGCACGTCGCCGCGGCGAAAGCCGTCGAGCGCGCGCGTGCGCTGCCCCTGCGTCTTGTCGGAGTGGATCGCCGCGCAGGGAACGCCCGCGCGCAGGAGCTTCTTGACGACGCGGTCCGCGCCATGGCGCATCTTCGTGAAGACGATGACCCTGTTCCACTCGGGGTGCTGGCCGAGAAGGTGCGCGAGCAGCGCGTCCTTCTGGCCCTTCGCCACGAACATCGCCTTCTGGCTGATCTTCTCGACCGTCGGCGTCTCGGGGGAGATCGTGACGGAAGCGGGATCGCGGACAAGCTCGCCCGCGAGCTTCAGGACCTGCGGACCCATCGTCGCGGAGAAGAAGAGCGACTGGCGCGACTTCGGAAGCTTCGAGATGATGCGCTTGATGTCGGGGAGGAAGCCCATGTCGAGCATCCGGTCGGCCTCGTCGAGGACGAAGCACTCCACCTGGTCGAGGTAGACGATCCCCTGGTTCATCAGGTCGATGAGCCGGCCCGGGCACGCGACGACCGTCTCCGCGCCCTTCTTGACGTCCTTGACCTGGCCATGCTGGCTCACCCCGCCGATGAGGCAGGCGAACGGCAGCTGGCAGTGCTTCGAGTAGGCCTTCACGTTCTCCGCCGTCTGGACGGCCAGCTCGCGCGTCGGCGACAGGACGAGCGCGCGCGGATGGCCGATGTGGCGCGGGCGTCGCACCTTGACGAGACGGTTGAGGATCGGCAGCATGAACGCGGCCGTCTTGCCCGTCCCCGTCTGCGCGCAGCCGATCAGGTCGCGGCCCTGGAGGAGATAGGGGATTGCCTTTTCCTGGATTGGCGTCGGCCTCTCGTAGCCGGCGTCCCTGATCGCGTGCTGCAGCTTCTGGTCGAGCCGCCCGAAAACGGTGTTCTCAAACATGTCAGACAACGGGCCTTATGTACTTTGACTTCAGCGCGCGCCAGAGGACGACGCAGAACGCGGAGAGGGGGATCGCCAGCAGAAGCCCGAGCAGCGGGCCGAGCAGGGTCCCCCAGAAGAAGAAGGAGAAGATGACGCCCGCGTAGCCGAGCCCCGTCCTGTTCCCCTGTATCTTCGGCGTGATGAGGTAGCCGTCAAGCAGCTGGCCGACGGCCCAGACGGACAGCACGAGAACGAGGCGGAACCCCGATCCGCCCGCGCCGAAGTAGGCAAGCGGCAGCGCCACCGGCAGGCACGCGACCGTGCCGAGGAGCGGCACGAGGTTGAGCACGCCGAGGAGGAACCCGAGGAGGAATCCGTACGGAAGCCCGACAAGCGCGAAGCCAAGCCCGTAGTAGACGCCCTCGATGAGGCAGATCACCGTCTGCCGCTGGAAGAAGCTCACGAGGATCTCGACAAACGCGTCGATCTGCTCGGCGACGAACCCGCGCGTCTCGTCCTTGAGAAACGGCATCTGGGAGACGACGTCGCTGCCGCGCCGCGGCTTCGACGTCAGGAAGAACACGAAGAAGATGAGCGCGACCAGGGCCGAGACGAGCCCGCCGAGGCACTTGAGGGCGGACGTGCCCGCCTTGAGGGCCGCGCCGCCGTAGTCCGAGTAGAGGTCGCCGATGCTGTCGTATCGAACCCCGAGCTGGGCGAGGAGAGAGTCCACCTTCGGGAACGTCGCCCGGAACCACTCGACCGACTGCTGGGCCATCGCAGGGCCCTGGCGGATCAGGTTGGAGACCTGGTCGGCCATGACCGCCCCCGCGTACCAGAGAAAGAGCCCCAGCGGGACGAAAAGCGTCAGCATCATCGCCGCAAGCGCCAGCGTCGGGTTGCGGACCACGCCCCGCCACCAGCGGTAGTAGGGCTTGAAGAAGAGCGAGAGGAAGAAGCCGACGACGACGGGAACGATCGCGGAAGAGGCGAGGGAGAGCGCCTTCAGGACGACCCACGCCACGAAGGCCGCGAACGCGAAGACGAAGGAGAGCGCGAGGACCGTCAGTCCGCTCGCAATCGTCTTTTTCTGGCTGTCAGTGAATTCGATCATGGATGCCTCCGCCACCGCGTGCGGAAGGCGGCCCTTCAGCGCCAGAGGTGGGTCGGGTGTAATTTTACCACAACGCCCCGCCGTTATCAAGGGCGCGACGGCCCGCGTGGGCCGGCCGGAGGCCCGGCCGCCGCGGAGGGCGTCACAGGCCGGAGAAGTCGAGCGTCGCGAAGTAGTCGGCGAGCGTCTCGGCGCGGCGGATCTCGCGGACGGAGCCGTCCTCCTCGAGCAGGAGCTCGGCGCTCCTGAGCTTGCCGTTGTACTGGAAGCCCATCGCGTGGCCGTGCGCGCCCGCGTCGCAGACGACGACGTAGTCGCCGACCTCAAGCTCCGGCAGCTCGCGCTGGATCGCGAACTTGTCGTTGTTCTCGCACAGGGACCCCGTGACATCGTAGACCTTGCGCTCCGCGGCGTTTTCCTTTCCGGGCACGACGATCTCGTGGTAGGCGCCGTAGAGCGCCGGGCGCATGAGATTCGACATGCACGCGTCGAGACCCGCGTAGAGGCGGTAGGTGTCCTTGACGTGCAGGACCCTCGAGACGAGGTAGCCGTAGGGGCCCGTGACGCAGCGGCCGCACTCCATGTAGAGGCGGATCGGCGACATCCCCTTGCCGACGACGAGCGCTTCATACGCCTTGCGGATGCCTTCGCCGACGTATTCGAGGTCCATCGCCTCCTGGTCGGGCCTGTAGGGAATCCCGATGCCGCCGCCGATGTTGACGAACTCCAGCTCGACGCCGACCTTCTCGCGGATCTCGCCCGCGAGCTCGAAGAGCATCTTCGCCGTGTCGACGATGTAGTCGGGGTCGAGCTCGTTCGACGCGACCATCGTGTGGAGCCCGAAGCGCCTCACGCCCGCCGCCTTCATCTTCCCGTAGCACGCGAGGAGCTGCGCGCGCGTCATGCCGTACTTCGCCTCCTCCGGCTTGCCGATGATGGCGTTCCCCCCCTTGAGGGGGCCGGGGTTGTAGCGGCAGCAGAAGACGCGGTCAGTAAAATCAATCGCCCCACGTTCTGGTAGGGGCGTCCCTCCGAGACGCCCGCTGTCGGCACGGAGTGCCGCCCCTGCCGCCGGCCCCCGTATTGCATCCACCAGGAAGTCCCAGTGCGTGATGTCGTCGAGGTTGATGACCGCGCCGAGGTCCCACGCCTTGCGGAACTCCGCCGCAGGCGTGTCGTTCGACGTGAACATGATCGCCTCGCCAACGTTGCCGACCGCCTCCGCGAGGAAGAGCTCGGCCATCGACGAGCAGTCGCTCCCGAAGCCAAACTCCCGGAGGAGCTTCATGAGGTGCGGATTCGGCGCCGCCTTCACCGCGAAGTACTCGCGGAAGCCCCTGTTCCACGCGAACGCCCTCTTGAGACGGCGCGCGTTCTCGCGGATCGCGCGCGCGTCGTAGACGTGAAACGGCGTCGGCCACTTCTTCGCCGTCTCTTCGATCCAGGCCCTGTCAAACGGAAGGTTGCGCATCTGGTATCCCCTGTGAATTTCGGGATATTATACCAAACGGGCCCGACCGCTGGCAAACGAGGCCCGGCGGAGGGCTACTCGAGCGACAGGCGGAAGAAACGGTAGGCGCCGGTCGAGTCGCCCTCGGCCCCGACGAGCGGGAACGTGTCGCCTTCGAGTCCGAGTTCGACGACGTCAGGCTCGCCGCCAAGGCTCTCGTAGCGGTAGAGCCTCAGCGTGCCGTTCACCTTCCGGCGCCACCGCCCGCCGAGGACGCTGAGGTCGCCGTCGAGCGTCACGCGACCCTCGGCGTCGACCTTGATGTCGACGAACACGAGGTCCGCCTCCGGATCGCCAAGCGTGTCCAGTCCGACGAGATAGGCCTCCTTGACCGTCTCGGCCGAGCCGGCGAAGGCCGTGATCGCCGCCTGTCCGCCCTCGGTCGCCCCCAGGGCGTCCATCCAGGCCTTGACCCGCGCGTCGGCGGCGATCGCCGCCGAAATGGCCGCCTTTCCATCCGCGTCGGACGACGGGAGGAAGGACGGACGCCACTTGACCTGCTCGCGGACCGTTGCGCCGAAGTCGACGGCGACAAAATGCGCCCCCGTCCCGTCGCAGGCCTTCTCCCACCAGTCGGCGTCGACTTCGACCTCCTGCGCGCAGGCGCCGGCCGGATCGTAGATCTTGAGCCCCACCTTGCTGTTCGTCAGCTTCCCGCCGCCGAAGGACGTCGCCTGTTCGAGCGTGAGCGTCCCGCCCTTCGGAATCGCCACGCCGTCGAGCGCGATCGCGAGAGAGGGCTCCGCCTCGCTCTTCTTCTTCGAATTCCACGCGACGATCTTCACGTCCGAGAGGTCGAGCGCGGCCGAGGCGTCGAGGTTCGTCAGGACGACGAATTCGCCCTCGTCGCCGCCGTTGCCGGCCGTCGACGTATACATCCCGAGGACGCGCAGCCTTTCGCCCAAGGACGTCGCGCTCGGCATCCAGTCCGCGCGCGTCTTCGCCTCGGACCCGAACGTCCGCGCGACAAAGTGCGCGCCTGTTCCGTCGCAGGCACCGTTCCACCAGTCGGCGTCGAGATAGACGTCCAGCACGAGCGTCGTGCCGTCCGCGTCGTAGATGCGGAGCCCCACCTGGCTGTTCGTGAGCTTTTCGCCCGCCGGGAACGACGTTCCCTCGATCTTCAGCGACGCGCCTGGCATGAGGCTCGCGCCCGCCCCAAAGACATACGTGAGCGAAGGAGACGCTTCCGTGTTCTTCTTCGCGTTCCAGGCGACGATCTTCACTCCTTCGAGCGACACCTCGCCCGGCGCGACGTTCGTCAGCACGAGGAAGTCCCCGGCGTCGCCGTCCGCCTTGAGCGCGGACGTCATGGCCTCGGCGAGGCGCAATCCCTCCTGCGGGGTGCTCTGCGGCATCGCGCCCTTCACGACGATCGTCGAAAGCGCGCTCCATTCGCCGGACTCCCCTTCCGCGAGAACGCGCGCGTTGATTGTCAGCCCTTGCGGCGGCACGACGATTCCGCCCTCCACCTCGCCGGCCTTCGCGTAGGAAAGCGCCAGGTCCCACCAGGCGTCGGTGGACGTCGCGTTGCACTGGTGCACTTCGACCGCGATCACGTTCTCGCCTTCCACGAGCGTACCGGCCGGGAAGGCGAAAGTCGCGTCCTTCTCGCCCATGTTCGTCGCCGTCGTGAACGCGCTGTAATCGGTCGAATTGACCTGATCGCGTCCGACTTCGACGCCGTTGATGTAGGCGACATAGCCGTCGTCGCAGTCGAGCGCCGCCGTGAGCGACGTCATCTCCGCCGCGCCGGCGGGCATCGTGAACGTCGTGCGGAAGTAGTAGGTGACGACCTGCGTGCCCGAGGAGGCACCGCCCTCATAGCGGTTCAGCGCCGTCGCGAACGAAACACCGTTCGCGAAGCCGAGACGTCCGGGACCGGACTTCCACGACGTGTCGTCGTAATCCGGCGCCGCCCAGTTCTCGGCCGGCTTGGAGCCTTCGTCGAAGTACTTCCACTCGCCGCCCTTCGATATCACGGGCACATAGACGGGCACGGGCGAAGCGCCGGAGTATTCGATGGCCGACGCCGTCGGATTGCCGTCTGCGCCGAGCGGATCGCTGCCGTCGGTCGTGTAGTAGACGGTCCCCGAACCGCCGCCGGTGAGGTAGAGCATGTCGTCGGACGCGATGGTCTGTCCGTCGGCGACCGGCGAACCTGCGCCGTTGAGAGGAGCCGGCGCGTCAATGGACGGATACCATCCGCGCCTCTGGTATTCGGGTATGAGGTACTTCAGGCGGTTGTTGATGAAGTTGATGCGGTTGTTGCAGTTGTTCAGCCAGGTCTGGCGCGTGCGGCTGGCGCCGTACTTGTGGCCCCAGCGCGCCGACTCGCAGACGATCGCATCGTCGATCTCGGCCATGCGGGCCCGGTAGCGCGCTTCGGCGACGGGCGCAGTGAGCGCGCCGCCTTCCTTGACCATGTGCTTGTACACGAGGTCGGCGAAGACGCGGCGGTAGACGGCGTTCGTCATCAGCTCGTAGTGGAGGAGGTTCGGGTTGAAGTTCCCGAGCGCCCTCAAGTCGCGGCCGGGGTTCTTGTGCTCGGGCGTGCCGTAGATGAGCGACTTCACCTCGGTGTAGCCGCCGCGAAGACCAAGCGAATGCTCCGCGTCGTGGCGGTTCCAGAGGAAGCCGTCCTCCTTGCCCTCGCCGTCGTTGCGGTTGCGGAAGCCGATGATGTTGTTCGCCATGCCGTCCGTGTTGACAGGCGAGTCGGAGTCCTCCGCGAAATGAACCGTGAGGATGTGCTCGATGAGGTTCGTGACGTTGAGGAGGATCGGATAGTCGGGGTTGCGCGTACCGTCCGGATTGAGTCCGAGGACCTTGTTGTAGTTCGCCTCGTGGCCTTCGCCATACCCTTCCTGCGTGGTAATGCGCCAGAGCGACTCCCATGCGTCGGACTCGCCCTCGACAACGCCGGTGTTGTAGCCGGGCTGCGAGGTGCGGACGACGTCGTAGTTTTCGGCAGCGCCGCCGTTGTAGCTCTCGGCGTAGTTGTTGTCGACGCGCTCCTCCGTCTGGTAGAGGCCCCAGTAGACGCCGTTGATGAAGAGGTTGTAGTAGCGGCTGCGGTTGTACGTCTTGCCCATCGCGCCCTCCGAGTCGCGCGAGAAGCACTCGTGGATGAACGTGTCGCCGCCGTCGTTGTTCGCCCATGCGTAGTTCTGCGACGTGCGGAAGTCGATCTTCTCGAACTCCTTCGCGCCCTCGTCTCCGAAGAGCGGATGCTCCAGCGTGCCCATTCCGTACTCGCTGCGGAAGAAGAGCCTGAAGGAGTGCTTCGGATATCCGGAGCCGCGGCTGAAGGCGCCGCGTATGCGAAGGCCCGCCGGAACGGAGAACTCGTCCGCCGGATCCATCGGGTTGATCTGCTCGACCATCGTCTGGCGCTCCCAGATGCGCCCGTTGCCCGTGGCGTTCACGTAGATTCCGCTCGCGCCGTCGAACAGGTTCTTCGGGTCGATGACGAGCGAGACGGTGCGCGTGCTCTCCGTGAAGCCGCGCCTCAGGCGGGCTTGCGTATCTTCGTCTCCCTGCGTCACGGCCGCAGCCATGCCGTAGAGCATCCTCTGGCTGTTCACGGCCGCGTCCGCCGGGAATCCCGCCGGAGGCGTCGAGCCCTGGGCGATCACGTCGTCGTAGAAGAGGTAGGTCGCGGACGCGTCGACCTGGAGGATCGAGTCAACGTCGGGAACTGCCGCGCGGACCACCGTCGTCCCCTCGACGTGGATCGGCTCCACGTAGCGGAACGTCGAGGCGCCGCCGATCTTGGGCGACGTGCCGTCGAGCGTGTAGTAGATCACAGCCAAGGGGTTGTCCGGACAGGAAAGCGCGAGGTCGAACGCCGACTCCTTCCAGCCGTGCGCCTCGCTGAACATCACCTTCGGCGTGAAGCCGGTGCGTCCGCTTCCGCCGTTCGCCGCGCCCGGCGTGGGCTCTGTGAAGTAGACGAACATGTCGTCCGCCATGTCGTGCATGAGTTCCGCGGAGAGGTAGAACTCGGTGTCGTCGAGGACGTCGTTCTCGGCCGTGATCTCAAGCGTGTTGAGGCCCTGCACCAGGTAGGACGCGTCCACGAGGAACGTCTGCGGCTGCAGCGCGCTCGCCGCGGGGCGCGCCGCCGTGGCGGCGACAGAGGCCACGGGCGTGCCGTTGATCCGCGCGGAGAATCCGTCCGCGTACTTGACGAGCAGACGGAAGACGTCCGCCGCGTTCGGCGCGTCGCCGAGCGTGAAAGTCGTCTTCCAGTCGAGCGTCTTCGAGATGCCGACCATCTCCTCCGAGACGTCAGCCGCGACCTGCGCGCCGAGCGCGCCCGCGTGGACCACGTCGCCCGTTCCGACGAGCTGGAATTCCGACGCGTTGAAGCTCTTGCGGCCCTTCGACGCGCTGAAGTCGAGAGCAAGTCCGCCGCCGCGGTTGAAGTAGCGGACCTCCACCTCGTAGGCGCCGGCCTCGAGGTTGAACGTGGCCGTGGACTGTGCGTAGCCGCGGGCGCCGCGGCTCTCCCAGCCGTAGTTCTTGTCGAGACGCGTCAGCTTCGCGCTGAATCCGTCGTCCGAGCCCACGGCGAACGTCCAGTCGCCCGATTCGGGAATCGACACCGTCCCGGTGGCCACGTAGACGATGTCGTCGCCTGTCGCGCCGGGGAAGCCCTGGTAGAGCGAGGAGTCGAAGCTGCAGGTCGTACCGCTTCCCGCGAAGGCAATCGTCTGCGCCGTGTTAGTCACGGGATACCCTGCGGACCACGTCGACGGATCGAGTAGATCCGCATCGGCGTCGTCCATTGTGCTCACCTGCTTGTTGATCTTGTAGCTCACGACCTGGAAGCCGCCCGCCACGGCGCTCATGCCCACGGGTCCGTCGACCTGCTTCCACCCGCCCGAGCCGACCTTGTATTCGGCGGCGGATGTGGAGGAAACGAGCGTGCGGGAGAGGTGTCCGCGCCCGTAGGAGATGTCCTTGACGCCGCCCGGCATCTTGATCTGCTGGACGATGTTGTCCGCGTCGGCAGCCGAGGCGAGGAAGATCGTGTGCTTGCCCGCGTCGGTCGAGACGTTCGCCTCGACGTGCGCCTCGTCCGCCGCCCAGTTGCTGCAAAGCTTGTCGCCGTCGAACCAGACGATCTTGTAGCCCTTCGCGGGGACCACGCAGGAACCGGCAATCGCCTTCCACTTGTTCGGCGCCTTCGTCGGGTCGTTGCCCATGTACCATCCGGTCAGGTCTACGTCGCTGTCGCCGGAATTGTAGAGCTCGACCCAGTCGAGCCCCTCGAAGCCGGTCTTCGTGCGCAAGGTCACGCCGTTCTTCGCCATCACCTCGTTGATCGTGATCGTCGCGGCGACGTTGACGGGAGTCGGGCGTCCGATCTCGGGGAGGGTCATGTCGTCGTCCACGACAAAGGTCATGGAGGGCACGTCGATCGCCCATCCCGCATCCGGCGCAAACGCGACGGTCACGACGGACCCTCGCTCGACGACATAGCGCCCCTCGCCATCGGGGGCGACCTCGATCCCGGCGACTGTGACGGATTCGACCGAATAGTGCGCGAGCTCCGGAAGGACGAGCGTCTTCATGACGGGCGAGCTCCCGTCGCCGACCGTCGCGGACAGCGCGGCGACTTCTCCGACGCCCGCATAGGAGACGGCGGAAACGCGGCCGGACGCTTCAGGGACGACGACGGGAATCCACTCCTCGCCGCCAAGCGTCAGCGCGACGCCGTCCACGGCATAGCGAACTTGCACAGCCTCGTCCACGGCGCGGAAGGAGATCTCGAGCGCGGCGTCCGCGTTCTCGACCGGAACCGCGCCGGAAAGCTCGGCCCAGCGGTTCGTTCCGCCCGCGGCGTCCTCGGCGAAGCCGAAGTAGGCGAGATCGCCGCCGCCCTTGTCGACGACCGTGATGGCCGCCTTGGCGCCGGGATCGATCGCAACCGGCTCGTCCGAGACGGAGAAGCGGACCGTCGAGGCGACGGACGGGAGGTCCGCGCGGACGTCCTTCGAGACCGCGGGAAGGAAGTCGAGCGAGACGCCCTCCTGGTCGACGAGCAGGCGCGAGCGGCCGGGTTCCGCGACAAGTTCCGCGGCGGACGTCCCGGACCACGCGCCCTCTCCGGGGACGACCACTCCGGAGCCGTCGGACGGCCAGTCGGAATAGCCCGATATCCCCGCGTCGAACCAGTCGGCCGCGCCGGCGCAAAGCGCCAGGGCCAGCCATGCTGAAAGCATCATGCCTCTCATCGTCCACCTTTCCAGCGCCGGGAATCCGGCCGCCTGTCGTTTCAAGGCGACAATTATCTCATTTTCGGGGGGAAATGTCCAGCGATCCCGGAGGCGCGGGGCGTCAGTCGGCGCGAGACGAGCCGTCCCAGTCGTAGGAGACATCGCCGGACGCCGCCCGCCAGCGCCTGGGGAAGCGCGTCGCGGCCCAGTCGAGCGGCTCGATCGTCCGCTGCGTCCGCGAGGCGCGCGCAAACGCCGCCTTCAGCGCGGCCGACGACGCCCCGTCGAGAAGGTCGCGCTTCCAGGAGACGAAAAGCGGCATGCCGCTGCGCGAGACGAGGTCGAGCCACTGCGCGTTGAGGCGCCACGGCACGGCGCCCGCCTCGGCGAGGCCCACGCAGTCCGGGTCGGCAGAGAAGAAGGTCCCGTCCTGGATCGAGCGGAACGCGACGGCGTTGACGCCCATGTCGCGCGTGCGGACCCACTCCCGACCGCTCGTGTCGTCCCCGATGCGCTGCAGCTCGAAGAGCCCCGCGGCGAGATGGTTGAGCGCGTTGCAGCCAATGACCGCGACGCCGTCACCCGCCCCCTCGCGGATCGCGGAGTAGACGTCCTTCATCACCTCGACCGTCGTGCGCGAGCTGTCGCGCCAGCCGAGGTCGTGGGCGACGGGCGACGCCATCGGGCGACGCGCCTCGCCCTCGCCCGCCATGCTCCAGTTGAGCGACCAGTCGTTCGTGAGGAAGTCGACCTTGACGAGCTTCATGCCCCAGCCGCGGAAACGCCGCATGTCCTCGACGATGCGGCGGCGGACCGCGGGGAGCGTCGGGTCGAACGCCTCGGGGCGGCCCGGCATCAGGAGCGACGCGTCCGCGCCCGGCCAGGCGACGAGCGGTCGGTACCAGAGGCCCGGCTTCGCGCCCAGCGCGGCGACCTTCTCCGCGAACGCCTCCATCGACATGCCGAAATGCGGCGAACTGCGCGTCCAGCCCCAGTCCCCCCAGTCCTTCCCCGTCACCATGTCGCGCTGCCAGCCGTCGTCGACGACGGCGTACGGACGGTTCTCGAGCCCGTCGCAGAGCGCGACGACGGCCGCCGCGTCGCGGAGGAATCCCTCCGCCGTCTGCTTGCCGTAGGCGCAGTACCAGTCGTTGAACCCGTAGACCGGCTCCTTCGGAAGGCGCGGACGCGGGCACATCGTCCGGCAGAAGGCCCGCCCCGCGTCGTACGCGCTCTCCCCCCGCTCGCCGCGCCGCGAGACGAGCGTGGCGGCCTCCAGCGTGCGGCCCCGCAGCTCGACGGGCCTCCCGCACGCGCGCACGTCGAGGACGAGCCGGAGCCTGCGCCCGTCGACGGTCCACGAGGCAAACGCGTTCGGCTGCACCCGCACGCCGAACCCGTCGGTCCTCCCCCCGTCCGCGACGAGGAAGTACCAGGGCAGCGGACCGCACGCCGAGGGCTTCCGCCACGCGGCGTCGGAATACGTGCGCTCCCAGTGGTCGCCGAGCACGCGCGCGCCCTCGCCGAGCGGGAAGTCCCAGGAGAGGGCGACGGCGGAAAGCGGGCGGTCGCACGTGACGGCGACGACCGTCCCGCCCGTCCCGTCGGCGCGAAGCTCGACCCTGGCCCCCTCGGCGTCGACCGACGGGGCGGACGCCGAGAACTCGAGCGGCGGAACGTCCGCGAGGGCGGCCGAGAGGAGCCCGCACAGCGCGGACAGCGAGAGGGTGATCGTCCTTCCCATGTTCGTCCTTTCCCTGCGCCTGGCCGCCGGGGCCTTTCGGCGCTACGCCTTCGCGACGGCGACGGCGGCCATGTGCCCGTTCAAGTCGATGTCGCCGGCGCCGTCGGACACGGACAGCTCCGTCGCGAGGGTCTCGCCCTTCACATAGCCGACGTGCGCCGCGAGCGCCGCCCTTAGCTCGGCGTCGCAGGCAACCGTGACGGCGATGCGCTGCGTGACCTCGAAGTCCGCCTCCTTGCGCATCGCCTGGACGTGGCTGACGAACTCGCGCGCAAGGCCTTCGGCGACGAGCTCGGGCGTGAGCGCCGTCTCGAGCGCGACGACCGTGGCGCCCTCCGACGCGACGACGAGCCCCGCCTTCGGCGCGCGGGTGACAATGACGTCGTCGAGGTCAATCTCAACGCCCTCGATCACCTTGGGCCAGGGTTCGGGGGCGCCCGAGCCCCCGTCCGTTCCAAGGCCAGCTATGGCCGCGGCGACGGCCTTCATCTTCGGGCCGCACTTCCTGCCAAGCGTCTTGAAGTTCGCCTTGTAGCTGACGTCGCAGAGCTCCGTCTCGTCGGAGACGTATTCGACCTCCTTGACGTTGAGCTCGTCCATGATGAGATCCTCAAGCCCCTCCACGTCGGCACCCGCGATTCGCATCGCCGCGAGCGGCTGGCGCACCTTGAGGTCGTTGTCGGCCCTCAGGCGGCGTCCGAGCTCGACGACCGTCTGCACGGCCGCCATGCGCTTCTCGAGCGCGAGGTCGCGCGCCGCCGCGTTCGCCGTCGGGAAGTCGCAGAGATGCACGGACTCTGGAACGGACGGGGACTCTGGCGTCCCCGCACCCCGCCCATCGACACCGATTAGATTCCTGTAGATTTCCTCGGCGATGAAAGGCGTGAACGGAGCGGCGACCTTCGAGAGCTGCACGAGCACGTAGCGGAGCGTCCGGTACGCGCAGAGTTTGTCGCCGTCGTTCGTCGACTTCCAGAAGCGGCGGCGCGAGCGGCGGATGTACCAGTTGGTCAAGTCCTCGACGAACTTCACGAACGGCCTCACCGAACGCTGCAGGTCGTAGGCGTCCATCGCCGCGGCAACGTCGGCGACAAGAGTCTCCATCGACGAGACGATCCACTTGTCGAGGACGTTGTCCGACTCGGGATAGACGACTTCCGCGTCGTTGAACCCGTCGACGTTCGCGTAGGTCACGAAGAAGGAGTACGCGTTCCACCACGGAATCAGGAGGTCGCGCATGAGCTGCTTGACGCCGTTCTCGGAGAACTTGAGGTTCTCGGCGCGAACGACCGGCGAGTAGATCATGTAGAGCCGGATCGCGTCCGCCCCGTAGGTGTCGAGCATCTTCGCCGGGTCCGGGTAGTTCTTGAGGCGCTTCGACATCTTCTTGCCGTCCTCCGCGAGGACGAGTCCGTTGACGATGACGTTCCTGTACGGCGACTTGTCGAAGAGACAGGTGCCGAGAACCATGAGCGTGTAGAACCACCCGCGCGTCTGGTCAAGCCCCTCGGCGATGAAGTCGGCCGGGAAGAACCGAGAGACTTTGCCGTCCATGGGCAGGGGTGCGGGGGCGCCCGAGGCCCCGTCCGTTCCACCCATGTAGTGCTGCTGGGCGTAGGGCATCGACCCCGACTCGAACCAGCAGTCGAGCACTTCGGGCGTGCGGTGGTAGGTCTTGCCGTCCTTCCTGATGGCGATCTTGTCGATGAAGTGCTTGTGGAGGTCGGTCACCTTCTCGCCCGAAAGCTCCTCGAGCTCCTTCGCGGAGCCGACGCAGATCATGTCTGCCGGATCGTCGTCGTTGACCCACACCGGGATGCAGCTCCCCCAGAAGCGGTTTCGGGAGATGTTCCAGTCGCGCGCCTCCCCGAGCCAGTTGCCGAAGCGCTTCTCGCCGACGTAGTCGGGCGTCCAGTGGACGCCGGCGTTGTTCTTCGCGAGGCGCTCGTGAAGGTCCTCGACGCGAACGTACCACGCGTCGATCGCGCGGTAGATGAGCGGCGTGTCGGTGCGGTCGCAGAAAGGATAGGAGTGGACGATCGTCGCCTGGTGGACGAGCTTGCCCTCGGCCTTGAGGCGCTTGATGATGTCCTTGTCGCAGTCCTTGCAGAAGCGGCCCTTGTACTCTGGAACCGCGTCGGTGAACGCGCAGGCGTCGTCGAGCGGGTCGGCAAAGGCGTTCATGCCGGCTTCCCTGCAGACGCGGAAGTCGTCCTCGCCGTAGGCAGGGGCGATGTGGACGATGCCGACGCCGTCGTCGGTCGTGACATAGTCGTCGTTGAGGACGCGGAACGCGCCCTCCGCACGCTTGTCGGCAAAATACGGGAAAAGCGGCTCGTATTCGGAACCCTTCAGGGCGTCGCCCTTCCCTTCCCAGACGGGCTCGTACTGCTCTTCCTTCTTGAAGATGAACGGGAGGCGCGCCTTGGCCATGACGTAGATGGGCCGCGCGTCGTCAGTCACGTCGCGCACTGCGACATAGTCGATCTTCGCGCCGGTGCAGATCGCGAGGTTCTCGGGAAGCGTCCACGGAGTTGTCGTCCAGATGAGGAAGTAGACGACGCTTCCGGCGCTCTTCGCCTTCAGCTCCTCGCTCGCGATCGACGTCGCGCGGACGCGGCACGTCACCGTCGGGTCCTGCACGTCCTTGTAGTTCGAGCCGGCCTCGAAGTTGGAGAGCGGCGTCGAAAGCTTCCAGGAATACGGCATGATGCGGTGGGAGCGGTAGACGCGGCCCTGGTTCCAGAGCTGCTTGAAGACCCACCACACCGACTCCATGAAGCCGAAGTCCATCGTCTTGTAGTCGTTGTCGAAGTCGACCCAGCGGCCCATGCGCGTGACGGTCTTGCGCCACTCGCCGACGTACTTGAGCACCATCGACCGGCACTGCTCGTTGAACGTGTCGACGCCGAGCTTCTTGATCTCCGGCGCGCCCGCGACGCCGAGCGCGTCCTGGGCGAGCGCCTCGATCGGGAGGCCGTGCGTGTCCCATCCGAAGCGGCGCTCGACGTACTTGCCGCGCATCGTCTGGTAGCGCGGGACGATGTCCTTGATCGTGCCGGCGAGGAGGTGCCCGTAGTGCGGAAGCCCCGTCGCGAAGGGAGGCCCGTCGTAGAACTTGTAGCGCTCCTTGCCTTCGTTCCTCTTCAGCGACTTCTTGAACGTCCCGTCCTTCTCCCAGAAGGCGAGGACCTCCTCCTCCATCTTCGGGAAGGCGACTTTATTCGATACCGGCTTGAACATCCTTCTGCTCCACTTCGACTAAATTGGCGGATATTATACCAAAATATCAGCGTTCCGGGGTCACCGGAACCCGAGTATCTTGTGGAGCTGGACGGACAGCGACCAGCCGGGCAGCTGCGAAAGGACGGACTTCGCCGTCGCGAAGTCCATCTCGCCGCCGCGGTCGCACGGCGAGACGTACCAGTCCGTCGCGGCGATTCTGCCGCGGAGGCCGCGGCAGAACCCGACGACGTCCTCGGACGACGCGACGACGCGCACCTCGTCGGCGCGCGCGAGCGCAAGGCGGCCGGGGAACTCCGCCTTCGGCGAGCAGGCGACGTAGTCGACGAACGCCAGCCACTCCGCGTCGTTCGTCCCGTTCGTCTCGACCGCAAGCCAGTAGCCGCGCCCCTTCAGCGCCGCGACGAGCTCCGGCATCCCCGCCACGAGCGTCGGCTCCCCGCCGGTCAGGACCACGCTCTTCGGCGAGTGCCGCCCCACCTCGGCGACAAGCTCGCCGAGCGACGCGGAGAAGCGCCGCGAGACGTCCGTGTCGCACCACGGGCACGAGAGGTTGCAGCCGGCGAATCGGACGAACACGCACGGCCGGCCGGCGTTGCGGCCCTCGCCCTGCAGCGACTCGAAGACCTCGACGAGCGGATACGTCACAGCTTCCTCAGTACGCCGCGGATGGAGCGCTCGCGCGCCTCGACGGACTCGCACAGGCGGAACTGCACGCGCGCGCGGTTCAGGTTCTGCTCGGGCTTCGACGTCTTGAAGTAGACGTTGCCCGCGAGGTAGTCCTGGAAGAAGCGGAGCCCCAGCTCGAACGGCAGGAGGCGGATCGAGTCGTAGAGGTACGCGCGGTCGGCGTCGGTGAGGAACGATCCCGCCTCGCGCATGTAGCCCTTGCAGAACGCCGTCGCGAGGTCCTCGTCGAAGACGACCTTCGCGAGGTTCGTCTCCTCCTCGCCCGCCGGGTTGCAGATGGAGCGGAGCGCGTCGCCGAAGTCCATGTGGACGAGGCCGGGGGAGACGGTGTCGAGGTCGATCATCGCCGTGCCCTTCCCGGTCACGTCGTCGATCATGATGTTGTTGACCTTCGGGTCGCCGTGGAACATGCGCTTCTTCAGCTCGCCCCTCTTCTGAGCCTTCTCGAGGCAGAGCGCGAGGTCGCGCCGCTCCTCGATGAACTTCGCGAGGCGCCTCGCCTCCATCGAGGACCTCAGGAGCTCCTTCGCCCCCTTCGACTTGAGCGTCTGGTCGTACTTCTCCAGGTAGCCGCTCGTGACGTGGAAGCCGGGAAGCGGGTCCCTGAGGGCCTTCGGGTCCATGTCGCTGACGAGGTAGTGGAAGTGCCCGAGCGCCGCGCCGCACTCCATCGCGTGCTCGGGCCCCTGCGCGACGTCGAACGCGTGGGCCGACATGATGCGCGTGATGACGCGCCAGACCTCGCCCTTGTCGTCGACGACGAAGTCCTTCGAGTCCTTCGCCTTGACGATGCGCGGCATCTGCCACACGCGGTCGTCGCGTCCCTTCTGCGCGTCGTCCTCGAGCTTCTCGTGGCAGTGGCGCGTGAGGTTGTGCATGTTCTGCATGATCGCCTCGGGCTCGGGGAACACGTTGCGGTTCACGCGCTGGAGGATGACCTGCGTCTCGGTGAAGGTGTTGCGGTAGATCGCGAGGAACGTGTCGTTGATGTTGCCGTTGCCGAACGGCTGCAGCGAGACGAGGCGCCCCTTGACGTTGAACTTGTTGATGAGGATCGAAAGTTCCATATCATGCTCCTTGCCGGCCGGACGGCCCTCGCCCAGCCCATGCGGAAATTATACCAAAAAACCCGCGCGGCGGCCTCGCCGCGCCCTTTCACGCTATTTGCGGGCGGCTACTTCTTTCCGCGCGCGGAATAGTAGTCCGGAGCGACGTCGGCCTTGCCGGCGGAGTAGCGGTAGACGCGCTGGATGGCATAGCCGCCGCCCGAGCCCTTCCCGGTCTTGATGGCGTGGCCCTTTCCGTTGACAATCGCGTTGATGCCGACGAGCGGACCGTCCCCGTTCGCGATCTCGACGGTGCAGGCGTTCTCGATCACGACCCCCGGCGCGTCCGGCACCTCGACCGCATCGTCGAGGAAGACGCTCTTTCCGTCCGTGTTGATGAAGACGTCGTAGACGCCGAGCCCGGCCGCGTAGTGGCGCTTCACGCCGTCCGCGACCTTATAGGCGGCATATCCCTTCTTCTTCCCTCCGTGCGACATCCACGTCGCGTTGCCCGGCGGATCGTAGCACTTCTCGTTCTGCAGGAAGAAGACGCGCCCGTCCTCGCCGTTCCAGAGGACGTCGTGTTCCTGGAAGTGCTCCACGAAGAGCCCGTAGCACGTCACGCCGTCGCCGTTCACGACGATTCCGTTCTTCGACGTGTTCGCCGTCCAGCCCGTGTGGTCGCCGTGGTCCGCCCGCCAGATCCACGTGTGGTCGACGACGACGTCGTTCGCGTTGACCTCGAGGCAGGCCTCTGTCCTGCCGGGCTTGCCCGTCCCGCCGACGCGGTAGACGAGATCGATCAGGAAGACGGGGCTCTCCGCGTGGCGGACCGCGGTCTTCCCGTCGCCAACGACGACAAACCTCTTCGACGCGCGCTCCGCGTCGAAGATGAGCCCCGCGACGACGAGTCCATCGACATCCGCGCACCGAAGCGCCGCGTCGCCGTTCCCGGGAACAAGCGTCGCCTCGCCGATTCCGAGGAGCACGGTGTCCGGCTTCGTCGCCCGAATCGGCTCCGCGACGTGGTAGACGCCCGGCGTGAAGAGGACGTTCTTGCCCGCCGCGAGCGCGGCGTTGATCGTCTTCGCGTCGTCCTTCCCCTCCTTTGCCACGTAGAAGTCGCGCGCAAGGTCGAGGACCTTCCCCTCGCCCATTCCGCCGTTCGCCTTCCCCTCGCCCCAGCTCACGCCCTTCGCGCCGCGGCGGACCGCCGGGACGAACACCTTGAACGCGTCCCCTTCGACGAAGAGGAACGGCTTCTCGCGGACGACCGGCGTCTCGCCCACGACGGTCGTGCAGCCGCCCGCGCGCCAGTTGGAGGAAACCCCCTCCGTGCCGGTCGGGGCGCACAGCGAGAGTTCCCTGCCGCCGTCCTTGCTCCTCGAGGCGAAGCCGCCCGCGCATCCGACGACCACCTGGTTCCAGTTGATTCCGTAGACGCCCGAGCCGAAGGCGTTGTTGCGGTAGAAGTACTGCTGCTGCGAATAGGAGCCCGCCATCTTTTCAAACACGCAGTCCGCGACGTATCCGCCGGAGGCCCATCCGAAGAACCAGTCGAACGACGCCTTCCGGAACACGTGGAGACGCCGCGCGGGAGCAGCCTGGGAGACGGCCCACTGGAAGCTGAAGTACGGGTCCGCGTTGCTGTCGGTGTCGGCGATCGCGACGTTCTCGACGCCCACCCAGAAGTTGCACGTGGCGTTGTTGTTCGCAAGCGCCGCGGGCGTCTTCACGTTGCCGAGCCTCACGTCGTCAGGAAGACGCCCCAGTCCGAGCACCTGCGTGTAGTAGCCGACGTTCACCGCCTTCATCTTCGAGTAGTCCCCGGGCATGAAGAGGAACGCGTAGCGCTCCGGACCGAACTGGCGCTTGTGCTGGCGCGCGAACACCTCCTCGGTCGCGCGGTGGATGCCCTCGAGTCCGTCTTCAGGCGAGAACACGCGCACGTTTTCGCCCAGGTCCGGCCTTGGCGTGGCAACCCCTGCGACAAGCGGCATGGCCGCCAGCGCCGCAACCGACAATCCGACTGTTTTCATTGCTGGGCCTCCTCTACGGGCAGTTTTTTCTCCACGGTCAAATCCCCAACTCTCGCGCGCACGAGCGCAAAGCCGCCCTTCGACGGCGTGAACCTGCTGCCGTCGAACGTGCCGTCCTCGCTCGACCAGGCGGCCGTGGCCGGACGGAAGCTCTCGCCGCCGAACCACGCGCGCACGCTCAGCGCGCTTGCCTTGCCTTCCTTCAGGACGGCCCGTTCGGAGCCGATCTCGAATCCGAGCGGATCCGTCGCCTTCGCGCCGCTCGGCTTTCCGAACACGCGCCACGAGAACATCGACACGCCGTATTGCGTCACCTTCTCGAGTCCGCGCATGCGCACGAACCTCGCCTTCTCGCCGCCGAAGTCGATGCGCTGGACCGCGGCGCTTCCGCCGCGCTCGCCGCCGAGCGGGCTCCACTTCGCTCCGTCCATGGAACGCTCGAGGACGTATTTCGACGCGTAGGCGTTCTCCCACTTGATCTCCGAGCCGTAGAGCTCCACCGTCTCGCCGAGGTCGATCGTCGCCGTCGGCTCGGGGTCGCCGTGGGAGGACGACCAACGCGTCCTGTCGTCTCCGTCCGTGATGTTCACGCCGCGAAGCCCGGCGTTCTCCTCGCTTGTGACGACGACCGTCTTGCCTTGCGCGAGGTCGCGCATCGTCACCCCCCTGGGGACGAGGGACTTGTGGTGTGAGTTGTGGGTTACAAGTTGCGAGTCGCGAGTTACGGCAGGAGTCGCCGTGACTTTTCCGTCCGGATGCCTCACCGAAAGCACGCGGGGCTTGGCAACGACTTCGCCAACCGTCTTGCCTCCGTCCGCCGAAAAGAAGCGAACGATGCGCGGCTCGGCGCCGCAGTTGTAGACCATCAACGTCCGCTTGCCGTCCTTGAGATAGGCACGCGCGCACGGATAGTCGGCGCGCACGCCGAAGTCGAGCTCGCCGTAGGAGAGGTGGCTGTGAATCGCCCAGTACGTCATGTGCGCGGTGTCGGCGTTCATCGCCGCGTTCATCTTCCTCTTGCGCAGCTCGTCGAATATCTTCGCCGCCTCGACCGGGTCGTGGCGCTGGAGGTAAGAGAGAAGCACGTTCCCGAGCGACTCGTTTCCGACGGGGGGCGTTTCGTGTCCGTTGCGGGCCCTGCCCTTCTCGAACCAGCCGCCGATCTCCTTCGACTTCCACATCGTCTCCCAGTCCCACTTCGCGAACGCGAGGTCCTCGCTCAGGTAGTCGAGCGCGGGCGTGTTGGGGAGCCACTGGATCGAGTGCATCCACACGGGGTCTCCGGAGAACCAGGTCCACCAGCCGACGCCGTGGCAGGTCAGGTTGGAGTTGTAGGGGTGCTTGTACTTCGCGTAGTCGATGTTCTCCCTGTCGCGGTCGAACCAGTATTCCGCCGTGCCGCGCGCCTCCGAGACGTAGCCGAAGATCGCGGCGTCCCGCATCGCGTCGTCGCCGAGGGCGAGGGCGAGCAGGTACATCCCGCCCCAGCCCTGCATCGCCTCGCTCGACGACTCCTGTCCGTTTCCGTTGCCGTCGCCCATCCCGCCGGCGAACGAATGCCCCGCCCAGGGGTCGAAGGTGCGGAAAAGGGGGAAGCGCCTCTCGCCGCGGTCCCAGTTGGCGTAGTCCTTCGCAACGAGCTTCAGCATCGGACCGAACTTCGCGGCGAAGTCCGCGTCGAACAGGCAGAGGATCGCGCCTGCGTAGGTGAAGTATCCGTAGTGGAAGTGGTGGTCGTTGAACGTCTCGGAGTCGTAGCTCGTCCCCTCGCCGACGAGTCCGCCCCATTTCGGGACGTACGAGAAGAAGAACTTTTCCTCGCACGGGTCCCACGCAAGCCAGTCCTCGAACCTCTCGCGCAGCCTCCCGTGCGCCTTGCGGAACGTCTCCTCGTCGCCGGTCTCGCGCGCCGCGGCCATTGCGAACGCCATCTGGAGAAGCCCCTTGCCGCCCCAGTACGTGTCGGCCCCGAACGAGCCGCGCGCGGCATAGTCGGCAAGGAGCTCCTTGAAGAGCGCTTCGCTGTAGGTGGACGAGGGGCGCGAGACTTGGGACGCGGGCGCCGCCCAGTACGGAAGCATCCCCGGGAAGTCGTAGACGATCGAAAGCGAGTTGCCCGCGGCGGCGCGCTGACGTCCGCGCGGCGTCTGCCAGACGAGTCCGTCGACGCACTTGAACTGCGGCTTCGTGCGCTTCAGGTGGTGCGGCTGGAAGCCCTGCAGCGCGACTGGGTTCGCCGTCTTTCCGGACAGGTCTTCGGCGGCGACGTTCCATGTCGTGGCAAGCGTGGCCGTCCTTTCGTCGTACTTCCATTCGACGCGCGTGGAGCGAACGACGGCCGTGGCGTAAGGCGCGATCTTCTCAAGCGCGGCCTCGTCGGGGGCAAGTCCGATCGCGACCCAGTTCACGTCGCCGCGCCTCCCCTTCCAGACGCCGTAGACTTCGTCGCCGACGGAAACGACCTCGCCGCCGAACGCATTGCGGCGGGAGACTTCCAGGTTCTCGCCGTTCTCGACCGCGATCTTCAAGGGGACGCCCTCCGCCTCGACCCACGTAAAGGGCGAACCATGCACGAGCGTCGTCCTGATCTTCTTCGAGCCGTCGCGAAGCTCCATCTCGACGTCCCAGTCGTGCCAGTCGGAGACGAGCGTCGCGTCGGGGCTGAAGTCGCCTTCGGCGCTCACGACGAGGGCGGAGCGCTCCTTCATCTCGGTGCCGTTGCCGATCCAGTACGACGGGTACGCGACGCGCACGCCGTTCGCGCCGATGCGGACTTTCGCGGGATAGCTCCAGAGGTTTCCGGTCCACTTGTTCACGACCGCGTCGGTCCACCAGTCGTTGGTGGGGATCGGCTCGCCCTTCTTCACCCGCTCCGCCGTTTCGGGAGCGAGGTAGAGCGGACGCGTCTGCATGAAGCGGCTCTGGTCGCCGCGGCGCTTTGCGGTGCGCGCGAGCCGCCACGGCGCGTACGAGGCGTAGGACGCCTCGCCGCACGTGACGATTTCCTGGGCGCAGAGGAGGAGCGGCAGCGCCGCCGCGAGGGCGGGAACGGCTGTTTTCATGTGTCTGCCCGGTGAATGGCGGCCCAGCTACCGGACGACGACGGAAAGGCCCTGCCCCGTCGAGAGGCTGCCGTCGCCGGAGAACTGGCTCGTCGCGAACATCTCGTTGAGCTGCGCGGCGCGGTAAGTCCCGCTGCGGAGGAGGGTTCCGTTGACGGTCAGGCTCTTGATCTTGCAGTCCCTCGTCAGGAGGACACGCGTGCCTTCGGCGATTTCGAGGTCCACGCCGGTCAGCCGCGCGTCGCCGCCCTGCATGGAGGGGAAATGCGTCGCGCCGACGGGCACCGGCTCGTTGTTGAGCAGACGAACCTGGTTGGCGATCTTGACGACGCCGGAAGACGCGCCGTCAGACGCCGTCTGCAGCGCGACAGTTCCGGCGGCCGCATCGACGACCCCCGCCACGGGGCCGTGTGCGGCTCCGTCCCTACGATACCCGCCATAGGCGGTGATCTTGGAAAGGTCAAAACCCTCGAAGCCGGAGTTGGCGCCCGTCAGCTTGATGCGAATGCGTCCGCCCGAACCGTTGCCGCCCTCCTGGTCGCAGCCTCCGTCCGCCGTTATCGAACCAGTTCCAGAAATGGCTCTTGCCATTATGTTGATCGAGCCGCCCGACGACGCGCCCACGGAATTTCCGGCATTGAAGTTCGGATAGCCGAAGCCGACCGCCTCGACGCTGCCATTGACGACAAGGGTCCCCCCGACGACAAGGCGGACGATTCCCGCGCCCGCGAACTGCGCGCCGTTGCCATGGCCCGACGAACCCCAGGAAAGCGGATTCAGGATCGACCCATACGAGACAAACGCCGGCGCCTCGGCGAACAGCTCCTCGCGATACCCGCCGTCTCCGCCAAACGACGCGCCGCGACCGTAGAGCTTGTGGAGCTCTGCCGTCTCGCCGCCGATGTCCACATAGCCCGGCCCCGCATTCCAGTAGCCGCTGGCGCGCGCATCGTCAAGGTTGTATTCGCGGCCCACCTGGACGAACGTTCCGGAGCCGATGGTCATGTTGCCGCCAACCTCCACGTTCAGCGCGTAAGGCGGCGCAACGCCCTCGGGGGACGGGGTCTTGACGCGCCAGTTCGCCCCGGAATCGAGCGTGACGTCGCCCGTCACGACAAGCGGCGACTGAAGCGTGGTCGTGAAGTCGACGCGGACGGCCGGGGCGCCCTGCGAGACCTGCGTCCAACTTGCGATCTGTCCCGCGATGTCCCACTCGACGAGGTTGCCGACGGCCAGCGCGCCGAACACCTCGACAGCCGTGCCGGCCCCGGGAGCGGACGTGCTCGGCAGCCAGTTCTGCGGGTTGCTCGCCATGCGGTCGATCGTACCGATCCAGACGGAATGCCCTTCCGCTGGGATGTAGGTGATGAAGCTGCTGGGGTTGGACTCCGCGGAAATCCCGTTGTCGGCGACCACGGCGAAATAGTAGCGATGCTTGCCGAGAAGATCAGAGAGCTCCACCGAGACGGTTCCGCCGTCGGCCACCGATTCGAACGCGAACGACTTCTCCTCCGTCAGCTGCGTGAGGGAAAGACCGTATTTCAGGACGATCGACGTCACGGGAGAGGCGCCGTTGGACGCGATCGTGACCGAAACCGTCACGTTTGTGTTGTCTTCCGGATCAACCACCGCCTCGATGTTCCCGAAACTCGGCGCGCCTTCGACCGCCTGCACCCTGGAGAAGCGGGTCATGGTCGCGGAGAGCTCCACGACGTTCCAATGCTCCGGATTGTCGAAGTCATCCCCCGAAATCGCCTGCCCGTCGTAGCGGAAGCGATTGCTCGTCACGATGCTCTTGAGTTCCGAACGCGAAATCGGGAAGGTGAACGTCGCAGGTGAGTTTGCCGCGATGTCGCAGTACTCGGAGCCCGGATGCCAAAAGCCATGCTCTCTGGAATTTGTGACCTCGAACGCACCCGACTTTACGGTAAAGCTCGCCCGCGGCGCGATGATCACGCACTGGAACGACGTCCCGTCGATCACGACGCCCTCGTGGTCGGGGTAGAACTCTTTGATGTTGACGATCTGCCCGCCGATGAACACGTCCTCCGGCTGTGGATGAAAGTCCTGGTTGTTATAGTTGACGACGCCCGATTCGAACCAGCGGATTTCTCCGGCCGTGGGGACATGCCCGAGGCTCCAGCTCTCGGGAGTGGAATACTGCGCCTCGGTTTCGGCGATCCACTCGTTGACAGCGCCCGTCACGCCGCCGTAGACCCTCGTGTACAGCCAGATGGCCCTGGACACGGCCACCTGCCCGCCAGAAACGGCAAAGACGCGCAGGACGATCCTCGACCGCTCGGGGACGCCCTCGAAAGTCTCCTCGTTCACCCCGACGGCGGCCGCGCCCATTTCAAACCGGTGCGTCCAGGACTCCAATGTCCGACCCTTGTCCTCGACGTCCCAGGCCACGTACAGCGCCGCCGCCGGATTGCCCACCTGCGAGCAGGACACCGTCGCCTTGACCGTGTCGTCGTCGCCATACGACTGGATGGCGACGCCTGCAAGAACGACATCGGAGGCGGCGGGCGACGCCTTCAGCCGGATCGTAGACGCGGCAGAACTCCCGCTTGCCGGTTCGGCTGACTCGACGTCGAAGAGCGACTCGAACTCGGCTTGCGTGACGACGTCGTTTTCGTAGCGGAACGACTTCCCGCTTGCAAAACAGCTGGCATAGACGTTTTGCGGCGCGACCTGGACGGTCAACGTCGCGGTGGATCCCATCTCGAAATTCACCCAGGACAGGCCGGACGTGGGCCAGACGCCCGAATTATGTCCGGCGGACAGGATCTTCAGCGATCCCGAACGGAGATGAAGCGCCTTTCCCGCGGCGCCCTGAAACGCCACCAGCGTTCCCGCCGTCCAGTTGGCGCCGTCTATCACGACACCGTCGTCCGGCTGGATTTCAGTGCCGACTTCCCAGTCTCCGCTCGTCAGATGCGCGTCGTCTCCCTTGAGTGCATAGGTTCCGGACGAGAGGGACTCGGCCGAAAGGCTAGACGAAATGAGCGCCGCAACCGCGACGGCCAACAACAAGTTTGCCAGTTTCATGTTCGATCTCCTTGGACTGTGGAAACGTCTGCACAGATTATACCATATCCGGACTCGGGAAAAGATGTCTATTCGAGATAAAAAACATGCCTTTTTGCGCACGGCGGGGGACGGGTGCGGAGGCGGGGGCATGCGCCGCGCGGTCACCGCGCGCTTTTCAGGTGCTTCTGGACCGCCGCCGTCACGAAGGGCGCGGTGTCGCCGCCGTAGCTCGCGATCTCGCGGACCGTCGACGCCGTCACGTAGGCGAGGTGCTCGCTTGGCATCATGAAGAGAGTCTCGATTTCGGGGGCCATGCGGCGGTTGGTGAGCGCCATCTGGAACTCGTACTCGAAGTCGCTGTAGACGCGGACGCCGCGGATGACGACCTTCGCCCTCTCGCGCCGGCAGAAGTCGACGAGGAGTCCGTCGAGCATCTTCACCTCGACGTTGCGAAGGCGCGCCTTCTTCACGTCCTCGCGGATCATCGCGAGGCGGTCCTCCGCCGAAAAGCGGGCGCCCTGCTTGGCGCTCGTCGCCGCGACGGCGACGACGAGTCGTTCGTAGAGCTTGGACGCCCTCTTGATGAGGTCGAAGTGGCCAAGCGTCATGGGGTCGAACGTCCCCGGATAGACTGCGGTCTTCTCTGCCATGTCGCGTGTATTATAGCACATTCAGGCGCAGGCGAGGCGAAATTCGTCGAGGGTGCGCGAAATCTTCACGGACGGCCAGCGGCGCCGCCAGCGCGGAAGGTCCTTCCAGTAGGCGACAAGCTCCTTCATCCGCCCCAGGACGGACGACGGCCCGGAGAGCTCGGCGGACGAAGCCTCGACGTAGGCCGACAGCAGCTCGCCGATGTCGTCGCGCGCCCCGAGCCGGCGGACGAACGCGCGGCCGACCATGACGGGCCCGCCCCGCGCCCCTTCGCCCCCGTCCGGAAGCGGCAGGTCCCCGTTGGGGACGACCGGCATCCTCGCGGCGGCGGCGACCTTCCCGAACGCGTCCCAGTCGCACGCGCCGCCGTACATCTGGCGCGCGTTTCGCGCGTGGACGGCGAGGAAGCGGAGCGGATAGGCGTTGAGCATCGGCATCAGCGCGAGGAGCTCGTCGTTCCGGTCGACGCCGAGGCGCGCCTTCACCGAGAACCTCCCCTCGCCCATCGTCTCGCAGCCGACCGCGACCATCCGCTCGAGGACGGCGGGCGCCCGGAGGAGCCCGCTTCCGCGTCCCTTGTTCCGCACCATGGGATAGGGGCAGCCGCAGTTGAGGTCGGCGGTGTCGTAGCCGGCCTCCCTTATTCTCAGGAGGCACGCGCGCAGCGCCGCGGGGTCCTTCCCGATGAACTGCGGGGTGACCCTGATCGGCTGCGGCCCGCCCCTCAGCTCGCGGTCGCCAAGCGGGTCGAAGCCGGGGTTCGCTGAAATGAACGGCGTGACGGCCTCGTCGAAGCCGGCCTCTCGGACCGGCCCCGCGAACACCTCGCGGAAGCACCGTATCGTCACGCCGCGCAATGGAGCCAGAATCGTCATCCTACACGCGCTCCGCGAGGGTGGTGCGGCGCTCGCGGACGACGTTCGTCTCGATGGCGCGGCTGACGGCGTAGGGGACGCCGATCAGGAGGACGAGCCTCCTGCCGCGCGTGATCGCCGTATAGAGGAGATTGCGCTGCAGCATCACGTAGTGCTGCGTGTGGACGATCACGATCACGGCCGGGTATTCCGACCCCTGCGACTTGTGGATCGTCGTCGCATAGGCGAGGACGAGCTCGTCGAGGTCGCCTGCGTCGTACCTGACCGGCCGCCCGTCGAACGCGACGACGAGCGAGCGGTCGGACGCGTCGACGGCCTTCACGAACCCGACGTCGCCGTTGTAGACGTCCTTGTCGTAGTTGTTGCGGAGCTGCATCACGCGGTCGCCGGCGCGGAAGGTCGTCCCGCCGCGGACGATGGCCGCGCCGGAGGGGTTCAGGGCCTTCTGCAGCTCGACATTGAGGTTCTCCGTCCCGAGCAGGTTGCGGCGCATGGGCGTCAGCACCTGGACGTCCTCGAGCGGGTCGAGGCCGAACTTGCGCGGGATGCGCGTCGTCATGAACTCGATCGCGCGCCTGAGGCACTGCTCCGGATCCTCGCAGCGGACGAAGTAGAAGTCCGTGTCGCCGGGCCGGATCTCGATCGGCTCGCCCGCGTTCACGTGGTGGGCGTTCGCGACGATGAGCCCCCCCGCGTCCTGGCGGAAGATCTGGTCGAGCCGGGCGAAGGCGACCTTTCCGGACTTGATGAGGTCGCCGAGGACGCTCCCCGGGCCGACGCTCGGCAGCTGGTCGGTGTCGCCGACCCACACGACGGCGGCCGTGGAGGGAATCGCGCAAAGGAGGTCGTTCGCGAGCTTGACGTCGATCATCGACGTCTCGTCGAAGATGAAGACGTCGCCTTCGAGCGGCTTCTCCTCGTCGAACGTGAACTTGTTCGTGACGGGGTTCCACTTGAGGAGCCGGTGGATCGTCTGCGCGGGCGCTCCGACGGACTCCGACATGCGCTTGGCGGCGCGTCCGGTCGGCGCGGCGAGGACGACCTCGAGCTTCCGCGCGCCGTAGATGTCGACAAGCGCGCGGATGATCGTCGTCTTTCCGACGCCGGGTCCGCCCGTGATGATCGAAAACTTGTTGCCGAGGCATTTCTCGAGCGCCGTCGCCTGCTGGACGGCGAGCGAAAAGCCCGACTTCCGCTCCCACCACGCGACGGCCCTCTCCGCGTCGACGGGGCGGAACCCGGGCGCGGCGTCCCTGATGCGCCGGACGTGCGCCGCCGTCTGGCGCTCGGCCCAGTAGAGCGGGCGCTGGTAGATGCGGCGGGGCGAGGTGGCGTCGTGCCGGTCGGCCCATGCGGCGCCGGCGTCCTTCGCGGCGCTGTCGCTTTCGGCGATGACGCGGCCCTCGGCGATTTCCCTCTCGAGCGCCTCGCCGAGGACCTCGGTCGGGATCTCCGTCAGCTCGTTCGCGTGGAGAAGGAGGTCGTTCTCGTACGTCCAGCAGTGCCCGCCGTCCTCGGCCTCGGTCTCGAGCGTAAAGGAAATCGACGCGCGCGCGCGAAGCGGCGAGTCCTTCGGGATGCCGACGGAGAGCGCGATGCGGTCGGCCGTCGCGAAGCCGATGCCCCAGATGTCGCGGCAGAGCTTGTAGGGGTCGGCCTTCACGATCGCGATCGCGTCGGGCCCGTACCGGCGGACGATCTTCGTCATCTTCGCGACGGAGATGCCGTAGGTCTGCCCGAAGATCATGTTCTCGCGGAGCGTCTCGTTCGCGTGCCAGCTCGCGCGGATCTGCTCGATCTTCGCGCGCCCGAGCTTCGGAACCTCCCTCAGCCGCGCGGACTGGTGGGAGAGGACGTGGAGCGTGTCCTCGCCGAAGGTGTCGACGATGCGCTTCGCGAGGACCTTTCCGACGCCCCTGATGAGGCCCGAGGCGAGGTAGCGCTCGATCCCGACGAGCGACTTGGGCGCGACGCAGACGATCGAGTCGGCCCTGAACTGGCGCCCGTGGACCTTGTCGGTCACCCACGAGCCCGTCGCCGAGACCTCCTCGCCCTCCCAGACGGCCTGGGCCTTGCCGACGACGGCGATCTCGTCCAGCTTCCTGAGCGCGAAGCCGGAGGGAAGCTCGACGTGGAGGACGGTGTACCCGTTCTCGTCGTTGTGGTAGACGACCGACTTGACCGTCCCCTCGATTGTCTCGCGCCCTTCCTCCGCCATTTGGGACATTATACCAAATCCCCGCGCCCGCGACGCCGTCCGCAACAAAAACCCCACAACGGCGCGCGCGGATTTGGTATAATCCTAGGTATGGCTGAAAAGACTCAGAATCCCGACGGAAGGAAATCCGGAAACGGAAGCGGCGCCCTGCGGTCGTGGCTCGTCATCGCAGCGGTCGCGGCTCTCTTTTTCGCGTTCTCCAGGCCGGGTCCGGACGAGACCGCCGCGCGCGAGCTCACGCAGCTCGAGTTCTACAAGGCGCTGGACGAGGGGAAGATCGTCGAGCCCGTCGTGCGCGTCACGGACCGCGACGAGGGCGAGACGTACCTCGCGGGCGAGATGGAGACCGACGACGTCGACGAGGCCGGGAAGCCGGCCGCCGACAGGGACGGCGCGCCGGTGCGCGCCAGGTTCCGGGTCACGCTCGTCCCGGGCGAGAACGAGCTGCTGATGGAAGACCTCTTCGAACGGCAGGTCGAGGTGAAGGTGAGGGAGAAGAAGAGCCCGTTCTCCCCGTTCGTGATGAACCTCCTCTTCTTCGGCGGGATGATGTTCCTCTTCTACTGGTTCTTCTACCGCCGCATGGGCGGCGAGGGCGGCGTGTTCGGCTTCGGGAAGTCGCGCGCGAAGCTGCTCAACGACAAGGAGACGAAGGCGAAGGTCACGTTCGCCGACGTCGCCGGCGTCGACGAGGCGAAGGAGGAGGTGCAGGAGATCGTCGCGTTCCTGAAGGAGCCCGCCGCGTTCCGCAGGCTCGGCGGGCGCATCCCGAAGGGCGTCCTCCTCGTGGGGCCGCCCGGCACGGGCAAGACGCTTCTCGCCAAGGCGATCGCGGGCGAGGCGCAGGTCCCCTTCTTCGCGATCTCCGGCAGCGACTTCGAGGAGATGTTCGTCGGCGTCGGCGCGAGCCGCATGCGCGACATGTTCGCGGAGGCGAAGAAGAAGGCGCCCTGCATCGTCTTCATCGACGAGATCGACTCCATCGGCATGAAGCGGACGGGCGCGGGCGCCCTTGGCGCGAGCCGCTACAACGAGCAGACGCTGAACACGATGCTCGTCGAGATGGACGGCTTCTCGCCGAACGAGGGCGTGATCGTCATCGCCGCGACGAACCGCCCCGACACGCTCGACGCGGCGCTCCTGAGGCCCGGGCGCTTCGACCGCCAGGTCGTGATCGACCTCCCGACGCTCAGGGGCCGCGAGGAGATCCTCGCGCTCCACGGGAAGAAGATCACGTTCGGCCCCGACGCGGACCTCACGCGCATCGCGCGCGGCACGCCCGGCTTCTCGGGGGCCGACCTCGCGAACCTCCTCAACGAGGCCGCGCTCATGTCCGTCAGGAAGAAGCTCGAAGCCGTCGACATGGAGACGCTCGAGGAGGCGCGCGACAAGGTGCTCTGGGGCCGCGAGCGCAAGAGCGCGGGCTACTCGCAGAGGGACCGCGAGATCACGGCGTGGCACGAGGCGGGGCACGCGATCCTCCAGCTCCTCGCGAAAAACGCCGACCCCCTCCACAAGGTCACGATCATCCCGCGCGGGCGGGCGCTCGGAGTCACGATGTCCCTCCCCGAGCGCGACGTCCTCAACCGCACGAAGAGCCACTTCCTCGACGAGCTCGTCATCTGCTGCGGCGGGCGCATCGCGGAAAAGATGTTCACCGGCGAAATCTCGACGGGCGCGGCGCAGGACATCGCGACGGCGACGGAGATCGCGCGCAAGATGGTCTGCACCTACGGCATGAGCGAGAAGTTCGGCTTCCAGTCGTTCAACGAGCCGAGCCCCTACGCCTCGGCCGAGGCGATGCCGCCCGCTTTCAGCGAGGAGACCTCGCGCGCGATCGACGCGGAGGTCGCGAGGCTCGTCTCCGACGCGTACGCGAAGGCCGAGAGGGCCATCGCGGAGAACGGGGAGAGGGTCGCGCTTCTCGCCAGGACCCTTCTCGAGCGCGAGACGATGGACGGGCGCGACGTCGCGAAGCTCGTCGGGCTCGCGGACGAAGGGGCGGGGCGGCCGGACGGCGGCGAAGAGGCGGGAGGCGAAGGGGCGAAATGATCAGCGTCTCGGCCATCATCCAGATCGCGGTCCTCACCTTCGTGTTCTACGCGATCCTCAAGGGGGCGAAGGGCTCGCGCTTCGGCCAGGCCCTGATGGGCTTCGGCATCCTCGGCATGGCGCTGATCGCGTTCGCCTACCTCTTCCAGTTCGACGTCCTCACGCGCATCGTCCAGTTCCTGCTCGTCTACACCGCCGTCTCGACCGTCGTCATCTTCCAGCCGGAGATCCGCCGCGTCCTCTCCGCCGTCGGCGCGTTCGGCTACCTCGAGCGGCCCAAGTACGGACCGGGCGACGCGGCGACGCCCGAGCTCGTCGTCGAGACGCTCCTCTCGCTCGCGGACCGACGCATCGGCGCGCTCGTCGCCTTCGAACGCGGCATCTCGCTCAGGGGCTACGAGGAGACGGGTGTGCCGCTCGGCGCCGTCTTCTCGCGCGAGCTCGCGACGAGCGTCTTCACGCCGCCGATGCCCCTGCACGACGGCGGCGCGGTGATGCGCGCAGGCCGGCTCTCCTCGGCGCACTGCATCTTCCCGGTCTCGAACAACCCCGACCTCGTCTCGCACGGCATGCGCCACCGCGCCGCCGTCGGGCTCTCGGAGGAGACGGACGCGCTCGTCGTCGTCGTCTCGGAGGAGACGGGCTCGATCTCGGTCGCGCGCAACGGGCGGCTCTTCCGCTACACGGGCGACCAGCGCGCCGAGGCGCTGACGCGGTGGGTCTCGCGGGCGCTTCCGCGCGCGGACCGCGGCACGACCGCCGAGACGCTCCGCCGCCTCCTGCGCGGCTGGACGGGGCTTCTGGCGAAGGGGGAGAGGAAATGAAGGCCGAGAAGGAGAAGACCGGTCTCTTCAGGCGGCTCGTCGCCGCCGTCGTCGGGAACTGGGGCCTCAAGCTGCTGGCGCTGGCGCTGGCGATCATCGTCTACCATTCACTCAAGACCAAGACGGGGCGCGGCCCCGCCAAGGAAGGAAATGACCGACACATCTTGCAGTACCGCTGACGCAGGCAGGGCCAGGCACGTCTTCGGGTGGTTCCTCTTCCCGATCGCGCTCCTCTTCCCCCTCGTCGCCCTCCTCACCTACGACTGGCGCGCGATCGCCGCGCTCCAGACGCCGCCAAAGGCGTCGACGAACTGGGTCGGCGCGCTCGGCGACGCCTTCGCCTACCACGGCTACCAGCTCGTCGGGCTCGCCGTATGGATCGTCCCCGTCGCCTGCGTCGCCCTCGCCCTCGCCCTCGTCCTCGCGCGCCGCGGGTGCGGGCTCCGGGGCGTCGCCTGGCTCCTCGTCCTCCTCGCGGCGGCCGCGTGCCTCCTCCAGGTCGCGCAGCGGCACGCGCCCGGCATCTCGGCCGCCGTCGGGCGCCTCAACCTCGCGAACGCGGGCGGCGCGGTCGGCTACCTTGCCATGACGCGCCTCCTCTCGCCGCTCCTGAGCGACTTCGGCGGGTCGGTCGTCATGATCGTCGTCGCGCTCGTCGCGCTCGTCGAAGTCGTCGGGGCCAGAAACATCGCCGCGTTCTTCGCCGCGCTCTACCGCTGGGCGACGGCGCGCGGCTACGCGGCGCCGTCGCGCGAGGCCGCCGGGTCGGACGAGGAGTACGAATCGCAGCAGGCCGCCTACCTCGCCGCGCTCCAGGCGAAGAAGGACGCGAAGGAGCAGGCGCGGCTCGAGAAGGCGCGCATCAGGGCCGAGAAGGAGGCCGCGCGCCAGGCCGAGAGGGAGGCTGCCCGCGCCGCGAAGGAGGCCGCCCGCGCCGCGCGGGAGGCGGCCCTCGCCCGCGTCGCCTCAGCGCCGCCAGCGCCGCCCGCGCCGCCCGCGCCGGCCCGGAATCCGGAGGACGAGGGGACGCCCCCCCCTCCCGACAAGGGCCCCTACGTCCTGCCCGGCATCGACCTCCTCCAGCCGCTCAAGACGACCGCCGCCGACCACAGCGACGTCGGCGAGACGGGCCAGCGCCTCATCTCCACGCTCAAGCTCTTCGGCGTCGACGCGCAGCTGAGCTACACGGTCCAGGGACCCGTCGTCACGAAGTACGCGATCGAGCTCGCCCCCGGAACGCGCTACTCGGCCGTCACGAACCTCACGGACAACCTCAAGGGCGCGCTCCACGCGAAGTCGATCCGAATCGAGGCGCCGATCCCGGGCGAGGACCGCATCGGCATCGAGGTCCCGAACCGCCGGCCGGCCGGCATCTCGTTCCGCGAGGTCTTCGAGTCGGAAGCATGGCGGGGCGCGAAGGCCGAGCTGCCCCTTCTCTTCGGCAAGCGCGCGGACGGCAAGGAGCTCGTCGCCGACCTCGCCTCGATGCCGCACATGCTCGTCGCGGGCGCGACGGGGCAGGGCAAGTCGGTCTGCCTCAACTCGCTCATCTGCGGCCTCCTCATGACGCGCACCCCCGAGCAGCTGAAGCTCATCATGGTCGACCCGAAGTCCGTCGAGTTCACGCCCTACGCGACGATCCCCCACCTCCTCGTCCCCGTGATCACCGACAACCGCAAGGTCGTCTTCTCGCTCCACTGGGCCGTCGCGGAAATGGAGAAGCGGCTCAAGATGTTCGCCCGCGCCCGCGTCCGGAACATCTACGACTTCAACCGACGCACGACGTTCACGCAGCCGGGGCTCTTCGGCGGCGAGACCGAGGCCGGGTCGGACATGCCGCGGACCGTCCCCTACATCGTCGTCATCATCGACGAGGTCGCGGACCTCATGAGCCAGTGCTCGAAGGAGGTGACGCCCGACATCTCGCGCCTGACCGCCAAGGCCCGCGCCGCCGGCATCCACCTCATCCTCGCCACGCAGCGCCCCGACGCGAAGATCATCACCGGCACGATCAAGGCCAACATCCCGGGCCGCGTCGCGTTCAAGACCTCCTCGTCGGTAGACTCCAGGACGATCCTCGACGACACGGGCGCCGAAAACCTCATCGGCAAGGGAGACATGCTGTTCAAGGGGAAGGACGGACTCCTCATCCGCGCCCAGGGCGCGTGGATCTCGGACGGCGAGATCGCCAGCATCACGGACTTCATCCAGGAGCACTCGAACACGCAGTTCGACGAGAAGTTCGCCACAAAGCTCGGCCGCGTCAAGGAGGCGTCGATCGAGGACCCCTTCGCCTCGAACGAGGACGATCCCGACAACCAGCCCGGCGGAGCCGACGACACCCCGAGCGCAAAGGAGATGGTCAAGGCGAACGAGGACGCCGACCTCTTCAAGCGCGCCCTCGAGTGCATCATCAACACGAACCGCGCGTCGGTCTCGCACTTCCAGCGGCGGCTCGGCATCGGCTACAACCACGCGGCGAAGCTCTGCGACAGGCTCGAGGACGCCGGCGTCATCGGGCCGCAGCAAGGCGCGGGACCGAGGCCGATCATCATGGACCAGCAGCAGCTTCTCGCCATCTTCAACGGAGGCGGCCAGGACGCCGGCGCGGAAACCCCCGCCGAGGCCGACGGAACGGACGCGGACGGCGCGGCGCCGGACGCGGGGGACGATCTCTTCAACCAGGAGGAACCGCAATGACAGAATTCGGAAAGACGCTCAGGGGCGCCCGCGAGGCGAAGGGCCTCTCCACAAGCCAGGTCGCCGAACGCACCCACATGATGATCCAGATCGTCGAAGGCCTCGAAAACGAGGACTTCTCGCGAATCGTCGCCCCGATCTACGGACGCGGGTTCGTGAAGCTCTACTGCGAGGCCGTCGGCGTCGAGCCCAAGCCCTTCGTGGACGCCTTCATGGAGATCTACGCCGGCCGACGCGCCGAATCCCCGCCGCCCCCGCCGCCCCCGCCGCCCCCGCAGACGCACGCCGCGGCGGACGAGCCGCCGAAGGCCCCGCCCTTCCGCGCCGAGCCCCCGTCGCCGCCGGCCGACGCGCCGCACCAGCCGGCGAAAGACGGCGAACTGGACTTCGGCGGGGCGATCCGCAGCGCAGCCAGGGACCCCGGCGAGACGCCCTCGCGCTTTGCGGCCCCGATGCCGATCGACGACGGACCGGCCGCCTGGGCCACGGGCATCAACTGGCGCCTCGTCGTCCTCGCCGCCGCGACGCTGGGCGTCCTCGCGCTTGCCGCCCTCGGCGTCCGCGCCCTCTACCGCGCGACGATGACCGTACCGGAAGAGGCCGCGCCCGCGGAGGCAGCCCCGCCCGCGGAGGCAGCCCCGCCCGCGCCCGCGGAGGCGGCGGCCGAGCGCAAGCCCCTCCCGTTGCGCCCCTTCTACATCGACTCAGACCACGCATCCGAAATGGGAAAGGAAAACATGTAACATGGAAGTCGTAATCTGCAGGACAAAGGAAGAAGCCTCCCGGCTGGCGGCGGACATGATCACCTCGGCGGTGAAGAAGAACCCGAAGACGGTTCTCGGCCTCGCGACCGGCTCGACCCCCGTCCTCATGTACGCCGAGATGGCCAAGGCCGTCAGGGAAAAGAAAGTCAGCTACAGGCAGGTGAAGAGCTGGAACCTCGACGAGTACGTCGGGCTCCCCGGCACGCACGACCAGAGCTACCGCTACTTCATGAACAAGAACCTGTTCGAGAAAATCGACATCAGGCTCTCGAACACCCATGTCCTCAACGGGCTCGCCAGGGACCCGGAGAAGGAGTGCAGGGCGTACGAGGCGCAGATCAAGAAGGCCGGCGGCATCGACATCCAGGTTCTCGGCATCGGCTCCGACGGCCACATCGCCTTCAACGAGCCGGGCACCTCGCTCGCAAGCCGCACGTCCGTCGTCTACCTCACCCCTTCCACGGTCAGGGACAACGCCCGCCTCTTCTTCAAGGGCGACATGAAGGCCGTCCCGAAGAGCGCCCTCTCGATGGGCGTCGGCACGATCTGCGAGGCGAGGAAGATCATCCTCCTCGCGTTCGGCGAGAACAAGCAGGACGCCGTCAGGGGCTGCGTCGAGGGCCCGATGAGCCAGTTCTGCACGGCCTCCGCCCTCCAGGCGCACAACGACGCGTGGGTCTTCTGCGACGAGGCCGCCGCGAAGAAACTCAAACTCCGCAAATACTACGCGTGGCGCAGCGCCGCGAAGCTCGGACTATGAACGACGACGGATTCACCAGTTTCCTCTGCGGCCACTGCCACACGGAGATCGAGGCCTCCCCCGACATGATCGGACAGGAGACCGAGTGCCCCGCGTGCGGCGCGAAGCTCACCGTCCCCGACAACCGCGAAGACGGCGTCAGACGGCACACGGCCGACGACGTCGACCTGAAGCGCACGCAGGCGATGAAGAGCCGGACGATCCGCATCGAGCTCACCGACCTATGAGCGGCCGCAGGGGCAGGAAGGGGAAAGGAGGCGGGGCGTCCGCGACGCGGCGGCGCGCGCTGGCCGCGCTCGCGTCCCTCCTCGCCGCCTACGCCCTCTTCGCGGCGGCGGCCGTCTGGTTCGTCCACCAGCCGGGCGAATGGCGCTCCGAACGCGACGCGTCGTGGCCCGGATTCCTCACGGCGGCGCTCTACTGGGTCGGGAACGGACTCGGCGACATCACGGACGGACTCGGGCTCACCGGGCGCGATGCCGTCTACGAGTACGACGAGGACCCGCCCGTCGGCAAGGTCCTCTTCGCCGGCGCGCCGAAGCGCGTCGGAAACGTCCAGCCTGACGACATCACGGTCCTCGACCGCGGCGAATTCGTCGTCGGCTGGTCGCCCTCGCTCAGACGCCCCGTCTGGTGCGCCTACCACGTGACGCCAAACCCCCTCTACGAGACGGGCAAGCGGCCCAGCTTCACGAAAGACAGGGCCGCGGCGAACTCGCCCGCCCCCTCCGACTACGGCCGCGGAGGCTATGACCGCGGCCACATGGTCCCGAACCACGCAATCGAATCGCGCTACGGAAAGGACGAGCAGCGGAAGACGTTCCTGATGTCGAACATCGCCCCGCAGACCCCCGCGCTCAACCGCGGCGTCTGGCGCAACGTCGAACACCGCATCGCCGACTTCTGGCCGGCGCGCTACGGCGAGATCTGGGTCGTCGTCGGCACGATTCCCGGCGCAGGCCACGAGACCGTGAGCGGGACGGACATCGAGGTCCCCGGGAAGTTCTTCCAGCTGGTCGTCGCCCAGGAAGGCATGGAGGTGCGCGCGCTCGCCGTCCTCCTCGACCAGAACGTCTCGTGGCGGGAATGGGCGGCGCGGTCGATCGTCTCGATCGACGAGCTCGAGGAGGCGTCGGGGCTCGACTTCCTTCCCAACCTCCCCTCCTTCATCCAAGACCCCCTCGAGGCGGACCATCCGACCCGCCTCTGGCCCGTCCGCCTCGCGGACGTCTTCCGGCTCTTCCTCCTGCGGTTCAGTTAAGGGCGCTGCCCGCGGGGCCGAGGGGCCAGGCGGGGCGACCGCCGTCGCGTTCGCGCCCTGCCGCCTCCATCGGCTTCTCCTTGGGGAAGGTCAGTCGGCGTAGGCGCCGCAGGGACGCGGTCCGGCTGGATGGGGCCTGCCGTCGATGTCGGCCGGCACGCACTGGAGGGGAACGCCGTGGCGGCGCGCGGGCGAGTCCTTCGCGAGCGCGAAGCGGTGCCTCTCCTCCCCGGCGGACGGGCGCTCCGTTCGGACCGTCTCCGTGCCGTACTCGCCGATGTCGCGCCCCTTCCGGTCCTTTCCGTAGAAGGCGTTGTGGTGGACCTTCAGCCCCGCGGTGCCGTCTCCGTTCGCGAGCGCGGCGAATCCGCCCATCTGGCGGAAGACGCAGTTGAGGACGCGCACGTCCTTCGGGTTGAACGAGCCCTTCGGCCCCTTCGCCTCGCGCCAGAGCCACGTCTGGTCGACGATCGTGACGTGCGCGAAGAGGACGTTCTCCATGTCGTCGGAGTACTGCGAATACATCGCGCAGTCGCACTTGAACGAGACGTTCACGAACGCCGAGTCGCGCAGGCGGACGCCGAAGAGCCCCTGGCACCTGCAGTCGTAGCCGGAGACGTTGTAGAGGACGACGTCGTGCACCCAGCCGGGCGCCTTGGCGTGCGACTGGTGGAAGTCGGGGTGCGCGCCGGTCTTGCCGGGGTCGACGCCGTCGCAGCGGCAGTTCACCACGAGGCAGTCGCTCCCGGTCCAGACGTCGGACGCGATGTTGTGGACGTAGTGCCCCCGCTGGAGCGTCGCGCCCGGCCCGTTGGACATGTCGAGCGTCTCCCCTCCCGTGACGTAGCCTCGCATGCGGTTTCCGAACACGTTCGCGTTCGCCGCCCAGCGGCCCTTCTTGTTGAGGACGCGGCAGTCGTCGAGCCAGCAGCAGGTCGCCCCGTTCTCCCCCCCGACCACCGAGGCGTACCTGCCCTCCGCGTCGCAGAAGAGCGTGACGCCGCGGAAGCGCAGCTTGTCCGCGCCCGGACGCCCGGCGGAGAGCTCGACCTCGTCGCGCGCCGCGCCCGGCGCGGCGGCGACCGTCGTCCAGAACCGCCTGTCCTTCCCGCCGAGCCGGTCGAGCGAATACGTGCCCTTCCCAAGGTAGACCGTCCCGCCGTCGCCGGCCCTCCTGATCGCGTCCGCGAGCGAGTCCCCGGGCCCGATCGTCACCTCCTCGCGCGAGCCCTGCGTCTTCTTCGCGTCCGCGTAGAGCGGCAGCTCGGGCAGCTCGAACGACTCCGGGGAGGGACCGAGCGTCGTCGCGGTCGCCTTGAGGGAAATCGGCCCGTCGGGGAGCTTCGAAACGTCGATCGGGACGAAGAACTCCCACACGCCGGTGCGGTCGTTGAACTTCGGCGCCTCGGCGGAAAACGCCTTCCCCGCGACGTCGAACACGACCTTCACGCCGTCTTCGTGGAACGCGACGACGCCGGCCTTGAACACGCCGTCGATCCGCTGGTGCGGGACGACGTCCCAGCGCGCGACGGGGCGCGCGGCCTCCGCCGCCCCCGCGACGGCCGCGACGGCCGCGACGGCGAGCGCACGTGTCGGGATCTGCATGGCCTTCCTCCTTCTCCTGCGGTCTCGAAAGCGGTCAGCGAAGCGTCGGGAACGCCGCCCCGTCGCGGATGCGGTCGGCGAACGGGTCGCGCTCCGGCGTCTCGTGCTCGAACAGGGCGCGGTACTCGTCGTAGAGCCGCTTCGCGCAGTCGGTCGTCACCGTGTCCGCGCCGACCGCGAACGCGCGCAGCGCCAGCGCCAGGTCGTTGACCGTCCAGACGTGGAAGGAGAGCCCCGCCCCCTTCACCTCCGAGACGAACGCCTCCGTCACGAGGTCGGGGTCGAACTTCATGTCGACGCCGTCCGCCTGCGCCGCGCGCGCGCCGGCGACGGCCTTCCCGGCCGTCATGCCGTCGGAGCCGGTCAGCCAGTAGACGCGGTAGGCGGGAAGCTGCTCCTTCACGGCGCGGCAGACCTCCTCGCTGAAGCTGATGAAGAGGACGGTGTCGGGCGTCGCGCGGTCCTGCGCGGCGAGGACCTCCTTCACGGCCGGAACGATCTCAGGCCCCGCCTTGAGCTCGAGGTAGATCTTCCGTCCGGGACGCGCAAGCGCGAGGATGTCCTCGAGAAGCGCCGGCGGCGTTCCCCTGTAGCGCGAGTCGGCCCACCTGCCCCAGCTCCCGACGTCGAGCTTCGAGAGCGTCTCGGACCAGGAGACGTCGGCGCAACGGTTCGTGTTCGCGCCGCCCGTCGTGCGCGAGAGGTCGCGGTCGTGGAACGCGAACACCCGCCCGTCCGACGAGAGGTAGAGGTCGCACTCGAAGCCGAACCCGCGGTCCACGGCCATCCGGAAGGCGGGCAGCGTGTTCTCGGGCGCGTCCGCCGACTCGCCGCGGTGGGCGATCAGCGTGTCCGGCGCGGGACGGCGGGCGGTCTGGCAGCCGACGAGCGCGGCGGCGAGTGCGAACGGCAGAATCCTGACGATCTCCATGTCCTGTCACCTCCTTGCGGCTTCGACGGCGCCGCGACCGGAAAACCGAACGCCCCGCGGCGCCTACAGGCCGACGGCGGCGCGCACCCTGTCCATCTGGGCGGCGGCCGCGGCGCGCGCCTTCCTCGCGCCGTCGCGGAGGATGTCCTCCAGCGCGTCGGGGTCCTTCGCCAGCTCGTCGCGCCTCGCCTTGAACGGATCGAACGTCCTCCTGTACGCGGCGAGCAGCGCCTTCTTCGCGTGCCCGTAGCCGTAGCCCCCCGCGCGGAAGCTCGCCGCCATCTCGGCGGCCTCCGCCCCCGTCGCGAAGAGCTTGTACATCTCGTAGACGGAATTCCCCTCGGGCTCCTTCGGCTCCTCCATCGGCGTCGAGTCGGTCACGATGCCCATGATCTTCTTCTTGACGGACGGGTCGAACAGCTCGATCGTGTTGTGGTAGCTCTTCGACATCTTCTGACCGTCGGTCCCCGGAATCGTCGCGACCGTCTCGGGGATGTAGGCGTCGGGAAGCTTGAAGACCTCGCCGTAGGCGTTGTTGAACTTCTGCGCGAGGTCGCGCGTCACCTCGAGGTGCTGCTTCTGGTCCTTGCCGACGGGCACGAGGTCGGCGTTCATGATGAGGATGTCCGCCGCCATGAGGACCGGGTACGCGAACAGCCCGTGCGTCGCCTCGAAGCCGTGCGCCATCTTGTCCTTGTAGCTGTGGCAGCGCTCGAGAAGCCCCATCGGCGTCAGGCACGAGAGATACCACGCGAGCTCCTGCACCTCGGGAACGTCGCTCTGCCGGTAGACGGTCGTCTTCTCGGGGTCGAGCCCGCAGGCGAGGTAGTCGAGCGCGACCTCGCGCGTCGCCTCGCGGAGCGCCGCGCCGTCGCGCACCGTCGTCATCGCGTGGAAGTTCGCGATGAACATGAACATGTCCTCGCCCTTCGCCTGAAGGTCGAACATGGACTTCATCGCGCCGAAGTAGTTGCCCCAGTGGAGCTTGCCGGAAGGCTGGATGCCCGTCAGAACTCTCATGGCGTATATTATAGCAAATATCTCACGTCCCGGCGCGCGGCGGCGTCCCGCCCCGCCCGGCGGCGGCCTTGCGCCGGCGTTCCTCGATGATGCGCTGCAGTCGCCTCAGCTCCGCTTCGCGCGGCCCGCGCCGTTCGTACGCCCCGTCAGCCATAAAGGTTGTCGCTACCGCGCTCCTTCCGCTTCGCTCGCTCCGTAGCCCCTCTGTTCCTAAGATAGACCAATCCTACGGCGAAGCGCTCGAAGTACATGACGGATGCGAGAATGGGGTGGCGAAGGAGACGCCTCCACTTCCCCTTCTCGACGAACACGCCGACGAAGCGATACCACGGCGAGAACTGCCTCTTTACCGCGGGATGGCCCTTCCACTTCGCCTGGTATGCTGCAAAGCTCTTGGCGTAGTAGGCCTTCTTCTCGAGCATCCTCTTAAGCGTCAGACGCTTCTCGTTGTGCACCAGATGGTTCTTCAGGACCTCGCACCTCGCACCCGTCTCGAGAACGCGGATGTCGAGTTCCCAATCCTCGGGGCCCGCGATCAGGTTCTCGTCGTAGCCACCTGTCTTCTCGAGGACTTCCCTCGAGAAGAGCCGCAGCGCGTCGATGCACGTGCCGTCGTAGAACGACCGCTCGAAGTTGCGCGCCCTGACGCGGATGCCCTCCCCCGTGCGCACCTCGGGAATCCAGTACGCGGCGACGCCGTCGTTCCGGGAGGCGCAGGCGAGCAGCTCCTCGATCGTCTCGCGCGGCAGGATCATGTCGGCGTCGAGTATCACGACCCACGGCGCCGCGGCCGTCCGCCAGCCGAGGTTGCGCTGGGCGCTCCGCTCCGGACCCCTGTCCAAGACCTTCGCGCCCAGCGAGGACGCAAGGACCTTCGTGCCGTCCGTCGAGCCGTTGTCCACGACAATGATCTCGACGTCCTTGCGGAAACCGTCGAACGCGCGGATGCAGTTCGCGATGTTCGCGGACTCGTTGCGCGTCGTGATGACGGCGGAGAGCGTCATTGAGGGGCGCCGGCGTCTTGCGCGGGCGGCGCGGGCGGAACGGGCGGAACGGGCGGCGCGGGCGGCGCCTCGAACCGCGTCGGGTTCTTCGCCATGAACTCCCAGGCGAAGGCCCGGTAGGCCTCCGCGCCCTTCGAGCGGGGGTCGAGGAAGACGACCGGAACGCCCATCGACGGCGCCTCGGAAACGCGCACGTTGCGCGGAATCTGCGTCTCGTAGACCTTCTCGCCGAAATGGCCCCTGACTTCGACGATGACGTCCTGCGTCAGCTTCGCGACGGAGTTGACCATCGTGAAGACGATGCCGTTCAGGTCGAGCGCGGGGTTCGCCGACGCGCGGATGCGCTCGATCGACCCGTTGATGAGCGCAAGGCCGTCCATCGCGAGAAACTCCGCCTGGATCGGGATCAGCACGCCGTCCGCCGCGACGAGCGAGCTCGTCATCACGATGCCGAGCGACGGCGGACAGTCGAGGACGATGTAGTCGAACGCGCCGGACTCCTTCACGGGCGCGAGGGCGTTCCGGATGATCTCGAGCCGGTCGTCGCGCATCGAAAGCTCGAGCTCGGCGCCCGCGAGGTCGACCTCCGACGGGATGACGTTGAGGTTGTTCCACTTCGTGGGCTGGATCACGTCCGCAATCGGCTTCTCGCCGAGCAGGACCGGGTAGAGCGAGACGCCCTGCCGCTTCTCGAGCCCGAGCCCGAGCGTCGCGTGCGCCTGCGGGTCGAGGTCGACCACGAGCACCGTGCGCTTGCGCGCCGACAGCGCCGCCGCCAGGTTCACGACCGTCGTCGTCTTCCCGACGCCGCCCTTCTGGTTCGCGATCGCTATGACCTTCGTTCTTCTTTCCATAGTCTTCCGCCTCCAAGAAAATCAAGACCTCTCAACCCCTCGACCTCTCAGCTTCTCAACCATCCTGCCCGAACAGCTTCCCGCTCTCGCCGAGCTCCCGGATGTTCTTCCCCGCGCTGCGCTCGACCTCCCTCCTCCAGAGCTCGACGAGCGCGACGTCCCACGGATCGTCCACGCCCTGCAGCACGGCGGCGAATCCGTCCCTCGACGCGACGACCGACGCCTTGACGCGCTCGGTCACGGCCGCAAGCGAGTCGGTCACGATCTGCTCGGAGAAGTTGTCCGACTTGAGGTGGTACCCGTAGCGGAGGATCCTCATGTTCTCCTCGTTCTCCCTCAGCCACTCGATGTACGCCTTCGCCTCGTCGCCGAACCCCTCGGTCTCCACGCCGACGAAGTGCGGCGCGATGACAAGCGGGCGGTGCGCCTCGAGACGGCCCTCGCGGATGCGGATCTTCCCGGGATGGTCGTCGAGCTCCGACAGGAGATGGTAGTTGACGAGCGTGTTGCCGAAGGTCTCCAGTCGGTGAGACGGGGAAAGGAGGATGCGCACCTTCCGCGCCGCGTACCAGCGGTCGTAGTCGGGATTCGAGCTCATGCAAACTCCTTCCCGACGTCGATCTCCGAGAGATCCCTCACGCGCCACGTCTCGCCCTCGAACGTCTGCGGCACAAGCGCCGCGCGGTCGAGCGCAACAACCTTCATCCCCGCCGCGACGCCCGCCTTCACGCCGACCGTCGAGTCCTCGACGACGACGCAGTCCGCCGGCGCGACCTCGAGGAGCTCCGCCGCGCGGAGGAACCCGCTCGGGCTGGGCTTGCCCGCCGCGTATTCGCCCGCGCCGAGGACGAGCGCGAGGCGGTCGTCGATGCCGCAGAGCCGCGCGGCGGCGACGACGTCGTCGTGCGGCGAGCCGGACACGATCGCGCACGGCGCGATTTCCGAGACGGCGCGGAAGAACGCGATCGACCCCTCGATGCGCATCGAGGCGGGGTCCGTCGCGTAGACGTCGTAGAACGCGCGAAGCTCGGCCGCGTCCCGCATCGGCGACGACTCGCCGATCTCGGGGAACCGGTCGTGGAGCGCGCGGTCGATGTCGAGCCAGTTGCGCCCGATGACCGTCGGCAGAACCTCCTCGAACGTCGTCCTCCCGCCGCGCGCGGCGACGAAGTCGACGATGGCCCTCGTCCAGAGCGCCTCGGTGTCCACCAAGGTCCCGTCAAGGTCGAAAAGGAACGCCGCCGGCTTCAACTCACGAACCCCTGCCGCAGCACTTCTTGTACTTCTTGCCGGAGCCGCACGGGCACGGATCGTTCCGCCCGATCTTCGGCTCCTCGCGCACCGTCGGCTTCTCGCCGACAAGCTCGCCGTCCGCAAACTTCCACTCGCCGCCCCGGCGCACAAACTTCGAGACTTCGTGGTGGTTGCAGAATTCGCCGTTCGCCGTGTAGAGCGCGCGGAACTCCACGACGCCCTCGTCGTCGCCAGGACCGCCCTTCTCGGTCGACAGGATCTCGAGGCCGTGCCACTCGGCGGCCTTCGACCAGGCCTTCGACGCAGCCTCGTCGAACTCGGCCTGGACTTCCTCGGTGGCGCTGGACTTCAAAAACAGCACGTCGCCGGTGACGTAGGACGAATACCGCGCGCGCATGAGCGCCTCGGGCGTCTCGGCCTTCTTTTCGCCGGAAATGACGGGACCGCAGCATTCCCCAAAGGTCTTGCCGCTCTTACATGGACAGGTATCTTCGCTTTTCATAGGTGTTCCTATATTTTACCAAAACCATCGATACGATGAGAAGTGCAAATGAGACGGCGAGCGGCATGTCCCCGAGCGCTCCGTAGAATGTCGCCGGCGACATGGTGGGGCAGGACGGCGAGAGCTTCGTCACCCTGTCGCACATCGTGCCGCGGGCGTCGACGAGCGGACGCCCGTCCGCGCCGGAAAGCCAGCTGGCCCTGCCGCGCGGGTCAATCGTCCCGGTGACGCCCGAATTCCCCACGCGGACGACCGGGAGCCCCGTCTCGATGGCGCGCGCGACGGCGTGCCACGAATGCTGCTCGGCCTCGATTGAATCGGAGAACCAGCTGTCGTTCGTGATGAAGACGAGCGCACGCGCGCCCTTGCGCAACAGCGCACGCATCTGCGCGGAATCGGTGTCCTCGTAGCAGATCGCGACGCCGTAGTCGCCCAGGAGCTTCAACTCGCCAGGCGTGCAGCTCCCGACGGGCGCGAGCTTCTGGAGCGCGGTGATCCACTTGTCGCCCGGGATGAACTCCCCGAACGGCACAAGATGGACCTTGTCGTAGATTTGGGTAACCGGTAATGAGGAACGCGAAACCGGTAGGGGCGCATCTCCGAGGCGCCCGCAACGCGAAACCGGTAGGGGCGCATCTCCGAGGCGCCCGCTCGGTACGCCAAGATCAGAAAGCAAAATCGCCGAATTGTACTCCTTGCCGTCCGCAAACCGCCCTCCGCCGGCGATCACCTCGCGCGCGCCCGTCAGTTCCGAGACCCACCGCGCGAAGGCGAGCGAGCGCGGCGAATCCGCCGCGCCGAACTCGCTGAGCGCGCTCTCCGACAGCACGACGAGGTCCGGACGCGTGTAGGCGACGTTCGCGAGCAGGTTGGAATAGACGGCAATCGGGTCCTCGCGCTCCGCCGGCTTGAAGACGCACGGGAAATTCCTCTGGACGAGCGCGACGGTGCAGCCTTCCTTGTCAAGAATCTCCATTCTGCGCGCCGCGCTTCCTTCAAGCGCATACAGCCCCCAAATGAGCAGAAAGGGAACAAGCGTCTCGAGCGACGCCCAGCGGGTCGTGCGCTTCATCATGCGCTCGGCGATGCCCGCAATCGTGCCGTTGACGAGAACGACGGCGGCGCTTACGAGATACACGCCGCCCAAGGCCGCAGGCGAGCCGAGATTGGCGTTGACGAGCGGGAGACCGAGGTGGTTCCACGCAAATCCTCCGAGAAACCGCGACCGAACGAGCTCAAGCCCGCACCACAGAATCGGCTCGGCGACGAGGATCGCGAAGAGCCGACGCGCGTAGGGGAAGCGCGGCGGAGTGCGCCACGCCGCGCCTTCGTCCCTGACCCACGCCCAGACCTTCGAGGAGAGCCAGCCGAACGCGCCGAAGTAAAGCGCGCAGTAGGCGGAAAGCGCGCCCCAGCCGAGGACGACGAGCGGCCAGGGGCCTCCGTTCTTGACGATCGCCGGCATCCAGGAAAGCGTCGCGAACCAGAAGACGAAGCCGTTCAGGAACCACCGCCGGAAGTTCGTCTTCGAATCCCCGTTGCGCGCAAGCCAAAGGAGCGGCGCAAGCGCGAAGAGGCAGTCCGCCTTCTCCGCCATCGGCGGAAACGACGCCCAGAGAAGGAGCCCCGGCAGAAGCCAGAAAAGGCGTACGAGTTTCCTGATGGCTTCGGTGACCATCCGTTCGCTTCAGCAGATGCCCGCGGCGCCCAGGGGGGCCTTTGCCGTGTCCATGGCGGTTTCCCCCGGCTATGCGTCGTAGTGGCGGGCGATGGCCTCGTAGCCCTCCATCATCGCCGGCGGCAGCTTGCCGTAGAGCCTGTAGTAGTCGCAGACGACCGGCAGGCACCGCGTCTTCCACTTCGCGACCGTGTTGAGCGCGATGGACTTGAGCTGGTGGTGGGCGAAGGGGTTGGCGAAGCGCTCGAGGACGCTCTCGGCGTATTCCCTCTTCTCGTCGTCCGGAAGGTCCACCGTCGGGAAGATCTCGTCGAAGACCACCTTCCGGACGAACGCGTTGAACTCCGGGTCCGCGATGCACTGCGCGACCTCCGCGAAGCCCTTCTCCAGACCGCGGTACACCATCGTCGTGTGCGTCGCGTTCAGGAAGCGCACCTTGCGCGTGCGGTAGGGCTGCATGTCGGGCGTGTAGACGACGTTGACGCCGGCCTTCTTCAGGGGAAGCTCCCTTTCGAGGTCGAAGCCCGCGGGCGTCTCGACGACGAAGAAGTGGAACGGCTCGCCGCAGACGAGGACGTCGTCCCTCTCCCCCAGCCGCTCCGCGTAGCGCGCCGCGGACTCCGGGTCGGGCCTCCCCGCGACGATGCGGTCGACGAGGGTCGAGCAGAAGACGCACTCCTTCTCGATCCACTCGCCGAGCGCCGGGTCCGGCGCGTCCGCAAGATGCCGGAGCACGCACGCCCTGAGGTTGTCTCCGTTGTGCTCGATGAGCTCGCACGGAATGAACACGAGGCCGGGGAGCCCCGCCGCGAAGCGCGCCCGCAGGAGCCGAAGCACCTTCGCCGGGAACGTGTCCTCGCCCTTCACGTACTGGATGCCCGCCTCGGTCGTGTTCGAGACGACGAACCTGAGGGACGGGAGGGCCGCGTACTTCTCGAGGTTCGCCGGGACGTCCACGCCCTTGACGCAGGAGATCTCCTCGAGCTCCTCGACGGTCTTTCCGCCGACGACGCCGCGAAGGCAGGTGTGGTACCTCCCGCCGCGCTCGTTCAGGATCTTCGACGGCACGCACAGCTCGGCGCCGATCGGCTGGATGACCTGGACCGCGCCGCCGAAGCCGGCCCTGTCGTTCATCCTCTGGACCATCCAGTCGATGAAGCACCGGAGGAAGTTGCCCTCGCCGAACTGAAGAACCTTCGTTTCCATGCCCGTCTCCTTTCGCTTTCGCACGTGTCGGAAATTATACCATATCGACGCCGCCGTCCGCCAGGATGGCGTCGATCGCGTCGCAGTCCGCGGGCGAGAGGGGCGGACGGTCCAGCGCGCGGAGGTTCTCCTCGAGCTGCGAGACGCGGCTCGCGCCGACCAGGACGGACGTGAGGCGCGGGTCGCGGAGGTTCCACCGGAGCGCGAGCTCCGGAAGCGCGAACCCCCTCGACGCGGCGAAGTCGTTCAGCCGGTTCAGCTTCGCGCGGAGCGCCGGCGTGATCGAGTCGGCCTTCAGGAACGCGTTCTTCGCCGCGCGGCTGTCGGGCGGGACGCCCTTCAGGTAGCGCGCCGTGAGCAGCCCCTGCGCAAGGGGGGAGAACGTGACCGACCCGGCGCCGACCTCCTCGAGGACGTCGAGAAGGCGGTCCCCCTCGCTTGCCCGCGACAGCATGCTGTAGCGGAACTGGTGGACGAGGAGCGGCGTCCCGTTCGCCTTCAGGATCGCCGCCGCGCGGCGCGTGTCGGCCGCGGAGTACTTCGATATCCCGACGTAGAGGGCCTTCCCCTGCCGGACAAGGTCGGAGAGCGCGCCCATCGTCTCCTCCAGCGGCGTGCCGGGGTCGGGCCGGTGGTGGTAGAAGATGTCGACGTAGTCGAGGCCCATCCGGCGCAGGCTCTGGTCGAGGCTCGCGACAAGCGACTTGCGCGAGCCCCAGTCGCCGTAGGGGCCCGGCCACATCTCGTGCCCGGCCTTCGTCGAGACCACGATCTCGTCGCGATGGCCCCTCAGCACGCCGCGGAGGATCTCGCCGAAGTTCCGCTCGGCGGCGCCGGGGCCGGGACCGTAGTTGTTCGCGAGGTCGAAGTGCGTCACGCCCGCGTCGAACGCGCGCGCCAGCACGGCGCGCATCGTCGCCGGGTCGTCCCCGTCTCCGAAGTTGTGCCAGAGTCCGAGGGAGATCCTGGGCAGCAGGAGCCCGCTCCGTCCGCAGCGCGCGTAGTCCACGACCGCCCCCTCAGAACGTCTCGCAGGGCGGAAGGTCGCCGACGAGCGGACGCGCGTAGGCGAGGAACTTCTCCGTCACGTCGTGCCCGTTCCTCGCGATGAACTCCTTCGGGACCGAGCGGGTGTACTTCGCCGCGTCGGCGATCGGAACCGGCGCGAAAGCGACCCTGTACTTCCTCGACTCCTCGCGGACAATGGCGACCGTGCCCTTCGAAAGCGCGCCCTTGAGCGCCGCCTTGACCGCGGCCGCGCCGGCGGCGCGGGCCTCGGCCTGGTCCACCTTCGAGGCGATGCCGGGAAACGAGCGCTGCAGGTAGCCGAACGTGTCGGCGCGCACGCGCTTCACCTTCGCCTTCTCCCTGAGCACGCGCGCAAGCGCGTCGCCGAGCGCGCCCGTACCGGACATCTGGACGTTGCCGTGGCTGTCCTTCTCGCCGGAGCCGAGCTTCGCGCCGATCGGCACGCCGTCCCTTCCGCGGATGCCCTCCGAGACGGCGCACACGCAGCGGCCGAACTTCTTGAGCGCGGCCTTGACGTCCTTGACGAACGTCGCCTCGGAGAACGGGACCTCGGGGAGGTAGACGAGGTGGGGGCCGTCGTCCGGACGGACGCGCGCGAGCGCGGACGCCGCCGTGAGAAAGCCCGCGTCGCGGCCCATGACGACGTCGATCTTGACGCCTCCGAGCGCTCGGTTGTCGAGGTCGTCGCCGCGAATCGCCGTCGCGACGAACCGCGCCGCCGAGCCGAAGCCGGGCGTGTGGTCGCACGACCTGAGGTCGTTGTCGATCGTCTTGGGGATGTGGTAGACGACGAGGGGATAGCCCTCCTTCTCCGCCTCCTCCGCGACGATGCGCGCGGCGTCGGCGGAATCGTTCCCGCCGATGTAGAAGAAGTACCCGACGCCGCGCTTCCTGAACGCCTCGAAGATCGCGCGGCAGTCGGCGGCGTCGGGCTTGCGGCGGCAGCTCCCGAGCGCAGACGACGGAGTCTCCGCGATCGCCTCGAGTTTCCTCGCCGACGGCTTGCGCAAGTCGATGTAGTCGTTGCCGAGGATGCCGAGAATGCCATGCCGAGCGCCGAGGATCCTGCCGATCCTCGCGGACTTCCGGGCCTCGAGCACCGCGCCGACGAGCGACTGGTTGATCACCATCGAAGGGCCGCCCGACTGGGCGACGACCATGTTCATCTTCTTCGTCTTCATGCCCGTATTATAGCAAAAATCGGTCAGGGAGCGGACGCGGGGCGCGGCTTCCCGCGCAGGAGGACGCAGGTCAGCGAGGCCGCGAGCACCGCCAGCCCGAACGCGACGAGATACGCAAGCGTCCACGGCCGCGCACCGTCCGCCCCGGGGACGAGAATCGCGTTGAACAGCCCGTTCGAGAGGAACACGCCCACCCCCGCCGTCAGGAGGTTGACGAGCCCCTGCGCCTGGTTGCGAAGCTCCGGCGGCGCATTGTCGTCGATGTACATCTGGCTGCCGACGATGAGCAGCCCGAAGATGAGCCCGTGGATCAGGATCCCGCCGAAGTCGCCCGCGGCGAAGCCAAGGCCGGACGACGCGGCGAACGCGGCGTTCCTGAACGCGAGCGCGCCCATTCCGGTCGCGAGCGCCGCCTTGTAGCCCCACCGCGAGACGATCCACGGCACAAGCAGCATGAAGCCGACCTCGCCGACCTGCCCGAGGTTCAGCGTGATCGTCAGGAACCTGAACCCCGACTCCTTCAGGTACGCCGCGCAGTAGACGTTGTACCACTGGAACGGCAGCATCGCAAGGAGCAGGAGAACGGCGAAGACGCAAAACCCGCGGTCCTTGAAGAGGACGAGCGCCCTCAGCCCGAGCGCGTCGGCGACGGACATCGGCCGGCCCTTCGCCACGGGCGGAGTCGGAGGAAGCGCCAGCGCGAAAAACCCACCGACGGCGGACGCGCCCGCGCCCGCCGCGAAGATCCACGGCGTCGAATCGAAGTTCGCAAGACCGAAGCACTTCGCCCCCACGACGGAGAACACGCCGGACGCGACCCAGCCGACCGTCCCGAACACCCGCACGCGGGGGAACGCCTCGCGCGGCAGATGCGCCATGCCGATCGCCGCCGTCAGCGACCACGTCGGCATGTAGAAGCACATCGCAAGGAGAAGCAGCACGAACAGAACCGCCGGACTCTTCGCGAAGAAGGCCGCCGAAAGGACCCCCGCCCCCGCAAAGTCGCAGACAGCAAGAACCTTCTCCGCATTGAGGAAGCGGTCCGCAAACATGCCGACAAGCGGCGAGGCGAACGTCCCGAACCCCATGATGAGCCCGCACCACAGCGCCCACTCCGCCCCGCCATCCATCGCCTGCACGTACGGAAGGATCGGAACGAACCAGACCGGCAGCATCAGGAACTGCAGGAACATCATCAAGGAAAAGAGGATATATTTTCTGGCCATGCCGCAAATCATACCATATTGGGCCCGGATCAGTCAAAACGGAGCCCGAGGGTCACTTGTGATACGCCCGGTCCGTGGCGTTGGCTTCTGCCTGGTTGGAGTCGTCACCCAAGCAGTTCCCGGTTGAGCATAAAATCCAATAGTCCAACAAATGTAATTCCTGATTCATCCGTGAACATCGGCTGAACGCCATCAACGACAACAATCTTCCTGAACGAATCGGCTATTTTGCGAAGCCCACGTGTTTCTTGCTCCAGCTTGTCAGGTCCTTGCAGACGATATGCCGACTGAATATATGTCTTGCCAAGCCCGGTGTTTACAATAAAATCTATTTCCAGTTGTCTTTTCTCGCGCACCCCTCCCTTGCGGGACTCGACCTCGACCATGCCGACGTCAACGCTCGCTCCGCGCGCAATCAACTCGTTGTAGATGGCACACTCCATTAGATGATCTGGATCGACCTGACGAAAATTCAGCCGCGCATTGCGAAGCCCGACATCTGCTGGATAGTATTTCGAAGGGAAGTCAAGATAACTCCTCCCCTTGATGTCATAACGCTCGGCTTTTCTGAACAGATACGCATCCGTCAGCATGTCGATATACTTGCCGACAGTTCTTGGATCGGGCTTCTTCCTAAGGATAGTCCCCAGATGGTTCGCAAGCTTCGTCGGGTTCGTAAGGCTTCCGGCGGCGCTCATCAGCACATCGTTTACATTGGCAAGAAAGCTATCGTCAGGCAACTCGCAACGTTCAACCACATCCCTGAAATAGATTGTCTTGAAAAGACCGTCAAGATACGATCTTTTGGCCTCGTCCGATCGCTTGGAGAAAAGCTCTGGCATTCCGCCATAAAGCAGAAATTGCGCCCAAGCGTCGTACTTGTCTCCGCCCTTTGCAGCGTAATACTCAGAAAATGAGAGCGGATTGATCTGTATCGGCTCCCCCCTGCCGCGAAACTGCGTCGCGACGTCGGTGACGAGAAGACGCGAATTCGAACCCGTCACATACAAGTCTATGTTCTTGCGTGCGCGAAATTCGTTGAGGATGTCGTAGAACTGCTGCTCGCGTTCCGCTTTCTCCGCCGCCGTCTCCCGGACTCCGGTCTTCGGCCTCCTGCATTCCTGGATTTCGTCTATGAAAACATACATCCGGCCACGTCGTTTGGCCGTACGGCGGGAAAGGAAGCTGTACAATGCCTCTGGGTCTCGAAGCGCGGCATCTTTCCTTTTATCGAGCTCAACCTCGACAATGTCTTCGCGGCGCACGCCGCTTTTAAGTAGATGTGACTTGAAGAGGTTGAACAGAAGGTAGCTTTTCCCGCAACGACGAATCCCCGTCAGAATCTTGACGAATCCGTCGCCTTTTGCCTCGATCAACCTGTCAAGATAGAAATCGCGTTTGATCTTCATGCCGCATATTATACCACGCCCCCAATCGAACATCAAGGGCACAATTACATTTTTAGGCGGATATCCACCTAAAAATGGAGTTCCCGAGGGTCAGACCCTTGTGATACGGTCGATGTGATACGGTCAGTGCCATTTCGCAAACTCACTCCCCTTCCTCGTCAGGCGGTAGTAGCCGCGACAGGACGACTTGTTCCCACCGTCAGCCAGCTCGATGTAGCCAGCCTTCGCCAGCGGCGAGAGGTAGTGAAGCGTGAAGTACGAACGGCTTGCGATCCCCAACATGTCGCGAAGCTCGACGAACCTGGACTTGCGGTAGAGCGTGCGCATGCGGGCGAGTATGTCGTCGTCGGACAGCTTCTCGGGTTCCGGCACAAACACGAGGACATGGACATGGTTCGTCATGACGCACCATGCGAGAAGCCGCACTCCGGAGAAGGCCGCGCTCCGCTTCATGACGTCTATGAACCTGTCCCGCTCGTCGGCATCCAGGTAAAACGCCCTGTGGGCAATCCGGCTTATCAGGTGATACACCCTGTT